>Ga0335073_10003636_pt1 | contig 21539 bp, 21 predicted proteins | sample Lox_Sample_22_FD_207093 | JGI IMG/M metagenome (GOLD analysis project Ga0335073, IMG submission 207093) | Soil microbial communities from Loxahatchee National Wildlife Refuge, Florida, United States - Lox_Sample_2.2 | ecosystem: Environmental > Terrestrial > Soil > Wetlands | place: USA...
CGCGAAGACATCCTCCGCATCTTCGAGATGTTTTCGGGCCAGCGGATGATGACGAGTTATTTCCGGGTGGGCGGATTGGCGCTCGAACCTCCGCGGGGCTGGCAGGAACGCGTGAAGAAATTCATCGACGTCTTTCCCAGCCGCGTGGACGAATACGAAGACCTGCTCACCAACAACCGCATCTGGATGGGCCGCACTAAGGGCGTGGGGCGGATTACGCTCGAAGACATGCTGGATCTCGGTGTTACCGGTCCCATGCTGCGCGCCGCCGGATTGAAGACCGATGCGCGCAAAGACGAGCCGTACTCGAGTTACGAAAAATTCGACTTCGAAGTGCCCACGCGGACTGAAAACGATGTGTATGCGCGCTACCAGGTGCGCGTGGAAGAGATGCGGCAGAGCGCGCGTATCGTCAAGCAGGCGCTCGAGGGGATGCCTTCGGGGCCGTGGAAGGCCGACGCTCCTCACGTGGTGCTGCCCGATCGCGAAAAGATGAAGACGCAGATGGAAGCGCTCATTTATCATTTCAAGATTGTGACCGAGGGCTTCCGCGTGCCCGAAGGCGAGGTCTACCAGGTGATCGAATCGCCGCGAGGCGAACTGGCCTATTACGTGGTGAGCGACGGCACGGCAAAGCCATACCGGGTGCACATGCGGACTCCGAGTTTCGGTAATTTGCAGTGCACGCCGACGCTGATCGTGGGCTCGCTGATCGCGGATGTGATCGCTTCCATTGGAAGCGAGGATTTTGTTTTGGGCGACACGGATCGATGACTTTTTCACCAGAATTGGAAGCCAGGTTCGACAAGCTCCTGAAGAGTTATCCTCCAGGACGACAGCGCTCGGCGTTGGTTCCGATGCTGATTTACGCGCAGGATGAAGTCGGCTGCATTTCCGACGAGTTGATCGAGGAAGTGGCGAAACGCGTGGGAGTGACTACCCTGGTGGTCAACGAGGTGATGTCCTATTACTCGATGCTGCACCGCAAGCCGCTCGGGAAATTCCACGTTCAGGTGTGCACGAACATCAGTTGCCTGTTGAATGACGGCGACAAGCTGTACGATCATGCCTGCAAGAAGCTGGGCGTCGGGCACAAGGGAGTGACGGCGGACGGAAAATTCTCGCTCGAAGAAGTGGAATGCATGGGCGCGTGTTCGTGGGCGCCGGCCATCCAGGTGAATTACGATTTTCACCACTTCGTAACACCCGAAAAGTTGGACCAGTTGCTGGATGGACTGAAGGACAAGTAGACGCATGCTGTATAACGAACCCAGCCCGCTCGAAACCAGGGTGCTGTCGCGCCGCTTCGGATTGCCTGACTCGGCTTCCATTGAGACTTACCTCGCCAATGACGGCTACGCGGCCTTCCAAAAGGCCGCCGGCATGAAGCCTGAGCAGATCATCGAGGAAGTCAAGATTTCGAATCTGCGCGGCCGCGGCGGCGCCGGATTCCCCACGGGAATGAAGTGGAGTTTCGTGCCGCGCACCTCTCCCAAGCCGAAGTACATCGTGGTGAATGCCGACGAGAGCGAGCCGGGAACCTGCAAAGACCGCGTGCTCATCGAAAACGATCCGCACCAGTTGATCGAAGGCGTCCTGATCGCCGGGCTCGCGGTGGATGCGCATGCCGGCTATATTTACGTTCGCGGCGAATATCGCTACCTCATCGAGATCCTGGACAAAGCAATCGCCGAGGCGTACGAAAAGAATTATCTCGGCAAGAACATTCAGGGCACAGGTTTCGATTTCCATCTTTACACCCACAGCGGCGCCGGCGCCTACGAGTGCGGCGAGGAATCGGCGCTGCTCGAGTCGCTGGAAGGCAAACGCGGTATACCGCGCATCCGGCCGCCGTTTCCGGCGGTAGTGGGCGCGTTCCAATGCCCCACGGTGCTCAACAATGTCGAAACGTATTGCGCCGTCCCGCCGATCATTCGCGATGGCGGCGCGGCGTTTGCCGCCCTCGGCGTTCCAAAGGCCGGGGGCACCAAAATGACGTGTCTGACGGGCCACATCAATAAGCCCGGGGTCTACGAATTAAAGCTGGGCTTTCCGGTGAGGCAGATGATCGAGGAAGTGGGCGGCGGCATCCGCATGGGCCGGAAGCTGAAAGCCTTTATTCCCGGCGGTTCGTCCTGCCCGGTGCTGACGGCGGCGGAAGTCGAGGGCGCCACCATGGATTACGATTCCATGGGCGCGCGCAAGACGATGCTCGGTTCGGGCGGTGTGATCATCATGGACGACCACACCTGCATGGTGAAAGCCGCGCTGCGCATCATGAAGTTCTACGCGCATGAAAGCTGCGGCTGGTGCATCCCGTGCCGCGAGGGCACCACGTGGCTGCGCAAGATTCTGGACCGGTTCCACAGCGGCGGTGGAACGACGGCCGACATCAACCTGATCGGCGATATTTCCCGGAACATGCTGGGCCGCACCTTCTGTCCTCTTGGCGATGCCGCGGCCATGCCCACGCTCTCCATCGTGGAGAAGTTCCGGAGCGAGTTCGAAGATCACCTGAACGGTAAGCCGTGCCCCTACGAGCACGAGATGGTGACCGCGTAACGAGTTTAACGAAATGCCAGACCCGGTAAAACTGACGATTGACGGAAGAGCGATCACCGCAGCCCCTGGAACGTTGGTGATCGATGCCGCCAAAGCCGCGGGCATCGAAATCCCCTCGTTCTGCTATTACGAGGGCCTCTCGCTGGCCGCCGCCTGCCGCATGTGCCTGGTGGAAGTGGAGAAGATGCCGAAGCTCATGACGGCATGCACGCTTCCCGTCGCCGAAGGCATGGTGGTCCGCACGGACACGCCGCAGGTAGCCACCGCCCGCAAATACACGCTGGAATTTCTCCTCACCAACCACCCCCTCGATTGCCCGGTGTGCGATAAGGGCGGCGAGTGCGAATTGCAGGACATGACTTTCCGGTATGGCGCGGGCGAGAGCCGTTTCACCGAGATGAAGGTGCACACGCCCGAAAAGCAGTTCTCGCCGGTGGTCTTTTTCGACGCGCCGCGGTGCATTCTCTGCTTCCGCTGCGTGCGCGTCTGCAACGAAGGCATGGGCGTGGGCGCGCTGGGCGTGATCCAGCGAGGCGTGGTCTCCGAAATCGCCCCCAATATGGGCGACCATCTGGAATGCGACGAGTGCGGCGCGTGCGTCGACATCTGTCCCGTGGGGGCACTCACCAGCGGAGCCTACCGCTACCACACGCGGCCCTGGGAAATGACGCACGTGGGCACCATCTGCACCCACTGTGCCGATGGCTGCAAGACCACCCTCGGCACGCGCAACAACCAGATCATCCGCGGCAACAATCGCGATCATTCGGGCATCAACGGCGAATTCCTCTGCATCAAGGGCCGCTACGCCTTCGATTTTTACGACCATGCGGAGCGGCTGCAAGCTCCGCTCGTGCGCAAGAACGGCAAGCTGGAAGAAGTTTCGTGGAGCGAAGCGCTCACTACGGTGGCCAAGAAATTCACGCAGGTGCTCGCCGATGGCGGCAAGTTCGGCGTGATCGGTTCCAACCATACCACCAACGAAGAGAATTTTTACCTCGAGCGATTCGCCCGCAAGGTTCTGCGCACCAACAACATCGACCATCATCGCACGGGCGATGTCGTCACCCTGCTCGATGCTTTGAGCGGCACGCAGGGAAAACTGGCCACCATGGCCGATCTCTACGAGTGCAAAGCGTTTCTGATCCTGGGCGCCGATCTGGCGCTCGAACACCCGCTGCTTTCGAACCAGATTCGTACCAATTTCCGGCACCATCAGGCGCGCATCTACGTGGTGACCGAAAAGCCGGTTCGCGAGGATAAATACGCCGCGGCATCGGTGCGCGGGCGCGATTACGAATCGCTGCGTGAAAAGCTCGCCAAGGAACCCGATCTCGTCGTCCTCTACGACGATTCTTATCGCGGCGGGGACATCCACCGCCTGGTGGATTTCAGTGGATCGCTCGGGATTCCGGTTTCCTATGTGCCCCTGGTGGATTATTCCAATTCGCGCGGCGCCATCGACATGGGACTCGTGCCGGAGTTGTTGCCTGGCTACAAGCCATCGGGACAGCCGGGCATGCACGTCGGCGAGATGATTCACGGCAACCTCGACGTCCTTTGGGTAGTGGGAGCGAACCCGTACAAAGGTGGCGGCCAAAAAACCGGCTTTCTGGTTGTGCAGGATCTTTTCCTTACCGAAACCGCCCGCGAAGCCGACGTGGTTTTGCCGGCCGCCTCCGCATACGAGAAGAACGGAACGGTGACGAACGTCACCGGCGAAATCCAACGCCTGAAGCTGGCCATCAATACCATGGGGGCCAAGCCCGATCTGGAAATCATGGGATTCATCGGCCGCGAGATGAAAGTGCTGCATGTGCTTGGGCCCTGGCTGCCTGATACCATAACGGAGCAGATCGTCAAGGGCGTGAACGGCTATAAGGTTCCCCTGGCGACTCTCGCCACCGGCGGCGCCGCACAGACAATGCCGGTCAACGGGCGAATATCCGTCGAGAATTTGCCTGAGCTGGTCCGCTCCGACCACAACGGGCTCTTCGCGTCCGGAACCCTCGGACGCTACTCGAAGGTTCTGAATTCGGTCGTTGAGAATCGAGCGCGCGAATAAATGGGCGATCTAACCAACCAGCAGTTTTTCCTTCTCATCAGCGTGGTTAAAGTCGTCGTCGTGTTCGCCGTCCTCATGACGGTGCTCGCCTATTTGCAGTGGGTGGAGCGCAAGGTGATCGCCCACATTCAAGTGCGGCCCGGGCCCTACCGCGTGGGCCCGCACGGATTGCTCCAACCGCTGGCCGACGTCATCAAGCTGGTCACTAAAGAGGACCTGATCCCGCCGCACGTGAGCAAGCCCTTCTACATTCTGGCGCCGTTCCTGGCCATTACATTCGCGCTGCTTTCGATTTCGGTGATTCCGTTTGGCCCCGCCATCACCGTCGACGGCCGCGAGACCTACATGCAACTCGCCAACCTGAACATCGGCGTGCTGTTCATCCTGGCTGTCTCGTCGATGGGCGTCTACGGCATCGCGCTCGCAGGGTGGTCGTCGAACAACAAGTATTCGCTGCTCGGCGGATTGCGCAGTTCCGCGCAGATGATCAGCTACGAACTGCCGTTGTCGCTCGCGATTGCCGCGCCTTTGCTGATTTCGAACACGCTCGATCTGCGTAAGCTGGTGGACAGCCAGGAAGGCAGCATTCTGCACTGGAACGTGCTCCACATGCCGTTCCCGCAGATTTTCAGCTTCATCATATTTCTCATCGCCGCGTTCGCGGAAACCAATCGCGTGCCGTTCGACCTCCCCGAAGCCGAGAACGAACTCGTTGCCGGTTTCCATACCGAATACAGCAGCATGAAGTTCGCATCGTTCTTCATGGCCGAATACGCCAACATGATCACCGTAAGCTGCATGGCCACGCTGCTGTTCCTGGGCGGATGGGTGGCGCCGTGGCCGGCCGAATACGGGTCAAGTTTCGTGCCGGTGGTCATCTTCGCGGCCGCGGGTCTGATCGCGCTCTATCACGCCTCGCAGGCGAAGCTCAAAATGGACAAGCTCACCTTCCCGGCGTTCGGCGTGATTTTCCTGATTATCGCCGCCGTATTCCTGCTACCCATCGTGCAAAGCTGGCTGCTGCCGCTGTTCTGGTTCTGCGCCAAGGTGGGCGCCATCCTGTTCACGTTTATCTGGATTCGCGGGACGCTGCCGCGCTTCCGCTATGACCAACTGATGGGCTTCACGTGGAAGTTCCTTTTCCCGGTAGCCATGCTCAATTTGCTGGTAACCGGCTTTCTGGTTGCTTTGAGACCCTGAAATGGACGTAATCCTCTTCTTTGTCTTCGCGATCATCGCGGTGGTCTGCGCCATCAACGTAGTGGTGCAAACCCATCCTATTTCGAGCGCGATATCGCTCGTGGGCGTGATGGGATCGCTGGCCGTGCTCTACCTCCTGCTGGGAGCGGAATTTCTGGCCGCGGCGCAGGTGATCGTTTATGCCGGCGCCGTAATGGTATTGTTCGTCTTCGTCATCATGCTGCTGAACGCCGGCACGGAAAAGAAGGAAGGCAAATCGTTCGCCGTGCAGTTGCTCGGGGTGCCCCTGCTCGTGGCGTTGCTCGGGATCGTCGCCTTCTTCGTGCAGCGCCTTTTCCCTACCACGACGGTCCATTTCGGCGGATTCACGGGAGGCGGCGTTCATGAAATCGGCATGGCGCTTTTCGGCCCCTACCTGCTGCCTTTCGAAGTGACTTCGATTCTGATCCTGATCGCAATCGTCGGCGCCGTTGTTCTGGCGCGAAAGGAGATGGATTGATGCTCGCGGAAGTGCCCATATCGTGGTTCCTGACCCTCAGCGCCATCCTGTTCGCCCTCGGCGTGGCAGGCTTTCTGTTCCGCCGCAGCATCATCACGGTCTTCATGTCGATTGAGCTGATGCTCAACGCGGTGAACCTGAGCTTCGTGACGTTCTCCTACCATCATGGAGGCGCCACCCACCAGGGAATCGAAGGCCATCTGTTCGCATTCTTCGTGATGGTGGTGGCCGCCGCGGAAGCCGCTGTCGGCCTGGCGATTATCCTGACGATTTTCAAGAACCGGCAGACCTTGAACATCGATGACATCGAGTCGATGAAGAACTAATGGCACTCTGGCTCATTCCCATTCTTCCCTTCGCCGGGTTCGTGATCAACGGACTCTTCGGGCGCCGCTTCTCCAAAGCCGTCGTCAATATCGTCGCCATCGGCAGCGTGGTGCTGGCATTCGCCTGGGTGCTCAAAACGCTCCTCGGCCTGGGCTCGCTCGAAACTGCCGCCACCGAGCACTACTTCACCTGGATCCAAAGCGGCAACCTCAATATCGGGTGTGATTTCGCGGTAGACCGGCTCACCGCCATCATGCTCCTGATCGTCACCGGCATCGGTTCGCTCATCCACATTTACGCCATGGGCTACATGGCGCACGAAGGCGGCTATTACCGCTTCTTCGCCTACATGAACCTGTTCATGTTTTTCATGCTGGTTCTGGTGCTGGCGGCGAATTACCTGCTGCTGTTCGTGGGATGGGAAGGCGTGGGTCTGTGCAGCTATCTGCTCATCGGATTCTACTTCGACAAGCAGTTCGCCACCAACGCCGGCAACAAGGCGTTCATCGTCAATCGCATCGGCGATTTCGGATTCTCGCTGGCGATGTTCCTGATCTTCGTCAATTTTGGTTCGCTCGATTTCGGCAAGGTCTTCCATCAGGCGCCCGCGGCGGACACCGGACTGCTCACCACTATCGGATTCCTGCTGCTGGTGGGGGCCTGCGGAAAATCGGCGCAGCTTCCTTTGTATGTCTGGCTGCCCGATGCCATGGCCGGCCCCACGCCAGTCTCGGCATTGATCCACGCCGCTACCATGGTCACCGCGGGCGTCTACATGACCGCGCGCTCGTGGCCAATCTACATACATGCGCCTACGGCGATGGAGGCCATCGCCATCATGGGGGTCGTCACCGCCTTTTTCTCGGCGTCGATCGGCCTGGTGCAGAACGATATCAAAAAAGTTTTCGCGTACTCCACGGTTTCGCAGCTCGGATACATGTTCCTCGGCGTGGGATGCGGCGCATTTTCCGCCGGCATCTGGCACGTGATGACGCACGCGTTCTTCAAAGCGCTGCTTTTCCTGGGATCAGGCAGTGTGATCCACGCGCTCTCGGGCGAGCAGGACCTGCGCAATATGGGCGGTCTGCGCACCAAGATTCCCATCACCTTCTGGACCATGATGTGCGCCAGCGTCGCCATCGCGGGCGTGCCGCCGTTCTCCGGCTTCTTCAGCAAGGACGCCATCCTGCTCGCGGCGTACAATCACGCGCCATGGATGTACTGGCTGGGCGTGCTGACCGCCGGCATGACTGCGTTCTACGTTTTCCGCGCGATCTTCCTGGCGTTCTTCGGCGAATATCGCGGCCACGCGCACCCGCACGAATCGCCGCCGGTGATGTGGATCCCCCTGGCAATTCTGGGCGCGCTTTCGCTCGGAGGCGGATTTATCAATATCCCGAAATTCCTCGAAGGGTTCTTCCAGGGAGTGCCGGAAGTGCCCGAGAATTCCTCCTTGATGTTCGTCTCGATCGCCGCGGGCCTGATCGGCATCTCGATCGCGGCCTGGTTCTATCTTCTGAAGCCGGCCATGGCCGATTCGCTCGCCTCCAGCCTGAAACTCATCTACACCACGCTTTATAACAAGTACTTCGTGGATGAAATCTACGATGCGACGGTGGTGAAACCGATCGTCGGCGGATCGCGTTGGGTGCTCTGGAAGGGCGCTGACGCCGGCCTGATCGATGGTTCCGTCAACGGACTGGGCGCGGCCTCGCAAGGCGCCGGCGGCATCCTGCGAAAGCTGCAATCCGGGAACATTCGCAGCTACGCTACGTGGGTGCTGCTCGGTTCGGTGCTGGCGATCGTGGTGCTCTTCATCGCCTCCACCAACTATTGGGGAGGCCTGCAATGAACCTCCTCATGGTTGTTCTGCTCCTGCCGCTGGCCGGTTTCCTCATCGCCATGCTGATTCCGCGATCGGCCCCGCAGGTGAGCCGCGGCTTCGGCATGGCGGCGGCGCTGATCTCGTTCGCCGCATCGCTCGGCCTGCTGCTCTGGTTCGACCGCAACGTCGCGGGCGAGCAGTTCACCGTCGATCTGCCATGGATCACAACGCCCGATATCCATTTCCACATCGCGGTTGACGGCATCAGCCTCTGGCTGGTTCTGCTCTCCACGTTCCTGACGCCGATCTGCATGCTGGTCTCCTGGCAATCGATCCAGGATCGCGTGAAAGAGTTCTTCGCCTTCCTGCTTCTGCTGGAATTCGCCCTCATCGGCGTCTTCATGGCGCAGGATCTCTTCCTCTTCTTCGTGTTCTGGGAAGTATCGCTCGTGCCGATGTACTTCCTCATCGGCATCTGGGGACACGAGCGGCGCATCTACGCCGCGGTGAAATTCTTCCTTTACACCATGGCCGGCTCGATGCTGATGCTGGTGGCGATCATCTACCTCTATAACAAAACGCAGACGTTTAGCTACCCGGCGATCCTCGACATGCTGGCCAGCAACCGGCTCACTTTCACTCCCCAGGAGCAGATGCTGCTCTTCCTGGCATTCTTTATCGCCTTCGCCATCAAGGTGCCGCTGTTCCCGCTGCACACCTGGCTGCCCGATGCCCACGTGGAAGCGCCTACAGCCGGGTCCATCATGCTGGCCTCCGTCATGCTGAAGATGGGCACCTACGGTATTCTGCACTTCTGCCTTCCGCTCTTCCCCGTGGCCGCGCATCAATGCGCCTCCTGGATCGCCGTGCTCTCTATCATCGGCATCCTATATGGCGCGCTGGTCGCCATGGTGCAGCCCAACATGAAAAAGCTCGTGGCTTACTCTTCGGTGAGCCATCTGGGATTTGTGGTTTTGGGAATCTTCTCGTTCACGCAGATCGGGTTCGATGGCGCGGTCTACCAGATGCTCAATCACGGAGTTTCGACGGGCGCGCTGTTCCTGCTGGTAGGCATGCTGTACGAGCGCCGGCATTCGCTCGAGATCAAGGATTTTGGCGGAGTCGCCAGCGTGGCGCCATGGCTTTCCACGGCCTTCCTCATCACTACTCTTGCCAGTATCGGGTTGCCGATGCTCAACAATTTCGTGGGCGAATTCCTGGTGCTCCAGGGAACTGCTGCCGCCAACTACACCTGGACGGTCTGGGCCGCCGTCGGGGTGATCTTCGCCGCCTGCTACATGCTGTGGATGTACCAGCGCGTGTTCTACGGCGAGACCGGCGACGAAGTCCGGCATCATGTCTTCGATCTGAAAATTCGCGAGTGGGCCGCAGTCGTTCCGCTCGTGGTGATGATGCTCTGGATGGGGGTTTACTCGCAGAGTTTCCTGCGTCCTGTGAGCAAGACCACCGCGCGCGTGCTCGACCAGACGCGGCTCAATGTCCCCATCCGGGTAGGAATCCAAAATCACCAGCCGGTACTGGAGGCGCGCAATGGCCGCTAGCCTGGTAAGCCCGCTCGATCTGGTCCGCTTCCTGCCGGAAATCATCCTGACCGTGGCCGGCACGGCCATCATGGTGCTCGATCCGCTGATCAATAAACGCGATTCGAAATTCTTCGGCACCTTCTCGATCGCCGCTCTGATTGCCGGAATCGCGGGCGCGCTTTACGCCTTTTCAAACGCCGGACCGGCGTTCGGCGGCATGCTGATGGTCGATGGATTCGCCACGTTCTTCCGCATTGTGGTGATGTCGGTGGGAATTCTGGCGGTGCTGCCATCCTACAGTTTTCTCGCGCGGCAGGAGGCGGAAACCAGCGAGTTTCACGCGCTCGTGCTCTTTTCCATCGCGGGCCAATGCCTGATGGCGGCAGCCAACGACCTGATCATCGTCTTCATCGGGCTGGAAATCTCTTCCATCGCGAGCTATGTGCTGGCGGGCTATCTGCGCGACGACAAGCGCTCCAACGAAGCGGCGCTGAAATACTTTTTGCTGGGCTCGTTCGCCACGGCGTTTTTCCTGTACGGAGTGGCCATCGTGTACGGAGTTACCGGCACGGTGAACCTGAGCGCCGTCCGCGACGCCATTTCGGGCCAGGATCAGGCCCCGGTGATTTTTCTCGGGCTTGCCGCCGCGCTGATGTTCGTCGGACTGGGCTTCAAGGTATCGGCCGCGCCCTTCCAGATCTGGGCGCCGGATGTTTACCAGGGCGCCCCTTCGCCGGTTTCGGCATTTCTCACTACTGGGCCGAAAGCCGCGGCATTCGCGGTTTTTCTGCGCATTTTCGTGACGGCATTCGGACCCATCGGCACCGGTTGGGAACCATTGCTCTGGATGGCGGCGCTGCTTTCGATGATCATCGGCAATTTCGCCGCGCTCGTGCAGACCAACGTCAAGCGGATGCTGGGCTATAGTTCCATCGCCCACGCCGGTTATGTGCTGGTGGCGCTGGCGGCGCGGTCCGAAATCGGCACCGCGGCCGCCATGTTTTACCTTGCGGCTTACAGCTTCATGAACGTCGGGGCATTTGCGGTGGTCAGCCACCTTTCCGGGAAGGGCGAGAAATACCAGGAACTCGAGGATCTTGCCGGTCTGGGGAAGAAACAGCCGCTCACTGCCGGGCTGTTTACCATCTACCTGCTCTCGCTCATCGGCGTCCCGCTGACCGGAGGCTTCTTCGGCAAGTTCTATATCTTCAAGGCGGCGCTCGAGACGCACGAGCAGTCCATGGTATGGCTGGCCGTCCTCGGATTGCTCTCGAGCGCGGTGGGCGCCTACTACTACCTGCGGATTCTGGTGATGATGTACATGCGCGAGCCCGGTGAAGGCGCCTCAGCCGTGAAGCCTCTGGTGCCGAGCATGCGCCTCGCTCTCGTCCTGCCGGCCCTCGGAACGCTGTTCCTCGGCATCTTTCCCTCCTGGCTCCTGGAGTTCGCCAACCACTCCGCCGCGATGGTGAAATAGGCTTTTACCGCCGCAGCGCGGCTCGCAACGCGATTTCCAGTCTTAATGTCGCCGCCAGCCGAGCGACGCCGTCGATCCAATCGGGGAACAGATCGACATACTGGAGTTCCCGCTGGATCGAGCGCGGCACCCGGCATGGCCCCAATCGCACAGGAACGATGAAAATTTCCTCGAGCGGGATCTGGCGGGCACAGTCCAGAGCGTAACGGATCTCCGCCTGGAAGCCTCCCTTTTTGTTGACCGAGTTCTCGGAATAGCACGCCAGGAAGAAGTCCGACGTCTCGATGGCCGATTCGATGGCCCGCGGCCAGTTCTGGCCGGGAACCAGCTTGCGCTCGTCCATCCACGGGTTGAACCCCACAGCTTCGAGCGCGTCGCAGAGGCGCCGAACCAGGCGCGCGTCCTCTTTCACATACGCCACGAACACCTGGGGAAGCTGGCGGGGCTCGAAGCGGAACCCGAGCACCTCATCTGGAACAAACGAACCCAATCCATCGATCTCCACTGCTTTTCCGGCAGCCAGCCCGCGAATCACAATGAGCGCCAGTTCCTCGATATGGGGCTCATTCATAGTGCTTGCGTGCCTCCGGTTCAAATACCAACTGACCCGCGTTGTCTTGCCGAAATCTCCCCAACCCGGGCAGGGCTGGTTCCCTTCCCATGCGCAAATCGGAGACGATTTTCTGGAGCATCAAGTCGAGGCGATCGGCGGCTTCCCCCTGAGTCAATCGTGAGCGTCGCGCCAATTGCCTGGCTATATCAAGCTTTCTCATTCCGCATTACCATACCAGCGCGGCCGCGCGGAATCGCGGGGCAGCGACCGTCATATTAAGAGCTAAGCGATTGAAATGCGGCGGCTTATTTGCAAAAAAAAATCCTGCAAAGCGTGTGACTGAAAGATCTGCCGCCTGGCGGCGGAGATGAAATGATTTTAATAGTAGTTTAAGGTGCCGTTCATGTGCCGTTCGCTATCATGAACGCCAGGACGACAAAGGTCGTCGCAATCCAAAGGAGAACTGCAAATGAAGAAACTGATCCCGCTAGTGACCGCTTTGGTCCTGACGTTTGGCGCCGTGACCGCTTTCAGCGCACCCACTTCGAATTCCAAGAAGGCCACTTCCGCGAAGTCCACGAAGACGAAGACCAAGAAAGCCACCAAGAGCTAGTCTTTCCGAGACAAGTCAAATTAGTGCCGCGCGGTGTTGACACCCTCGCGGCATTGTTATTTTGTCTTCAGATGCGGACGTCGCTATCCAGTACGAAGGTGAGCCGCGTTTCCGACGGCACTCTGACGCGCTGGCCGCTGGTGGCCAGTTCGACTGCCGTCCCGCCGGCGCCACCCGCGGCAGCCCCGACGGCCGCACCCTTCCCGCCGCCTAAAATACCTCCCAGAATCGCCCCGCCGATAGCGCCGCCGCCTATTGCTCCCGCCGACCGTCCGGCACGATTGCTGCTCTTCTCGGATACGGTTTGCGTGTTCACGTCCACGAGTTGTCCGTTGACGCGAATCTGACTAAGCGCGAGCGCCAGCTCGGTGCGACCGGAGATTTTGCCGGATTGCTTGGAATCCGTCAGCTTCACCACGACATCGGCTCCCCGCGGGATCAGTACGTTCCCGTCGGGGTCGGTAACCGGAGCGTCCAGGCTGGCTGCAAAGGTCTGGCCGGTGTGGGCGGTTTGCGAATCCACCGCGTCGATCATCCGGATCGTGATGTTGGTTCCCGCGGGCAGGGTGATGCCAAGCGGGGCAGACTGGGGTACGGCAGCTTCCTGCGGTGGGGGCGGCGGCACGGCCGGAGGCGCTGAGGAACTGAACTCGATCCGCACGATGTCTCCAATGTCAAAGGTCTGCACGCGATCGCCCATATCGAACCGTACGGAACGCGCGGTACCGCCTAAATATGTGCCCGTGACCATTTGGCCGTTCTTGAGAGTAATGGTGTCGGCGAACCCTGGTGCCACCGTGGCCAACGCCATTGCCAAGCACAAAACTCGTACCATGTCCCTATTTTACGCTTCGCTCGGCGATTGGGTTTCGCTCTTCTGGGCCGCGGAAGCGGCCACCTCACGCCCGCGGTCGAGCGCGTCGCGATAGAGCGAACGGCGTTCGCGCCGGGTCATCGTTCCGTTGCCGCGATAGTAAAATTCCAGGCTCTTGCCCACGGCATAAGTGCCGGCATATGCGATGGCCGCTTTGGGAATCAATCCGCCGCCCAAGGGAATTTTCCCGACCAACTCGCGCGCCAACGCGCGCCAGCCGAAGGCGCCCGCGGCAATCGACAGGACGGCGCCCTTCTGATTGACCAATCCCACCTCCTTGCCGTGGGCCGCGGCGATCAAAAACGCCATCCGAACCTGGTTGCCCGTCAGAAAGACCGTATCGGAAGCGAATTCCGTAAACGCCCAAGGCAGTTCGATCAGGCTGGGAACGATGTCGGGCAGGGCTGTCGCCAGCGCGAAGAGCGCATTTTCGGTGGAGACGGCGTGAATGGTTTCCTCCACCACGCGATGGCGGAATGGGGGGAACTGCCGCGCCAGCGCCAGTTCTATATCCGGGTTGGCCTTCAGAATTTCCGCGGCCGTGTCCGCCGGGTGACCGCGATGGAAAGTATAAGTGCCGTTCGGACGGTCGATTCCTTCTTCAAACAGGATCAAGTCTACCGATGGCGGTGTGTTCGAGTCGCTGACGCGGTGGACCCTGTCAAGAAGGTAAGTGCGCTCTTCGAGCGGAAGAGAGGGTGGCAGAAGATACTCCTCCATTTCGTCGTATGCCGCGACAGAGGAGGCCACCAGGCCAATGTCGAGCGGCCTTCGGGCGCGGCTCACAATATCATCGGGATTCAGCAGCGATATAGCCGCGCGCGCTTGCTTCAAGGTTTTGAGCATGGGATTTTACCGGACGGTTCGTCTTAATGGGGCGGCTCGGCGCCGGTGAAACGGAACATCACCCTCAGCCCCTTCCGCCATTCTACTCCCAGCCCTATTCTTTCCACAGTAATGCCTTGGGCGAAGTAGCCCAGTATGGTCTCGGAACTAGGGTGAAACTCCAGGGAGGGAGAAACCAGCAGCAGCCGCGGGGGATCTTTCCGGAGCTCGATCCCCGGGAAATACCCATTTGCGGTGAACTCGCCGCGATCGAGGTGCCATTTCACACGAATCCAGTAGTCGAGGGCCTGCAAGGGAAGCTGCAGATCGGCAGACGCCTTAAGCTCGATGACGGCCAGGCGCCCGGAATGGTCCACCGCCAGCAAATCGAGAATGCCGCGCTCGCCGCCGGCGAAGGCGGGAACCTGCCCATAGATTGGGTCGCGCCGCAAAGACGCGTCCAAAGTCTCGATTTGGGCCCGCGCCTGCGACTCCAGCCAGGCTTCGGGATATTGCCGGTAGAGGGGATGATTGCGATCGGCCGCTTCCGGGGAACGGGCGAGGTCGAGTTCTTCCACCAGCCGCCCGATTTCGGCGGCATGACGCGAGCTCGCGGGACGCTTTTCCGTGATTCCGAACCACAGGTCTCCCCCCGCCATTTCGGCGAACTCGATTCCCCGGACGCGAAGGCTGATGCGGCCGTCGTCGAGCGGGATGTGTTCCACCCCCGGATGTTCGGTGATCGCGCGCCACCCGTCGGAATCGTTGGGCGCCGGGCGGCGGCAGGGATTCAAGCGCGTGTCGAGATTGCCGTGGTCGCGCGCGTCCACGGCGGTGATGAAGTCCTCTTCGGAATACGTGAAAAGCTCATAGCGGGCAGCGGCGGGGTTCAGACAAAGCAGCCGCAGCGCGGTGGAGCGCTCCTGCCCGGCCGGCACATACAACGCCAACCCCTCCACAGTGAGGCGCCGCTCGCGTGCCCGGAGGTATGAAAGCCAGATCAGTCCGAAGGCGAGAACCGCCTGCGAATCGCCCTCGGGTGGGCAGGCGATGGCGGCCCATCCGTGCTGTCCGTGCCGCAGGAACGCGCGCGGGAATGCCGGCGACAGGCTGAATTCCAGATTGGCTTCGGCGCTGAGCTCGCGCAGATCCCAATCGGGGAACTGGCGGCGCAGAAACAGGCGGAAGCGCTCGCGAAAAACCAGCTTGCCGCTGCGGCGTCCAAGATCGGCGCCTGCGCGCCGGCCGAGATCGATGAGGAACAACTGGCCCTCGCGCTTCGGAAAACGCTCCACGACAATCTCTAACCGGCCCGGGGCGGATTCTACAATGCCCGTGACGCGCCGCGCCAGGTTCCGTTTGCGGTCCCAGGCTTCGAGGGTCAGGCGCTCGCCGCGGAGCTCGATGGCATAATTGTCGCCAGTGAGCGCGAGTATTTCCTCGCCGGGTTCGAGCAAGGCGGGCTGGCGGCAGTTTTTGAGGAACGTCTCAATTTCCGTGCGGGTCTCAGCGGCGCTGCGCACGGCGGCCCGTCGGAGGGGCGGCATGAAACCGCATTGTATCGCGCGGCGTCATGCCCCCACGGTTCCGGCTGTGGTCGATGCTCTTTGCCGTTTTGTTCGGACTTCAGCCGCGGCGACTAACGCCAGACGGCGCCGCCACAGTGGCCGGCGTGACGTACATTCCGGGCGAAGCTCTGGCCGGCATTCAACAAGTAATCGGCGCCACGACTAGCTCGGGCCGCATCTGCCGAAAGCGCACCCGGCAGATGTAAAACGCGTGCCCCACGATCGCTTCGGGCATCGCGCGCAGCCACACCGGAAGGATAGGAGCCGAAGTATCCCAGATGAAGCGGCTGCCCTTTGGCATTGCGCCCCCCGGTTTACTTCCCGTGCTTGTCGCGGTAGATCTGCCGGCTGGCGCCGTTCTGTTCCTTATTTACCTGCTGGTGCTCCGAGGGTGTAAGTTTTCCGCCATTGGCCTTGCGGTCGGCCGAGACCTGACGATTGATTTGCTGCTCCTTACCCTCTGCCCGGGCCGCCTGGCCGGCGTTCATACTCCCATTGCGCACCCCATTGGCGATCCGCTGCTGCTGATTGTAGCGGCGCTGCCCGACCTCGTTGTTTCCATACCCCGCCGTCGCGCCGTTGTGCTTGTCCGCATAAATGGATTTGCTGAGGTTGTTCTGCTGCCGGTTTACCTGCTGGCGCTCCTGGGGAGTGAGCCTGCCGCCATTCGCCTGGCGGTCGGAACGAACTTCGTGATTCAGATTGGACTCGCGGGATTCCAGATTGCGCGTTTCACCGGCGGTCAACTGCCCGGATGAAACGCCGTTGGCGATCCGGCCCTGCTGATTAAAACGGCGCCCATTCACGGAATCCATCGCCACCGTGCCTGGACGGCCATGGTTCACCGAAGCCAGTTGGCTGTGATCCTGGCTGGCCAGGTTTTGATGGGACGCCTGCACCGAGGTGGGCTGGAAATGCTGCTCCCGCATGGCGGCCATTTCGCCGCCGGTCGGCCGCGCCGTGAGCCCGCCCGGGCCGTTGAAGCTGGTGTGGTTCACGACGGTGGTGTTATGGATGACCGTCCGGTCCACATAAACGTTGTGCACCAGCGCGGTGTTCACATTCATCACGGCGGTGTTATAGCGGAACACGTTTCCCGCCCAAACACCTCCGGCGAAGCCTACGCCGGCATAGCCGAATCCATAATTCACGCCGCCATAGAAGCCGACGTGCGGACCCCAGTAGCCCGCGTGCCAGCCATAAATTCCGCCGGCAAATCCCCAATAGCCGGGCGTCCACAACAGGCCGAAGTGCGGGGGCATGACCCATACTCCCGGCACCCAATAATAGCCCGCCGCTCCCCAAGCCCAATAACCCGGCGTCCACATGTATCCATCGCCCGGGCAAGCTGGTTGAACGTAAACCGGCAATGCCGGCGGAGCAACCGTGATCGAGATAGCGACGGCTGCCGTGGAACTGACCGGAATCAAGACCGCCAGAAACACCAACAGGAGAAAGCGGCTCAAATGACTTTTAGAAAGTGGCTTCATGGTTACGTCCTCCGATACTGTCCGACCTCTAAGCAAGCGCAAGGCCAAGCAAGCTAACTCTTTGAATCCCCGCGTCGCGCCCCATGACAGTCCAAACCCGGAAAGCGGCGAACGGTTGCGCTGGGACCGCTCCGGTGGTGCATATCGGCCAAAGCGCCGGTAATGTAATTTGATTTGACAAATCAAATATGCTACCGTAGACTCGAATTTCAATGAGCCAGGCCGAGGTCCAAACTGTACTGCGTTGCTATCCGCAGATCTACTTCGCCTGCCACTGCCGCCACGTGCGCGACGAGCGGACCCACGTGCAATTGAGCGCTCACCAGGCGAGTGTCCTCGATCATCTCGATGAAGTGGAAGGCACGTCGCTCATCGCGCTGGCGCAGCACATGGGCGTAACGGCATCGACTATGTCGTTAACCATCGACCGCCTCGAGCGCGGCGGGTATGTGCGGCGCGAGCGCAGTGCCAGCGATGGCCGAAGGGTGGAACTGCGCCTGACCGAGGCGGGCGTCGGAATCAAGAAACAACAGAAAGTGCTCGAGCCCGAATTGATCGCCGCCATGTTGCGGCATTTAGACCCGTTGAAGCGCGCCGAAGCTCTGCACGGGCTGGAATTGCTGGCGGAGGCGGCCAAGTCTATGATCGCCTCCGGCGAGTTACAGCGAATTTTGCAAGGAGGGGCAGCATGAAGTGGGCGATTCTGATCGTTGGCATATTGGCCTTACTCGTGGCGGTCATGGCAGCAGTGGGCGCCATGCTCCCCCGCGACCACCATGCGACGCGCAAAGCGCGATATCACGTGTCGCCGGGGGCGCTGTTTGCCGTGCTGGCGGGTCCACCCGACTGGCGCACAGGCGTGACGGGCTATGGGGAACTCCCCGATCAGGACGGCAAGAAACGCTGGTGGGAAGAGGACACCCACCGTCAAAAAGTCACGTATGAACTGGTGGAGGCCAAGCCGCCGGAACGGCTGGTGACGCGCATCGCCCAACCCGGACTGCCGTTCGGCGGCGGCTGGACGTTCGAGATCTCCCCGCTCTCGAGCGGCGGCTCGGAACTGCGCATCCACGAAGACGGCGAAATCTATAACGTGGTGTTCCGCTTCATGGCTCGATTTATCTTCGGTTACACTGGCAGCATCGAGACCTACCTGCGGGATTTGGGCGCCAAATTCGGCGAGCCCGTCGCCATCGAGGCTTGATCATGGGGCAGGAAATCGAGTGCACAGCGCGGTACCGCGAGCAGTCGCTGGCCGGGAAGGCCTATTTGGAGACGGACCATCTGCTTTTCCGCGGCGCGGAGCGCTTCAAAGTGCTGTTCAAGGATATGACCAACGTCGCCGCGGACGGGGGCATCCTCAAGATCCAGTTTGCCGGGGGGCCGGCGGAGCTGGAGCTCGGAGAGGCGGCCGGGAAGTGGGCAGAAAAAATCCTCCATCCGCCTTCCCGGACGTTCAAGCTCGGAGTAAAACCCGGCCTGACCGTCAAGGTGGTGGGTAAGTTCGATCCTGATTTCCTGGAGGACCTGGCCAATAGCCACGTGGTGCCCGCGGGCGAGCACGCCGATCTGATTTTCCTGGCCGCAAACGTGGCCTCGAAGCTCTCGCAAGTGCGGAAGCTCTCGAAGATGCTGAACCCCGACGGAGCTCTATGGATCGTTTATCCCCGCGCCATCCAGAAAATCCGCGAGGTGGACGTCATCAAGGCCGGCCGGGATTGGGGCTTGAAAGACGCCAAGGTAGTCAGCTTCTCGCTCACTCATACAGCCCTCAAATTTGTGATTCCGCTGATACACCGCCGTCACCGGGCTTGACTGCCGGTATCGCTCCTCCCGGAAATCCCGGACTGATATCTGCTACCATATCTTTGGTTCGGTTCCAAATAGACTTCTCCGCAACGATTGCCCGATATCGGAAGCGGAGGTTCTGAAGATGTCACCTTATATACCGCTGGCGCTTCTCGCCTCCCACTCGATTGGCGCCAAATGGACGCGGATGTTTGCCGAAACGCCGTTTGCCGGCATACACCAGATGGTCTGGTTCGACTGGGCCATGCTGATCCCGTATTTCTCGGTCCTGATCGTACTGTCGGTGTACGGGATTCACCGCTACGATGTGATCCGCACCTACTTCAAGTACCGCAAGCGCGCCACTCAAGAGCCCTCCGCCGTGCGCTTTGAACAGCTCCCGCCCGTCACCATACAATTGCCCCTGTACAACGAACGATATGTGGTGGAGCGCCTGATCGAAGAAGTCCTTAAGGTGGAATATCCCAAGGAATTGCTGCAAATCCAAGTGCTCGACGATTCCACCGACGATACCGCCCCCTTCGCCGAGGCATTGGTGGAACGCTACCGTACCATCGGTTTCCCCATCGAGTATCACCACCGGACGAACCGTCACGGGTTCAAAGCAGGAGCTTTGCAGGAGGGACTGAAGACTGCCACCGGCGACCTGGTAGCAGTTTTCGATGCCGATTTCTGCCCACCGCCCGATTTCCTCACTCGCACGGTCCATTATTTTGCCGATCCCAAGGTCGGCGTGGTGCAAACGCGCTGGAGCTACGTAAACCGCGACTACAACTTCCTGACGGAAGTGGAAGCTATGCTCCTCGACGGGCACTTCATCCTGGAGCACGGCGCGCGATCGACGGCCGGGTATTTCTTCAATTTCAACGGGACGGCGGGAATCCTGCGAAAAGCGATGATCGCTGACGCCGGCGGCTGGGAGCACGACACGCTCACCGAAGATTCCGACCTGAGCTATCGCGCACAGCTCAAAGGCTGGCGCTTCGTCTATCTTCCGGGGCTCGACTGTCCCTCGGAACTGCCGGTGGAAATGCACGGCTTCCAGGTGCAGCAATCGCGTTGGGCCAAGGGGTTGACGCAGGTTGCCAAGAAACTGCTCCCCACCATCCTGAAGGCCGACATTCCGAAGCGCGTAAAGCTCGAAGCCATCCTCCATCTCACGCCGAACATTTCCTACCCGCTCATGATAGTAGTTTCGGCGCTCATGCTGCCGGTGATGATCGTGCGCTTCTATATGGGCGTCTGGGAAATGGCGCTGATCGATTTTCCGCTGATTGTGGCGTCGTTCTGGTCGATTTCGGCGTTCTACGTGATCGCGCAGCGCGAACTGCACCCGAAAACCTGGAAGCGGTCGGTGCTAATGCTGCCGATGCTCATGGCCGTTGGGGTTGGGCTGACCATCATCAATACCCGCGCCGTGCTGGAAGCCATCTTCGGTGTCCAGACGTCCTTCGCGCGGACGCCGAAGTACGCCATTGCCGACCGGCCCGTGAACCTGGAAGTGAAGAAATACCGCCGCCGCAGTGGAGTGCTTCCTTATCTCGAGATCGCGGTGGGCAGTTACTTCCTGGCGATGATCGCCTTCGCCATCGACACGTTTAACTACTTCGCCATCCCCTTCCTGGCACTCTTCGTGTTCGGCTACTACTGGGCCGGCTTCGGAACTCTGGTACAGGAATACCAGGGACGCCTGCGCTGGCTGAAGCAGCAGAAGAAACTGGCGGCCGCGAGCTACTAAGCCGCCGTTCCTCTCCCAACATCCTATCACCTCACGATTCGCCGGGAGTGTCTCGAGTTCCCGTCCAGCTCTCGGCTATGACGCGGCGCACAGTGGCCGGAGAACTGCCCCGCGAGTGGTGGTGAGCCGTCGGGCGTGTCTTTTTTGTCTGGTCATGGCGGGGTGCATCACTCCCTCAACCGCCGCGGCCCGCCGCCATAAGACAATGCCGATGCGTGCCACCGCCTACACCGGCCGCGGGCGCACCGCGAGCGGACTACCGGTACGCCGCGGCATAATCGCGGCAGACCCGCGCGTGCTGCCGCTCGGCACGAAGGTCCGGCTGAAGAACACGGGGCGATACTCCGGTGTTTATCGCGTGGAGGATACCGGCGGCCTGATCCGCGGATACTAGATCGACATCTACATGCCCTCACGCGGAGCTGCGACTGAGTTCGGAAGGCATGCGGTTAAGGTTGAGGTGTTGATGCCGCACGACAGGCGGCGTCGCGGGCTGTTTGCCCGGCTCATGTTCTGGCGGTTGTGACGGGTCCCCCGGCCGGCCTTTCGAGTCCACGCTATATTCAAAGA
>Ga0335073_10003638_pt1 | contig 21535 bp, 18 predicted proteins | sample Lox_Sample_22_FD_207093 | JGI IMG/M metagenome (GOLD analysis project Ga0335073, IMG submission 207093) | Soil microbial communities from Loxahatchee National Wildlife Refuge, Florida, United States - Lox_Sample_2.2 | ecosystem: Environmental > Terrestrial > Soil > Wetlands | place: USA...
CGCTCGGCTACACCCCGAACCCGGTGGCCAGGAGCCTGCGGACCAGGCGCTCGCACACGGTCGGCGTGCTGATCCCCGACCTGAACAACCCGCTGTTCCCGCCGATCGTCCGCGGCCTGGAAGACCGGCTCGCCGCCAACGGCTACGTGGCGCTGATCGGCAACACCGACTCCGACGACCAGCGCGAGCGCATGGTCTTCGACCAGATGCGGGCGCGGCACGTGGACGGCCTGGTGCTCGCCACCGCGCGGCTGCAGCACCCGCTGCTGGCCGAGGCGTCCCGCGCCGACCTGCCGGTCGTGCTGATCAACCGCCTGGCGCAGGATTACAGCTTCCCCTCGGTCTCGGTGGACAACGAGCGCGGCGTGCGGATGGCCGTCGGCCACCTGGCCGCGCTCGGGCACCGCCGCATCGCCCACATCGCGGGCCCGCAGGAATTGTCCACCGGGCTCAGCCGGTACCGGGGGTTCGTCACCGCCATGGAGTCCAGCGGCCTGCCGGTCGACGGCGACCTGGTCGTGTTCGCCAAGTCGTTCACGGTCGAGGAGGGCCTGCGGTGCGGCCGCCTGCTGCTCGACCGGGGGGCCGGGTGCACGGCGATAGCCGCGGGCAACGACATGCTCGCCGTGGGCTGCTACACGGCGCTGGACGAGGCCGGGCTGAGCTGCCCGGAGGACATCTCGGTGGTCGGGTTCAACGACATGCCGTTCATCGACCGGCTCCGGCCGCCGTTGACCACGATCCGGTTCCCGCACTACCAGGTCGGCACCGAGGCCGCACAGCTGCTGCTGGAGCGGATCGCGGAGCACTCCGGCCCGGTGAAGATCCTCTACCTGGCCCCGGAGCTGGTCATCCGCGGCTCCACGGCCCGAGCCCGGCTCAGCGGCTGAGTTGGCGGGCCATCCAGTCGGCGCTATAGGGCCGGTGCCGGTAGGACACGTTGGCGCAGCCGTGGCCGCCCTGGTCGAGCAGCAGCAGCTCGACCGGGCCCGCCGCCTCGTCGGCCAGCCGCTGGGCCTGCGGCCAGGGCACGATCCGGTCCTGGCGGCCGGCCACGACCAGCAGCGGGGCGGTGATCCGGCCCGCCCGGCCGGCCAGGGTCAGCTCGCCGGCCCGGCGCCGGGCCTGGCCGGCGGTCGCCGACTTGGAGCGGACGCGGAACGCCTCACGGGTCAGCTCGGGCAGCTGGTCCCACCCCGGGCCGAAGCTGAACGGCCCGGACAGCGCGATGCAAGCGCGCACCCGGGGGTCGCCGCTGGCCAGCCGGGGCGCGTAGTAGCCGCCCAGGCTGACCCCCCACACCCCGATCCGGCCGGAGTCCAGGCCGGGCAGCGCGCCGACGGCGTCCAGGATGGCCGCGCCCGGCGCCTCCCAGTCCGGCCGGATGGCCAGGTCGTACTCGGCTTCGCCCTGCCCGGGGCCGTCGACGGAGAACGTGGCCAGGCCGCGGTCCAGGAACAGCTGCTCGGTGGCGCGGAACTCCTCCTTGGCCGAATCTAGCCCGGGGATCAGCACCACCACCGGGTGCGGGCCGACCCCGGCGGGGCGGCGCAGGATCCCCGCCAGCACCGAGCCGTCGAACGGGATCTCGATCCGCTCGCCCGGCGGGCGCAGGTGCGGCAGCGCGTCGTTCAGGCAGCGCACCGCGGCGTCGTGGGCCTCGCGCAGCTGGGCCAGGTCCTGCACGAACAGGAACTTCGCGAAGTGGTAGTAGACGGCCGCCTGGGCGAGATGGCCGCCGCCCGAGACGAGGCGCCCGTCGGCGAGCGCCCGCCGGCCGAGGCCCTCGTGCTCCGCGCCGGCCGCGCGCCACGCGGCGCACCACCCGTCCCAGGCGGCGATCCCGGCCGTCACCCGCGCGAAGTCCGCCGGGTCCACGCCGTTGGCGACGAAGCGGGCCGCCCAGTGGTCGATGGCCGTCGCGGCGCGCCGGTCGGTCATGCGGCTATCCTCTCGTAGCCTGCGCCGGCCGGGCGCCGGCCGCCGTGACCGGCGGCCGTGACCGGCGGCCGCGCAGGTAACAGCTTGGTCATCAGCTGTTCACAAGCGTTGACAAGCGGTGACTGGTGGGGAACGCTCGAACGTGCAAACGATTGTAACGAAGGTCAGGCGGTGATGACATGGCTGATCAGCGCGGTGACCATCGGCTCGGCTGGCTGGGCACCGGGCGCATGGGCGCGGAGCTAGCCGGCCGGCTGCTCGCCGCCGGCTGTGACGTCTCTGTGTATAACCGGACGCGGGCCAGGGCGCAGCCGCTCGCTGAGCGGGGGGCGAAGGTTGTCGACTCGGCCGCGGACCTGTCCGGCTGCGACATCGTCTTCGCCACGGTCGGCACGTCCGAGGATCTGGTCGAGGCGGTGCTCGGGCCGGGCGGGCTGGCGTCGGACACCGCGATGCCGTCCATCCTCATCGACTGCTCCACGATCTCGGCCGACGCGTCCGCGTGGATCCGCGAGCAGGTCGCCGCGCGGGGCACGGCGCTGCTCGCCGCGCCGGTGATGGGGAACCCCCGGGTGGCCCGGGCGGGCCGGCTGACCCTCGCGGTCTCCGGGCCGCGCGCGGCGTTCGATGCGGCGGAACCGTACCTGAACCTGCTCGGCGCGGGCGCGACATACGTGGGCGAGGATGAACTGGCCCGGATCGTGAAGCTCTGCCACAATCTGCTCCTGGGAACCGTGGCCCAGTCGATGGCGGAGATCACCGTTCTGGCTGAGAAGAGCGGGGTCACCAGGCAGGCCTTCCTGGCCTGCATCAACGCCAGCGTGATGGGCTCGCTGTTCACGCGGTACAAGACCCCGGCTTACGTCAGCCTCGACTTCACGCCGACGTTCACGGCCACGCTGTTGCGCAAGGACTTCGATCTGGGGCTGGCCGCGGCGCGGGAGCGCGAGGTCCCGATGCCGGTGGCCGCGCTGGTGCATCAGATTGTGCAGGGCCTGGTCGGCCGCGGGTATGGTGACCAGGATTTCGCGGCGCTGATCGAGCTCGAGGCCCAGTCGGCCGGGCTGCACCTGGTCAGCGAGGACGCGGTGGTCTCCGACGGGCTGGAGCCGCCGGACGACGCGGGCGTGCCCGCCGGAGGAAGGAGTTCAGGGGGAGGGAACACCGGGGGAGACGATGCACGGTGAGCCGTTGGCCTCACCACCTGCGTCCCGCCGCCGGCGGGCCGCTCCTGACACCCCGGCCGGGGCCGCGCGGCTCCGGACCGGACCCTTGCCAGTAAAGATCATGAATCGGAAGGAGGACCGGGGATGAGACCCAACCGCGCCCGGTTCCTGGCTCTCGGCGCCGCGGCCATCGTGGCGGTCGCCCTGGCGGCCGGCTGCAGCAGCAACTCAAGCACCACCAGCGGCAGTGCCAGCAAGCCGCCCATCCTCATCGGCACCTCGCTCTCGCTGACCGGCGACTTCTCCGCCGACGGCCAGGCGTTCCAGAAGGGCTACGACCTCTGGGTGCACGACGTGAACGCCAGCGGCGGGCTGCTCGGCCGCAAGGTGCAGCTGGTCGTGCTCAACGACAACAGCAGCCCCACTCAGGTCACCACGAACTACCAGGACCTGATCACCGTGCATCACGTCAACCTGACCTTCGGCCCGTTCTCCTCACTGCTTACCGCACCCGCCGCGCTGGTGGCGCACCGGTACGGCTATGCGTTCATCGAGGGCGCCGGCGGGTCAGGCCTGGTGTTCAGCGAGAACCTGCCCAACGTGTTCGACGTGAGCCTGCCGGTCGCGAACGAGCTGAACCCGCTGGTCGACTGGATCAGCTCGATGTCCGCCAGCCAGCGGCCGGCCACCGCGGCCTACCCGATGGCCAATGACCCGTTCGCCACGCCGCAGACCATGCTGGCGCAGAGCAAGCTGCAGCCCATGGGGGTCAAGACCGTCTACTCCAAGGTCTTCCCCGAGGAAGTCCCCGACTACAAGCCCAACGCCGACGCGGTCGCCGCGACCAATGCCCAGATGGTGATCCTCGGCTCCACGGACGTGCCGACGGTGCAGGCCTTCATGCAGGCGTTCGAGCAGCAGCACTACAACCCGAAGATCTTCGTCGCCACCGCAGGGCCCGACCAGGGCGCGGCCTTCACCAGCGCGGTCGGGGTCGCGAACGCCACCGGCATGATGGTCCCCGACGGCTGGTACCCGGGCTACCCGAACGCGGCCAGCATGAAGATGGTGAGTGAGTACGTCGCGAAGTACGGCGGGTCGCCGTCGGACGTCAACGCCGACGTGGCCGAGGCGTACTCAGTCGGCGAGGTGGCCGCGCAGGCCGTGAAGGCGACCGGCGGCACCGACAACTCGAAGATCATCAGCTACCTGCACAGCGGTGTCACGCTGAGCAGCGTCCAGGGACCCGTCCAGTTCAACTCCATGGGCGAGAACATCAAGGCGATCGCGTTCATCTTCCAGTGGCAGAACGGGAAGTTCGTGCAGGTCCTCCCGGTCAGCGCGGCCGGCTCGGTGGCGATCGTTAACCCCAAGCCGAAGTGGTCTAGCTGAGCCAGCGGCGCGGCGGAGCGGCACGGAGCTGAGATGGGACGCCAGATCTACGAGGCCATCGTCGACGGGATACTCGGCGGCGGGGTCTACGCGCTGATGGCCGTCGGGCTGACGCTGATCTTCGGCGTGCTCGACATCATCAACATCGCGCAGGGGATCCTGGTGGTGCTCGGCGCCTATCTCAGCTACGTGCTCTCCGTCCATCTGCACATCGACCTGTTCGTGGGGCTGCTGATCACAGTTCCCGTGATGTTCGTGATCGGCGTGGCGATCCAGGTGCTGTTCATCCGGCCGCTGCGCGGCCGGGAGCGCACGTCGATGTCGCTGCTCGCGACGTTCGCGGTGGCGCTCATCATCGAGGGCATCCTGTACCGGTTCTTCGGCCCGGATTTCGTGACGCTGAAGGCCTCGTACATCACCTCGAGCGTGTACGTCTTCGGGTTCTACCTGCCGTACATCTACCTGTACGGCTTCGCGCTCGCCGTGGCCTGCGTGGCGGCGATCTACCTCATCCTGTACCGGACCCGGTTCGGCCGCAGCGTGCGCGCCACCATGCAGGACCAGATGGCCGCCCGGCTGATCGGGATCGACGTGAACCGCGTGGCCGCGGTGACGTTCGGGATCGGGGTGGCGGTCACCGCGGTGGGCGGCATGATGTTCGGCGCCACCAGCGGGGGCTTCAACCCCAACAGCGGCTACGACCTCATCTCCCGGCTGCTCGCGATCATCATCCTCGGCGGGCTGGGCAGCATCGGCGGCGCGCTGGCCGCGGCGCTGGTGATGACCACGGCCGAGTCCCTGGTGGACATCTGGTCCCCGGACTGGGCGGTCGTGGTGTTCTACCTGGTGCTGGTGCTGGTGCTGGTGTTCCGCCCGGCCGGGCTGTTCGGCCAGCGCGCGGCGAGGGCCCAGTGAGCGAGGCCCCGCGGTGGCGGCACCTGGCCGAGCCGGCCTGGCGTCCCGGCGGGGCCCTGGTCGTGCTGGCCTTCTTCGCCGTGTTCCCGCTGGTGTTCACCAACGCGACGGTGACCACGATCGCGGTGGACACGCTGATCTTCGCCGCGTCCGCCGTGGCCTGGAACATCTTCTCCGGGTACTCCGGCTACATCTCCCTGGGCCAGGCGGTGTTCTTCGGCACCGGCGCCTACACGGTGGCGATCGCCGCCCGGGCCTGGCACCTGACCGGGGAGACGGTGTTCGCGCTGCTGCCGCTGGCCGGCGCGCTGGCCGGCCTGCTCGCGGTGCCGCTGGGGCTGATCGCGCTGCGGGTCAGGCGGCACACCTTCGTGGTGATCACGATCGCGTACTTCTTCATCGCCCAGCTGACCGCCACCAACCTGTCGGTGACCGGCGGGTCGAGCGGGATCCTGGCGCCGTCGCCGAACTGGGCGCCCGAGACGTTCAACAACCCGTTCTACTACATCGCGCTCGCCCTGCTGGTGGTCACCACCGCGGCGTCCTGGCTGATTCGCAGGTCACGTTTCGGCCTGCAGCTGCGGGCCATCCGGGACGACGAGGACCGGGCCGCGGGGCTCGGCGTCCGCGCCATGCCGGTGAAGCTGACCGCGTTCGTGATCTCGGCGTTCGCGACCGGGATAGCCGGCGGGCTGTGGTTCTACTTCATCGGCCAGGCCCTCCCGCAGTTCGCCTTCGACCCGTTCTTCGACCTGTCGGTCGTGGTGATGGCGTTCCTGGGCGGGCTCGGCACCATCGCCGGCCCGATCCTGGGCGCCCTGATCATCGAGCCCGGCCAGCAGTGGCTCACGCTGCAGTACACCAACGAGTACCTGAGCGAGATCCTGCTCGGGATCCTGTTCCTGGTGGTAATCCTGTTCCTGCCGCGCGGGATCATCCCGACGGGCGCTGAGCTGATCGCGAAGTTCCGGGCGCGGCTCCGCCAGCGCCGGGCGGACGCCGCGGGACGCCCGCCGGTACCCGGGCCCGCGCCCGGGTCGGCCCCCACCGGCACCGAAGCCGGGACGGCAGGTAGCGAAGCCGGGACGGCGACCCGGGAGGCCAGGCCGTGACCGCCATGCTCCGGGCCGAGGGGGTGTCCAAGGCGTTCGGCGGCGTCCAGGCGCTGAGCGACTGCACGGTCGAGGTGGAGCAGGGCAGCATCACCGGCCTCATCGGGCCGAACGGGTCGGGGAAGACCACGCTGTTCAACACCATGACCGGCTACGAGCGCATCGACGCCGGCGAGGTCTACCTCGGCGACAGGAAGATCACGAACCTGCGGCCGCAGCGGGTGTTCGCCCTCGGCATCGGCCGGACCTTCCAGCTCACCCGGATCTTCCCGCGGCTGACGGTCATGGAGAACATGCTCGTGGCCGCGCAGCACACCGACGCCGGACGCCCCCGCAACCCGCTGGCCCGGGCGGGCGGGCGCGCCGACCGGCGCCGGGCCGCGGACCTGCTCGAGTTCACCGGCATCGCCGGCCATGCCGACGCGCCGGCCGAAACCCTGTCCTACGGGCAGCGCAAGCTGCTCGAGCTGTCGTACGTGCTGGTCGCGAACCCGGACATCGTGCTGCTCGACGAGCCCGCGGGCGGGGTGAACCCGTCCCTCATCCAGCAGTTGTCCGCCCGGATCCGCGAGCTCAACGCGGCGGGGAAGACCTTCCTCATCGTGGAGCACAACATGGAGTTCGTGATGAGCCTGTGCGGCCAGGTCACGGTCCTCGACTACGGGACCGTGGTGGCGACCGGCCCCCCGCAGATCATCAGGAGCAACCCGCGGGTGCTCGATGCCTATCTCGGCCTGGCCGAGGAAGAGGAGGACTCCGATGCCCCCGGGCGGTGAGCCAGCGCTCGTCATCGAGGGCCTGGTGTCCGGCTACGGCGGCGGTGACGTCCTGCACGACGTGTCCATGACCGTGCCCGGCGGGGGGATCACCTGCGTCGTGGGTCCGAACGGGGCGGGCAAGTCGACCCTGCTCGCGACGGTGAGCGGGCTGCTGCGGCCCCGCCGGGGGAGCATCACGTTCCGCGGCGAGCGGCTGGTCGGCAAGAGCCCACGGCAGATCCTGGACCTGGGCCTGGTGCACGTGCCGCAGAACCACAGCCTGTTCCGGGAGATGACGGTCCGGGAGAACATCGAGCTCGGCGCGTACATCGTCAAGGACCGGCGGCTGATCGCCCGCAGGCTCGCCGACATCGAGCAGATGTTCCCGCAGGTCGCGGGCTGGTCGGGGAAGAAGGCGGGCAGCCTGTCCGGCGGGGAGCAGCGGCTGGTGGAATTCGCCCGCTGCCTGATGCTGGACCCGGGCCTGGTGATCCTGGACGAGCCGTCGATGGGCCTGTCGCCGAAGGTACTCAAGTCGGTCTTTGACGCGGTCCGGATGATGAACGCCCGCGGCAAGACGATCCTGCTCGTGGAGCAGAACGCGCGGGCGGGCCTGCGGCTGTCCACGCACGGCGTGGTCATGGAGAACGGGCGGGTGCGCCTGGCCGGCACCGGCCAGGAGGTCCTCGAGCACCCGGAGATCGGCGCGCTCTACCTCGGCGGCGCGGCGCGCGGGGGCTGACTCGCCTGGCCGGCGAGCGCGAGCAGCGCGGGGCCGGCCAGCCGGTGCACCGTCCACTCGTCCATCGCGACCGCGCCCAGCGAGGCGTAGAAGCCCAGGGCGGGCGTGTTCCAGTCCAGGACCGACCACTCGAGCCGGGCGTAGCCGCGGCCGGTGCAGATCCGGGCCAGCTCGGCGAGCAGCGCCTTGCCGTACCCGTGCCCGCGCAGCGCCGGCGTCACGTACAGGTCCTCCAGGTAGATGCCGGGCCGGCCGGTCCAGGTCGAGTAGTTCAGGAACCACAGCGCGAACCCGGCCACTACGCCGTCGTGCTCGGCGACGTGCGCGAAGACCGCGGGCTGCGGCCCGAACAGGGATTGCTGCAGGTCATCAGGGGTGGCGGCCACCTGGTCGAGAGACTTCTCGTACTCGGCGAGCTCGCGGACCAGCCGGTGGATCGCGGTCACGTCGCCCGGGCGGGCCGGCCTGATCACCCCTGAGCCTGGCTCATCCATCCGCACCGTGCCCGGCGGGCGGGACGCCGAGCGCCGGGTTGCGGTCGAAGAAGCCGGTGGGCTTCAGCGTGAACCCGCACCGGGCCGCCGGCATCACCGGCCAGTCCTCGGGCCGCGGGAAATGCGTCGGCCCGAACGTGTGCCAGACCACGATGTCGGCGCCGTCGATGTCCCGGTCGCCGGCGATGAACGCCGGCAGCCCGGCCCCGCCCGGGTGCTGGTTGACGAAGTCGCCGGCCGGGTACCGCTGCGCCGGGTCGTACCGGGTCACCCACAGGTGGTGGGCGGCGAAGCCGGCCCGCGCGTGCAGCGGCGACGACGGGTCGGCCAGCAGCACCGGCGCCGCGTCCGGGTACAGGGTGTACGCGGACGGCCGCCCGTACCGGTTCGTCCGCTCGGTGCTGATCACCCGCCAGGTCCGCCCGCGCGCGGTATCACACCGCCGCGTGGCCTGCGCCTCGCGGCGGAGCCGGGTGGCGGTCCGGGTGATCGCGTTGCCGTGCGGGTTGCCCGGGCCGACCGGCAGCCCGTGCACGTCCACCTCCTCGACCGCGTTGGCCAGGCCGTCTACGGTCATGTCCAGCCGCGCGCTGAACAGGTGCTGGTGCACCGGACCGCCCAGGCCCGGCGCGACCTCGGCCTGGTGCGGGTCATCGCCGCCGGGGTAGGCGGCGGTGAACAGCGCGCCGGTCATCTTGACCTCGTGCTCGATCGTCCCGTCCAGGTAGAAGTACCAGTAGAAGCCGTAGTCGTAGTTGCCGACCGTGGCCCAGGACGAGACGACCAGACGGCGCTGGCGGCGGGTCTGTGCCGAGCCGTTGAAGATGTCGGTGTGCTTCCACAGGATGCCGAAGTCCTCCTCGTGGATGCAGACCGCGTTGCGGATGACCTGCGGCGCGCCGAAGTCGTCGGTCACGGTGGCGTCCAGGTACGCGATCTCGCCCAGGCAGTCGCAGCCCCGCTCCAGCGAGTTGGTCCACTTGCCGAGCAGGAACTCACCGCAGTCGTAATACGTCTGCCAGTACCGGAACCGCGGGTCGCCGTACGGGACGACCAGCTCAGGGATGGACGCCCGGTAGATGACCGGCCGGGCCGCCCCCGCGTCGTCCAGGCCGATCTGGTGCAGGATCAGGCCCTCGCGCGCGTCGAAACCGACCCGCATCGACCAGCCCTGCCAGCGCAGCGAGTTCCCGTCCAGGGTAAAGCTGGGCCCCTCCGGCTGGGTGATCTCGATCGGCCGCAGCCCCTCGCGCAGCGGCCCGCGCACCGCCGGGTCGTCATAGTCGCCGGACTCCTCGGGCACCGGCCGCTCGAACTCGTCGACGATCTTGAAAACCTTGCGCTCGATCAGGTCGACGTACGCGATGATCCCGTCCACCGGGTGCGCCCACACATAGTCGTGCTCCCGCTCCTGCCGGAACGCCAGCACCCGGACGAACCGGCGCCGCTCGTCCTCGCCCTCGTCGAACGAACCGGCGGTCTGCGGCAAGGCCCGGATCTTGGTCAGATCGGTGAGCCCGCGCCGGGCCATCGCCGCCCGCCAGCCCGGATCGGCATGGACCACCTCCTCGACCACGCCGAATTCCTCGGTGAAGATCGGCACCTGGCCGTCGGCGGCCGTATCGAGTACCCGCTGCGAGACCACCTCGCCCTCGCCCAGCGACACCACCACGTCCGTGGACCGCCCGGTGGCCACGTCGAGCAGGAACGCCCGCAGCCGCCGGTCGGGCCGCGGGCCCTCCGGCCCGGCCAGCACCTCGTCCTTGGGCGGCTCGTCCAGCCCGTAGTAGGCGAACCGGACGGTGTCGCCAAGCAGGCCCGCGGCGGCCAGGATCTCCCGCCCGGCCAGGTACTCGGCTCCCGCGGCCGGATCGAGCGGATGGGCCGGGACCGCGCCGGGCGCCTTGGCCCGGCTGAGCGCGGTGTCGGTCATGCCAAACTCCCAGGGAATCCTCAACGGGCCGGCCCGTCCGCACCGGGTGCGGCCGGGCCGGTCTGGGCGGGGTGGGCAGGGCGGGCCTACTCGTCGGCGACGATCGAGCCGACCCGGTCGCCCAGGCCGGGATCACGCCGGACCAGCCAGATCGAGTAAATGATGGACACCACGACGAGGCCGACGCCAGCCCACGGGAACCAGTTGTACGGCTGGGGCTGCGGCGGCTTGAACAGGTAGTAGATGGGGACGGCGATCGCGATCATGCCGAGGAACGGCAGCACCACGTGCTTGATGACGTTGAACTCGGCCGGCCGGTACTTGCGGTAGTAGAACGGCAGGGCCACGTTGGACGTGAAGTACACGAACAGGATCAGGATCGTGCCCATCGTGCTGGACTCGAAGAAGAAGGTCAGCGCGTCCAGGCTGTTGCTGCTCCCGCCGATCCAGTGGCCGAGCGCCCAGATCAGGGTGATGGCGCCGGCGAGGCCGACGAAGGTGATGATGGCGTGGACCGGCGTGCGGCGGACCGGGTGGACCCGGCCGATCCAGCTCGGCAGCAGGCCCTCGCGCCCGGCGTTGAAGATCAGCCGGCACTGGGAGTTCACCGCGGCGATCAGCACGCCCAGGGTGGAGGTCAGCCCGGCCAGGTACGCGATGAAGGTCAGCCAGGTCGCGACGCTGTGGGCGAGGGCGATGAACGGGATGAGGGGGGCCGTGAGCGCCGCGGCGTTGTAGTGGAAGCCGGTGACCGTGGAGTAGGCCAGCAGGAGGTAGAGGACCGCCATGAGGGCGATCGACAGGAACACCGCCCGGGGCACGTTGCGCCGCGGGTTGTTGGTCTCCTCGGCCAGCGCCGCCGAGTTCTCCCACCCGATGAACAGGTAGACGCCCAGCGGGAAGGCGAGGGCCAGGCCGCTGAAGTGGTTGGTGAGGTGGCTGGGCTCGAACGGCACGGCGCTGAGGTGGCCGCCGTTCTTGATCAGGATGGCGACGGACACGACCAGCAGCACCAGCAGCTCGAAGGCGAAGAAGAAGCCGGCCAGCCTGGTCGACACGGCCACGCCGCGGAACATCATCACCATCGCGCCGGCGGTGAAGATGGCGGAGAAGATGATCCACGGGATGTTCGTGCCCGTGTAGTACTGGATCATGATCGACAGGAACCCGCCGGAGATGACCAATACCGACGAGATCGCGATGATGTAGCCGGCCCCGACCACCAGCGCGGTGGTCACCGCGGTGGTGCCGCCGAAGGTCTTGCCGATGAACGTGATGAAGCCGCCGGTCGACGGCTGCGCCCGGGAGAACTGCGACAGCGTGTTGCCGAGCAGGGCGATGGCCACGATGGCGACGACGATGACCAGCGGCGAGGCGAGGCCGGCCGCGATCACGATCCCCGCGAAGCCGAAGTAGAAGCTGTAGGCCGGGCCGATGTTGGCCATCGTCGAGGCGGAGATGTCCACCAGCCCGAGCGCACCGCGGTGCAGCCGCTCCGCGGATTCCGGCGCCTTGGTCTCGGAGAACGGAACCCGAGCCGCTTCGCTCATGCCCACTCCTCGTGTTCGCCGCCTGGTCGGCGGCCCTGCCTGAAATTGTGGGACGGCGCGCAGCCCCAGGGGAAGAGCCGCGACACACCCGTTACCAGCGTGGCAACCGCTTTCCAGTCTGGCCCGGGCGGGCCGGGTCGCGCAAGGGCCGCCGCCCGCGCGCCGCAGTTCCCTTCTTCCGCCCCTCCCGCCCCGCCTGCCCGCCGCTCCGTCAGCCGGACGGGCAGCGGGGGAGCGTGCTGTCCCGGATGATCACCTCGCCCGGCACCGGGACCACCCGCGGCCGCTCCGGGTCACCGTCGCTGAGCACCAGGCTCGCCGCCATCTCGCCCATCCGCTTGAGCGGCAGCCGGACCGTGGTCAGCGGCGGCGTGACGTCGCGCAGCGTCAGGATGTCGTCGAAGCCTGCCACCGCGATGTCGCCCGGCACCGCCAGGCCGGCGGCGCGCAGCCGGGCGAGCGCACCGACCGCCATCACGTCGTTGACCGCGAACACGCAGTCCGGCGGCGGGCCGCCCGCGGCCAGGACCGAGCTCATCGCCTCGTACCCGCCGTCCCGGGTGAACGCCCCGGGCACCACGCTGGCCTCCGCCAGGCGCACCGACCAGGCCGCGAGCCCGGCGCGGAACCCCTCGACCCGGTCCCGCGCGGTCAGCAGCCCGCGCGGCCCGGCGAGCACGGCGAACCGGCGGTGGCCCAGCGCGGCCAGCGCGCGGGCCAGGGCGTCCGCGCCCGCCGCGTTCTCCGGCACGATCGTGTCCACGCCGAGCAGCGGCTGGCCCACGCAGACCGCGCGGCCGCCCTGGCGGGCGAACGCCGCCAGCTCCTCGCCCAGCGCCGCGCGCGCCGCGGCGTCGTCGGTCCGGCTGCCGACCAGCACGACCGCACGGGCCCGCTGGGCGCGCATCAGCGCCACGTACTCGCGCTCGGCGGCCTCGCTGGCCGGCGCGGCGGACATGCTGACCAGCAGCTCGCGGGCGCCGACCGCCTCGATCAGGCCGGCCGCGATCGAGGAGAAGTAGGGGTCGGCGACGTCGTGCACGACCACCCCGACCAGGCTGCTGCGCCCGGTGGCGACGGCCCTGGCCTGCAGGTTGGCGGTGTAGCCGAGCTCGGCGACGGCGCGGTGGACCCGCTGCACCAGCTGCGCGCCGACCCGGCGCGAGCCGTCGTTCACCACCCGGGACGCCGTGGTAATCGAGACGCCCGCGCGGTCGGCGACGTCCTGCAGGGTCACCCGGGATCGAGCGTCCGTCACCTTGGCTCCTGGCGCAGCGGCGAGTCAGCGGTTGACCTGGCTTTCCGGCTCAGCCTACCTTGGAAAGTGCTTTCCCAGACGGGACGGCAGACGGCCGCGCCAGGCTCGAAGGGTCATCGATGGCACGCAAGGTCCTGCACGTGGCGCTGAACGGCGTCACCGGGCGGATGGGGTACCGGCAGCACCTGGTCCGGTCCCTGCTCAGCATCCGCGAGCAGGGCGGCGTGCCGCTGGCCGGCGGCGCGGCCGTGTACCCCGAGCCGATCCTGGTCGGGCGCAGCGAGACGCGGCTGCGCGAGATCGCCGAGCGGCACGGGCTGACGCGCTGGTCGACCAGCGTGGACGAGGTGCTGGCCGACCCGGAGGTCGAGGTGTACTTCGACACGCAGGTCACCAGCGCGCGTGAGGAGAGCCTGGCCCGGGCGATCGCGGCCGGCAAGCACGTCTACACCGAGAAGCCGGTGGCCGGCTCGCTGGACGGCGCACTGCGGCTGGCCCGCGCGGCCCGCGAGGCCGGGATCACCCACGGTGTCGTCCAGGACAAGCTGTTCCTGCCCGGCGTGATCAAGCTGCGGCGGCTGGTCCGGTCGGGCTTCTTCGGCCGGGTGCTGTCGGTACGGCTGGAGTTCGGCTACTGGGTGTTCGAGGGCAACGAAATCCCCGCGCAGCGGCCGTCCTGGAACTACCGCGCGGCCGACGGCGGCGGGATCGTGCTGGACATGTTCCCGCACTGGCGATACCTGCTGGAAGACCTGTTCGGCCCGGTCACGGCGCTGTACGCGCGGCAGGCGACGCTGATCCGGCGGCGCTGGGACGAGGCGGGGGCGCCGTACGACGCCACCGCCGACGACGCGGCCTACGCGGTGCTGGAGTTCGCCAGCGGGATGATGGCCTCGGTCAACTCCTCCTGGGCGGTCCGGGTGAACCGGCGCGAGCTTCTTGAGCTGCACGTGGACGGGACCGACGGCAGCGCGGTCGCCGGGCTGCGGCACTGCGCGGTGCAGCACCGCGTGTCCACCCCGCGCGCGGTCTGGAACCCGGACCAGCCCGACCCGGCCGACTACCCGGCGCAGTGGACCGACATCCCGGACAACGCCGATTTCGACAACGGGTTCAAGGCACAGTGGGAGCAGTTCCTGCGCGCCGCCGCGGAGGGCACGCCGGTGCGCTGGGACCTGGCCGAGGGCGCCAAGGGCGTGCAGCTGGCCGAGCTGGCCCGGCGGTCCTCGGCCGAGGGCCGCCGGCTCGACGTCCCGCCGCTGGCCTTCTGACATGACCGCCGAGATCCGGCTGCCCGGGCGCCGCGAGCCGCTGCTGGTCGCCGAGCCCGGCTGGGCGCGCGGCTACCCGCCGCCGGTCTCGCGGCGCGCGTACGCGGCCGCGCACGTGGCCGCGCGACCCGACGGCGAGATCGACTGGGAGTCCACGCTGGGCTTCCGGGACTTCCTGTGGGACTACGGGCTCGGGGTCGCGGAGGCCATGGACACCGCGCAGCGCGGCATGGGGCTGTCCTGGGCGCAGGGCCGCGAGCTGATCACCCGGTCGGCCGCCCGGGCCGCCGAGCGCGGCGCCGCGATCGCCTGCGGGGTCGGCACCGACCAGCTGCCGCCGGGCCCGCACCCACGGCCGGCGATCATCGCGGCCTACGAGGCGCAGCTGGACCTGGTGCAGTCCGCCGGAGCCGACGTGATCTTGATGGCGAGCCGGGCCCTGGCCGCCAGTGCCCGGGACAGCCGGGACTACCTGGACGTGTACCTGGGCCTGCTGCGGCAGGCCGACCGGCCGGTGATCCTGCACTGGCTGGGGGCCGCGTTCGACCCGGCGCTGGCCGGCTACTGGGGCGCCGCGGATTTCGAGGCCGCCGCCGGCCTGGTCGTCCGGCTGGCCGAGCGCGCGGACGGCAAGGTCGGCGGGGTCAAGCTGTCGGTGCTGGACGCCGGGCAGGAGGTCGCGCTGCGGCGGCGGCTGCCCCCGGGCGTCCGGCTGTACACCGGCGACGACCTCCACTACGACGAGCTGATCCGCGGCGACGCGGACCCGAACGGCGCTGGCCCGGGATCTAGCGGGCGGCATAGCGACGCGCTGCTGGGCGCGTTCGCCGCGGTCACCGCGCCCGCGGCGGCGGCGCTGCACGCGCTGGACGCCGGAGACCTGGCCGGCTACGACGCGGCCATCGGCCCGACCATGCCGCTGAGCCGGACGATCTTCGAGGCGCCGACGTTCCACTACAAGGTGGGCATCGCGTTCCTGGCCTGGCTCAACGGCCTGCAGCCGCACTTCGCGATGCTCGGCCAGCTGCAGCGGCAGCGCCCGCCCGGGCACCTCATCCGGGTCTTCGAGCTCGCGGCCGGCGCCGGCGCGCTGCTGCGGCCCGGCCTGGCGGTGGCGCGGATGGCCGAGTACCTGACCGCGGCGGTACCGGGGTGACCGGGACCGGGGGCGGGCTGCTCGGGCTGTCGCTCAACCAGGCCACGGTGAAGAACCTGACCCTGGAGCAGGCCGTCGCCCTGTGCCTGCGGCACGAGATCCCGGCGATCGGCCTATGGCGGGACCGGGTCGCCGAGCTGGGCCTGGCCCGGGCGGCCGCCGTGGTCCGTGCCGCCGGGCTGCACGTGTCGAGCCTGTGCCGGGGCGGGTTCTTCACCCACGCCGACCCGGACGCCCGGGCCGCCGCGCTGGCCGACAACCGCGCGGCGGTGGCCGAGGCGGCCGAGCTCGGCGCGGACGTGCTGGTCCTGGTGTGCGGCGGCCTGGTGCCGGGCAGCCGCGATCTCGGGCTGGCCCGCCGGATGGCGGCCGACGCGGTGGCCGAGCTCGTCCCGGTCGCCGAGCGGCTCGGGGTCCGCCTGGGCGTGGAGGCGCTGCACCCGATGTTCTGCGCGGACCGGTGCGTGCTGTCCCGGCTCGGCGACGCGGTCGACCTGGCCTGCCGGTTCCCGGCGGCGGCCGTCGGCGTCGTCGTCGACACCTATCACGTGTGGTGGGACTCCCAGCTGGCCGAGCAGATCGCCGACGCCCGCGGCCGGATCGCGTGCTTCCAGCTCGCCGACTGGGTCGAGCCGCTGCCCGCCGATACCCTGCTCGGCCGCGGCCACCTCGGCGACGGGCGCATCGACCTGGCGCAGATCACGGCCCAGGTCCTGGCCGCGGGCTACCGGGGGTACGCCGAGGTGGAGATCTTCAGCCAGCCGGTGTGGGACGCGCCGCCCGATGACACCGCGGCCACCGTCCGGCGCCGGTTCGGCGAGCTGCTCGGCGGGGCGGCCGGGTGAGGCCGGCCCGCCGGACCCCGGGGGCTGCCCTCCTACTCGCTGCCCTCCTCCAGCAGCAGGTGGTAGCCGTTGGGGGTACGGGCGTGCAGCACGCGGTACTTCCAGTCCGGCGCGGGGGCCATCAGCTCTTCCCGGAACGGGACGCCCGCGTCGGCCAGCCGCTTCCGGGCCTCGTCGATGTCGCTGACACCGAACTGCCAGGTCAGGACGTGATCCGGGGCGCCGAACCGGAACCCGGCCCGGCGTTCGATGCCGAACTCGACCGATCCGTTGCCGAGCGAGGCGAAGTCCGGGTACTCCGGGCCCTCGTAGGTCACGTGGAAGCCCAGCCGGAGGTAGAAGTCGCGCTCGGCCGCAAGGTCGGCGACGAACAGGATCGGGATGATCCGGCTGAACAATGCGGCCATAGTCGGGCATCGTAGCGAGCCGGTCAAGCCGGGGGGGCCGGGAGCGGTTACGGGAAGGCAACCTTTCCTGTACGGGGCGCGTTCTGCGGCCGTGCCGCGGGGATCGGAGGGCATTCCCGACACCGTAGCGGGCGGCGTGCCCGGCCTGGCGCACGCCGCCCGCTGGCTACGGGGCGCGAGCGGTTACTCGGTGCCGAAGCGCTTGATCTCCTCGAATTCCAGCTCGGTCAGCTCGCGCGGCACGTCGTCCCGGGCGACCTTCTCGCCCTGCACGTGGTGCCGGATGCCGTCGACGACCTCGGGGTTGGCCAGCGTGGTCACGTCCCCGACGTCGGCGAAGTTGGACACCGACGCGATGACCCGGCGCATGATCTTGCCCGACCTGGTCTTCGGCATGTCGGGCACGATCCAGATGTTCTTCGGCCGGGCGATCTTGCCGATCTGGGTCTCGATCGCCGCGGTGATCTTGCCTTCGATCTCCTTGCTCGGCTCGAAGCCGGGCTTCAGCGAGACGTACATCTCCACGGCCCGGCCGCGGATGTCGTCGATCACCGGCACCGCGGCCGCCTCGGCGACCTCGGGCACGGTCAGCGCGGCCGACTCGAGCTCCTTGGTGCCGAGCCGGTGCCCGGCCACGTTGATCACGTCATCGACGCGGCCCAGGATCCGGAAGTAGCCGTCGGCGGCCTTCACCGCGCCGTCGCCGGCGAAGTACGGCCAGTCGCGCCAGTCCTTGCTGTCCGGGTCGGAGTTGTACTTGGCGTAGTAGGTGGCCACGAACCGGTCGGGCTGGCCCCAGATCGTCTCGAAGATCCCCGGCCACGGGTTGCGGATGCAGATGTTGCCGGCCCGGCCGTCCGGGATCTCGTCGCCGTTCTCGTCGAGGATGGCCGCGTAGATCCCGAGCGCCATGGGGCCGCAGCTGCCCGGCTTCATCGGCTTCAGGGCGGGCAGCTCGCTGCCGAGGAACCCGCCGGTCTCGGTCTGCCACCAGGTGTCGACGATGACCGCCTCGCCCTTGCCGACCTCGGAGTGGTACCAGCGCCAGACCTCGGGCTCGATCGGCTCGCCCACCGTGGTCATGTGCTTGAAGTGGTAGTCGTACTTCTTCGGCTCCTCGGGGCCGAGCTTGCGCAGCTGCCGGATGGCCGTGGGCGAGGTGTGGAAGATGTTCACGCCCAGCTGCTGGGCGATCCGCCAGGGCCGGCCCGCGTCGGGGTAGTTGGGCACGCCCTCGTAGACCACCGTGGTAGTGCCGAGGGACAGCGGGCCGTAGACGATGTAGGAGTGGCCGGTGATCCAGCCGATGTCGGCCATGCACCAGTACATGTCGTCGGGGTGGATGTCCTGGTAGTACTTGGACGTCCCGGCCACATAGGACATATAGCCGCCGGTACTGTGCTGGCAGCCCTTCGGCCGGCCGGTGGTGCCGGATGTGTACATCAGGAACAGCGGCGCCTCGGCCGGCTGGGACACCGGCTCGACGATCGCGCCCCGGTGCTGGGCGAGCAGGTCCTCGACGAACACGTCCCGGCCCTCGGACATCGGCGTCTGTGACGCGTACTGGCCCGGGTGGCGGCGCCAGACCAGCACCTTGTCGACCTCCTGGCCCTCCCTGGCCGCCTCCGCGACGGCCTCGTCGGCCTTGACCTTGTGGTCGATGAGATTGCCGGCCCGGTAGTAGCCGTCCATGGTGATCAGCACGCGGCTGCCCGAGTCCGCGATGCGGGTGCCGCAGGCGTTCCCGCTGAAGCCGCCGAACACCTGGGAGTGGATGATGCCGAGCCGGGCGCAGGCCAGCATGGTGACCGGCAGCTCCGGGACCATCGGCATGTGCAGGGTGACCCGGTCGCCGGTCTTCAGGCCGAGCGAATCGCGCAGCACGGCGGCGAACTCGTTGACCTGGCGGAGCAGCTCGCCGTAGCTGATGCGCACGTGCTCGTCGTCCTCGAGCTCGGGCACGAACACGATCGCGGTCTTATCCGGGTCGGCCGCCGCGTGCCGGTCCACGCAGTTATACGAGGCGTTCAGCTTTCCGCCGACGAACCACTTCCAGAACGGCGGGTTGCTGGTGTCCAGCGTGGTATGCCACGGCTCATCCCACGTGAGCAGGTCCGCGTACTCCTTGAAGCATTCCGGGAAATGGTCCTCGCTGAACCGGTCATAGATGGCCGGGTCGTTGGCGTTGGCCTGATCGATGAACTTCTGCGGAGGATAGACGTACTCCTCCTCGCGCCAGTGCACCGCAATCTGTGTCTCGGACACCTGTGTCTCGGGACTTTCTGTCATCCTCGTCCTCCAGCTATGAAACCTGTAAAGCGGACAGAGCCGTCGTCGCCAACCAAGCGGGGGCTCAATCGTATCGCCGCGGGACAAGGGGGAACAGGCCGTGCGGCGCCGATCACCGCGTGATCGCCGCCGGGCCGCCAAAGTGGCCGGCAGCGGTTGACATCGTCACGATCAACGGTAAGTTGCTGGGCAGTCCAGCACCGGATCAGCAGGCCGGGGCGGTCCGCCCCGGCTGTGTTGTGCCGGGAGAGGATCACTTGGCCCTCTCCCGGCCCCGCTGGGCGGCGGGTTGGACCTGGGAGGCCCGGGCACCCAGTAGACAACGGAGGCCGAGCCCGTTGCCGGCGGGACGAACTCCGGTCCGAAGGATGCCCGGGCTGCTCCCTGAGCGCACTCCCGCAGCGCTCGGCCTGCCCGGATGCCCACGGCTGGCCTGCCCTGGCTCCGGTTCGGGCCGCCCGGGCGCCTCTTGCGCCTGCCGATGCCGGTCTGGTCCCGGCATCGAATATCCTTTTCGACCGGCGGGCTTGCCCGCTCCCGGACGCTGAGGCAGGAACATTGACCGATACGGACCGGCCCCGGGGCCCGCTGGGCCGCGTGGCCGTCATCATGCCGACGTACAACGAGCGCGAGAACCTGGAGTCGATCGCGGCGCGGGTGCGCAGCTCGGTCCCCGAGGCCGATCTGCTGGTGGTGGACGACAACAGCCCGGACGGCACCGGCGAACTGGCCGACAAGCTGGCCGCGGGCGACGAGCAGATCCACGTCCTGCACCGGCCCGGCAAGGCCGGCCTCGGCGCGGCTTACATCGCCGGGTTCGGCTGGGCGCTGGAGCGGGGCTACGGCGTGATGGTCGAGATGGACGCCGACGGCTCGCACCAGCCCCAGGACCTGCCCCGGCTGCTGAGCGCGCTGCAGGACGCCGACGCGGTCATCGGCTCGCGCTGGGTGCGCGGCGGCACCGTGCGCAACTGGCCGAAATCGCGCGAGGCCCTTTCCCGCGGGGCCAACACGTACGCCCGGCTCATGCTCCGGGTCCCGGTCCACGACACCACCGCCGGCTACCGCGCCTACCGGGCGCAGACGCTGCGCACCATCGACCTGGACAGCGTGCAGTCGCAGGGATACTGCTTCCAGATCGACCTGACCCGGCGGGCGCTCAACGCGGGCCTGACGGTGACCGAGGTCCCGATCACGTTCGTCGACCGCACCCGGGGCGCCAGCAAGATGAGCCGGGCCGTCATGGCCGAGGCGTTCTGGCGGGTGGCCCAGTGGGGAGTGGCCGACCGCCTGCACGGGCGGCGGAAGCGGGGCGGGTGAGCCGGCCCGGAAACGGGCGGCGGGTAGCCGGCCGGGCTAGGCGCTCTTGCGCTGGCGCGAGGAGTGCGCGCCCGGCTGGTCGCCGGCGCTGCGCTGCCCCCTGATCACGGCCAGCCGCTCGGCCAGCACCTCTTCCAGGTCGGCGACGCTGCGCCGCTCCATCAGCATGTCCCAGTGGCTGCGCGGCGGCTTCACCTTCTTGGGCGCGGGGAGGTCGCCGGTCGCGGTGACCGCGGTCGCGCCGCAGACCCGGCACTCCCAGTTCACCGGGATCTCCGCCTCGGCAGCGAACGGCACGGTGAAACGGTGGCCCTTCGGGCAGTCGAAAGCCACCTCCTGACGCGGGGCCAGATCGGTGTTACGGTCGTTCTCGTAGCTCGTCGCTCCGAGCCGGGTGCCGCGTAGTGCGCGTTCGGCCATGGTTTACTGCCTCCCAGGCGCTCAGCCGTCCCTGATGACAACGGTGAGTTCCCGGACAAGATTCCCGCCAGCCGGCCTTTCCAACCCGAGTCGGCCGCGCAGATTCCAGAAATCGGCTATCCGGCGGGCCGGGGGTGCCACTGACCGCGGGCGTCCAGCACGTCCCGGAGGATCGCCGTCTCGTCGGTCATGATGCCGTCGACCCCCAGGTCAAGCAGGCCGATCATCGTCTCCCGGTCGTTCACGGTCCACACGTGCACCTGCAGGCCCGCGGCGTGCGCCGTGCGCAGGAACGAGCCGGTGGCGACGCTGACCGGGATCTGGGCGCAGCGCACCGACAGCCGGCGCAGCCGCTCGGCCAGGACCCGGCGCGGCCCTCCTCGCCGCATCGCGCTCAGCCGCAGCGCGGCGACCCCGGCCGGCGAGGTGGCCATGCACACCGGCCGGGGCAGCACCCGCCGGACCGCGGCCAGCCGCCGCGCTGAGAACGAGGTGACGCAGACCCGGTCCCAGGCAGCGGTCCGCCGGAGCACCCCAGCCAGCGGCCGCACCGCGGGCTCGTCCTT
>Ga0335073_10003639_pt1 | contig 21529 bp, 18 predicted proteins | sample Lox_Sample_22_FD_207093 | JGI IMG/M metagenome (GOLD analysis project Ga0335073, IMG submission 207093) | Soil microbial communities from Loxahatchee National Wildlife Refuge, Florida, United States - Lox_Sample_2.2 | ecosystem: Environmental > Terrestrial > Soil > Wetlands | place: USA...
TTCAGTCGGGCGTTATGCAGAGCGGCCTGGCTCCCGTGGGCGTGCTCGCGGATTTCCTTGAAGTGGAGCCGCGCTACGAGCGCGTGGTCGAGGATTTTCTTCGCGACGAGTTGAACTACATCGTCGTCAAGTCCTGGGACGCGGCCGACGAAGGCCTCCGCATGTTGCGCACCGACGTCGATGGCCGAGCCACATTCCTGGTCCATCCCGAAGATGCACAGGCAAAATTTTCCTTCGTGCTCGACGAGGCGGCGCATTGCGCTCCTCCGGCAGCGCAGATCGTTCCTCTGAAGCACACCATTCGCGTGCTCGATGGATTCGGCAAGTCCCTCGAAGTGATTCTGCCCAAGCTCCGCGATGGCTATATCGTGCCCGAAGCAAACGTCGCCCGCGGCTTGGCGCTGGAAAATCCGGATGCATTCTTTCTTTCCCAGGCCGGCGAGTGTTTTCACAACGTGACCGTCACCGGCGGCAAACAGCGCTCCGAAGGTCCGCTTTCGATGAAACGCGAGTTGCGCGAAGTCTTGCGTCAGCTGGAGGACCTGGAGCGTGCCCTCCGTGACGAAGAAATGCGCGTGCTCACGCTGGGGCGCGAAATTAAGGATCTCAGTTCCCTGCTTGATCGTCTCGATGCCGAGAAGCGCGAGGCCGAGCATCAGGCGTTGACCTCGGGGCACATGCTGCAGCAGCTCGAGTCAGAAATGACCCGCGTCGGCGAGCGCCTGAATATCTGTCAGCTGGAGTTGTCACGCCTGGCCGCCGAGCGCGCCGCTCAGGAGAGCGCGATCTCCGCTCGCCAGGGCGAAATTGCAGAACTCGAACAGCAGCGCATCCAGATGGAGCAGCAGATCGCCGCCGCACAGGAATCGCTGGCACAGCTGCGGCAGCGTCGCGAGGAATCGGCCCAGACGACCTCGCAGCGTGCGGCCCGCGTGGCCACGCTCGAAGAACGTCACCGCTCGGCTGCCGGCGTATTACAACGGATCGAAGCGTTGTTCGCGGAAATGGGCGAGCGTGTGCAAGCGCTGGCTTCCCAGATCGAAGCCGCCGGGGCAGAGAAACAGCAGCGTGAGGGCGAGAATGAGCAATTGGCGCAACAAGCGGCCGATCTCGGCGCTGAGCGCAACGCCGCCCAGGCCCGCGAAGGATTGCTGCAGTTTGAAACCGAACAGCTGCGTGCGCGCCTCGCCGAAATCGATGAACTGCTCCGCGAAAGCCGCCTCTTGCTCGATCAGGCTCGCGACAAGCGCGGGGATTTGTCCGCTATCGCCGCGAAGCTGCAATCGGACGCGCAGTACATGTCCGAAACCTGCCTCAACGAACTTGGCATTGAGCACAAAGCATTGATGGCCGACTCGACTGTGCCGACCGTCACCGGTGAGCAACTCGCCGCCGATGACCAACTTTATCGTGACATGCGCCAGAAACTCGATGCCATGGGCCCGGTGAACATGATGGCGCTCGAAGAATACAAAGAGACGGTCGAGCGCCATTCCTTCCTCGACACCCAACGCAAAGATCTGATCTCGTCCATCGAGAACACCACGGCGACCATTCGCGAGATCGATCAGATCTCGCGCCAGAAGTTTGAAGAAGCCTTCGCCAGGATCAACGAAAATTTCCAGGCCACCTTCAAGAAACTGTTTGGCGGTGGCCAGGGCTTCATGCGCCTCACCGACGAAGAAAACAGCGCGGAGAGCGGCATCGACGTAGTCGCGTCTCCCCCAGGAAAGCGCCTGCAAAACGTGCTCCTGCTCTCCGGTGGAGAAAAAGCGTTGACCGCGCTCGCCTTGCTGGTCGGCATCTTCCAGTACGCGCCCAGCCCGTTCTGCATTCTCGACGAAGTCGATGCCCCGCTCGACGAAACCAACATCGGCCGCTTCACTGACATGGTCAAGGAGATGAGTGTCCAGACTCAGTTTGTGCTCATCACCCACAGCAAGAAGACCATGAGCATCGCGCCAGTGTTGTACGGCGTTACCATGCAGGAACCGGGCGTCTCGAAACTGGTCTCAGTACGGTTCGGGGCGTAGTCGAGCCGGCCCGCTCCGTCAAACTTCTATTCTGTTTTTCCCGGATCGCTCTCTGCGGCGCCCGACGCTGCGCAATCTCCAAGAGGAATTGGTCCACGTTATCCACTCCCTTCCTCAGCTTTTCCACAGCGCTGTCACGCCAAAACGCCTGCCCTGCATCGCTTTACGCCCATTCCCCTCCTGTCAACATTTTTCCCGCAAATTGAATCTTATTCCCCCGCCACAACTTGATCACAATCGTTGACAAAATTTTCTGACCAGCTAGAATACGCTTCGCTCCTTACCTGTAAAATCTCATCATGAGCCCTGAACTTCTCGACTCCGTCTTATTGCAAACCCAATTCCCCGATCTCCAACTTCACGCCACCGGCAAGGTGCGTGACGTTTACAGCCTCGGCGAAAAACAACTGCTATTCGTGGCGACCGACCGCATTTCCGCATTCGACTACATTCTCGCCACCGGCATTCCGCACAAAGGCAGCGTGCTCACCCAAATTTCGCTGTTCTGGTTCGACTTCCTCGCAGACGTCGTGCCCAACCATTTGATTACGGCCGATGTGGATCTCTACCCGCCGCAAGCACGCAAATATACCGATCAGTTGCGCGGGCGTTCGATGTTAGTCGAGCGCGCCGAGATGTTCCCCGTCGAGTGCGTGGTGCGCGGATATATTTCCGGCTCGGCCTGGAAGGAATATCAGGGCTCGGGCAAAGTGTGCGGCATTACACTTCCCGCCGGACTCCGCGAGTCGGATGCCCTCCCCGAGCCGATCTTCACCCCAGCCACCAAAGCCGTCACCGGGCATGACGAAAATATTTCTTTCGATGCCATGTGCAAGATTGTCGGCGTCGAAACCGCCAGCACCCTGCGCGATCTCACTCTGCGCATCTACAAAAAAGCGGCGGCCTACGCCCGCCAGCGCGGCATCATCATTGCCGATACCAAGTTCGAGTTCGGACGCACCGCCAAAGGCATCACGCTGGCCGACGAGGTCCTCACCCCGGATTCTTCCCGCTTCTGGCCCGCGGACAAGTATGCTGCGGGCCGGCCGCAGGAGTCGTATGACAAGCAGTACGTTCGCGATTATCTCGAAGAGATTCGCTGGAACAAGCAACCGCCCGCGCCGGCGCTTCCGCTGGAAGTGGCTCGGCGAACCAGCGAAAAATATCTTGAGGCGTATCTCCAGTTGACGGGGCACGCCCTGGATGTCTAACGGGAGTTCCGTTGCGGCCTTCCGCGGGAGTTGGGCATGACGCTTGCGGATTGGCTGATTTGTGCGTTAGTGCTGATCAATGTGATCGCGGCCGCCGTGCAGGGTTTTTTTTCCGAGGCCCTGACCATGGCCGGATTGGTTGTGGGCTACATCGTGGCTGCATGGCGGTATCGCGGCCTCGCGGAGTGGCTGGAACAGTTTTTGAAGAACCCGTGGTTGGCTGAGATTCTCGGCTTCCTCGTCATTTTCTTTGCCGTCGTGCTCCTGTTCGGCATCGCCGCCAGGATCGCACGCTGGGTGATGAAAAAAGCCGGCCTCAGCGGCCTCGACCGTTTTCTGGGCGCACTTTTGGGACTGCTCAAGGGCGGGCTGATGGTGGCGGTGATCCTGATGGGAATGACGGCTTTCGCACCGACTTCGAAGCTGCTGCAGAATTCGCAGCTCGCCCCATATTTCCTGGTGGCGGGTAACGCGGCCAAGTGGTTGGCTCCCACCGAGCTGCGCGTGCGCTTCGATCAGGGTCTGCAATTGCTCCATCAGTCTCCGCAGGGGCTGTCCTCAGCGCCGGCGAAATAGGTCGGGTGCAGTGAAAATTCATAACGAAGAGAGACACATCGTGAAAGACCAACTGGAAGCACTCGTCCTGCAGATGTACAAAAGCAACATTCTTTATTCCGAAGGAGTTCGCGAGTTCAAAAAGAGATTCATCCTGACCGTGCTGCAGGAAAATAAAGGCAACCAGTGCCGCGCGGCGCGCGAACTGGGCATGCACCGCAACACCCTCAGCCGCACCATCACCGAGTTAAAGATCGACGTCCGCCAGCTGCGCGATGGCGTGAAGCGCCCTGTGCGTAGCGCGCGGCCCGTCACTGTGGAGAAAAAAGTTGTAAGGTAACTCACCGGTCGCGCCTGTCGCGCGCTCGAGGATCCCCGTGCAGGGCTCTCTTGCTTGGAAGCCTTTGGTAGAACGCCGTGGAAGAGCGGCGCTTCAGCGCCGCGTCAGGTGCAAGCCTCCCGCACGGCTTTAGCCCAGTGCTCCACGCTCCCACCCACCTCAAGAGCCGCTGCGGGACATCTTCTCGCGGCATGCGAAAAGGCAGCCTCTCAGGCTGCCTTTTGACGTTACCAATCAACTCTCGCCAAAAGCCCAGGGTTATTGCGCTGCCTTATGGGTCGTGGAGTGGTGCGTCGGCGTCGCTGGCTTGGTATTGACCAGTCGCCCTTTATCCATGGTCATCATGAACGGATTCGGCGTGTAAGACGACGGCTCGCCCTGGAAGTCGAAACTGGCGCCGTCTTTCGGAATTAACTTCGCCGGAACTTTCTCGTCAAACTTAAGCGTGATGTCAGCCTTCTTCGCGTCGATGTCGTCGGAACTCCCCGCAATCAGGAACTGCTCCGGCTCGGTGCTGATGACAGTGCCATTCATCGCTATCGCTTTGCCTTTGATCACATTCCAGACCGCATCCTGATCGGCCTGGGCGCCATTCGTCAGCACGAATTCCCAGGTAGCGAAGTCCATTTTGTCGGGGGTGGTCTGCAGCACCATATTGTGCGCCTGCTCGGCCGGAGTGGGTGCCGGCTTGATGGGAACCTGTGGCCCATTGGCTTTCGCCGCGGCCAGCACGTCTGCCCAGCCGTCCTCCCCCGCGTGAAAATTCCTGTATTGCGCGCGGGCGTATTTTTCGACTCCCGCCTGGGCCGCCGGCGGAGCCGTCGCTGCCGCCCGCGCCGCGAACCAGATGCCGTTCTGATAATCGGGAGGATTCGAGGTTAAATACGCCAGCGCCAACGGATAAATCACCGTAAAATCCGTGGGATTCGCATCCGCGGCAGGGCGCAGATATTTGATCGCGCCTGCGTTGTCCTTCGCCGACAAGTCCGCCAGCCCGATCGCCGAGTTGAAGATGCTCTCCATCTGCGGCTTCATCTTGATCATCTCGGCGTCTGTGGTCTTGGGCAGGCATTCCAACCCCTGCTCACCATACTTCTTGGCGTCCGTCAGTTCCGAGGCCGCATTGGGATCGTTCGCCGCCGCATTCTGCGCCAGGATTCGGTCGTAATAGGCCAGCGTGGCCAGCCCGCGCAGGTTGCACGTATCGGAAGCCACCAGTTTGGCCGCCGTTTCCAGAGTTTTCCTGGTGCCGTTGGGCTGTGCCTGATATGCACCCATCAGAATTTCCAGCGCCTGATTTTTCATGATGCTGTTGGGATATTGCGTCAGGAACGCTTCCAGCCCGCTGATCTTCGCGTTGTTGTCCTTTTGCTGAATGGCGGCCACGTAGGCGTTGTATTCGGCTGGATCCTTGATTACCGGCGCCGCAGATTGCGACGCGGCCGGTTGTCCCTGTGCCTGCGCGCCCTGCGCGCCCGTTCCTACCGCAACCCCAAGCACAACCGTCAGCAAGATCGTCTTCATCAGTATCGCTCCTTGGATCTGAGGGAAATCTCTTTTCTGGGAAACGTAAACCTTACCGCTAGCAGCGACTGCATTCCGCCGGGACCGCTTTTCGTCCCATCCTGCTCTGGAATGCCGAGCTTCCTGGCAGGGCCCCGGAGATGTACAGAATAACGCGCAAAGGATAACGCACAGCCGGCAATCTGAATGGAATACCGTGCGGCCGACCCTTTTCTCCCGGTTGCCGGATTATAAGTACCTCTGTTCCTGAAGGCAAGCAACTTCCCTATCGTTCTCCACTTTATTGTTACGATGCCGGATTGTTAAGATGCAAGCGCGGCTGCGGCGGATGTTTGCGGGGAGATCCGCGGGGCAGATCTGCTGAAATGTTTGCCCTTCCGCTGCCTGCTGACTCAAATATCGCGACGAAAGCTTCCCATGACAACATCCCTTAATATAGACACCGCAAACCCACTTGCCGGGCAAGTGGCCGTGATCACCGGCGCTGGACGCGGCATTGGCGCGGCCATTGCCCGCAAACTCGCCAACCTCGGCGCCACCGCCGTGCTCTGCGGACGCACCCAGTCCACCCTCGACGCCACCGCCCGCACCATCCTCGACGCGGGCGCCAAAGCCGAGGTCATCCCCTGCGACGTAACCATCCTGCATCAGCTCGAATATGCCGCCGCCCGCGTCGATAGCACCTTCGGTCGCCTCGATATCCTGGTCAACAACGCCGGAGTCGGCGGCTTCAAAGACCCTCTGCACACACTTCTGCCCGAAGACTGGGACAAGATCCTCAACACCAACCTGCGCGGAGTCTATTTCGCCATTCGCGCCTTCGCCCCGCTCATGATTCGCGCCTACTCCGGACACATCATCAACATTTCATCTCTGGCAGGGAAAAACGCACTCCCGAATGGCGCCGCCTACGCAGCTTCAAAGTGGGGATTAAACGGCTTAACTTACTCCGTCGCGGAAGAGCTGCGCGGCCATAACATTCGCGTTTCAGTCGTCTGTCCGGGATCGACCGAAACCGAACTCAGCCCGCACGAAGGCAAGAATCCCAACAAAATGCTGCAACCGAACGACATCGCCCACGCGGTAGCCATGTTAGTCACGCAAGCCCCGCAATCGTTCGTAAGCGAAATCCTCCTGCGGCCCACGCAAAAACCCTGAGTTAAATATGTAGGGACAGCCGCCCTCGGCTGTCGGGCGGCCCGGAAGTATCGGGCCGCAGCGCTCGTGTCGCAAGCCCAACAATCGTCTATAAGCAGGATTCTGCCACCCCGAGGCAGAATCCGTAGAAATCATGGAAATGTCAACGGATGAGAGAAATAGTGTCGACGCCCCAACCGGCCTCGCTGTTCGCAAAGGACACGACAAGCCTGGAGTGGCTTTCAGGCAAATCGTAGAACAGCTGTCGCGATTGCGCCCAAGTATTGCCCTTGCGCTCCGCATCTAGCCAAATTAGCCGGGCCTTCGTGCTGGCCTGCAGGATGGGGCAGATTCGTGACGGATCGGCCCTCAACCGTTCCCCCACGATCTGCTCACATCGGCTGGTTCGCAAGTCCCGGATAAGCCATTCTGCATTCGCTTCGTCCTTGCGACCGCGAAACGGATTGAGGATCGCAATCGCCGAACCATGCGGAACCACAGGAGCGGCTCCATAGTAGTACAGCACCGGTCGGTCGAACCGCTGAACATAAGCGAGGAAAATGCTTGGGACAATCAGTGCGACGGCCCCTAATAGGAGGATCTTTGGAAGCTTGCGACTGAAGGGCATCGGCGTTTTCCGCCACGGAGGCGCGGCTGCCTTACTTCTTGAACAAACTATCAAATGCCGCCCGCGCATCGTTCGGCCGCTGGCTCGCCGGCGTCGAAGTCTCTTTCTCCCGCGTTACCCGCATCTCATACGACGGGCACTCATTCCGCGCATCCTTCTTCGCCACCCGCTCCTTCACCGGCTGCATGCATTCAAACCTGCTGCCGGGATCGAAATACATGCACTGCTTGCACGAATGCAGCTCGAACCCGCACTTCGGACACTTCCCGTCCGCTGTCATCCCCTGCAAGACCGTCCCACACTGCGCGCACCGCGACACCGCCCGCGTTCCCGGCAAATTCACGGGCTTCGGTCCAAGTGCATGATCCCATCGCGGCGGCCCGCTCTTGCGCTCTGGCGGCGGCTTGCGGATCGGCTCCCGCCGTGGTTCACGATCGCTATCCTGATATCCTGGCTGCCGGTATTTCGCCACAATCCCTCCCCAACCACGCGGCCCGTATTGTCTCCCTTGCGCGCCCCTGGTGCAAGTGTAGCGCCAGCGTCCCGCCGACTGTCGCGGAAGGAACAACGCGCCGGCTGCCCCATTCTAACGTCGCGCCTTTTGCGACGTTAGAGTGGGGATTTCGCCGACACATCTCCGCATGCCGGGTGCCCCATTTCTCGCGCGTTCGTTGCGCGAGAAGTGGGGATTTCGCCGGCTGCGCCTCGCTCTCTCCAGCCCGCTACAATGGAAAAATGATCCACGAAATCATCCCAGTCGGCCCGCTGCAATGCAACTGCTCTATCATCGGCGACGAAACCACGCACGAGGCCATGGTCATCGACCCCGGCGACGACATCGACGACATCCTGGCCCTAGTCCGCAAGCATAATCTGCAGGTCAAGCAAATCGTCATCACCCACGCCCACATCGACCACGTCGGCGGAGCCATGAAACTCCGCGCCGCCACCGGCGCGCCCATCCTGCTAAACCAGAACGACTACGCCCTGCTGAAAATGCTAGACGTACAAGCAGGATGGATCGGAGTGGCCCCTCCCGGCAAAGTCGAAATCGACCGCAGCATCACCACCGGAGAAGCCGTCACCGCCGGATCGCACACGGCCACCGTCCTGCACACCCCCGGCCACACCGAAGGCAGCATCTGCCTCTACTTCGCGCCAGAAAAAAAGCTGATCGCGGGCGACACCCTATTTGCCGGCTCTATCGGCCGCACCGACCTCCCCGGCGGCTCCATGCAAAAAATCCTGCTCTCCCTGCACGACACTGTGATGGCCCTGCCGGACGAAACCGTAGTAATCCCCGGCCACGGCGAACTCACTACTATCGGCGAAGAGCGCGAGAGCAATCCGTTTCTGCAAAGGCGCTGAATCCCCGTAGCGCCGGCGTCTCGCCGGCTGTCCCGATGGCGCCTCGCCCTTGGAGCGGTCCGAGCTACGCCGTCTCCAGCACCCTCCCAACCCCCTCCCGAAACTCCCCCTCCGCCGTAATCAAACTCAACACCAAATATCCATCTCCCGGAAAATCATAAAAGTGTCCCGGATGCGCCAGCACGCGTTTCTCCCGCACCAACTCAATCGCCAACTCCTCATCCGACCGCGTAACCGGAACCCGCAACACCGCATACCATCCGCCTTCCACGATCAGCCGTGAACAAGCCTTCTGCCCCGCAATCTGCCGATCCAACTCCGCCAAATTCGCGCGCACCCGCTCCATCAACTGTCGCTGAATATTCTTCCTCTGCTCCAGCAGCGCCGGCAACGCCCACTGCACCGGCGCATTCATCGAAAGATAAGTATCGGCAATCACCTCCAGCCGCCCCATCGCCGCCTCAACTTCATCCCTAGGCCCGCTGGCCACCACCCAAGCCACTTTCATCTGCGGCAGCGCCGAAATCTTCGACAGCCCGCTCAACGTAAACGTCAGCACCTGAGAATTTCCCGCAAAACTCGCGTGGTGCGAGGAACATGTGGGGACAGCCGCCCCCGGCTGTCCGGTCGAGCGAAGCTCGACTGTGCTCGGGTCGTCACCGATTCTTGGGAAGGCCACGACTCGACAGCCGGGGGCGGCCGTCGCTACATCCAGCCCGTAATCCAGAAACACCTCATCCACAATCAACGCCAACCCATGCTCCCGGCAAAACGAATTCAGCGCGCCGACCTCTCCCGCCTTCACATACGATCCGGTTGGATTATTCGGATGCACCACCACCACGCCGCGCGTCCGCGCCGTCACAGCCTCTTCCATCGAGTGAAAATCCATCTGCCAGCCATGGTCATAAATCAGCGGATACGGCACCAGCCTTACATCCTGCAAATCCGCCAAAAACTCAAACAGCGGATAACTCGGCTTCGGCACCAGCAACTCGTCCCCGGCATTGCAAAGCAAACGAAACACAAACGAGTACCCTTCGCTCGTGCTGGTTGTAAGAACGATGCGCTCCGCAGCCAGACCGCGAATTCCATGATCTTCGCGGTAATAGCCAGCTACAGCCTCGCGCGCCGCCAGCAACCCCTTGGCCTGCGGATCGTAATCGAGAGCCTGTGGCGTAGCCAGCGCCGCCAGAATCGCCCGCGAGTCATACTCCAACCCCACCCGCGTAGGATTCGACGCCGCCAGATCAAGAATGTTCGCCCCGCCCGCGCGCGCCTGCTCCAGCGCTTCCGTCAGACGGTTCGGCGCCAGCTTCCACTGGCTTCGGTCGGAAAACATGAGGGATTAGGGATTACAAAAAGGCATCACGAATTATGAATCGGTCGTCGGACTACGACCCCGGCACTCGCCACGGCGCTCGCACCAACTGAGTCGGCGTCCCGCGTTTCACATCCTCCTCCACGCGGAAAGTCTCCGGAGTAGGCCAGTCGCGAATGCCCACCGCCGGGCACACCAGCCCACGGTTCGTCGGCCGCAGCAACTGCCGCAGCGTCTGCACGCCGTAAAACAGTCCCTCCCCTGAGTTGGCCGCAACAATCAGGTGTTCATCATCCGAGAAGAGAATATAGCCATCTTCGCCGACTGATTCATCGGCCATCAGTCCATTCCTCGCCAGAAATCTTCGCACCCATTTGTCTTCCAGGCGCGCCAGCACAATCGATCCCTCCTGCGCCTTGGCCTCCGGCTTCATCCCCAGGATCTCCAACTGCAGCCCGGTCCTATCGGCCACTTCCTCGGCCAGCGTTTCGGCGGCGATGCGATCCTCTGACTGATGTCCCAGCTGCACATAAATCTTGGTCTTCGGCCCCACCCGAAACGAGCCTTCGCGCATGTGCAGTTCCTTCGGAGCCGGCTCCAGCCGCAGCGTGTGGTTATCGTCGATCAACCCCACAGCTGAAGCACACGCCAACACCGGAACCAGCCAGATCAGTCGCTTCTTCATGCAAGACCCCAACACAAAACTCAAACCAAGACCCAAAACCAAGACCTGAAGCCAAGACCCAAAACTTGAGGCCCCGAATCGAAAACCTGGAACCTCAAACCGCAATCAGCCCATATTGTACTCGCCGTCTCGGCAACCTGTGGCCGCGCCCTAGTTTCGCAAACTTGTTCCTTAGCCTTCTTTGCGACTTTCGTGAGCCCTCAGCGCACTTTCTCGTCCAGGATTTTGACCTTAGCCTCCCGTCCGGCCCTATTTCCCGAACGCCTCCTTATTCACTACATACGGCATCTTCGTCAGGTCGCCCCCGTAATTGCTTTCCAGCACGTCGATCAGCCCCTGCACGCACCGCCCGGCCATGCCTTTGTCGGGATCGGTCGAAAGCCGCGTAATCCGCGCCGCGCTGGCAAAGTGCGGCATCAGCCGGCAACGGTCCGCAATCGCAGGATCGCGCAGCGGAGAATCCGCCGGCAGCGGCTCCTTGGCATACACATCCAGCCCCGCCCCGGCAATCCAGTTTTCCCGCAGCGCCCGCGCCAGCGCCGCTTCGTCTACCACCGGCCCGCGCGAACTGTTCACCAGATACGCCGTCGGCTTCATCATCCGCAGCGTCCGCTCGTTGAATAAATGATAGGTCGGCGTAGCGCTCTCGCCCGGCCGCAGCAGCGGCACATGAATGCTGATGAAGTCCGCCTCCCTCAGCGCCTGCTCGAACGGAACATACTTGATCCACGCCTTTTCCCTGGTCAGCCCACGCGCATGCCGCAGGTCGTTGATCTCCTGCATCGTCTTCACGAACTCCTGATTTTCATACGCCGGGTCGTAGCACAAAATATTCATGTCGAGTCCGGAACACTTCTTCATGAACGCCAGCCCGATGCGTCCCGTCCCGATGACGGCGACCGTCTTGCCGGTGACTTCATCCCCCAAAAACGGCAAATACGGATGCCAGTATCCCCATTGGTTCTCGCGCGTCAGATGCTCCGCCGGCCACATCTTCCGCGCCAGCGCTCCCATCATGAAAAACGCAAACTCGGCCGTCGCCTCCGTCAGCACGTCGGCGGTATTGGTGAACGGAACCTTATAGCGGTTCGCGTCGGCGCGATTGATGTTGTCGAAGCCCACCGCATACTGCGCCACCACTTTCAGCTTCCCGTCCCCCTCCCTGCCCGCCGCAAAAATTTCGGCGTCAATCGGATCGCGCAGCGTCGTTATCAGCCCGTCGATCCCCGACTTCACCCTCTCGATGATCAAACGCTTCGCCGGCGGTTCGGGATGCGGATACACCTCAACGTCATACCCCCGCTTCCGCAGCAGGTCGATGGCGGCTTCTCCAATATCGCAGGTGGCAAAAACACGAAATTTGTTCATAATTTTCCCGGCGCTCTCTGAGGATAATTACAGCGTGACTCCCTTGAAATCCGCGCGCAGCACAGACGATAGAAAATATCACAAGCCCGCCGCCTCGCGACGCGCTGCGCGTGTACTTCCTGAACAGTTCGCACATGCACGGAGCGGACAGTGCCGCCTGTCTCTTGCCTGTGTGAGCCTGCTCACATCCACGCGCAAAGGCCCGTGCTAGGCTTCGTTTGTAAGTGACTCTTAGATTCCTAAGAGGAGGTCCCCGTGTCCAGACTCACACTGGTTCTTCCCGCACTTCTTCTATTATTAGCGGCCCTGCCTGCGCAGCAGACCCCCGCCCCAACCACTACCAAAACCGACCCCTATGCCGCCCTTCCCGTCGAAGCCGCCAGGCAGCAGAATCCGGTCAAGCCCACGCCCGAATCGTTAGCGCGCGGCAAGAAGTGGTTTGCCATGGACTGCGCCATGTGCCACGGCGACAATGGCAATGGCAAAGGCGAAACCGGCCGCGAGATGAAGCTCACCATCGCCGACTTCACCGATCCCAACACGTTGAAAGATCGCACCGATGGTGAGATTTTTTACGTCATCAAGAACGGCCATCAGGATATGCCGCCCGAAGGTCCGCGGGTCAAAACCGAAGAAAACTGGGATCTGGTCAACTACGTCCGCTCGCTGGCCAAGAAGAAAGACACCGATCAGAAAACGCCGTAGGTACTGCCGAATCATTGCGTCATCGAGCGGCGAAATCTACCGGACCGACTGGCTCAACCCGCTCTGCGGTATTTCTCCCGCCCGTCGCTAGCATCTCCCGCACCCAGCAGCCCGGCTACGCCCCGCAAACTCTCCCACGCTGCCGCATTCAGTCCCGGCTCGGTGCTCACCAGGTCGCGGATCATATCCCACGCGGCCATATTCAGTGCCCCCTCCGGTGGCAGCCCCATGGCCAGCGACACCGCGCACTGCGGACAAAAACAAATCCGCTGCGCCGATGATTTCTGCCGCGGTCTTAGCCCCACCGTCTGCGCGAACATATAGACCGCCACCGATTTATCCCCGGCCTCAATCTCGCGCCGGCAGCGTAAGCAAAATATAGGTTGCAAGTGAATCCTTCCTGGCAATATGGGATGAACTTACTATTCACTGTCAGCCAACTCCGTCTTGACCCACAAGTGCGAAGAAAGATTCCTCCACGGCGGTTGAGAAGACGGTTGAAAAGGCAATTGAGAAGGCTGAGAAGACCGGGAAACGCCGTTGAAGAAAATCTTGTCATTCCGAACCGGGCTGAAAGCCCCGTGAGGAACCTGCTTTTCGCTGGCACCGCCCAATCCTGACGTCCTGAGCAACAACGATCGCCCACGAAGCTCAACCCTTCAGCCCATCCGGCACCAGCGGCAGCGCGCGCAGTCGAACCCCGCTGGCATCGAAAATCGCGTTAGCGATCGCCGGAGCCAAGCCCACCATCGGGCACTCTCCCGCCCCAACCGACGGCAAATCCTTGCGGTCGAGCAGCACGGTCTCGAGCACCGGCACGTCGCTGAACCGCGGCACCCGATATTCCGATAGGCGGCCGTTCAGGATTTTTCCATTCTCGAATTGAATCGCCTCAAACAGCGCACCGCCCAGGCCCTGCACGTTCGATCCTTCGACCTGATTGTGCAGGTTGTCGGGATTGACGATGGCGCCGCATTCAAACGCCGAAACTACGCGCGCGACCTTCACGTCGCCCGATTTGCGATCGACGTTGACTTCGGCAAAGGTCGCGATGTATCCCAGCTTTTCGTAGCCGCCGCCCATGCCGAAGCCCTGTCCCGGACCTTTGCTCCTGTTCCAGCCGAATTTTTGCGCGGCGGCCTGGAAGACCGCGCGCAGCCGTTCTTCTTTGAGATTCTTGAGGCGGAATTCGAGCGGGTCCATTTTCACCGCGTGCGCCAGCTCGTCCATCTGCGACTCGCGGGCAAAATGATTCGCAGTGGCGGCCAGCGCCCGGTACGAGCCCTGACGCAGCGGATACTGCGTGGCATGAAACACGATGCGCTGATTTGGAATCTCGTAGTAGGTTCGAATGCCGGCTGACCCGGAATTGTAGTTGTGATGCTCCCAGGCGGTAATCGTGCCGTCACTGCGCACGCCGCTCGATACGTCGATTACGCCTGCAGGACGAAAATAAGCCCAGGTAAATTCTTCCTCGCGCGACCACACAACTTTCACGGGACGCTGCGCCGCGCGCGCCAGCCGCGCTGCCTCGATCGCAGTTTCGCCCGTGTGCTTGCCGCCGTATGCCGAGCCGGTGTCGGGCATGAGCACGCGCACCTGATCCTCGGGAATGCGGAAGGCCTCGGCGAGCTGCCCGCGCACTCCGAAGGGACGCTGCGTTCCCGTCCAGACCGTCAGCTTGTCACCGTCCCACTTGGCCAGTGCGGCGCGGGGTTCGAGCGGAACGTGCGCGATGTAGGAAACCGTATAAGTCTGCTGCAGCTTCTGATCGGCCGCGGCCATCGCCTGATCGATCGCGCCCACCTCGTAGCGGTCACCGTCGCCGGTGGGATCGTTGCCCTGGGTCGGATTCTTGCGCAGGTAGTCGAATAACTCTTTGCTGGAGGGCTGCGGTTCGGATTTCCACTCCACGCGAATCGCGGCGACCGCAGCATCGGCCTGCGCAGTTGTCGGAGCAGAGACTCCGACGAAGTTGCCGTCATGCACGACGCTGGCTCCCAGTTGCTCGGCTTTCTGCGTGTTCACGGAAACCAGTGTCGCGCCGAATGACGGCGGCCGCAGGATTTTGCCGTGCCACATATCAGGGAGCTTCTGATCCGACGGATAACGATGCCTGCCGGTGACGAAGTCGCGGCCGTCCACTTTCGGCGCGGGCTGGCCCGCGACCTTCCAATCAACCGCGGGAATTAGCGGATCTTCTGCGGGCAGGGTCTCGGCGAGTTGCTGGCCCTTGGTCAATGCGGCATAGTCGAGCGAACGATTGGTCTGAGGATCGCGAACTCTTCCGTCGGCGGCGATCAGATGCTCGACGCTGGTTTTCCACTGCGCTGCGGCGAGGCCGATCAGCGTGTCGCGCGCGGCCGCCGCGACTTTACGAAGTTGCAGGTTCATCGTCGGCGTGGTGCGGCTGCCGAAAGTTCCCATGTCGAACGGAGTGAGCTGCGTGTCGCCCATCACGAGGTCGATTTTTTCCATACCGATGTGGAGTTCCTCGGCGACGGCTTGAGTCAGCGAAGTGCGTATATTCTGGCCAACCTCGACTTTGCCGGTGTAGACGGTGACGCGTCCGTCCTCCCCAATGTGCAGCCAGGCATCGATTTCTTTGGGCAAGGAATCGCCGCGCCACTTCCGGCCACCGCCTGATTCTTGCGCGCTGACGGCCGGTTTCAGAACCGAGACCACGAGCACGCCCGCTCCCAGAAATTTAAAAAACTCCCGCCGGTCCAGATCAAACCGGTAAGGCGCGCCTGCCCGCAGCTCATAACGTTCCGGTTCCACCGGCACACATGTAGCGACAGCCGCCCTAGGCTGTCCAGTCGAGCGCAGCTCGACAGCCTCAACCGGCCGGGTGCCCCATTTCTCGCGCGCCGTCTGCTCGAGAAGTGGGGATTTTTCTGTTCTTTCAGTCATGGCGTCCTTCATAACCCCGCTTCCTTCGGCGCCGACATCACCCCCACAGCCCTCTGAATCGCCGTCACAATTCTCGGATACGTCCCACACCGGCAGACATTCCCATCCATAAAGTCGATAATCTCGCTCTGACTCGGCGCGGGATTTTTCTTCAGCAACGCGACCGCCGACATGATCATCCCCGATGTGCAGTAAGCGCACTGCATCGCACCCGCTTCCAGAAAAGCCTCCTGCACCGGATGCAGTTCTTCCCCGCGCGCCAGCCCTTCGATAGTTGTAATCTGTTTCTGCGCGACCGCCCCAACCCGCGTAATGCAAGACCGCTGCGCCTTCCCCTCGATCAGCACGGTGCACGCCCCACACTGCCCTTCGCCGCAGCCATATTTGCTGCCAGTCAAATCCAGATGTTCGCGCAGCACGGTCAGCAGGCTGGTCTGCGGATCGGCCTCCACCGTGTACGAACGATCATTAATTTGAAGCTGAAGCGTAGCCATGGGCAGACTCCCAACCACCAGGAATTCGAGCAGAGATGTTCAGCAGACTCTTCTTCGCCAATGATATACCCGCATCGTGGGAAGCAGCGGCCAGCGCTTTACCGCCTGAGCTTCAGCAAGCCCTACCCGTCTGGTCTTTACAGCTCAATGTTTTCTCTGCGTCTCTGTGTCTCTGTGGTGAAAAAACCCCTCACGCCCGCAGGTGATACGGAAGCGAGGCGACGGTAATTCTCTGGTTTCCGTTGAAAAGCAGCAATGCCCGAATCGCTTCCGGCCGGTTGTTGTGCAGGAAATAGTGATACCAGTGACTCTCCACCAGTTCCGGAATCAGCATGGTGATGTTCCGATCCGGCTGCGCCGTCTGCTGCTGAATCGCATATTCGACGATCGGCTTCACGATGAAGCGATACGGGGAATCCAGCACGACTAACTTCGGAAGCGGAAGTCCGGCGGCGCGCGCCGGTTTCTCCACCATTTCCCCCCAGATCCGGCACAGGCTGTGAGTTTCTTCTCCGCAATGCACGTGCAGCACATGAATTTCCTTCGACAACGTCCACGCATAGCGCAACGCCTTGTCCGCCACCAGGCTCCAGCGATCCAGCGGCAGCAGAACGATGGGCTCCCGAAGATCCGTAGTTTCGACCGGCTCGGTCGTATTGATCTCCAGCCCCACCACCTTATAGTGCCGCTTCACCGACCGCATCATCAGCATCAGCGCCGGAATCAGCAACACCGTAATCCACGCCCCATCGACAAACTTCGCCACCAGCACCACCGCCGTAGTAATCCCAGTAGCCAGCGCGCCCAGTCCGTTCACCAGCATGTTGCGGGTCGCCCCCGGACCCGCATGTCTTCGCCAGTGCACCACCATCCCCGCCTGCGAAAGCGTAAACGCCAGAAACGCGCCCACTGCATAAAGAGGAATCAGCCGGTCGGTCACGCCGCCAAAAATAATCAGCAGCACGCCGGTCAGCAGTGCCAGCGCATACACGCCCTGCGCGAACACCAGCCGCCGTCCGCGCAACACAAACGCGTGTGGCAGATATCCATTCTGGGCAATCGCCCGCGCCAGCCGCGGAAAATCCGCAAACGCCGTATTCGCCGAGAGCGACAGCACCACCAGGATCGATCCAATGCTCACCCAATAAAACGCCCCCTTGCCCGTCACCGCACCCAACAACTGCGATAGCACGCTCTCATATCCAGTCGCTCCCGGATCGGTCGCCGCAAGCCCATACGCCGGCACCAGGAACGCAATCCCCACCAGCATCATCATCAGAATCCCAATAATGATGGTCAGCGTCAGCTTGGCGTATTTGTCGGTCGGATCGCGGAACGCCATCACTCCATTGCTGACCGCCTCGACCCCGGTCATCGCCGTGCAGCCGCTCGAAAAAGTCCGCAACAAGAGCCACGCGCTTACCGTCGCCGTCACCGCCGTCAGCTTCGGCGGAGCCACTACCGGAATCGGATGCCCTCCCGCCATCAGCGTCTTGAAAATTCCCACCGCGATCAGCCCCAGCAGGCACGCGATGAAAACATACGTCGGCAGCAGAAACACTCCGCCCGATTCCCGCATTCCCCGCAGATTGACGATGGTGATGACCAGCAGAATCCCCAGACAGAGCCACAGGGTCTTGCTCTGCAGCGACGGCACCGCCGAAACCAGCGCTCCCACCCCAGCCGAGATTCCGACTGCGGCGGTCAGCACATAGTCGATCATCAATGCCGCCGCCGCCAGCAGCCCCGCGCCTTCGCCCAGATTTTCCGTCGCTACCGTGTACGATCCGCCGCCCTGCGGATACGCCGCAATCGTCTGCCGGTAAGAAAAATAAACAATCCCCAGCAGCACCACGATCCCAATGGTGATCGGCCACACATAAGCCGCTCCCGCCATGCCCAGTGGAATCAGCAGCGTCAGCGCCGCCTCCGGACCGTACGCCGCCGAACTCAGGGCATCGAGGCCGAAGATGGGAATCCCTTTGATCGGCCCGATCCGCTCCGCCTTCTCTTCTTCGGTAGCCAGCGGCCGCCCAAACAAAGTGTCGACGATGCTCATGCGCGTTTCCTCACGCCACATGATAACCGCTATTCGCGGCGCGCCTTGGAATGGTTTTTCTCAGTCGTGATCAAGGCGAATGCCTGACCACAGGAGCACCGGGGATCGCAGGGAATGCGGCTTATGAGGTCGAGATGCCGCTCATGGCGGTCAACTTCTGCCAGCCCGTTTTGTTCAGGCGAACCCGCTCGCCGGTCGAGAGCACAACCCATCCCTCGGTGCGGCCGTCGCGGTGAATCTCGCGCACGTGGTCAATGTTCACGATCGCCGATCGATGCAGCCGCACAAACTTGCTGGGATTCAATTTCGCTTCCAACGCCCGTATGCTCTCCCGCAGCAGATGTTTCTTCCCGCCGGCGTGCAGGCACACATAGTAATCCGCCGCCTCAATCCACTCGATATCGCCAACCGAGACCACCGAACCCGTGTTTCCGTTCTTCGCCAAAAATCGTTGCGGATACGGATCTTGTCCCGTTGTTCGCAGAGCCTGCAATGCGGAAGATAGTTCTTCGCGCGCCGCGAAGGCCTCTTCCAGCCGAATCTTTTTCTTGACTCGTGCCAAAGCTTCGTCCAGCCGAGGCCGTTCAATCGGCTTGACCAGATAGTCCAATGCATGTACTTCAAACGCCGATACCGCATATTCGTTGTGGGCCGTCACGAACACCGTCATCGGCATGTTCGGCAGGCCGACTTCTTCAATCACTTCGAAGCCACTTTTTCCGGGCATCTGAATGTCCAGAAACAGCAGATCCGCTCGACGGGTTTTCAATTCCCTCACGACTTCGCTGCCATTGCGGCATTCCGCGATAATTTCTACGGCGGAATCCGGCGCCAGCAGCATTTTCAACCGCTCCCGTGCCAGAGGCTCGTCGTCGGCAATCACCGTCCGCAGGCTCATATTCATGCTCATCCTATGGAAGAAGCCGTTCTCTCATACGGGATCGTGATCGAGACTTCGAATCCGCCCGATTCCGGTTGCTCCGTGCGCAGTTCGTAATCGTCTTTGTAGAAATGAATCAGCCGCTCGCGCGTATTAACCAGGCCGACGCCAAAACCCGGATCTACCCGCCCATTCAATCCCGGTCCGTTGTCCCGCACCAGCAATTGCATGCGAGTTCCAACGCGTTTGGCGGAAGTTTCGATGCAGCCATCTTTTTCACAGTGGGCAATCCCATGTCGAATCGCGTTCTCCACAAGCGGCTGCAGCAGAAAACATGGCACCAATCCGTCGAGCGCGCCCGGATCGAGATTCAGATCCACCCGCAGCCGGTTGGCAAAACGAACCCGTTCGATCGCCAGATAGCTCTCTACGATCTCCAACTCCTGCACCAGCGGAATCTTGCTGGGCGTATCTCGCTTGAGGACCGTCTTCAATACCGTGTTCAAATGACCTAAAGTTGCCAGCGCTTCCTCTCGCCGGTCGAGTTCCATCAGCGTGGTCACCGCATTCAGAGTGTTGAAGAGAAAATGCGGTTCGAGCTGCATCTGCAAGGCCCGCAAATGCGCACTCGAAAGCTGGCGCTCCAGTTCGAGAGACCGCATCGAGTCGCGCTGGCTCGCCAGTTGACCTCTCACCGCCACGCAAGCCAGCCAGATAAGCCCATAAATCAGCAACTCCATGCCCAGGCGAGGCAAGCAGAAGAAGATCAGGTCGCGATATTCCGCCTTCACCGGGTCAGCGCCGACTCTCACGATCCAATTGGTTGCGGCCTGGAGCAAGCCAAGGTGAAGGACAGCAACTCCCACCGCAACCAGCGCCTGCACCCCAACGGTTGGCAGCGAAACCCTCAGCGCGGCAGGCCAGCGGCCCCCGGCGCGCCACAACAGGTCGATCACCAGCGCCCACCACAGCCAGAGCGTGCATCCGTATCCCAACGAGATGCCCCACGCCAGGAAAGACTCGATCCCTCTTGCCCGGGCATGGCATTCGATTGCCGTGGCCGCCGCCAGAATGGCGGCGATCACCAGAGGAACCATCCTGGCGCGCGGCAACAACTCACCCCACGCGCCTTCGCCAGAGGCGACTTCCGTCGTAGCTTGCGTCATCTCGACAGACCGAGCCTGGAGATCGGAGTTCAAGTCTGCTCCTATCTGAAGCCAGCTGTGGAAATCGTACACCCGGCACATTGGCTGTTATAGAAATCTTTGCGGGCCTGCTCTGCCGTCTGTCTGAGGCGGGCAGCTTCCAGGTGCGCGCCGGATCGATCCAGCGCCTGCGAGTAGGCCAGTTCTGCGAAGAAGTAGTTTTGATTCTTCCGCCCAATCGCCGCGCCGATAATGTCGAGCCCGTCCCGCATGTCGGTCAACGCCTGGCTGTAATTGCCGGCTTGCAGGTAGGCCTTGCCAAGTAGCATCGTATCCCATCCCGTAAGCCAATGGCCTTCTCCACGGGCACGCGTGCAGAGTTCCAGAGCACGTTGATATGCGGCCACGCCCGCTTGCGTCTTGCCCTCCGACAATGCCAGCCAGCCCTGAGTCTCGAACAGCACGCGTCGGTCGTCGTCGGTTAGGTCGCCAGTGACAGAGCTGGCCAGCTTCATCTCGTCCGACGCTCGCTTGAGGTAATCGCGGGCCTCGCGGACTCGCTTTTGAGCCAGCGCCGCGCCGGCCAGATCGACCAGCGATAACATGGCTCCGGTGTGGTCGCCAATCTGCTCGCGCAGGCGAAGCGCTTTCTGCCACATCGGCTTCGCGATTTCGATTTGGCCGAAATCGCTGTAGAGCCCGGCATAGTTCGAAAGCGCCGCCGCGTAATTGTCCTGATGTTCCCGGTCGTGCTCCAGCAGGCGAAGCGACTGTTCGAACGCCTCCTGCGCCTCGATGAACTTGCCGTCATATTTGTAAGCTGCGCCGAGCACAACGTAGGCGCGTCCCAGTGCGGCTCCTGTCAACTGGTTGGAGTCGGTGACCTGTTTGGCGACGGCAATGGCGGCGTCGAAGTGGCCTTGCGCCTCGAGCGCAACCGCCTGCTGGAGACTTTCGTGGCCGATAGTGGTGGCGTTGGCAGTGGTATCGGCGCTGTCCTGCGCGGAAATGGGTAACCACACCAGCCCTACCATGAGCAGAATCGCAATGGGATGTCTCATGGCGCGAGAGTGCGCCTGAGCCTGCGGCGATTCCACTGGAAGTCTGGCAAAGCCGGGGCCGGTGCAGCGAGTATGGCAGTTTATGGGATGAAACGACTGCGG
>Ga0335073_10003640_pt1 | contig 21528 bp, 17 predicted proteins | sample Lox_Sample_22_FD_207093 | JGI IMG/M metagenome (GOLD analysis project Ga0335073, IMG submission 207093) | Soil microbial communities from Loxahatchee National Wildlife Refuge, Florida, United States - Lox_Sample_2.2 | ecosystem: Environmental > Terrestrial > Soil > Wetlands | place: USA...
GAGATGGTCCGGTCATCGGTGCCCGTCCGCGCTGGACACGGTACTCACGGGCAGCATCTCAATCGTCCCTCCGTCCGGCAGGAAGCGCGCGGGGTCCATGAAGCTGATATCCGTCGCGGTCGTGCCTTCGGCGATCAGGTCGGCGGCGGCGGCGCCGAGCGACGACGCCATTTTGAATCCGTGACCTGAAAAGCCGACGGCCACAACAACCCCATCCATGCCGGGAACGGGGCCGAGCACGCCAGTGTCGTCGGCCGTGTATCCGTCTGCACACAGCACGGCACGGACCGGCCGCGGAACGAGCGCGGGCAGATAAGTGCCTACCCACGATTGAACGGTGTCGAGGTGACCCGGATCCCAGGTAACCGGACGGGCCATCGAAGCGACCTCGTCGAGGTAGACACTGGCCGCCACTTTCATCGTCCATCCGTCGCTGCTGGGGAAGCCGTAAAACTGCGCGTCATGCGACCTGCGGATGAAGACGTGCTGCTCGCCGCGGGCGAGCAGCCCTCGGTCGGCGATCGGAAACCATGTCAGGATCTGCGGTCGCACCGCGAGATGCGTACCCAGCGCTTCGCACAGCGCGCCAGCCCCGGTTCCGGTGGCCACTAGCACGCGCGGCGCACGGACCGCTTCCTGGTCCGTGCGGACCAGCCACCGGTCCCCGTCCCGCTGCAGAACCCTGACCTGGCGGTTACCCAGGAACGATGTCCCGCGGCGCTGAGCCTGGCAGACGGCCGAGAAGACCGCGCGTTCACTGCGCACGAAACCGCCCTCGGGATCGAACAAGGCGACGTCACCATCACGGATCAGGTGGTCAGGCAGCCGCTGCCGCGCCTCTGGCCCGGTCACAACCTCGTAGCTGAGGCCCCGCTCCCGGCCAGCCCGCAGCAGAGCGTCATGGTCGGGATGATCGTGATCCATCACGGTCACCACGCCGGTAATCGTGAGCAACTCGGTCCCGCTGGCCGCTTCAAGCTCCCGCCACAGATCGCGAGCGCGTTGCAGCAGCGGCGTGTAGTGGCCGCCCTCGGCGTACACCATCCGGAATACGCGCGACTCGCCTGCGTAGGCGGAGAAGGGTCCCGGAACCGTGAACCGGTCTATGGCGACAACGCGCAGGCCGCGCTCGGCCAGCTGCCAGGCCGCCATGCTGCCCACCGAGCCAGCCCCGACGACCACGACATCCGCGTCCAAGGTCGTCATGGCGCTCCTCTGCACGGCCGGAATCCCCCGTCTGGGTAGCCCGCTCGCACCTTACCGGCACGGGCAGAATCTGCTCCATGACGGTGCCGGAAGAGAGATTGCCGCTCGCGACCCTGGAATGCGTGGCCCGCTGTGCGCCAGCGGCACCCCGCTCACCGATTAGACTCCTCGCGCGGGCTCTTAGCTCAGCGGTTAGAGCGTCCGGTTTACACCCGGAAGGTCCACGGTTCGATCCCGTGAGAGCCCACCAGTCTCCCTGCTACGACCCGAGGTGCTCCAGCGCGAGCTCGGCGACCTCGTCCGCGACTGCCATCCGGTTCTGCAACCGGGACAGCCGAGCGTCCATCGCCGGACCAGACACACCGGACACCAACGCCAGCTCGAAATGCACCGACCCGACGACCGCGGTCGCGAACTTGACAGCGGCGGGCAGCAGCGACAAATCCGCGTCCGACAGCCGGCGCACGCTGGAGTAGCCGGCCGCAACCGAGGCGATCCGGTCCTCATCGGGCGAGATCAGCCATGCCTCCGGTTGATCATCGGGCACAGCTGTGTCGAGGTGGCACTCCATCAGGCAGTTGCCGAGATCGAGCACCGCCAGGCCGAGGCCGCCGGTCTCCCAGTCGATCAGCGTCACCGGGCCGCCATCGGCCTGCACAGCGTTCCGCGCCCACACGTCGCCGTGCACGACGGTCTGCTGCACAGTGCCGGCACAAGCGAGCACCGTCTCCGTGGTTTCCAGGCACGCTACGTACAGCGGCCGCCATTCCTCCGGGACGAGTCCTTCCACCGCCACGAGCCGGGCTAGCGTCGCCTTCCCGGCGGCCGAAGGGTGCCGCGACGACAGGTCGGCCCCGTCACTGCGTCCCGAAGGCAGCGCGGGCCACGGCGCCACGGAATGCAGCCGCGCGAGCGACACGCCCAGGCCTCGAAGCTGAATCAGCGTCGGCAGCAACAGGTCACCCGGCACATACCTGGTAGCCCACGTCAGCCACGGTCCCGCGACACCGACGAGCTCGCCGGTCCTGGTGCGCATCGGCTGCGGCGCGGGGTAGGCCGCAGCCTCGAGCCACGCGAGCGTGTGCGCGCGGCCGAGCAGCCAGTCCGCGACGGTCAGGTTGCCAAGGTCGCGGGCATGCACCGGGACCGCTGCATCGGTCCGGAACGCGCGAATCACCTGACCCGATCCGTCCGCCAGAGTCAGCACATAGGTGACACGCGTCTCGTGCTCGGAGCCCGTGACAACGCTGATGTCCGCCGGCTGAACCGACCGCTCGTGATACTCATCAAGCAGCCGGCCGACCAGCGCCGCGTCAGTCACGACATCGCGTACGGCGGCCGTTGCCTGCTGTGCCCGAGCACTTTCGCCAGCGCGCGCTCGACCTCATCGGCAAGGTCGGCCGCCGACCGTTCGATCACGTTTCCGTCGCCGGATCCCGCCTCAGCCCGCTCGCCGACGGCGCCGCAATCCCGGCACTCGACTTCGCCGAGCCGCCGGACCAGGTGGACACTGCCACACACCTGGCATCGGTCCAGTTCGGTTGCCCAGTCGCCCGTTATCTGGCAATCCGGGCAGATCAGGACCTGGCGATCGGCGCGAACTCCGCGCCGCCAGGGGCTCTCCCCCCGGTCAGGGTCAACCTGCCGGGTTCCGCACCGATAACAGGGCATCCAGCCTGTCCCGATTCTGCCGGCCGCCAGCAGTTCCGCTCCACCAGACCAGCCGCGAAGCTAGTCCAGTTCGGCGAGCGCCTTCTGGTAGTCGGCGATTTCTCGTGCTTGCGGGATGGGGTTTACCACCTTCCAGCGCACGACGCCGGTCTTGTCGATGATGAACGTTCCCCGGGTGGCGACGCCCATCTTGTCATCGAACACACCGTAGGCCTTGGCTACGGCACCATGCGGCCAGAAATCGGCGAGCATTGTGAAATCGAAATGTTCGCGCTCAGCCCACGTGCGGAGTACGAAGACCGAGTCCACCGACACCGTCACCAGTTCGACGTCGTCCCTGGTCACCTCGGGGAAGTCGTCGCGCATGGCGCATAGCTCACCGCTGCAGACGCCGCTGAACGCCAGCGGGTAAAAAACCAGCACGACGTTCTTGCTGCCACGGAATCCCGACAGGGTCACCGGTTTGCCGTGCTGGTCCTTCAGCTCGAAGTCAGGGGCCTCATCGCCGACTTCCACCGCCATGTCCTGATCCTCTCAGCGATTTTTTCCGGGAACGTGCAATTGCCACCACTCACCAGGGTTGCGCGCCGTCCCGGCCCGCATTCCCTTAACGGACTCAGTGTGTCAGCAGCGCGGCAGCCGGCGTCCGCCGGATACCGGTAAGGCCATCAGTGGCTTAGCGACGTGCCTTGGGTGCCACGAGGCGAGTGCCGGACCAGTTGCGGCCCGCGCTCACGGTGGATGTCTGGGACAGCCCCGCGGTCGGCGCGGCCTCCCCGATCTCGCTCGGCTCTACGTGACCATCCCGCCCGGCTTTGGGCGTAAGCAGCAAGATGTAGCCGCCGTCGGCGAGCGGCGTGAGCGCGTCAACCAGGGCATCAACAAGGTCGCCGTCGCCATCCCGCCACCACAGCAGAACGCCGTCTACGACGTCGTCGTAATCCTCGTCGACGAGCTCGGTGCCTTCGAGTGCCACGACTGAATCGCGAAGGGCCTCGTCGGCGTCATCGTCATACCCGATCTCCTGCACCACGTGGCCTGGCTTGATGCCGAGCCTCTCGGCCAGGTCGCGCTGGTCCTGCGCCTGACCCGCGGTCGCGCTCACTGAAGTCCTCCTCATCCTTTCTGCCCCGGCTGGCGCCTAACCCCTAGATCTCGGCAATGCCCAGGTCTGGTGCACGCTACACAGCCGCAGCATCGTCGCTGCTCTTGATCGGACAGTTCACACTGGGTCGGCGCGGTGCGCAAGTCACAATTCGTGCTCAGAGCGAAATCCGATCCCCGGGAGGCGATCCAGAGCGGCTCTGCGCGGGTCAGCTACGCTGTTATCTGGTGTTACGCGCCTTATGCGAGCTCCGACGCCGGGTGCACCTTGGCGCTGCCAGCTTGATTACTGACTGGTAGAGATGCGTTTACCTGCAGGGCCGGCGAGAATTAGGACAGGACAACCCGACTGGACGGAGCCAGCCCGGCTTCGCCCGCCTATGACGTGGCGTGCAGCGCCCCCGGCCGAGTCCGGACCCATCCAAGGACCTGGAATTGCGCCCGCCGGCCTGCCCGCCCGCGGAATGCGAGGAATTACTCGTGGCCTCCGGACGCCAGCGCTTTTCGATCATCAGCGACGGACTGCCCACCCAGCTCCCGGATATAGATCCGGACGAGACCAGGGAGTGGGTTGAGTCCTTCGATGACGTTGTCCGGACTCACGGCCGGGCCCGTGCCAGGTACGTCATGCTGCGCTTGCTCGAGCGTGCCCGCGAGCAGCAGGTTGGCGTGCCCGGCCTGCGCAGCACCGACTACATCAACACGATCCCGCCTGAGCGCGAGCCATGGTTCCCGGGCGACGAGTACGTCGAACGCCGCATTCGCGCGTATATAAGGTGGAACGCCGCCATTATGGTAAGCCGTGCTAACCGGCCCGGCCTTGGCGTCGGCGGTCACATCGCCACCTACGCATCGGCGGCCAGCCTGTACGAGGTCGGCTTCAACCACTTCTTCCGGGGCAAGGACCACGGCGAGTCCGGTGACCAGGTGTTTTTCCAGGGCCACGCGGCGCCGGGCATCTACGCGCGGGCGTTCCTGGAAGGCCGGCTCACCGAAGAGCAGCTCAACGGCTTCCGCCAGGAGCTGTCACATCCGGGCGGTGGCCTGCCGTCCTACCCGCACCCGCGGCTGATGCCGGACTTCTGGGAGTTCCCGACCGTGTCCATGGGCCTGTCCGCGATCAATGCGGTGCACCAGGCCCGGTTCAACCGTTACATGCTGGCCCGGCAGATCAAGGACACCAGCCGGTCCCATGTCTGGGCGTTCCTCGGTGACGGCGAGACCGACGAACCCGAGGTACGCGGCGCCATCGGGCTCGCCGCGCGGGAGGAACTCGACAACCTCACCTTTGTGATCAACTGCAACCTGCAGCGCCTGGACGGACCGGTCCGAGGCAATGGCAAGATCATCCAGGAGCTTGAGGCCTCGTTCCGCGGGGCCGGCTGGAACGTGATCAAGGTGATCTGGGGCCGGGACTGGGATCCGCTGCTGGCCAAGGACACCGACGGTGCGCTGGTGAACAAGATGAACACCACGCCGGACGGCCAGTTCCAGACCTACGCCGTCGAGTCGGGCGCCTACACCAGGGAAAACTTCTTCGGCGGAGATCCGCGCCTACGGGCCATGGTCGAGCACCTGTCCGACGACGAGATCCGCAACCTGTCCCGCGGCGGGCACGACTACCGCAAGGTCTACGCGGCCTTCAAAGCGGCCACTGAGCATGTCGGCCAGCCCACGGTGATCCTCGCGCACACGATCAAAGGCTGGACGCTCGGCCCCGACTTCGAGGCCCGCAACGCCACTCACCAGATGAAGAAGCTGACGGTGGCTGAGCTGAAGGAGTTCCGCGACCGGCTGTACCTGGAAATCCCCGACGCGGCCCTGGAAGCAGAGCTGCCCCCGTACTACCACCCGGGCGAGAAGTCCGACGAGATCCAGTACATGCGGGAGCGGCGCGCGGCGCTCGGCGGTTACCTGCCCAAGCGGGTAGTACGGGCAAAGCCGCTCGTGCTGCCCGGTGACGCGGTCTACGACGAGTTGCGCCGCGGTTCGGGGAAGCAGCCCGTCGCCACCACGATGGCGTTCGTCCGCCTGCTCAAGGACCTGATGAAGGACCCGGAGATCGGCGCCCGCTTCGCTCCGGTCATCCCGGACGAGGCCCGCACGTTCGGCATGGACTCGCTGTTCCCGACCGCGAAGATCTACGACCCTCAGGGGCAGACCTACGAGGCCGTCGACCGCAACCTGCTGCTCTCCTACAAAGAGTCGGCTCGCGGCCAGATCCTGCACGAAGGCATCAGCGAGGCGGGCGCGATGGCGTCCACCACAGCTGCGGGCAGCGCGTATGCCACCCACGGGACCCACATGATCCCGGTCTACATCTTCTACTCGATGTTCGGGTTCCAGCGGACCGGCGACCAGATGTGGCTGATGGGCGACCAGCTGGGCCGCGGCTTCCTGCTCGGCGCGACCGCGGGCCGCACGACGCTTACCGGCGAGGGCCTCCAGCACAACGACGGCCACTCAGTGCTACTCGCCTCAGTCAGCCCGGCTTGCGTGAGCTACGACGCGGCGTGGGCATTCGAACTCGCCTACGTCGTGAAGGACGCGCTGCGCCGGATGTACGGCTCGTCCGCTGAGCACCCCGACGGCGAGGACATCTTTTACTACCTGACCGTGTACAACGAGCCGTACGTGCAGCCGGCCGAGCCGGCCGACTACGAGGGCGGCAGCCAGGCGCTCGAGCAGGCGATCATCAGCGGCCTCTATCGGTACTCGTCCGCGCCCGACCTGCCCGCGGACGGCTCGGCCGCGGCCGCAGGCATCTCCAGCACGGGCTCGCACCCGCAAGCCCAGATCCTCGCCTCGGGCGTCGCCCTGCGCTGGGCCCTGGACGCTCAGCGGCTGCTGGCCGAGGACTGGGGCGTCCAGGCCGGAGCGTGGTCGGCCACGTCCTGGACCGAGCTTCGCCGCGAGGCGCTGCGGTGCGAGGAGTGGAACATGCTTCAGCCGGAGGCCGAGCACCAGGTGCCGTACCTGACGCGCGCCCTCGACGGCCACCCGGGCCCGGTCGTCGCGGTCAGCGACTGGATCCGGGCGGTCCCGGACCAGATCGCTCGCTGGGTGCCTGCGCCGTTCACCTCGCTCGGCACCGACGGCTGGGGTTTCTCTGACACCCGGCCGGCCGCACGGCGCTTCTTCCACGTCGACGCCGAGTCGATCACGGTGGCGGTGCTGGCCCAGCTCGCCCGGCTCGGTGAGGTCAAGCCAGAAGCAGTCGCCCAGGCGATCGCCAGGTACGGCCTCGACCTGGCCGTCAGCGAGGCACTCTGAGCGGTGTCTCGCCGGCTTCGGATGAGCGGCCCGGCTAGCGGCTGCGCGTCTCGCGGACGTCGCTTCTGGATGCGAGTCACCTAGGCTGGGCGCCGTGGCCCGAGCCGTATCTACTCAGCAGCACCGAAGGCGGCTCGACTCACTGGCTTCGCTACGGCCGCTGCGGCACCGCAACTTCGCAGTGCTGTGGACTGCCAGCCTCGTGTCCAACGTCGGCAGCTGGATGCAGACAGTCGCTGTCGGCGCCCTGGTCATCTCGCGCACTGGCCAGGCGAGCTGGGCGGTGCTGGTCGCAGCTGGCGCCTTCCTGCCGATCGGACTTCTCTCGCCGGTGGGCGGCGCGCTAGCGGACCGGCTGCCCCGCCGTCCGGTAATCGCCGCGGGCAACCTGATCGAGGCGATCGTCGCGGCCGTCATCGCCTGGCTGATCTCCACCGGGCACGACACGCCCTACGATCTGCTCGCGCTAGTGACCGCACAGGGCAGCGTCGCTGCCTTGATCGGACCGTTCATCCAGGCGATCCTGCCCGACCTGGTGCCGCGGTCGGAGTTCCTGGCAGCCAGCTCGCTGAACTCGGCGCAGTGGAACGCCGGCCGCATCGTCGGGCCCGCCCTGGCTGGAGCCACCGTGGCCGCGTTCGGGTTCCCGGCGAGCTTCGAGGCGAACGCCGTTTCCTTTCTCGCTGTCGTCGCCGCGCTCGGCTTCATCCGGCTGTCGCCGCCTCCTGGCAGCAGCGGGCCGCTGCTGCGCACCATGCACGACGGCCTGCGCGCAGCATGGGCGCAGCCTTCCTGCCGCGCCGCGACGATCTCCATCGGCGTGGTCGCGTTCCTGGCCGCGCCGTTCATCGCGCTCGTGCCTGCCGTCGCGCACAGCCTGGTGCATGGCGGCGCGACAGCCACCGCCGCCGCGACTGCTGCGCTCACCACGGCCCAGGGCGCCGGGGCCGTCGCCGGAGCATTGTGCATCCCGCCGTTCGCAGTCCGGTTCGGCCGCGGCCGCGTGCTGACCTGGAGCCTGGCGCTGCTGCCGCTGGTACTGATCGGATACGGCGCCGCACCATCGCTATGGCTTGCGGTGGCGGGCTTGTTCATCGTCGGCATGGTGTACATGAGCGTGCTGTCCGGCCTCCAGACGGTCGCGCAGCTTCAGGCCCCGGCCGCCTACCGGGGGCGAGTACTGAGCTTTTTCCTGGTCGCGCTCGGCGTCGCCTACCCTGTCGGCGCGCTGGTCCAGGGGCCGGTCGCTAACCATCTGGGCGTCGCCTGGAGCACCGTGGGCTCTGCTCTCCTGCTCGGCGTCATCTGCCTCGCAGTGGCCTGGCGCCGGCCGGCGTTTGTCCAGGCAGTGGCCGCCGGCGATCCGGCACCGGCCGCCCGCCCGGTAGCAGCCGAGCCAGCGCCAGTCGCCGAACCTGCTACTGAGTGCGGTTGAGGCCGCCGCCTTGGGCCGACCATTAACCGCGGCATGGCACGCTGAGGACATGGCAGTGAATGCCACCAGCAATGGCAAGCCCGCCCGGCCGCACGGCCGGGTAAGGGACCAGACCATCGACCGGCTCGAGGCGGCGGTGGGCTCGCTCGGTACCGCGTCGATGCTCTCGATGGACCGGCAGCTGTCCTGGTTCCGCGACATGTCGGCCGAGAACAGGTCCTGGCTCGGTCTGGTCGCGCAGGCCGCCATCGCCGGATTCCTGGACTGGCTCAAACACCCGGAACGGACCAAGCCGCCCGCTGTCGGCGGTGAGGTGTTCGGTACCGCGCCGCGCGAACTGGCCAGGGCGGTGACGCTCCAGCAAGCGGTGGAGATGGTCCGGGCCATCGTCGACGTGGTCGAATCGCAGGTCGACGAACTGGCCGCACCAGGCGGCGAGGCCGAGTTGCGCGAGGCGGTGCTTCGTTACTCCAGGGAGATCGCTTTCGGCACCGCCCGGGTGTACGCGCGGACCGCCGAGGCGCGCGGCGCCTGGGATGCCCGCCTTGAGGCTCTCGTCGTGGAGTCGCTGGTCCGCGGGGAGATCGATGACGGCCTGCAGTCCTGGGCCTCGGCCCTGAACTGGTCGTTCAGCCCCGTCACCGTGATCGTCGGGAACAGCGGGGAAAGCAGGGCCCGTGGCAGCGAGGCAGAAAACCTGATCGATGAGTTCCGGGCCATGGCGCGCCGCGCGCGCCTGGACTTGCTGGCCGGCGTGCACGGCAACCGGCTAGTGCTGGTGGTGGGCGGCGGCACCAGCCCGCTCGATGCGGCCCGTCACTTCGCCGGCCGCTTCGGGCCCGGGCCTGTGGTCGTCGGGCCGGCGGCTCCCGACCTTCAGTCTGCTGTCGCGTCAGCCGGGGCTGCGCTGGCGGGCCTGCGCGCGGCTGATGGCTGGCCGGAGGCGCCGCGGCCGGTCCTGGCCAGCGATCTGCTGCCCGAGCGCGCGCTGGACGGAGATGAGTCCGCCCGGGCGACCTTGATCGACAACATCTACGAGCCGCTGATGAGCGGCGGCGCAGCGCTTCTCGACACCGTGATGACGTACCTGGAACAGGGCAACTCTCTCGAAGCCACCGCCCGGCTGCTGTTCGTCCATCCGAACACCGTCCGGTACCGGCTCCGGCGGGTAACCGAGCTCACCGCCATCACTCCCGGTGACGGGAGGGGCGGGTTCACGCTATGGACGGCGGTCGTCTTGGGCCGCCTGGCGCACAAACGAGCATGACTTGTAGAGTTTCGACATAGCCACCGGAAGAAACTTCGTTTACTTCGGCATAGGTATGGCGGACTCCTACAGTGCAGGCTAGATCAGTGCTCGTAATCGCCGCTCCTGGTCAAGGTGCCCAGACGCCCGGCTTCCTCTCCCCCTGGCTGGAGCTGCCCGGTTTCCGTGCCCGGCTCGAGTCGTGGTCTGAGCTGGCAGGCTGCGACTTGGTCCGGGCCGGCACGACCGCGGACGCCGAGCAGATCAGGGACACCGCCGTGGCGCAGCCGCTGCTGGTGGCCGCGGCCCTGGCAAGTGCCATGGACCAGGTCTCAACCGGCGCCCACCCGGTCAGCAGGCAGTCAGTAGCAGTGGCCGGCCACAGTGTCGGCGAACTGGCCGCCGGGGTGCTCGCCGACGTGATCACGGCCCCTGAGGCGATGCGCCTGGTCCGGGTCAGGGCCCGGGGCATGGCGGCCGCTGCCGCAGCTGAGCCCACTGGCATGACCGCCGTACTGGGCGGCGACGAAGCCCGGGTGCTGGCCGCGATCGAGGCGGCAGGGCTGACGCCGGCGAACGTGAACGGCGCCGGCCAGATCGTCGCCGCCGGGACACTGGCCCAGCTGGCGGCGTTCGCCGAGAATCCGCCGGCCGGCGCGAGGCTCAGGCCGCTGTCGGTAGCCGGCGCATTCCACACTCACCACATGGCCCCGGCCGTCGAGGCGCTGGCTGCCGCCGCGCAGGAGGTCAAGGCCATCGACCCGGTCCGGCCGCTGCTGTCCAACCGGGACGGTGCAGTCGTGAAGTCTGGCCCGGACTGGCTGGACCGCATCATCAACCAGGTCAGTGCCCCGGTCCGGTGGGACCTGTGCATGCAGACCATGGAATCGCTGGGAGTTACGGCCCTCATCGAGCTGCCGCCAGCAGGCACGCTGACCGGCATCGCCAAGCGCGCGCTGCGCGGCATCCAGCTGGTCAGTCTCAAGAGCCCGGACGACCTCGACGCGGCTCGCGCCGTGCTGGCCGAGCACGCCGACAGCCACGACGACCACCACGCCCCGGACTGGCGGCTGATCGTCGCGCAAGCAGCCGGGACCTTCCGCGCCCCGGACGGCGCGGCGGCCGCCGCCGGGCCGGGCACGCACATCGGCGAGACGTCCGACCTCGGGCACATCGAGGCTCGGGGCGGCAACCAACCGGTTACCGCCGCCTTCCCGGCAACGATCATCGAATGGCTGGTCGAGGACGGCGATCCGGTCAGCAGCGGCCAGCCGCTCCTCCGGCTCCAGCCAGCCGACACACCAACTCAGCAGATCCAGGCGAACTGAAGGGCAGCGAGGCACATGCGACTGACCGAAGGCCAAGCGGGTGCGCGGATACTCGCTTTCGGCGGTTACCAGCCAGCACGGGTGGTGACCAACGAGGAGCTGTCACAGACCGTGGACACCACCGACGAGTGGATCCAGAGCCGTGTCGGCATTGCCAGCCGCAGAATCGCCGGGCCAGACGAGACCGTCGCCGATATGGCCGCTCAGGCTGGCGGCAAGGCCCTCGCCGCCAGCGGCCTCTCTTCTTCTGACGTGGACCTGGTGATCGTCGCCACCTGTACGCCCGAGGTGCAGATCCCCAATGTTTCCGCATCTGTCGCCAAGCGGCTCGGCATCGTCGCGCCGGGCGCCTACGACCTGAACGCCGCCTGCGCCGGGTTCTGCTATGCGCTGGCGAACGCCGCTGACGCGGTCCGGGCCGGTACCGCAAGGAACGTCCTGGTAGTCGGCGCAGAGAAACTGTCCCAGTGGATCGACTGGACCGACCGGTCCACCTGCATCATCTTCGCCGATGGCGCGGGCGCCGCAGTCGTCGGGCCAGTGGCGGAAGCCGGCGACGCGCCCGGTATCGGGCCGGTGCACTGGGGCAGCGACGGCGGCCTGGCAGACAAGATCTACATCGCCGACCGGGACTCCTTTATCGTCCAGGAGGGCCAGACCGTCTTCCGCTGGGCTACCAGCGCGCTTGTGCCGATCGCGCTGATGGCGTGCGAGAAGGCCGGGGTGGACCCAACCGAGCTCAGCGCGTTCATCCCGCACCAGGCGAACCTCCGAATCGTGGAGGCAATCGCCCGCAAGCTCGGCGCCCCGCAAGCAGTCGTGGCCCAGGACATCGTGACCGCGGGAAATACGTCGTCCGCGTCGATCCCGCTGGCACTGTCCCGGATGATCGAGCGCGGCGAGGTCGCCTCTGGTTCGAAGGCGCTGCTGCTCGGCTTCGGCGCCGGCATGTGCTATGCGGCGCAAGTGATCACGGTACCCTGACCCCGCCCTGGTCGCGGCCGCGACCAGGACTCGCACCACGTGGAACAGTTCCCGCCAGAAGGAGAGCACAAGAGCAATGGCCATGACCGAGCAGGAAATCCTTGAGGGTCTCGGCGAGATCGTCGATGAGGTAGCGGGCGTTCCCGCCGACCAGGTCACGCCGGACAAGACATTCGTCGACGACCTCGACATCGACTCGCTGTCGATGGTTGAGATCGCGGTGGCGGCCCAGGACAAGTTCGGCGTCGAGATTCCCGACGACCAGCTCAAAGACCTGAAGACCGTGCAGGACGTCATCGACTACGTCCGCCGCGCCGAAGTCTCCGCCTGACGGCCGAGCTTGGCGGGGGCAGGCGCACTGCGCCGCCAGGATTTACGGGGCCCGCGGGGCCTGCCCCCGTGGGCCCGCCGGGCCCGCCCGACTCGATGAGGAGCACAACGACAGTGGGTACAGACCGGACGCGCGTCGTCGTCACTGGCATTGGCGCGATTACCCCGGTTGGGGCGGATGCACCGAGCACCTGGGAAGCGCTTAAGGCCGGCCGCAGCGGCGTGCAGACGCTGACCGACGACTGGGCGGCAGAGCTTCCTGCCCGGATCGCGGCCTGGGCGGCAGCCGACCCGGCAACCTTGATCGACCGGGTACAGGCCCGCCGGCTGGACCGGTGCGAGCAATTCGCGCTGGTCGCTGCCCGCGAGGCGTGGGCGCACGCAGGCTCCCCCGAAGTAGACCCGGAGCGGCTCGGCGTGGTGGTATCCAGCGGCATCGGAGGCGTGGCATCTACCCTGTCGGCCTACGACACGCTGCGGGAGAAAGGCTGGCAGCGGCTTTCGCCGTTCACGGTGCCGATGCTGATGCCAAACGGCGCAGCCGGCTGGCTCGCCATCGAGATCGGCGCCAGGGCGGGCGTGCACACGACGGTCAGCGCCTGCGCCTCCGGCGCCGAGGCGATCGGCTACGCCATGGACATGATCCGGTCTGGCCGCGCCGACGTCGTGCTGGCCGGCGGTACCGAGGCAGCGATCATTCAGCTGAACATTGCCGCTTTCGCTGCCATGCGCGCGCTGTCGACCCGCAATGACGAGCCGACCAGGGCTTCCAGGCCGTTCGACAAGGGCCGCGATGGCTTCGTGCTCGGCGAGGGGGCCGGCATGATGGTGCTGGAATCAGCGGAGCACGCTGCCGCTCGCGGCGCCAGCGTGCTCGCGGTGGCTGCCGGCGTCGGCTACTCCTCCGACGCGCATCACATCGCCCAGCCCGATCCGGACGGGGCGGGGCTCAGGCTCGTGCTCAAGCGCGCGCTTGCTGACGCAGGCGTGAGCCCGGACCAGGTCGTGCACGTGAACGCGCACGCGACCTCGACGCCGGCCGGAGACGTCGTCGAGGCGCAGGCGATCGCGGCCGCCCTCGGCGACGCCGCGCCCGGCGTGGTCGTCTCGGCGACCAAGTCAATGACCGGTCACCTGCTCGGCGGCGCCGGCGCAGTCGAGTCAGTCGCGGCGATCCTGGCCCTGCGCGACCGGGTGGCTCCGCCGACCATCAACCTTGAGGACCCCGACGATGACGCGGGCCTGACCATCTCCGCTCAGCCGCAGCCTCTGGCGCCGCGCAACGCTGAACCGATGGCCGTCATCAACAACTCGTTCGGCTTCGGCGGCGCCAACGTCGCCCTGGCCTTCACCGAAGCGTAAGCCGTTGTCACCGCTGCCGACTGTGCCGAGCGTTCCCCCCGAGCAGGACGCTCCCGTTGCCCCCGAGGAGATCAACGTGACCGTGGATTCAGCAGTAGCCACGCAGCGGCACCGGCCGGTGCATGCCAGCCCCGCTGGCAACGGCGCAGCAGCACGGATAGCGCCACCTGCCCCCGCGCCACAACAAGCAGCACCGCCGCAGGCGGCCCCGACTCAGGCGGGACCGCCGACTGGGATAGCCCGCGACCCGCGGTCGCGCCTAGAGGCGCTCTTCGACGCCGGATCGCTCGAGCTCCTGCTTCCCGAGGATGACAGCGGCGTCCTGGCGGGAACGGGCACTGTCAGCGGACTGCCGGCCGTCGCGTTCGCCAGCGACCCGCGATTCCAGGGCGGAGCCATGGGCATCGCGGGCTGCACGGCGATCGTCGCCGCCTACGACCACGCCCTGCGGATCGACGCCCCGATCATCGGGCTGTGGCACTCCGGCGGCGCTCGCATCCTTGAGGGCGTGGAAAGCCTGCACGCGGTTGGACTCGTGTTCGCCGCTATGACCAGGGCATCCGGCAAGGTGCCGCAGATCTCGGTAGTGCTGGGCGCGGCGGCCGGCGGCGCGGCTTACGGCCCGGCACTGACCGACCTGGTCATCCTGTCCGAGCAAGGCCGGATCTTCGTGACCGGCCCGGATGTGGTCCGCAGCGTCACCGGCGAAGATGTGGACTCCGAGCGGCTCGGCGGTCCCGAGCCGCACAGCCGGCGGTCCGGCGTCGTACACGTCGTCACAGCCACCGACGCGGAGGCCGTGGGCCGGGCCCGCCAGCTGATCATCCTGCTTGGCCGCCAGCAGGACCACCCCGAGGCCGAGCTGCCCGATACCGACCTGGGCGCCCTGCTGCCAGACTCCCCCAAGCGCGCTTACGACGTCCACCCGCTCATCGGCGGGCTGCTCGATGGTCCTGGCATCGAGCTGCACCCGCGCTGGGCGCCGAACGTCGTCACCTCGCTCGGCCGGCTCGGCGGCCGGACGGTCGGCGTGATTGCCAATAACCCGCTGCGCCTTGGCGGCTGCCTGGACGCCACCTCGGCGGAGAAGGCAGCAAGGTTCGTGCGGATGTGCGACGCCTTCGGCGTCCCGCTGGTGGTGCTCGTGGACGTGCCGGGTTACCTGCCCGGCGTCGGCCAGGAGTGGGACGGCGTCGTCCGCCGGGGCGCGAAGCTGCTGCACGCCTTCGCCGAGGCGGTAGTGCCGCGAGTGACGCTGATCACACGCAAGGCCTACGGCGGCGCTTACATCGCCATGAACTCGCGCGCGCTTGGCGCGACCAGGGTGTTCGCCTGGCCGGGTGCCGAGGTGGCCGTCATGGGCTCGGTAGCCGCGGTCCGGATCATTCACCGCCGCACGCTGGCCGCTGCTGCTCCGGACGACCGCCAGCACGTCGAAGCCAGGCTGGCGGCCGAGCACGAGGAAATAGTCGGCGGGCTACCGCGTGCCGTTTCTCTTGGCGTCATTGACGAGGTCATCGAGCCGGCCAAGACGCGCCAGGCTATCCTTAGCGCGATCGCACGCGCCCCGGGCGGGCGCGGCCGACACGGCAACATCCCGCTGTAACCAGCCCGTTTCCCCGTGCCTTGGTGGAGGTGCGGATCAGCTCCGCGGGGCAGGTATGGTGTGGCAGCGAAGGCCACCTGGCGAGAAACTTTCTCCAGGCGAACTTTTTAATAACGCCCGCCCATGGCTTGTGAGCGGTTGGCTAAAGTTGTCGCGCGTTGGGTTAATGTTTCTGCAGCACGGTTGCTACGGCTGGGGCCCGCCGAAGCCTGGCCAGACCACATCTCTGAGGAGCCAGCTACTTGCCCCGGCTACGTCCGATTCGACGCCGTAATACAAGCAGGCCTCGCGCCAACCTCACTCCCGCGATATTGCTGCCAGCAGCGGCCGGCAACGGCCCTGGCGCTCGCGGTCTGATCATGCGAGCCAGCCAGACTGCCCCGAAGGACCGGCCGCGGCAGGTGCTCCGCGGCGCAGGCGGCGGCTCCGCCGCGGTGACGGGCGAAGGTAACAGCAGCCAGCCGTCGCGTGCTCGCCAGGCTGCGGCAGTGCTGCGCTATCACTGGCTCGCCGTCGCGCTGGTCGTGGCTGGCGCTGTGCTGCGGGTGATCACCTGGATGGCGTACCACCCGGCGATCTTCTACATCGACTCGGTCAAGTACCTCTACCGCGGCTGGCAGGGCTCGGACCCGCTTGGCTACAAGGTCCCGCTGAAGATCGTGCTGGCCTTCGGTGACCTGGGAACGGTCACCGCCCTGCAGCACTTGCTCGGTCTCGGCATGGGAGTGGCGCTGTACGTGCTGCTGACGCGCCGCGGCATCAATCGATGGCTGAGCGCCCTGGCCATCGCCCCGATCCTGCTGGACGCCTACCAGCTGCAGGCCGAGGCGACCATCATGCCGGACGTCCTGTACGAGGCCATGGTGGTCGCGGGCCTTTGCGTCCTGCTCTGGAAGCCGACCACAACGTGGCTGAGCATCCTCGTCTCCGGCCTGATCCTGGGCCTCGGCGCCACCGTCCGCGAAGTCGGCCTGTGGATGCTCGCCCCCGTCGTGCTCTACCTGCTCGGCTCGAGGTACCTGCGGGTCACCCGCGACGACTGGTACAGCGCGGTGCTGAAGTCGTGCGTGATGTGCCTGGCTTTCATGCTGCCGGTCCTGCTGTACTGCAGCATCTCCTATTACGACTCCGGCCACTTCCGGCTGTCGGTCAAGGGCAGTGCGGTGGGCCGCATGGCCCAGGCGGCGGACTGCGCCACGCTCAAGCTGCCGGCTGACGTCCGGCCGATCTGCCCGTCCCCGTATTACCAGAAGTACAGCCCCGACTGGCTTGAGCACTCTTCACAGTCGCCGTTGCTCGTCGACGCGCCCAAGCTCGGCCGGCTACAGATGTACTCGGTCTTCGACCACGCTGTCGAGAAGCAGCAGCCGCTCCGGGTCGTCGGCTCGGTGCTGAAGGACTCCGTCCGGCTCTTCGAGTGGAGCCGGGACGCCACGATCGCGATCACCCCGATCTCGCGCTGGCAATTCCAGCACACCTTCCCCGGTTACACGCCGGAGTTCGTGGCCTGCGGCACCGAACTGGCGGTGGAGACACCCCATGTCGGGCCCGCGGGCAATCTGGTGCATGGTCTGGGCACGCTCTGCGGGACCTCCAGCAAGGTGAACGACATCATCGTGGGCGTTCAGCCGACGCATTCCGCGAAGGTGCATGAAGTCCTGCTGAACCCGGACTACGGCGGCAAGTTTGAAGTCAACGGGCCGCTGGCCTCGTTCCTGCGGGACTACCAGCTGTACGGCGGCTATACGCCCGGCCCGCTGCTGCTCATCTTCACGCTGCTCGGCCTGCTCGGTTCCGTACTTGCCCTGGCTTACCGTAAGGGCAGCGCGCGGGTCCGGAACCTGGCACTTCCCAGCCTGATCTTCTTCGTGACCGCGGTCGGCTTGCTGCTCGTCGCGGACATCTATGTCTTCTCCTGGCGCTACCAGCTGCAGGCGCTGATCAGCCTGCCGATAGCCGGCGTGCTCGGCGCGACCGCAGCGCTGGAAGCGTTCCGGTACCGCCGGAGGGCGACGCAGAAGGCCGCTGAGCTGGAGTCGGCTGACCCGGCCCCGGCGGCACCGGCCCCCGCCACCTGAGCCGCCGGACAGCGCAGGCACTCGTGAGCCACGAGCACTCGCACGGCTGCCCGGCAGACGTTGCTGCCGAGTTCACCGCCGAGTTCTGGGACGACCGGTACGGTTCGGCTGGGCAGATCTGGAGCGGCCAGCCCAACCCGCAACTTCTCGCCCAGGCGGCCGGGCTGACGCCAGGCGAGGCCCTCGATGTCGGCTGCGGTGAGGGGGCTGACGCCATCTGGCTGGCGGCGCAGGGCTGGACGGTCACCGCTGTGGACATTTCCGCCGTGGCGCTTGACCGCGCCGCCGCGCACGCTGCGGCGCGCGGCCGCGAGATCGCCGGCCGGATCAGCTGGCGCCAGGCGGACCTGATGACCTGGGATCCGGCGGGCCGACAATTCGACCTGGTCTCGGCTCAGTTCGTCTATCTCCCCGAAGCTGAACTGTGGGCGCTGCATCGTCGCCTGGCCGCGGCCGTTCGTCCGGGCGGCACGCTGCTCATCGTCCTGCACCACCCCGACAGCATGCATGCCGGTCACGACCACCAGACCAGCTCTGACGGCGCGGCAGGCCAGGCTGCTCCGGCCGTCACCGCTGCCGCCGGGTCCGGTAATGGCCTGGCCAGCACCGCGACCGGGCAAGCTCTCCTGGCCCTGGCTGCCGAGCCGCAGCGGCTAGCCGCAGCCCTCGACCCGGGCGCATTCGACGTCCTGGTCGCCGACGTCATCTCACGCGAGGCCACAGGCCGCGACGGGCAGCCCACGACGGCGGTCGACACCGTGCTGCGGGCTGTCCGCCGGTCCTGAGCCTCCCCGTGAGCGCGCCCGGCACTCTCCTAGCCACATGAATCGTACGATCGCTGTGGCTAGAGCGACCGCGATCGTACGATTGCTGTGGTTCCGGGATTCGGCGGTCACGTTGGTCGCTACCGGTTCACCGTGGTCATGTCCGAGTACCGGTCACCGGACGGCTGACCGACGTTCTGGTTGAGCCAGCGAACGTCCTCCTCGGTCAGTTCGACGTCCGCGGCGGCGAGGTTCTCCTCGAGGTAGCTGCGCCGCTTGGTGCCAGGAATCGGCACGATGTCCTGGCCGCGGGACAGCACCCAGGCCAGCGCCACCTGGCCCGCTGTGCAGCCCTTCGCAGCCGCCAGCTCCCCGATGATCCCGGCCAGGGCGACGTTCTGATCGAAGTTCTCACCGGCGAACCGAGGGAACCGGCCGGTGCGAGTGTCGCCCTCGGGCAGGTCTGTCGCGGTCTTAATCGCGCCGGTCAGAAACCCGCGGCCGAGCGGGCTGTAGGCGACGAAGCCGATACCCAGCTCGCGGACGGTGGGCAGGATCTCCGCCTCGACGTCGCGAGTGAAGAGGCTGTACTCGGTCTGCAGAGCGCTGATCGGGTGGACCGTGCTCGCCCGGCGGATGGTCTGCGTACCCGCCTCGGACAGGCCGAGGTGGCGGACTTTCCCGGCCTGCACCAGGGAGGCCATCGCGCCGACGGTGTCCTCGATCGGCACAGCCGGATCCACCCGGTGCTGGTAATACAGGTCGATGTAGTCGACGCCGAGCCGGGCCAGCGACGCGTCGCAGGCTGCTAGCACGTACTCCGGCCGGCCGTTGACGCCGACCCAGGATCCGTCCTCGCGCCGCTCGTTGCCGAACTTGGTGGCGAGTACCACATCATCTCGCCGCCCCGCGATAGCCCTTCCGACCAGCCGCTCATTCGTGAACGGCCCGTACATATCAGCGGTATCCAGGAAGTCGCAGCCGAGTTCAAGTGCGCGGTGGATGGTCGCGATCGACTCGGCGTCATCCCCGGCGCCATAGAACTCTGACATTCCCATGCAACCGAGGCCGATTGCGGAGACTGAGAGTGATCCGAGGTGTCGTGTCTGCATGACTGTCAGTATACCGGAGGAGCCTCCGGTAACCTTGCCGCCGGCTTGCGGCCTGGGCAGCCATGGGAATGCCGTGGTCGCCTGGCGCGCTGACCCTCGTCATGGAGAACAACGAGTCCATGCCGCTGGCCGTACTGGATTTCGTCGGGATCGAGTACGGCGAGAGCGCCACGTCCGCGCTGGCGGGGGCAGTGAGCGTCGCACAGGCCGTTGAGGCGGCGGGCTACCGCCGGTACTGGGTCTCCGAGCATCACAACATGACCAGCCTGGCGTGCAGTGCGCCGGAACTGCTCATCGCTCATATCGGCGCGTTCACCTCCACCATCAGGGTTGGCGCGGCGGGCATCATGCTGCCGAACCATTCCTCGCTCAAGGTCGCCGAGACCTTCAGGACGCTGTTGGCGATGTATCCGGGCCGGGTCGACCTGGCGCTCGGCCGGGCGCCCGGTACGGATCCGCTGACCGCGCACGTGCTGCGCCGCGGAATGGTCGCCGACGCGGCGGCGGAGTTTCCTGCTCAGGTCGGCGAGTTGCTGGCGTTCCTCGGTGACGGTTTCCCGGACGGCCATCCGTATCAGAAGCTGGTCGCAGCGCCGTTGATCGAGGAGCGGCCGGAGTTGTTCGTCCTCGGCTCGAGCCCGTACGGGCCGCAATTCGCCGCCGTCAACGGATTCGCGGCGGTCTTCGCTCATCACATGAGCCCGGAGCTTGCGATCCCGGCGCTGCGCGCTTACCGCCGGCAGTTCAGCCCGCGCCACGAGGGTGCGCAGCCGTACTCGGCGATGTCGCTGCTGGCCTTCGCCAGTGAGGATCCGGATGCGGTGATCGACTTCGAGGCAGCCTGGACGCTCACCATCCAGAACATCCGCCGCGGTATCCGCGAACCGCTCCGGCCGGAGCGGGTCAGCGAGCTGGCCAGTTCGCCAGACTTCCGCGCCAATCGCAACGACGACGGCCGCATGGTCACCGGCGAGCCGAAGGCAGTGGCCGAGCGCCTGATGGAGCTCAAGCGCCAGGCCGAGGCTGACGAGATCGTCGTCGTCACGCCGAGCCTGGACCGGGACCGACGCAAGGCAAGCTACGCCGCTATCGCGGACGCCTGGCGCGCGGCAAGCTGAGCACAGCGAGCCGGGCCCGCTTCCGAGTGCTCGGAGGCGGGCCCGGCCGGTCCGGCGTCGTTCGCACGGAACGACAGCCATCGCCGCGCTTACTTCACCGACACCGTCACTGGCCGTGACGCGATTCCGTTAGCTACGACTACCAGCGTGCTGCTGCCCGCCGGAATGCCGGGCGGGAGCGTGAACTGCGTCGACGATCTGGTGCCGGGTGCGACCGATACCGAGGTCCAGTTACTGGTCCGGGCGTAGGTCACCACGCCGGTCGCGATGTTGGTGATCCGTACCAGGGGGAAGTTTGTGTTGTCCTGGACGTCATCACCATAGGCAGCTCCTTGATCTAGCCCGGCGAGTTGCGTGCCGGACAGGGCGTACGTGCCGCCCGGTGCCAGCGTCGTCGAGCTCAGCGAGCTGATCGAAGGCGCCCATGACTGCTCCGGCGTCCCGCCGGCCGTGTAGACCTCCATGTCGCTGCTGCCGTCGTTGAACAGCACCTGTCCGTTCGGCAGCGCCAGCATCCGGGTGTAGTAGGAGGAGTCGTTCGCGGCGTTGGGCACGTCCGGAACCTGGGTCAGCGTGTTAGATGCCGCGTTGTAGACGAAGAAGTGAGTCGGCGTGTTGTATACACATGCGCTGACGTCGAACAGCACGTTTCCGTCCGGGAGGACCGAACCTGGCCCGTCGGTGCTGTCGAACTGCTGGTTGTCAATCGCCGGGATCTGCGGCCCTGCTGTCCAGGTGCCGGCGGTCCCGGCCTGGTACTGATACAGCGCGGTCTGCGTCGGCGCATCCGTGGTGCATGCGGTTGGCGGCTCCTGCGTGCTCGTGCCAGCTCCGACAACGAACGTGTTGCCGCCTGGCATCTCCACCTGCGGCCCGATCTCGACTACGGGCGACGGATTGACGGGATTACC
>Ga0335073_10003642_pt1 | contig 21516 bp, 17 predicted proteins | sample Lox_Sample_22_FD_207093 | JGI IMG/M metagenome (GOLD analysis project Ga0335073, IMG submission 207093) | Soil microbial communities from Loxahatchee National Wildlife Refuge, Florida, United States - Lox_Sample_2.2 | ecosystem: Environmental > Terrestrial > Soil > Wetlands | place: USA...
GATCCACGGAAATTTCCCCCGGCAAACTTTTCGGGTCCACGGCGAAACCGTGGTTTTGCGACGTGATTTCGACCCGGCCCGATTCCAGGTCCTTGACCGGCTGGTTCGCGCCGCGATGGCCGAACTTCAATTTGAAGGTCTTCCCGCCAAAGGCGAGCCCCAGAACCTGGTGGCCAAGGCAAATCCCAAATATCGGCACACCGCTGTCCACGAGCGTCTTCACCTCGCGCACGATGTAACTGAGCGCTGCCGGATCCCCGGGGCCGTTGGAAAGGAAAATGCCCGCCGGTTTATGTCCGAGCGCCTCCGCCGCCGAAGCCGCGGCCGGCAAAACCTGAACGCCAAAACCATGTTGCCGCAATCGGCGCAAAATGTTGTATTTCAGGCCATAATCAAAAGCGACAAGCGGGATGTCTGCGGCTGGCAACGGTTCACGCAGGTCGCGGGCCCCCGGCAGGGCATTGCCGGAAACGAGCTTGAAATTCGCACTTTGCTCGTCTTTTTCGTCCCAGCGAAACGCCTTCCGATGCGAGACTTCCTTGACATAATCCACGCCGACGAAAACAAACTTTTTTGCGCGCCGCAAAGCTTCCTCATCCGAAACTTCCTCGGTGGAAATAAATCCGTTCATCGCGCCACGCACACGCAATTTCTTTGTCAACGCCCGCGTGTCAATGCCTTGAATGCCCGGGATGCCGTTCTTTTCCAGATATGCCGCCAGCGACAAATCCGCGCGCCAGTTGCTGACCACCGGCGAGAGTTCGCGGATGACAAATCCCGCCGCATGGGTACGCCACGATTCCACGTCCACGGCGTTGACGCCGTAGTTTCCGATGAGGGGATACGTCATCGTGACGATCTGGCCTTTGTAGGAGGGGTCGGTGAGAATTTCCTGGTAACCCGTCATGGAAGTGTTGAAACAGACTTCGCCACACGCGGACGCGCACGCACCGAAGCCTGCTCCATGAAAAACGGAACCGTCTTCGAGGGCCAGGATTGCTTTCATCATCAAAATCGCTGCGCGATGCTAGAGCGGTTGGCAAAACGGTCAAGCGTTAAGCCACTTTTCACGCCGCGACCGGTTCCGCATCCTCCGCCCAGACTTTTTTTCCGCCGACCAGGGTCGCCACAGCCTTGCCTCTGAGATTCCAACCGAAGAACGGACTGTTTTTCGATTTGCTCGCGGATTTCTGCGGAGTGAAAACCCATTCCGCCTCCGGATCAAAGACCGTCACATCCGCGTCCACGCCCACGCTTAGCGTGCCCTTGGGCAGACTGAGCAATTGCGCGGGCGCCACGGTGTATTTGGCGATCAGTTCGGACAAACCCAGCCGCTTGGCATGATAAAGCTGCATCAGTGACAGCGCCAGTTCGGTTTCCAATCCGATGATGCCAAACGGCGCGTAATCAAACTCAACTTCCTTCTCAAAATCGCAGTGCGGCGCATGGTCGCTGCACAAAATTTCGATCGTGCCGTCCGCCAGTCCGTCCAGAATCGCCTCCCGGTCGCGCGCGGAGCGCAACGGCGGGTTCATCTTGAAATTTGTGTTGTAGGCCGGCCATTCGGGAAGTTCATTCTGGTATCCCGCCAGGGTTTTCCCGTCGTTGGCCCAAAACCGGGCGCTGCCGGCCACCGCCGCGTCGGTGAGCGTGAAATGATGGGCGCAGGCCTCGCCGGAAACAGGCACACCGCGCTTTTTCGCTTCGCGCAGCAAGGCAACGCTCCCCGCGGCACTCAAATGCTGGCAATGGACCCGCGCCCCGGTGAGTTCGGCCAGCAGAATGTCGCGCGCGACCATCATTTCCTCGCCTGCCGACGGCCAGGCGCGCAAGCCGAGCGCTGTGCTCCAGTAGCCTTCGTGCATGACGCCGTCGGTCACGAGCGAATAATCCTGGCAATGATCCATCACCGGCAGGTTGAACATCCTGGCGTATTCGCACGCCCGGCGCATGAGTTCGTTGTTTTGCACACAATGCCCGTCGTCGGTGATGGCCACCACGCCGGCACGTTTGAGCGAACCGATGGGCGCGAGCTCCTCGCCGGCGATGTTTTTGGAGATGGCGCCGGCCACAAAAACGTTGACGATGCCCTGCCGAAGCGCGCGTTCGCGAATGAGCGCAACCGTGCCGGCGGTGTCGACTGCTGGCGCGGTATTGGGCATGCAAACGACCGACGTGAAACCGCCGCGGGCGGCGGCGGCCGTGCCCGTCGCGATATTTTCCTTTGCGGTTTGTCCGGGTTCGCGCAGATGGACATGCAAGTCAATCAGGCCGGGACAAACCACAAGGCCGCTCACGTCCATTGTCTCGGCGTCACGCGGAGCTTTGCGGGCCGCTTCGGCGCCGACCGCGGCGATTTTACCTTCGGAAATCAGGAGGTCCGCCCTGGTATCGAGGCGATTGGCCGGATCCAGAACACGCCCGCCGGTAAGAAGCAACGCTGCCATGCGCAGCGAGGGTACACGCGCGACATTGACAATGCAAGCGCGGGGATTACGATGGGAGCACCTCGGCAGGCTCGCAGGCTGGCGGGCTGGCCGCGCTGAAGCGCGGAGCGCGGAGGCGGGCGTAGTTCAATGGTAGAACGGAAGCCTTCCAAGCTTCACACGAGGGTTCGATTCCCTTCGCCCGCTCCAATATTGATTCTAACCAGTAGAATCAATATGCTTGTGAGTTTTTGACGGTTTCAAAGTGACTCACTGCTAACGTCCACTGCTAACAACTTCAAACCTGTTCAAAGCTGGCCGTTGCCGTCCATCCGTGTCACAAAAGTGTTGCCTAGAGGCTCCTGTGAGCGTAGCGCATGGCATAATAGCGCACATCGAACAAAGTGGTTGACCGTCATTAACAGGCCTGTCTGCGAGACGCTGCGAATTCAACGCGACTGTTCACGTACCGCAACCCCTACCGGATACCCCCAGAATCGAAATTGCATTCGCGTACTATGCCTGTCTCCCGACACAACAATTTCAGGATTTGATGTTTTGGTATAACCGTAGGCAAATTCGCCGGTCTTGCGAGGATTCATGTGCTGATTTGATCATTCTCACAGGCTAAATTAGACGTGCACTTCGGTTGACGTGTGATCTACCGTCTGATCTAATCAGCAGATCAAGAGCATCAGGGAATACCATGCTAATAACAAATAAAAAACGGTTCATCCAGGTTCCTTTCGACTCGGAAGAAGAAATTGAGACTGTCGTGGTGGAAAATGCAACGGACATTTTCGGTGCTAGTGCATTGTATTTTCCAAAAGCCCTTATAAAAACATCCGACGGCGCAGGCACAATCCCAGATGGTTTCGCCATTGATTTAGCTGAAAAGCGTTGGTTCATAGTGGAAGCCGAAACATCGAAACATAATGTTTGGGGGCATATTGCACCACAAGTTGCGAAACAAGTCGTTGCATCCATCCAAACCTCGACAAAGAAAATCCTTGTTGACCTCGCCGTTAAACGTGCCCAACAGAATCCAGAAGTTGGAGAAATGTTTGCGGAGGCGAATATACATCAAATGGATATACGCAAAGTTTTGGATGATATTATGTCTCAGAAGCCGATCATCGGAATGCCTATTGATGCTGTCTCAAAGGATTTGGAGGAATGGGCAAATACGCTAAACGTCAAGGTACGTCTTTGGCTTCTTAAGAAATATATTGAATTCGGCAATCCAAAATCTGTTCTTTACGAGATTCCAGATGATGCAAGGCCAATTCTCTCAACAATAGAAGACGAAAGTGACGCTAAAACCGCAATTGCTCAGTACGATATTTCCATTCGTGATTTAATTGTCGCAGGTTTGATCACACCCGGAGATAAATTGACCATGACGTATGGCCCTCGTAAGGGCGAAAAGAAGGTTTACGAAGGAGCTGTCGGTGAAGATGGTAGCATTACCGTTTTAGGCAAAACTTTTCCGTCATCCAGCTATGCTGGTGTGTACGTAATACAAAGTGCCGGTAGCAGTCGCAAAACTGTGAATGGATGGACAAGTTGGCGGAATTCCGACGGGTTGTTTTTAGCTGATTTAAGAGACGAATTCTTGAAAAGGCAAAGATAACATTTAGCTAATACGGGAGTTACAAGCCGATGGTGTTGAGGTATGGCAAACGCACAAACACAATGGGATTAAATGCGCAGAGAACCAAAGCCACTAACATTCGAGGAATTTGCCCACGGATTTATGGCCAGTGAGTTTCATCCGCACTTCCGATGCAACACCCTGATTCGCCAGTGCGCTTGTGAAGCTGTGCCGCAAGGCGTGAAACGTGCGCCGGGAAAGTTGACGGATACCCGCACTTTTCACTTTGCAGATGTCCAAGCCAGCATTCCGCATAATGCGTTTGAAGCCCTCTGACAAACCATGTCGTCCACCTGGCTTCAATCCAGCCATGTGAGGCATGATGAACACTTGTGGCTTGTCTGTACCTGCCAGTTTGCTCAAATGCGCGGACAAGTCATTGTAGTGATTTGCTTGGCTGATAACGTTCGACCTTTCGTGCGTGGCGGCTGTGAGCCGTCCGCGCTCGCGACGAACCGCCCCGTAGGTCGTGGCGATGGCGGTGGTTTCGGCGGCGGAGGGGGCTTGGTCGCCGGTTCCTCAACTTTCATTTTCAGCGTGTGGGACGGAGGCGCGGTCGCCCGGCGTTTGTTAACCGCATCCAACCGCTGATGCATCATCGGTTTGTTGACGCTTTAAAGCAGTGCGGTTTCCTCCGTAATCAAATCCTTTTCGTAGGCGTCAATCAGGGATTGTTCGAAGCTGTGCCAGCCATAGGTGTTGCCCGCCTCAATGATGTCCGAAAGCCGGCGGTTGTCATTTTCACCCAGCACGATGGCCTCGCGGGTGCGCAGGCTGCTGCCCATATAAAAAATGCCGCTAAGAAAAGCCGTTCCACAGCACCTACAGACTGATCAAGGAATAGAAATTGCTGGGGTTTATTGGTCAAAAATGTGGACAGAATTCCGCGCTGAGTGTATGCAATGGAAACCGGAGATATTTTAGAGAAGATCAAAAGACGATCGACACAAACCATGTCAACCGTTTCTTCAAGATTTTTGATACCCCAACTCATCATTATTGAATCAGCTTCATGTCCCACCGGCGGCGAGCGTTCGCAACTATCGCGCTGCAAAAAATTGGCCAGTATCTGTGGCATACGATGACATATTCAATTCAAGCTCAGGAAGGGAAGTTGGGCTGGCTGCGTGAACTCTGGCAGCGGGGTCGGCTCAAGGGATTGCTGCTGGTTGTCGCCGTCCTCTTCGCCTACCAGCCGCTCTGGCACGCCGGATTCATCTGGGATGATGATGATTATGTCGTCAATAACATCATGTTGCGTTCCCTAAAGGGGCTGTGGCTAATTTGGACTGAGCCTGGCGCAACACCACAATACTACCCGGTGGTGTTCACAGCTTTCTGGGTGGATTATCACTTGTGGAAGGTGGCCCCGTTTGGGTACCACCTGATCAACATCCTGTTGCACGCCTGCTCAGCCCTACTGTTGTGGAGAATCCTTCGGCGGTTGGAGGTTCCGGGAGCCTATTTGGCGGGGGCCATTTTTGCTCTACATCCCGTTTGTGTAGAGACGGTGGCATGGGTTTCGGAGCTCAAGAATACCCTGTCGGGGGCATTTTATCTGGGCGCGGTGTTGGTTTACTTGAGATTTGATCGAACCAGAAATTGGAAGTTTTACTGCTTTGCTTTGGGATTGTTCCTGCTGGGGTTGATGTGTAAGACAGTGATCTCCACCTTGCCAGCGGCCTTGCTGGTCGTTTTTTGGTGGCAACGCGGAAAGCTATTATGGAAACACGACGTGTTGCCGCTGATTCCATTCTTTGCCGCGGGCATTGGCGCGGGGCTTGTTACGGTGTGGGTGGAACGAAACTTGGTCGGTGCGCAGGGTTCGGAATTTAATTTTTCCCTCATCGAGCGGGTTCTCATTGCCGGGCGCGTGATCTGGTTCTACTTGGGCAAGCTGGTCTGGCCGGCGGATTTGATCTTTAACTATACTCGTTGGCACGTTAGCCAGACGGTATGGTGGCAATATTTCTTCCCAGCTGCGGCACTGCTGGTCTCGTTGGGGCTGTGGCTGTTGTCGCGCCGGAATCGTGGACCGCTGGCGGCGTTTCTCTTTTTCGTTGGAACTTTGTTCCCGGCGCTGGGCTTCTTCAATGTCTATCCGTTCCGCTTTTCGTTCGTTGCTGACCACTTTCAATATCTGGCCAGCATTGGTCCGATTACATTGGCAGCGGCGGGAATCGCCAAATTATTCAGTTCTCTGAAAAACAAGCCCCCGTTCTTGGAACCAGTATTTTGCGGAGCGCTGCTACTGGTGCTGGGCCTACTGAGTTGGCGACAATGTGGAATGTACAAAAACGTTGAAACCCTCTGGCGAACAACCATTGTCAGGAACCCTGACGCTTTCCTGGCCTACAACAACTTGGGCACCGCCTTGAACGATACAGGTCAGGTACAGGAGGCAATAGTGTATTTTCGGAAGACGTTGCAACTTAAACCTGACTATGCCTTAGCCCACAACAACTTGGGCGCCGCCCTGGCCCAGACAGGTCAAATCCAGGACGCAATCAAGGAGTACCAAGAAGCGTTGCGACTCCAACGCAACTATCCCGAGGCGCAGTACAACTTTGGTGACACCCTGCTCCAAGCAGGCCAGCCACAGGAGGCCATAAAGCATTTTCGGGAGGCGTTGCGACTTCAACCGGACTATGCCTCGGCCCACGACATTCTTGGCAATGCCTTGATCCAAATGGGGCAACCACAGGAGGCAATAGAGCACTACCAAGAAGCGCTGCGACTCCAATCCGACTTCCCCGAGGCAGACTGCAACTTGGGCGCCGCCTTGGTCCAAACAGGCCACCCACAGGAGGCCATCACCCACTTTGAGCGGGCGCTGCAATCGAAGCCAAACTTCCCCCAAGACCATAACGGCCTGGGTGTGGCGCTACTCCAAAACGGGCAAGTGGAGGAAGGCATCGCTCAGTTCCGAACGGCCCTGCAACTTCAACCTGACTTTACCCAGGCGCGCAACAACCTTGGCAATGCACTTATCAACTTCGGCTATATTCTCTCCGAAAGAGGGCAGCCGAATCAGGCCATCGCTTATTTGCATGAAGGCCAGCAAATCCACCCGGACAGCACCGAGGCCTACAACTACCTGGGCTTAGTTTTTCTCAGTCAGGGGCAGGCTGGCGAGGCCGTGACCAATTTCCAGAAAGCCTTGGAACTGCAACCCGACAACGTGGAGACTCAGAATAACTTGGCTTGGGTTTGGGCGACCTGTCCGGACGCCTCGTGGCGCAATGGGGTCAAGGCGGTTCAGCTGGCTCAAAAGGCCAATCAGCTTTCCGGCGGCCAAAATCCAGCAATTCTTCGCACGCTAGCCGCCGCTTATGCCGAGGCCGGGCGTTTTCCCGAAGCCCTTACAACCGCCCAAAAGGCGCTGCGATTGGTTGAGTCCCAAACCAACGCCGCCCCGATGGCGAACGACCTGCAGATGCAAATCAAATGTTACCAGGCCGGAGCGCCATTCCACAGCCGCAGCCTGACGAATACGCCAGCGACAACTCGATAGGACGCCGTGAGCGAGGGACGTGGCGCGGTGCTGGTTGCAAATTTGACACGACCAGTCATTGCTGCGGTAAGTAACCGTCTTTGGGCGGCAAAATCGGCGGCACCGGCGCACCGGGCGGAGGATTAGCGATCAATGACGCCACGGATTCTCCCTTGTCAGGAGCGAACGCGGTAATGTAAACAAGGTCGGACACCTTCGGATGAGTGCCCGCTTCTGTAATTACCACGCCACCGTAGGAATGTCCCACAAGCACGACATTCCATAATCGTGATGCAGCATGTTGGTATATCTTGGCAGCCGTCAGTTCCGGGAAAAATCAACGCCTGATCCCCCAGCGCTGATGGTGAACCTTTTACCGCGTGCGGACAGATTCAGTAGTTTGCCTGTGAACGGGCGTGGCCTCTGCGGGTCGGCCAGAAGATTCTTTCCGTCCAGCGATGGTGCGAAGCCGAAAAAGGTGTTGATGATGACATCCGCAAACGCCGCGCCGCAGATGCATTCCTTCATGCAGCCTTCGCGCTCGGCGATTCGCACCGGCGCATCGTATTGCTTCCGGTTCGGCCCGTAAAATTCATGCGCCTGCGCGAACGGCCCTTCTTTGGTCACTTCAGCCGTGCGGCAGTAAAAATCAAACGCATCGTTTGGGAACCCCAGTCTCCACATCATGCCAACCGTCAGTGCCGGCCAGCCGTCATACGCACCCATCGGTCCATGGTCGGGCCGGTCGGAAATGGCGGCAGCGGCGTCTTTCAAGCTCATCGCGCGCATCCAATCGCGTGTGAGCAGTTCGCGTTTGACGAAATCGGTCATTTCACGGCGCATCTCAGGCGTGAGGTCGTTGGCGAGCGCGTCGCCGACATAGATGTAATCAACGCAATGCCGCAGTTCAACACGCTTGCCGTCGTCGTGTAAACCATACCAAACGCCATCGCCGGGCTTGTCAAGCGACAGCACGGCGGGCAAAAGTTTGTCCGCGTCGTCGCGCAGTTCCCTGGAGCGGTCCGCATGGCCTTTTAGCTCTTGAAGGGCGGCGTCTTGGCGCATCATCCAGACATCTTGCGCGTTGCAGGACGCGACGCGGCCGGTATAGGCCGGCGCACATTCAAGCAGGTTTTGGTTTCCTCCGTAGTCCGCCAGCGGACTGCCGGGGTGGACGAGCGTTTTCCAGTCCGTAGCCATTTCGTCCATCCGCCGAAGCACGGTTTTGCCGTCTTCCAGTTTTTCATCAAGAAAGCCCAGGTCGCCGGTGACACGAAGATAATCCTGCGCCGTTTTGAAAATTGTGCAGGCGTTGAACGCATAGCCGGTGATGTGGTTGTAAACATTTGTATCGTAGCCATTGGTGCGCGTAAGATAAATGAAAGATCCACTGCGCGGGTTTTGCACCAGCCATCGGCGCAAGGTGGCCTTCATGCCGGCGGGTTCGAGCAGCGCCCAGACGGTGCTTTGCATCGAGGCATCCCAATAGAACTGCGTGCCCGGCGCGCGCTCGCCGCTGGTGATGAAAGAGCGCGGGAACACCGGAAACTGTGTGCGCTCCAGTTCCAGCATCGTGACGATGCCCATGTAATAATTCCGCTTCAGCGCGGCGTTGTCCGTGACCAACACTGGCAGGCTCCCGGAAAAATATTTGTTGCCGGGCGTAAACGCATCCGCCCAGCGTTGCTCCCAACATCGTTTGAAGTTGTCGAATTCAGCCGAAAAATGTTTGCTCCAATGTGCTACGTCCGCGTGCACTTTCTGCGAATCCGCCGCATGGCCGTCACCGGCAACAAATCCAATCTCCCTTTTGCTACCAGCGGGCAACATGACTTTCCATAGCCATCGGACGACACCATTGTCGTTCGTCACTGAGTCGGGTTTTGTCGCGGGACAGATGGCCGTTACGCAGCCCTTCCGCTGTTTGGTGTTGAGCACGGATATGCCATCACCCTGCAAAGCTCCTGGAACCGAAAGCGTGAACTCGGCATTTGTTTCGGTCGGACCCGAATTGGTAATTTCAATGCGGACAAGGACGGCTCGCTGCTCGTTGATCATTCGCGTGTCCGTTTGCACTTCAAAACCCGCGCAATTGGTATTGCGGCGCAAGGCGCGATACGGATACCACCGGCATTCCGTCGCCGGATATTCCTTGCCCGCAATTGTCAGCATGACCAGTGGATAGCCGGCGCTCCACTTTCCATCTCCCCATCCCCACAACCAATCTCCCGGATTGCAGTAGAACGAGGTCAGGTCCCGGCCGATTATCAGCATGTCGTGAAAATTATTCACATCCGGCGGATTGGCCACGTCCTTCATCGGCAGCCAATCGCCGGCCACCTCATCGAGCGACGGCGCGCCGGCCGGCGTTTGCGCCAACGTTGGAAAGGTCAGAAAAACCAGGACCGTTGCGAGTCCTAAAACGAAGGATTGATTCGATTTCATTTGTTGTTTTGATTAAGGCTCTTTGATCAACACAACGCCGTGTGAAGTGCGTTTCAGCAAGTCCACGCCAAGTTCGTCCTCCAGATTCGCCACTTGACGGCTCAAAGCTGGTTGCGCCACACGCAGGCGCGTTGCTGCCTTGGTAAAGTTCAATGCCTCGGCAACGGCCACGAAGTATCGTATATGACGCAGTTTCATCACTGCCATTCAGCATGTCAGAAAAGTTTTGGACGGCAAGAATCCCCCTACTTCACTGCTTCGTTAAGAATCTGAACTGCGCGTGGCGGCAATCCGGCCATCCGCGCCAACCGCTTCTTGGTCGCTGGCTCGTAAAAAACGTGAATGGGAAGAACTGTTGAAACTACGTGGTCCGTTTTGTTGGTGGGATGACTTTGAGCATTTTCCAAGCGATGTAGAGCGGTAGCATCTCTCCGTCTCCGCTCCACTGTTTCCGCTTGCCGACCGCAGACCGAAGCCAGAGTCGAAACTAACCGCGGATCGAATTCCAAATTGCGCGGCTGTTTTCATTTTTATCTGTCACGAAAGCTGCCTAGTTTTTGTGACACAAACAAGCAGACACCACGACCGATATAATCGGGTTGAACAACGATTGCATCTACAGCGGTGGATTCGCGGACGCTTGTTGTCATGTGCGCGGCAAATTCAATCGAAGATTGTGTTGAATTTGTTTTCGCCAATTGTTCATCACCTGCGCTCGCTCCGCATAATCCGGCCATTTCGCCACGGCAGCACGAACCTCCTCGACGATGGCTTCGGCGCGACCGCGTTTCATCAGCGCGCTCTTGGCGCAGGCGCGAAAATCGGCCAGCGTGAATCCGTCACGTTTGCCGTTCATTGTCATCCGGTGACGGGCCGTCCAGTCACCGGTCGGGCTGTAACTGTAGGTCACGTCGAACGCGGGCGCGAGCGACCAGCGGCCAACCTTGTCCATCAGGAAGGCGATGTTCTTGACGTGATCGTCCTGATTGCAGGCGATGATGTAAAACGCCATCCGCCGGAACTCTTCCTCAACCGCTTCCATCGGCAGATTCAACTGACGGATGACCAGCAACGCCTGTTCGTAGGCATAAGCCCCCGCGTTGTTAAAATCAAAATGCGCCAGCGCACACAGCGATTGCATGTGCAATTTCTCCCCGCCGCCGGGCCGGTCAAAACGCCGCGTCATGAAATGCCGCCGTCCGTTTTCTTCCAACAAACGACATTCGCCCATGGCTTTGCCCGCCGCTTTTGCCATTAAGGAATATGCGTATTCAATCGCTCCATAGCCTTTCGGGTCTTCGAGTTCCTTGTCCTTGTTGCCTGTGACACCATCAAATTTCAGCAACCAGTACCCTAAATGGTTCATATCCTCTCACTCCCACCTTGAAAAAAGGTTCGAGCTTTGGTCAGGAAGCACCAGCCGATGGAGTAACGGGCTGCCATGGAAAAAAGTTCGAGCGGAGTTATAAAGAGACTTCAGCTCGAACCTTAGTAAATGATGGCGTAAGCCACGCGATCGGCATCGCTGATCGCCCACAAACTCAAAGGGTCCACCGCCTGGGGGAACTTGATAAACCGCGCGCTGCCGTCTGCCATGGCGTAATTGGATCCACCGATGCTCCCGGTGCCTTTGGCTTGGCTGCTGGTAACGCCATTATTGTCGTGCCGGCCTTGTTCAAGGATGCCGGTGAAGTCGTTGCCGCCGTTTTCCCTCAAATCCATGTAAAAGTCGCCGGCGTCGTGGCGCTTTTCCCCCAGCACAACCGTCTGGGACGGATGCACAATGGCACTTTGTCTCAAGCCACCGGGATAGGTTCCGTTCATGTAATTCGCAAAGTCGCTCGCGCTCAACGAATCGTAGAAATAATCGTTCCAGCCGTTGATGATGTAACTGCGGGGGGAGGCGTCGGCCACATTGTTGGACGAACTGCCGCCGCCGACCGTTGCGGGTTTTGAAATGCCGGTGGCCACATCGGTGGGGCAGAGCAATATTTTTACATTTTTGCCGTAGTTGGCATAAAACTGGTTCGGCCAGCGGTTGGTATTGCTGCGCGGCGGATAAAGGCCCTGATTATCGTCAACGTACATCTGGGCGGCCAGGCTCAATTGCCGCATATTATTCAGGCAGGCAATCCGGCGCCCGGCTTCCTTGGCGCTGCTCAAAGCGGGCATCAACATGGCAGCCAGGATGGCAATGATGGCAATGACGACGAGCAGTTCGATCAACGTAAACGCCCAAAGGCCCCCCCCGGGCCTTTCCGGGCTGGCCAACCAACCCCGACCTGCTATTTTCATAACCATTCGATTTGTCCGTGCGTCTGGTTGCATGGTTGGACGAGAACGGTGTCCTGAATACTCAATTTTTTCTTATGACAAAGCGGAAATGGATGTTCATTGTCGGCGCGCTTATACTGGCGTGTGTCTATGTTTATCATTTTACGGACTGGTTCAAAGCAAAAACCATCCAGATTTCCTATACCGAACGCTCTCTGTTTTCACGTTCCCGGAACGGTCCACCGATGGTCCTTTTCGGCTTTAACGGACAATTATATCGGCTCTCGGAAATAAAAGTCGTTCCCCTGGCTGCCTGGCAAACCAATCAAGCCGCCGCTCCCGTCTGGCATTTGATTTCCGAGTCGCGATCCGCGCCGTTGGATTTTTTCAGATATGGCCAAAACCTTTCCGGCATGAAATCCGACGATCTCCGCGCCCGCCCGGAACCCTTAGAGTCCAACGTCGTTTATCGCCTTTTTGTGCGGGCGGGTTCCCTCAAAGGCCAGTGCGATTTTCAACTGGGGGGCCGGCCAACCGCCGTGTCCACAAACCAATAACTGTCCAAGGTCAGACGGTTTCGCGCCGGGTTGGGTTACGGGCTGATTCAATTTTGGTTCCCGCAAAATGGCACGACGCCCGGTGGTCTTTCCGAACCTCGCGGAGTTCGGGGAATTCCTCTCCGCACCTGGGCAATTGCGCAATGGGACAACGCGGATGAAAGGGACAGCCGTTCGGGGGATGAATCGGCGACGGCACGTCGCCCGGCAGCACAATGCGCTGGCGTTTGGTTTCCGGGTCCACTTCCGGCACGGCGGAAATCAGCGCCTGCGTGTAGGGATGCTGCGGCGCGCGAATGATGGTTTTGGCGTCGGCCGTCTCCACAATTTTGCCCAGATACATCACCATCACCCGCCGGCTGATATGCTCGACCACCGCCAGGTCGTGCGCGATGAATAAATACGCAATGCCGCGTTCCTGCTGCAAATCGCGGAGCAGATTGATAATTTGTGCCTGCACCGAAACGTCCAGCGCGCTCACCGGCTCGTCGCAGATAATCAGCTTTGGCTCGACCGCCAGCGCGCGGGCGATGCCGATGCGCTGCCGCTGCCCGCCGCTGAATTCATGCGGATACCGCTGCGCGTAAATAGGGTCGAGACCGACGGCTTTCAGCAATTCCGCGATGCGCCTCTGACGCGCGGATTTGCTGTCGGTTAGTTTATGGATGTCCAGCGCCTCGCCGACAATTTGCGCGACCGTCAGGCGCGGATTGAGCGAGCCGTAGGGATCCTGAAAAATCATCTGGAACTTCCGCCGCCGCGCGCGCAACAACGAACCGCGCATTTGCGTGATGTTTTCGCCTTCGAGCAAGACGCTGCCCGCGGTCGGCTCGACCAGCCGGACGATGGCGCGACCCAGCGTCGTCTTGCCGCAACCGCTTTCGCCAACCAGCCCGACGGTTTCGCCCGGCGCGATGGTGAGGCTCACATCGTCCACCGCTTTGACAAATTCGTGGACGCGGCTGAACATCCCGTGCTTTACGGGAAAATGCACCCTTAGATTCTTGACTTCGAGCAGTGCGTTCATTCAATTGCCAAATTCAAAATGAAGCTCCGTACGAGCGCAATCTTTATAGCCGCAAATCGCCAAATGATAAAGCTCCGCAGCAGCGGCAAATACCTAGAAATGATTGGCGATGCCGCTCCTGCGGAGCCGGGAAATGCTTTGGGCTGAATGCCACAAAGATTTCGCTCCCCGCTGAAACCATTCTCTGAGCCGCCAGGAACGACGAGAGCCAACACACCTTCAACCACCAGGAAACGCGCTCGGTGACCGGCAAACAAATGAAAACCGGGTGGAGGCGCGAAGGCTTCAATGAAGAACAAAGACAGGATTTACAGGATTGACCGGATGGGAAATCCGGCGCAACCATTCAGTATCGTTTAACCCATTTATTTTGCAGTCCGGGCGACTCGTTTCGGGATAAACGGAAACCGGCGATTTCCGTTGTCTGTCCTGTTGTTTCTGAAAACCCGCCCTTCAGAAGGCTGAAGGCCGAACGCTGAATGCTGAAGCAGAACAGAAATTTGCGTTGCCGCGTTAAAATTTCATTTCCAAAACGGACAACGCACAAAACGCCCGGGTTCGACTTCGACCAAATCGGGATTTTTGTTCGAACATTCCGGCTTGGCGATGGGACAGCGCGGAGCGAAACGGCAGCCAGGCGGGAAATTGCCGATGCGCGGCACGTTGCCAGGAATGGCCTGCAGTCGGGTGGGCCGAGCGTCCTCGCGAGCCGGCTCGTCAGGAGCCCCGCCCCACCGTTTTATTCCACCCAGTTTTGGCACGCTCGCCATCAGCGCTCTGGTGTAAGGATGCAACGGCCGGCGGAGTAATTCCTTCGCGGACGCCAGTTCGACAATCTGTCCGGCATACATCACGGCCACGCGGTCAGCCATGTCGCCGACGATGCCGAGGTTGTGGGTGATGAGCAGGATCGCCATGCCCAGCCGCTGCTTGAGGTCGTGAAGCAGTTCAAGGATCTGCGCCTGAATGGTGACATCCAGCGCGGTGGTCGGCTCGTCGGCCACGAGCAGCTTCGGCTCACTGGCCAGCGCCATGGCAATCATCACGCGCTGCTGCATGCCCCCGGACAGCTCAAAAGGATAATTCCGGATGCGCGATTCCGGCGCAGGAATGCCGACGAGTTTCAGCAACCGGATGACTTCTCCGTTGGTTGCCTTTTCCGGGCGATGGAGTTTGAGCGATTCCCTGATTTGATTGCCGACGCGGAAGACCGGATTCAGCGCCGCGCCCGGTTCCTGAAAGATGTAGCTCACCACGCCGCCGCGGATGCTTCGCAACGCTTCGCCCGACATCTGCAAGACATCGGTTCCGTACAGCAGAATTTCGCCTCCGACATAATTGGCCGGCGGTGTCGGCACCAGCCGCGCGATGGACAAAGCCGTAACAGTTTTGCCGCAACCGCTTTCGCCGACGAGGCAGACGGTTTCGCCCGCCCCAATGGTCAACGACACGTCGTCAATGGCCCGCAGCGCGTCGGCGTTTTTGCCGAAGTCCATCTTCAGGTTATTGATTTCGAGCAGCGGCGTCATAAATCAGATTCGGAGGGACGAATTATACGAGTCCCGAGCGCGAAGGAGAATATGGGGACTTGCAGAGCTCGTCCCTCCGAAAACGGAAATGGAAAATCGGTCTTCATAACGCCTTCGTGTCCGCCGCGTCTCTTAATCCATCGCCAAGGAAGTTGAAAGCGAGAACGGTGACAAAAATCGCCGCGCCGGGCGCCAGCAGCCACGGATAATTTCGCAAATACTCGGTGTTTTGCGCGGCGGTGAGCATGTTGCCCCAACTCGCATTTGGCTCCTGAATGCCCACGCCCAGAAAACTCAATACCACTTCGCCGAGGATGTAATAGGGTACGCTCAATGTTGCCGCGACGATGACGTAGGAAAAGGTGTTCGGCAAAATGTGGCGCACAATGACGCGAAACGGCGTCGCGCCCGCGGCCCGTGCGGCGAGAACAAATTGTTGTTCGCGTAGCGAGAGTGCCATGCCGCGAATCACCCGCGCCATGCTCGCCCAGCCAATGAAGCTGAGGATGACGACAATCATCGCGTAAACCTCTGCCGAGCTCATGGTCGGCGGAAATGCGGCGCGCAGCGAGATGATGAGGTAAAGCGCCGGGACGGACATGATGAGTTCGCAGAGCCGCATGATGACGTTGTCCGTGCCGCCGCCGAAATAGCCGGCGATGCCGCCAATCATCAGGCCGAACGCGAACGACAGCAAAATGCCGATGACGCCGATAGACAGCGAAATTTGCGAGCCATAAAGCAGCCGCGAAAAGACGTCACGACCGTATTGGTCCGCGCCAATCAGATAAACCGGATAGTTGTCGTCGCCGGTGCCGAACAGGTGAATCGAAGCCGGAATGAACCCAAACAACTGATATTTGTCGCCGCGAATAAAAAAATGGAGCGGCCTGGTGTCATTCAGGACTTCACGGTAGGTATAGATGCTGGAACCCACTTCACAGCGTGGCACGACCAGACGAAAGCCTTGCAATCGCGGCCAGGCCGGCGAATGGAAGTAATAGCCGTTGCTGTCAATGTGGTCATAGCTGTAAGGCGCGATGAAGCCGGCGAACAGCGCGACGAGATAAAGAAAAATCAGAATCACACCGCCGGTCATGGCGATTTTCCGCCGTTTGAGCCGCCGCCAAAACAGTTGCCATGGCGAAAGAGGAGCATTCACTTCGGCGTTTGGGATGGGTGTGACGGTTTCCATTTTCATTTCAATCGGATACGCGGATCGCTCCACGCGAGCAGCAGGTCGGCGATGAAATTTCCCACGACCAGCAACCCGGTGGCCATAACCACGCAGTCCACGACCAGATAGGAATCCTTGGCGAAAAATGCCTCCATCGTGAGCCGGCCAAGGCCGGGCCAGGCCATGATGTTTTCCACGATGAATGCGCCGCTTAACAAGTAAGCCAGCGAATAGCCGAACATCGTTAGCAGCGGATTGATGGCATTGCGGAGCGCGTGCTTGTAAATCACCCCGCCTTCACCGAGGCCGCGGGCACGGGCGGCGGTGACATATTCGGCGCGAAGCGTGTCGAGCAGATTGGAGCGCATCTGACGCATGATGCCCGCGAGGTCGGCGGCGGCGAGCACGATGGCGGGCAGGATGAGGTGATGCACCCGGTCCCAGAATTGCTGGAGCGGCGGCATGAAATCGTAGAGCGGGCTTTGCGCGCCGCCCACGGGAAACCAGCCGGTGGCGGCGGCGAACCAAAGCGCGAGCAGCGAGAGCAAAACGTCGGGAATGGACAAGCCGACGAACGCGATGAATGAGCAACTGTGATCAACCCAGGAGCCCTTTTTGACGGCGGCCCAGATCCCCAAAGGCATGGCGACGCCCCAGGCGATGACCAGCGCGAAGAAGGAAAGCAGAAAGGTGTTCCACAAACGCGCGACGATGAGCGAGGTAGCGGGAATTTTATAGGCCATGGAATAGCCGAAATCGCCGTGCAACACGACGCTCTTGAGCCAGAAGACGTATTGGACATACCACGGCTTATCGAGGTGGAATTGCGCTTGAAGCTGTCTGATGGTTTCCTGGGAAATCTGCGGATTTTGCTGGAGCGCGGTGAAAAAATTGCCGGGGGCCAGCGCCATGAGCAGGAAGGTGAGCAACGACACACCCAACAGCAGCGGGATCATGTGCAGCAACCGTTTAAGGACATAATTCAGCATCGCACCGGGCGCAAACGTGGCAAAAAGATCGGGGAGACGCGATGAAAAACTCGACTTTCGGCGGTCAAACCGGAATGTTTCTGCCGTTGAATGTTGCGACGATCATGAAAACGAGATTTGTTGAAACCGCCGGCGCCTTTGGCGCCATCGTGCTGGTGTTTGCCGGCTGCGGAAAGAACCCCGCGTCCACGCACGAAAAATCCGCCGCCGATTATCCATTGCCCGACCCGCCGGTGGTCGTGACCTGTCATGCAGGAACTCGCGGCGGAAAACTCATCATTGACGAAATCGGCGACCCGAAAACCTTCAATTATATCATGGCCAACGAGTCGTCGTCTTATGACATCTGCCGGATGATGTTTTGGAGCCTGCTGAATTTCGACGTGCCATCGCAAAGCGTTTTGCCGGGACTGGCGGAATCCTGGACGAATGAACCGGACGGCAAGACCTGGACGTTCAGGTTGCGGAAGAATCTCCGGTGGAGCGACGGCGCACCACTGACGGCGGACGACGTGGTGTTCACCTGGAACGACATCATTTACAACCCGAAAATCAACACGGTGGCGCGCGACCCGTTCATCATTGACGGCAAAAAATTCACGGTCACAAAAGTGGACGACCTGACGATTCGCGTGGTAACACCGGAAGTTTACGCGCCCTTTTTGGCGGGCTTCGGCGCCGGCGTGCCCATCATGCCACAACACATCCTGGCCAAATCAGTGGCGGATGGCTCATTCGAATCCGCGTACGGGGTCAATGCCGACCCATCACAAATCGTCGGCAGCGGGCCGTTTCGGCTCAAGGAATACAAAACGGCACAATACACCCTGCTGGAGCGCAATCCGTATTTTCTCGAAGTGGACACCAACGGCACGCGCCTGCCTTATTTTGACGACATTATTTTTGAGGTCGTGCCGGACATGAACGCGATGTCGCTGCGGTTTTTGAGCGGTGAGTGCGACGTGGACGATCTAATTTTCCCGTACGATTACGACCGATTCAAGGCCGAGTCGGCCAAGGGCAGATTTGTCCTGTTGGAACCGGGCATCGGCCTGGAAACGGTTGATTTCTTTTTTAACGAAAACACCAACGTGAACACCAAGACCGGCCAGCCTTACGTTGACCCTAAAAAACTGAAATGGTTCCGTAATACCAAGTTCCGCCAAGCCTGCTCCTACGCGATTGACCGCGAAGCCATCATCAAATCCATTTTTTCCGGACGCGCGATTCCCGAATACGGTTTTGAGACGCCCGGCAACAAAACCTGGTTCAACCCGAACATCACCACCTACCCGTACAACCCGGACAAGGCGCTGGCGCTGTTGAAGGAAATCGGCATCGAGAAACGCAACGGCAATGATTTCCTGACCGACGCGGACGGGAACAAGATCGAATTCGTCCTCAACACCAACACCGGCAACAACGCGCGCGAAAAAACCGCTGTGCTCATTGTGTCGGATTTGCAGAAGCTCGGTATGAACGTCATCTTCCAGCCGATTGAATTCAACACGCTCATCAGCAAGATGGACGACACCTACGACTTCGATTGCATCCTGATGGGCTGGTCGCCCACCATGACCGATCCGTCGGACAACATGAACATCATCAAGTCCGGCGGCTTCACTCATGAATGGTTTCCCCGCCAGCAAGCGCCTTCGACGGACTGGGAGGCGCGGATGGATTATTTGATGGACGCGCAGATGAAAACCTTGGATTACACCGAACGGAAAAAGGATTACGACGAAGTCCAGGAAATCCTCGCCGAACAGCAGCCGATGATTTTCACTGCCACGCCAATGTATTATGCCGCGATCCGCTCGGACATCGGCAACATCCGCCCCTCGTCGTTGAGCTACTGGCGCGTTTCCTGGAACGCCGAGGAGCTTTACTTCAAAAAATAATTTCCATTTGCGATATACGATATACGATTGACGCGCCGCGTGAATAACAGGAAACGCGAGTAAATCGTAAATCCAATATCGCAAATTCATTATGCCATTGCTTGACGGAAAAATTGGACTGGTCTTTGGCGTTGCCAACAAACGCTCCATCGCCTGGGCCATCGCGCAGGCCTGGGCGGCCGATGGCGCCCAACTGGCGTTCACTTATCAGGGCGAGCGCATCAAGGACAATGTCACCGAACTCGTCAACACGTTTGGCGCCGACACGCTCATGCTGCCGTGCGATGTGACGAAGGACGAGGAAATTGCTGCCGTCTTCAAAACGGTCGGCGAAAAGTTCGGCAAATTGCACTTGCTTCTGCATTCTGTCGCTTTTGCGCCCAAGGACGCGCTGGAAGGGGAATTTGTGAATACCAGCCGCGAAGCGTTCCGCGTCGCGCAGGATGTAAGCGCGTATTCGCTGGTGGCACTCGCCCGCGCCGCTGCGCCGCTGATGACCGAGGGCGGCAGCGTCGTGGCGATGAGTTATTATGGCGCCGAAAAGGTCGTGCCGCATTATAATGTCATGGGCGTCGCGAAGGCCGCGCTCGAAGCCAGCACGCGTTATCTGGCCTACGATCTCGGCCCGAAAAAAATCCGCGTCAACTGCATCAGCGCCGGCCCGGTCAACACCCTGGCGGCACGCGGCATCGCCGGGTTCACCGATATGCTCAAGCATTACGAATCCAGGTCACCGCTGAAACGGAATGTTCTGCCCGAGGAATTGGGCGCCACGGGGGTTTTCCTAGCGAGCGACGGCGCGGCGGCCATCACCGGCCAGACGATTTACGTGGATTGCGGCTACCAGATCATGGGGATGTAATAGAATTGACGATTTGCGATTTACGAGCGCTGCGGAATTCGAGAAGGAACCGTAAATCGTAAATCCGAAATCGTAAATAATCATGCCGGTCGGATCATTTCAAAGCGGTCACGGGTACGGCAATACCAGTGCGGCGCGGCCATGCGGCCAATCAGGAAGAGCTTATCGGTGTTGATCCGCTTCTTCTCCTCATCGAACAATTCCTCGCGCAGGTGCAGCCGCTTCACCACACCTATGATTACCCGGTTGTTGCCGATTTGCAGCGTGCCCCATTCAACGCATTCCAGACTCGCCGGCGCTTCGGCGATGCGCGGAGGCTTTACCAGCGACGACGGCGCGGACGTTAGGCCGGCACGCACCAATTCATTTTCGCCGTAGGGCAGCGATGCGGCGCATTGGTTCATCGCTTCGGCGACGGCTTCATCCACGAGATTGACAACGAATTCGTGCGTGGCGCGGACGTTCAAGGCGGTGTCCTTGGGCGTGCCATTGTCGCGGTTGCCGGGCGCAAAGGCGACAATCGGCGGCTGAGCGCCCAGCAGATTGAAGAAGCTGAACGGCGCGGCGTTCACCCCGCCATCGGGGCTGAGGGTGGTGACCAGCGCAATCGGCCGCGGCATGACGAGGCTGACGAGCAGATGATAAGCGCGGTCGGCGAATTGTTTTTCCAGATCGAGTTCCATAAAGCAGCCGCCAACCTACGGCAACCGTTTCACCCGCGCAACATAGGCGCCATCCACCTCGTCCCCAAATGGCAACAGCTCGCGCTCCGTTTCCAGTCTGAACCCCTTGTGTGCGCGCAGGAATTCCTTGACGAGTTCCTGATTTTCTTCCGGTTCCAGGCTGCACGTGCTGTAAACCAGAACTCCGCCGGACTTCAGTTTCGGCGCGGCCTGCTTGAGCAAATCCAGTTGCGCTTGTTGCAGCCGTGGAATTTCCCCCGGCTGAATCCGCCAGCGCAGATCCACGCGCCGACGCATGACCCCGGTGTTGGAGCAAGGCGCGTCAATTAGAATACGACCAAATGGTTGGAGCGCACGCTTCAGCGTGTCCGTGGCGCAAGCCGAGGCTTGGACCCCAGCGCACCGAAGCGGAGTCCGACCGTTCCTGATCTCGACGCAGGTCACGCCAAGGCGCCGGCAATTTTCCTGGAGCAATTTCAATCGTTGCGACGAAACATCG
>Ga0335073_10003644_pt1 | contig 21514 bp, 18 predicted proteins | sample Lox_Sample_22_FD_207093 | JGI IMG/M metagenome (GOLD analysis project Ga0335073, IMG submission 207093) | Soil microbial communities from Loxahatchee National Wildlife Refuge, Florida, United States - Lox_Sample_2.2 | ecosystem: Environmental > Terrestrial > Soil > Wetlands | place: USA...
GCGGGGCCAACCAGGCGTTACTCAAATCTGGTAGAGTGTCGGCATGTTTCGCAACGCAAACTTCTCTATATTTCTGATCGCGCTCTCCGTTGCGGCGGCGCCCGTTGCAGCTTTTTGCCAGTCCGGCAGCCCGGCAGAAGCGCCCAGGCAGGAGCTGCGCGTCTTCGATCCCTCGCTCATCGACACGTCGGTAGACCCCTGCCAGAACTTCTATCAATACAGTTGCAATGGCTGGTTCAAGCGCAATCCCTTGCCGCCGGACCAGGCGGAGTACGGGCGCTTTACAGAGCTCTATGAGCTGAACCGGCTGCATCTGAAGCAGATCCTCGAAGAGGCCGCGGCGCCCTCACCCGACCGCACGCCCAATGAGCAGAAGATCGGCGATGAGTATGCGAGTTGCATGGACACCTCTGCGATCGACAAGGCCGGCCTGGCTCCCCTGCAGCCCGAACTCGACCGCATCGCGGCGCTCAAGTCGACCGATGAGTTGCCTGCCTTGCTCGGCCATCTGCACGCCATCGGGGTCGATGCATTCTTTGACATGGGATCGAGCCAGGATTATGCCAACGCCAACAACGTGATCAGTTCCTACGACGCCGGCGGCCTTGGCCTGCCGGAACGCGACTACTACACGCGCACCGATGCCAAGTCAGAAGAACAGCGCCGGCAGTATGTCGATCACGTGCACAACATGTTCGTACTGGCGGGCGAGCCGGATGCACAGGCGCGCAAAGACGCCGAGACCGTCCTGTCCCTTGAAACGCGCCTGGCCAGGGCCTCGCTGACCATCACCGAAGAGCGCGATCCGCAGAATCTGAATCATCCGACCGATGTGGGCACATTCAGCAAGGAGCTTTCGCACTTCTCGCTGGCCGATTACGTCAGGGCTTCGGGCGCACCGGACTCCGGCAAGATGAATGATAACCAGCCGAAGTTCTTTGCCGAGTTCAACACCATCGTCGGCAATACGCCTCTCGATCAGATCAAGACCTATCTGCGCTGGCACCTGCTGCACACGTATGCGAACACGGCCCTGCCCGAGTCGTTCGAAAGTGAGAGCTGGCGCTTCTATGCGCACATTCTCAACGGCGCTGAGAAGCAGCAGGAGCGCTGGAAGCGGTGCACCAGCCGCATCGATCACGAGATGGGCGAGGCCCTCGGCCAGGTGTACGTAGCCAAGTACTTTCCTCCCGAGGCCAAGCAGCACGCGCTTGAGATGACCCTGGCGATCGAGCAGGCGATGGACAAAGACATTGATTCGCTCAACTGGATGAGCGCCGGCACAAAAGTGAAGGCGAAAGAGAAGCTGCACGCCGTGATGAACAAGATCGGCTATCCAGACAAGTGGCGCGACTACTCGAAGCTCGACATTGTGCGCGGAGACTCGCTCGGCAATGAGGAGCGCGTGCGCGAGTTCAACTTTGCCCGCGACCTGGCCAAGATCGGCAAGCCCGTGGATAAGGCCGAGTGGTACATGTCGCCGCCCACGGTCAACGCCTACTACGATCCGCAGCAGAACAACGTCAACTTCCCGGCCGGCTACTTTCAGCCGCCCTTTTTCAGCGATAAAGAAGACGACGCGGCCAACTACGGCGATATGGGATCGACCATCGGCCACGAGCTGACCCACGGCTTCGACGATGAGGGCCGCCAGTTCGACAAGGACGGCAATCTGAAGGACTGGTGGACCAGGGACGACGAAACCAGGTTCAACGATCGCGCCGAGTGCATGGTCAAACAGTACGATTCGATCGAAGCCGTTCCCGGCGTGCACCTCAACGGCAAGCTCACGCTTGGCGAGAACCTCGCTGATCTGGGCGGACTGTGGCTCGCGTGGATGGCCTGGCTCGACAAGGCCCAGGCCGATCACGTGGACATGACCGCAAAGACCGACGGCTACACACCCGACCAGCGCTTCTGGATCGCCTATGCGCAGCAGTGGTGCACGCAGACCCGGCCGGAACAACTGCGCACGCAGGCTGAGACCGACCCACATGCGCCGGACGAAGACCGGACCAACGCCGTTCTACAGGACCTGCCGGAGTTCGCCAAAAGCTTCAGCTGCAAGAAAGCTGACAAGATGGTGAGCGCGAAGCCGTGCCGCGTTTGGTAGGACAGCTTCTAGCCTCTAGCTGCTAGCCAAAAGCAAAAGGCCCGCCTCTCGGCGGGCCTTCGTATTTGCTAGTAGCTAGAGGCTAGCAGCTAGAAGCTAACTTCCCGATCACCTTCGCCAGCGTTGCGCCCATCTCGGCGGGAGAGACAACCACGTGAATTCCTGCCTCGCGCATCGCCTGCATCTTGCTGGCGGCGGTGCCTTCGCCGCCCGAAATGATGGCGCCGGCGTGGCCCATGCGGCGGCCGGGAGGCGCGGTCTGCCCGGCGATGAAGCCGACGACTGGCTTCTTCACGTTAGCCTTGACCCATGCGGCGGCTTCAATCTCGGCCGACCCGCCGATCTCGCCAATCATGATGATGGCTTCGGTACCGGGGTCGTCGTTCAGCAGGCGGAGCGCGTCGATGTGCGTGGTGCCGATGATCGGGTCGCCGCCGATGCCGATCGCCGTCGATTGTCCGATGCCGCGCTGGGTAAGCTGATGCACCGCCTCGTACGTCAACGTGCCCGACTTCGACACGATGCCCACCGAGCCCTGCTTGTGAATCCGCCCCGGCATGATGCCGATCTTGGCCATGCCCGGCGAAATGACGCCCGGGCAGTTCGGCCCGATGAGCCGCGACTTCGAGTTCTTGAGCTTGGCCCACACCTTCACCATGTCGAGCGTGGGAATGCCCTCGGTGATGCAGACAATCAGCGGAATCCCCGCGTCTTCAGCCTCAAGAATCGCATCGCCCGCAAACGGCGGTGGCACAAAGATCATGGTCGCGTTGGCGCCGGTCTCTTTCACGGCGTCTGCCACGGTGTTGAAGACGGGCCAGCCTTCGTGGGTTGTGCCCCCCTTGCCCGGCGTGACGCCGCCCACAACTTTGGTGCCGTACTCCGCGCAGCCCAGCGCGTGAAACGTGCCCTCTTTGCCCGTAATGCCCTGCACGATGAGACGTGTGTCGTTATTTACAAGAACTGCCATCCATTAGCTCCTAGCTATGAGCCCTCAGCCGTCAGCTATCAGCTTTCAGCTATCACCCAAGCTTGTTAACCAGCGACGTAAGCATCTTTGAAACCTCTTCACAAAGACCCACCGCTTCGTCGATGCCTGTTTCCCTGCCCATCTCTAACTTACGGGCAACCACCAATTGAGTTTTCACTTCGAAGACTGAACCAAGCGCGACGCCCAGAAACTGGCGAAATTCCCGCTCATTCAGTCTTCCGCGGCCCTCTGCAATGTTGCTCGCAACCGATACGGCTGCCCGGCGTAGTTGAGATACAAGCCCGTAAAGCTCATCCTTAGGAAATCCTCGAGTTAGCCTGTAGATGCAGACCGTAAGGTCAATTGCACGTTGCCAAACTGCGAGTTCCTGAACATCCTGAGGCACTTGACGTTATCCTTCATCAGTACACTTCATCGCTGAAAGCTGATGGCTGACAGCTGAAAGCTTCCTGCTCATTTCGCTGCTTTCACCACCAGCTCCGCCGCTTCCTTCATCGTTGCGCCCACCTGGAAGTTCAATCCCGACTCCTTGAGAATCTTGCGGCCCTCTTCCACGTTGGTGCCTTCGAGCCGCAGCACGATCGGCACCTTCACGTTGAGCTTCTTGGCCGCGGCCACCACGCCGGTGGCCAGCCGGTCGACGCGCAGAATGCCGCCGAAGATGTTGATGAAGATTGCCTTCACATGCGCGTCAGAGAGCAGAATCTCGAACGCGTGCTCAATCTGCTCCTGGGTTGCGCCGCCGCCCACGTCGAGAAAGTTGGCCGGGCTGCCGCCCGCGTACTGGATGATGTCCATGGTCGCCATGGCCAGGCCCGCGCCGTTGACCATGCAGGCGATCGATCCATCGAGCTTGATGTAGTTGAGCGCGTACTTGCTCGCTTCCACTTCAAGCGGGTCCTCTTCGGCAACGTCGCGCAGCGCCTTGATGTCGGCATGGCGAAAGAGCGCGTTGTCGTCGAAGTTGATCTTGGCGTCGAGCGCAAACAGCTTGTCGTCTTTCGTGGTGATGAAAGGGTTGATCTCGACCAGCGATGCGTCGGTGTCGACAAACGCTTTGTAGAGGCTCTGGAAGAAGCCGACCGCCTGGTTGATCTGCGTCGGCTTGAGGCCGAGAGCAAAGGCCAGCTTGCGCGCCTGCCATGCGCCGAAGCCAACCGCGGGATCGACGGACTCCTTGAAGATGGCCTCGGGCGTCTTCGCGGCCACTTCTTCAATCTCCATGCCGCCGGCCTGCGAGGCCATAAACACCAGCTTGCCGGTCGCGCGGTCGAGCACGATGCCGAGATACAGCTCGCGATCGATGGCCGCCGTCTCTTCAATCAGCAGCCGCTGCACTTTCTGTCCCTGCGGACCGGTCTGGTGGGTAATAAGCTGCATGCCGAGGATGGTCTTCACGTGCTGCTCGGCGTCTTCGCGCGTCTTCGCCACTTTTACGCCGCCGCCCTTGCCGCGGCCTCCGGCGTGAATCTGCGCCTTTACCACTACGCCGCTCGCGCCCTCTGCAAACAGTTTGCGAGCCACTGCCGCCGCTTCTTCCGGCGTGTTGGCCATCTCGCCCTTGGGCACGGGCACGCCATACTTCGCCAGGATTTCTTTCGCCTGATACTCGTGGATTTTCATCGTGGATTGATCCGAACCGTCCGCTGAGGTTGGTATCACTTCATCCGCAAAGCTGAAGAAATACAGCGCGATTGCGGCGATAACAGCGGCAGCCCCATACTATCGTGCGGCCCGAAGGCCTCGCAAACCGCCGTGGGCGGTTTTGTCCCTTGTGCTGCCGTGGCTTGGAGGCAATTACCATATGGAGAGATGACGGTTCTGCGCGATCACCTGAAACCCCTGGCCGAAGAAGGCACAGCACTCACGCGCGAGCAAGCTGCATCTGTGCTCGACGAGATCCTCACCGGCGAAGTCCCCGAAGTTGAAACAGCGGCATTGCTGGCAGTGCTGGCTACGCGCGGCGAGCAGGCGCCGGAGCTGGCCGGCTTCGTTGATGCCATGCGGTCAAAAGCCATCTCTCTTCCCCTCACCGACGAAGAACGCGCCGAGCTGGTCGACACCTGCGGCACGGGCGGCGGCGGACCATTGACTTTCAATATCTCCACGGGGGCCGCTCTGGTGGCCGCTGCCGCCGGCGCCAAGGTGGCAAAACACGGCAACCGCGCAGTGACGTCCCAGGCCGGCTCGGCCGATGTGCTCGAAGCCCTCGGCGTACCGATCACGCTGGGCCCGGAGCTTGCCGCCGAATGCCTGCGCGAGACCGGCTTCATGTTTTTGTTCGCACCGCACTATCATCCGGCGATGAAGGCGGTGGGGCCGCTGCGCCGCGCCCTGGGTTTTCGCACCATCTTCAACCTCTGCGGACCTTTGACCAATCCTGCAGGCGCGCGCGCGCAGGTGATCGGCGTGCTCGCGCCCAGCCGCGTGCTGCTCGTCGGACGCACACTGGCTTCGCTCGGAGCCAAACGGGCCTTTGTCGTCCACGGAACCGACGGCATCGATGAGTTGACGACAACCGGCGAGAGTGTTGTCGCGCGCATCGAGGAGAGTCCGGATGGCAAATCGCCCGAGCTCAAGGCCGCCCGTATCACGCCGGAGATGGCCGGTGTACCGCGTGCGCGGCTCGAGGATTTCGCGGGCGGCAACGTCGCCACCAACACGTCCCTGCTCTATGACGTGATTACCGGAATTCCCGGCGCGCGGCGAGACATCGTGCTGCTCAACGCGGCCGCCGCGCTTGTCGCAGCCGGACTGGCCGGCGATCTGAAAGAAGGAGTGGCGCAAGGCGCGGAGGCCATCGACTCAGGCCAGGCTGCCGTAACCCTCGCCAGGCTGCGAAGCTTCGGCGAAAAGTACGCAAAGTCGATCAACTGAGCCCTTTCTGAAGCGCTAAGCCCGCAACTGCGTCGTCTAATGAGGGCCTGCCAGCAGGCCCAGGGGGTTCGAACCATGAAGATCCATCGCTTTTCCATCGCTGCGGCCTTCTGCCTCGCCGGCACGCTTGCTGCCGCGCAGGAGACCAGCCAGCCGCAGCTCCAGATCGGTCCTACAAACCGCACCCTCTCGGTTTCCGCGAACGACACGGTTTCCGTGGATCCCGATTTGGCCATTCTGCACATTGGCTTTGATACACCGCTTGAGGACGCCAAGGCCGCGTACTCTGACGGCGCCCAGACGTCCAACGCCATCATCGGCGCAATCAAGCAGGCCGGCGTCGCGGAGTCGGCCATTCGCAGCGAATCTCAGTATCTCGACCGCGACTCGACCAAGCCGCACAAGTTCAGGCTTAGCCAGAACTGGACGGTGCGGGTTGCACCCGAGAGGGCTGCAGAGATTCTCGACATCGCCATCAGCGCCGGAGCCACCAGCAGCGGCGAGATCGAATGGACCGTAAAAGACGAGCGCGCTCTCGAGGAGAAGGCGCTGAGTCAGGCGGCGAGTCGCGCCCGGGAGAACGCCGAAGTTCTGGCCAGGGGCATGGGCGTGCGGCTCGGCTCGCTGATCTTTGTCAGCAACCAGCTGACCTCGCCCATCAGGCCTTTGCCGATGCTGCGCGCCTTCGCGGCAAAAGCTGCGGACAATCAGCCTCCGCTCGCCGTCGAACCCAACAAGGTCACGCGCGGCGCCAGTGTCTACGCGATCTATTCCATCGAATAGTCGCCGCGAACAGGTGGGCTGCAAAGCGGAGCCGATTCGTTTTAGCATAGAAGTGTCATGCCGTTTCCGATCAAAGTTTGTGCCATCTGTGGAGAGGAGTTCGAACTCAGGCCCAACAAGCCCGGCTTCGCCAACCGCTGCCCCGAATGCAGCGAACCGGAAGAGACCGATGCATCCGGTTCCAGCCTGAGCAGCAACGACAGCGAGTTGAATGCGGCTCGGCGCAACGCCGTGCGTGACATGCTCTACCGTAAAGAGTCCTGACGGGGCTACTCCTCCCGACGGCCTGTCTGAATCAATCCTGGTTGGAAGCGCATCCATAGAATAGTCGTTTAAACAATCATCTCAGTACAGCGATTCCAGGATTCAGGCCTATGGGGATAAGACATTGACAATAAAACGTTTAACTCAACCGTCCATCTTCCTTCCACACGGAGGCGGGCCCTGCTTCTTCATGGACTGGACCTGGGGTCCGGCGGATACATGGGACAAGACGCGGCGGTTTCTCGCGGGCCTGGCCGCAACGCTGCCCGCGCCACCCAAAGCCCTGCTTGTCGTCAGCGGCCACTGGGAGGAACCGGCTTTCACCGCCGGCGCCGCGCCGAAGCCTGACCTGATCTTCGACTACTCCGGCTTTCCGGAGCACACGTACCGGCTCACCTGGCCCGCGCCCGGCGATCCCGCCCTGGCCGAGCGTGTTGCCGGATTGCTTGAAGAGGCCGGCCTGCTCTCCGCGGTCAGCCCATCGCGCGGATTCGATCACGGGGTCTTTGTTCCGTTGAAGGTAGCATTCCCCCAGGCGGAGATTCCGGTGGTCACGTTGTCGCTGGCCAGTTCACTGGATCCCGCTCTCCACCTCGCCGCCGGCCGAACTCTCGCCCCGTTGCGCGACGAAGGCGTTCTGATCATCGGCAGCGGCATGAGCTTTCACAACCTGCGCGGCTACTTCCGCCCCGAGACAACCGAGCGGGCCCGCAGTTTTGACGCATGGCTGACCCGCGCCGTCGAGTCTGAAGCCTCAGAACGTTCACAGCTGCTGACCAACTGGCGTGAGGCTCCCCACGCGGCCTATGCCCATCCACGCGAAGAACATCTGGTCCCGTTATTCGTAGCCGCCGGAGCGGGCGGCGACGGAGCCGGCAGGCGCATCTTCACCGATGAGCCGATGGGCGCGGCCATCAGCGCCTATCGCTTCGACGGCTGATCTGCCCTCAATCAGCGTTGGTACCACTGCTTGCGCTGTGCCAGCTGCAGGCCGCTGTCGATCAGCACAGCCACGCAGCCAAAGAGCATGCACAGGTCGGTGCGGGCTTCGTGAAGAAAGCTGAGAAGGCCATAGTGGCTCAGCCGCGGCGGCTCGAACCGGCCGAAAGAATGCCCGAGAAGAATCGGCGCCTTGGTGGTGACGATGGCTGTAACAATTACGCAGAGCAGGAGCAGCGCCGCATCGCCCGCAAAGAACCCCAGGATCATCGCCGCACCGGCCACCACTTCGATCACCGCCACAAACGGCGCCAGAAAGTGTGGAAACGGCAGCCCGATATGGGCGAAGCGCCCGCTCCCCAGTTCGCCCGGCTGCGTGAATTTCAAAATGCCTTCGGTGAGGAAGACCAGGCCCACAATGATGCGGACCAGAATCATGGGCAGATTCTTACGCATGCGGTTGCTCCCAGATCGCAAGCAGCATACCCCAGGGTTGCTGCGGTTGGATGAATCCCTATGAGCTGGCCATTCATGTGATCAAACCGTACCGATCAGCTTCTCAATGTCATAGGCCAGGCTCTCCGGCTTGAGCCGGGGCAGGTAGCGGCGCACCACCTGGCCTTCACGGTCGACGAGAAACTTGGTGAAGTTCCACTTGATGCGCTGCGTACCGAAGAGTCCCGGTTGGCTCGCCTTGAGGTACCGATAGAGGGGATGGGCTTCCGGGCCGTTCACTTCGATGCGGGCAAACATGGGAAAGGTGACCCCGTAGTTCTTCTGGCAGAAAGCGCCGATCTCCTGGGCAGAGCCGGGCTCCTGCGCGCCAAACTGGTTGCAGGGGAAGCCCAGCACCTCGAATCCCCGGGGATGAAGCTGCCGGTAGAGCTGCTCCAGGCCTGCGTACTGCGGAGTAAAGCCGCACCGGCTCGCCGTGTTCACAATCAGCAGAACGCGTCCTGCAAAATCCCCCAGGCAGACGGTCTTCCCATCCAGCAAAGGGGCGGTGAACTCATATACCGAATGGGCCGGCGCCGGCATGGCTCAAAAACCTCTCCGAGAAGAGGATGTCATGTTCGGCTCTGATGCGTCTAAACAGGAACCACAACCAGGGATGCGCGTCGCATCGGAGTGCCAAAAACGGGCTCTGACCCGCCCCGGTCCGGTAGACTGTGAAGGGTCCTTTCTCGAGGGCCATTCCTGTCCGCGACGAGCAACTGCGGAGGGGAGTTCCAGGATAAGGCGTGGTTCCTAACCGACGGCTCACCCGAGGTTTGGGCAGGGTGGCCGCGGTCAAATATAATCAACCTTTCCTTGAATCCGTACCAGATTTTACGTAATGAGGGTGTGCATATTCTTCGCGTGAAGCCTTACCATGGACCGCACCAGTACTTGTGCTCGCCGCAGGGTTCCAGCCCGGTGAAGATCAAGCACGCTATCATCTCCCGCCTGATGCGGAATTCTGCCCGTTTTGCACGCTTCGCGCTGCTCGTGGTGCTGGGAATTACCGCTCTGACCGCTCTTGCCCAGACTCCGGAGACGATCGATCAGGTCCGGGTCATCGGCAACCGGCGTATTCCCAAGGAAACAATCCTGGCCCGCATGTTCACCCACCCGGGCGACACCTACGATCCCATCTCCATCGAGCGCGACTTCAACTCCCTCTGGAACACGGGGTACTTCGAGGACCTCCGCATCGAACGCGAAGATACCGAGAAGGGCATCATCCTCAATGTCTTTGTCCGCGAACGTCCCACGATTCGCGAGATCAATTACAAGGGCAACAACTCGGTCAGCCAGTCAGACATTCTCGACCGCTTTAAGAAGGAAAAGGTCGGCCTCTCGGTAGAAGGTCAATTTGACCCTACGAAGATCAAGCACGCTGAGGCTGTGCTGCGCGAGTTGCTCGCCGAGCACGGCCACCAGTTCGCCACCATCAAGACCGAAGTCAAGACGATTCCTCCGGCTTCGGTGCAGGTCAACTTCAATATTAAGGAAGGCCCGGTCGTCAAAGTCGGCAACATCCGGTTCACGGGCAACAAGCACCTGAGCAGCCTTTATCTGCGCCGCTCGATGAAGAACCTGAAGCCGATCGGCATTCCATATTCGCTGATCTTCGAGAACCTGTTTGCCAAGACCTACGACGCCTCAAAGCTCGAAGAAGACACCGAACGTGTCCGTCAGGCCTACCGCGACAAGGGTTACGCCAACGCCGCGGTGGAAGAGCCGAAGACCCAGATTCGCGACCAGGGCGGCCTGAACTGGTTCACCTTCCGCCCCAACCATGGCAAGCGCATCGACATCCTGCTGCCAATCGAAGAGGGCGGCCGCTACCGGCTGGGCGCCATCACCTTCACAGGAAACAAAGCGGTCAACAACCTGAGGGCCCTGCGGGCCACCTTCCCGATCAAGGATGGAGACTGGTTCAGTGCGACGGCCATCAGCAAGGGTCTCGACAACCTCAAGAAGGCCTACGGACAGCTCGGCTACATCAACTTTGGCGCCATTCCGAAGCTGACGTACGACGATCAGAAGAAGACCGCCTCGCTTGATATCGACATCGATGAAGGCAAGCAGTTTTACGTCTCGCGCATCGAATTCCAGGGCAACACCATCACCCGCGACAAGGTCATCCGCCGCGAACTGCTGCTTGAAGAGGGCCAGGTCTACAACTCCCAGCTGTGGGAGTACAGCCTGCTGCGCCTCAATCAGCTGGAGTACTTCGACGCCCTCAAGGTCGATCAGGACTCAGAAGCGCACCAGAACCCCGAAGCCGGCACCGTCGATCTTTTGCTGAAGGTCCACGAAAAAGGCAAGAACTCGATCGGCCTCAATGGCGGCGTGAGTGGCCTGTCCGGCGCCTTTCTGGGCGTGAACTACTCGACCAACAACTTTCTCGGTCTGGGCGAGACCCTCAGCCTGCAGGGCAACCTGGGCAACGTGGGACGCCAGTTCCTGTTCGGCTTCACGCAGCCGTACATTCGCAATCGCCCGATCAACGTCGGCTTCCAGATCTACAACAACAAGCAGGACTTCAACGCCGCCAAGAACTACCAGGCAACGACCGGACAGTCGGTGAACCTGACCGCCGCCGAGCAATCGCTGACGCAGAACTATAACCAGGCCGCAACCGGCTTGAACTTCTCCATCAGCTATCCGCTCAAGCGGCATGCCTTCCAGCGCGTCGGCTTTACCTACTCGCTCTCGCGGTCCACGATCTCTGCGTTCAGCACAGCGTCGCAGACCTTCTTCCAGACCATCAGCTTCCGGTCGGGAATCCAGGGCTCCAACGCGCTGGCCGGCATTGTTTCCAGCACAGCTTCGTTCACCTACAGCTACAACACGGTCAACAATCCGCTCCGTGCCCGGAGCGGCAAGGAGTATGACGCCGTATTCCAGATCGCCGGTCTCTGGGGCAATGTCCGCTACTTTGCGCCGATCCTGGCGTACAAGAGCTACCACTCGATGCACTACCTGAAGTTTTCGCAGACAGGCCGCAACGTGCTGGCTTTCCGCGCACAGCTCAGCTACGTGCAGGGCTTTGGCGGCGATGTGGCGCCCCCCCAAAATCGCTTCTACTCTGGTGGCGAGAACGAGCTGCGCGGCTTCGATATCCGCGGCGCCACGCCCTACGGCTATATCCCCAACCGGGTTCAGGTGCAGCTGACCAACCCCGATGGAACCTGCGTGCCGCGGGATCCGACCAATCCGCAGTTGAATCAGTGCATCCAGATTCCGATTCCGGTGTACGGCGTTGTTTCCATCGGCGGCGACACCAACTTCGTCGCCAACACCGAATACCGCATCCCGATCGCAGGCCCGGTCACCTTCTCGCTGTTCGACGATTTTGGCGTCGATGCCGCGCTCAATCACGGCCAGTTGAAACAGAGCCCCGAGGGATTCGCATCGCTGACGGCGCCGCTCTATGGCTGCCCGGTCTACAATAACGGCGCCTGCCAGGGCGGCATCCCCGGCTCCCAGGTGGGTTTCCTGAAGGACATTCGTCCGATTGAAGGCACCAACTTCGTGCCGCGTATGTCGGTCGGCGCGGACCTTGGCGTCCTGATGCCGGTGATCAATGCTCCTTTCCACCTCTACTTCGCTTACAATCCCCTGCGTCTCTACGAGCGGCCTTATTGCAACGATGTCGCCCTGGGAACCAAGGTGCAGAGCTGCTCGGCAGAGCTGATTACGCGAGATCTCTTCCCACCGGGCGGCGCGGGAGACTATACCTACGGACAGGTGATTCAGACGTACGGCGCGCAGAACCTCTTCCGCGAGCCGCGCAAGACCTTTCGTCTCACCGTCTCCACCACGTTCTAGCCATTTCGCCTGCGCCTCCACCCCCTGGACTGCGCAGGCGTGAAACAGGAGCAATTGTCGCAATGAAATATCGAATTCCCATGGCGGCTGCACTGGTCTGCGGTCTGGCAATGAGTGCCGCCGCTCAATCTGCCCCGTCCGCCGCGACAGAAGGTCCGGCGAAGATCGCCGTCATCGCCTTCCAGGCCGCTGTGATGCAAACCAACGAATTTCAGCGGAACTACGCCGACCTGCAGAAGAAATACCAGCCCAAGCGGGACGAACTGAAGACGTTGAATGACCAGGTTCAGGCCCTGCAGAAAGATCTCCAAAGCAAGGGCGACACGCTCAGCGACGCTGAGCGCGAGAACCGCTCACGCCAGCTGAACGACAAAGAAATGCAGCGTGAACAGGAAGACGATCAAAACGACTTCCAGCAGGACATGCAACAGACGTTCAATGATGTCGCTTCAAAGGTTGGCCAGGTGTTGCTCAGCTACGCCAAGGAGCACAAGTACACACTCGTGCTCGATGGCAGCAGCCAGCAGACCCAGGTCGTGCTCTACGCCACTCCGGCCAGCGACATCACCAAAGCCATCATTGACGCCTACAACGTGAAGTCAGGCATCCCTGCGCCGCCGGCTCAGCTTCCTGCTGCTCCCAGACCCACAGGAGCCCAGCACTGATTTATCCGGGCGAGGTCGTTGAGTTCGATCTCGCCCGCCTTCTCTTTCCCGCCTGCATTTCCTTGATAATTCATGTGCCCGGCTGTCTTTTTGGGCATGCCGGCCCCCTGGCTCCGTGTGACAACCGCTGCCTGATTTGCCGTATAATTCCCGATAGTTCCTGCTGATGTCTCCATCCGCGTCTTCTACCCTTCTCCCAGTCCTGGGATGAGGTTCCAGAAAGAAAGAGCGAGAGGTTTCTCAGGAGGCACCGGTTTGTTTGCGCCCGCCGCGCGAACACCGATTCAGGAATCCCGAAGGAGCTTTTCACTCGCATGAAGCGCACGCTCGCACTCGCAATCACTCTGGCGTCCGGACTCGCTCTGAACGCCGCCGCACAAGTTCCAGCCGCTCCCGCACCGGCAGCAGAGACTGCTGCAGCACCGGCCGGCCCCACCAAGATCGCCGTCGTTGCTTTCCAGGTCGCTGTGGCCCAGACCAATGAGGGCCAGCGCAACTTCGCCGATCTACAGAAGAAGTACGATCCGAAGCGCCAGCAGCTCAAGGCTCTGAACGATGAGATTGAGACCCTCACCAAGCAGCTTCAGACCCAGGGCGACAAGCTCACTGAGGCTGACCGCGCCGCCCGCGCCAAAACCATCGACGACAAAAAGAAGCAGTTGCAGCGCGAAGCCGAAGACGCCCAGAACGACATGCAGCAGGAGATGCAGGATATGTACAACACCCTGGCCTCCAAGGTGTATGACGTGATGAGCGACTATGCCAAGAAACAGGGTTTCACCCTGGTGCTCGACATCGCCCAGCAGCAGACGCCGGTCCTCTACGCAAGCGAGTCCACCAACATCACGAAGGCTGTGGTGGATGCGTACAATGCGAAGTCCGGAGTGCCTGCTCCGCCGGCCCAGCCGCCAGCGGCTCCAGCACCCGCAACCAAAGCACCGGGCGCTCACTAAGCCGGCGAGCTCTCACCTTAAAAGGCCCCGTTTTCACGGGGCCTTTGCCTTTTGCTGCCTTCGTTTGCCTCAGCCACCGTTGCTGCCCGTGCGCCGGGCCCCCACAGCGCCCTCATCCTGTGGAAAAAACTGTGGATTCCGTTCTGATTTCCGCCTGAAATTTCTGCGCAAATCCCCTTGCCAAACAATTGGCAGTTCTGTTATTCGCGCTAAGTCGCGCCTTTTCTTGCAGAAACAGCGGCCAAATTTTGAAGTTTAGCGGATTCGGCCGCGTCGGCCCCCCGGATGCAGTGCGGCAAGGTTTCCACAGATCGCGTTTAAAGGAAGATGACAATAACCTGCGCAGTCTGCATAGAAAAGCCTATTTTTGCTGGTCTTCTCCCACCCGCAAGACAGCCAGAAACGCCTCCTGCGGAATGTCGACCTTCCCGATGCGTTTCATGCGCTTTTTGCCCTCTTTTTGCTTTTCGAGCAGCTTGCGCTTTCGGGTAATATCCCCGCCGTAGCATTTGGCCAGAACGTTCTTGCGCAACGCGCTTACGGTCTCGCGTGCTACAACCTTCGACCCGATCGCCGCCTGGATCGCGACCTCAAACTGCTGGCGCGGAATCAACTCGCGCATCTTCGACACAAGCGCCTTGCCGCGCTCGTAGGCGAAGTCGCGGTGCACGATGATCGACAGCGCATCCACCGGCTCGCCTGAGACCAGGATGTCCATCTTCACCATTGGGGACTCCCACTCCCCGGCGAGCTGATAGTCGAGCGAAGCGTAGCCGCGCGAGATGGATTTCAGCCGGTCGTAGAAGTCGAGCACGATCTCGTTCAGCGGCAGTTCATAGGTCAGCATCACGCGGGTCGGCGTCACATATTCAAAGTTGACCTGCTTGCCGCGCTTCTCCTCCACCAGCTTGAAGATGCCACCGACGTATTCCTCATTGGTGAGGATCTTCGCCGTGATCACCGGCTCGCGGATGCTTTCGATGTTGGTTGGCTCGGGCCAGCGCGATGGATTGTCGACCTCGATCACTTTGCCGTCGGTGAGCGTGACGTGATAGCGCACGCCGGGCGCCGTCGTAATCAGGTCGAGTTCGTACTCGCGCTCCAGCCGCTCCTGGATGATCTCCATGTGCAGCAGGCCAAGGAACCCGCAGCGAAAGCCGAAGCCCAGGGCGACCGAACTCTCCGGCTCAAAGAAGAACGACGAGTCATTCAAACGCAGCTTCTCGAGCGCATCGCGCAGCAGCGTGTGCTCGTGCGAATCCACCGTGTAGAGACCCGAGAAGACCATCGGCTTGATGTCTTCAAATCCAGGCAACTGCGAGGTCGCCGGGTGCAGATCGTCGGTCACTGTGTCGCCGATGCGCGTATCCGAGACATTCTTGATGGTCGCGGCAAAAAATCCGACCTCGCCCGCGCTCAGCTCTCCGATCTCGACGGCCTTCGGCATCAACACGCCCATTGACTCGATCTCGAATGCCTTGCCGTTCGACATGAGCCGTATGCGCTGGCCCTTGCGCATCGTTCCCTGCATCACGCGCACCAGCACAATGACGCCGCGATAGGCGTCAAACCACGAGTCGAAGATGAGGGCCTGCAGCGGAGCAGCCTGATCGCCCTTCGGCGGCGGCAGCCTGTGCACAATCGCTTCCAGCACCTGATCCACTCCCTGCCCGGTCTTCGCGCTCACGGGAATGGCGTCCGTCGCGTCCAAACCCACAGCCTGCTCGATCGCCTCCTGCGTGCGTGTAATGTCGGCGGAGGGCAGGTCAATCTTGTTGATCACGGGGATGATCTCGAGTCCGTGATTAATTGCCAGGTACGCATTCGCCAGGGTCTGCGCTTCGACACCCTGGCTCGCATCCACCACCAGTAGCGCTCCTTCACACGAAGCCAGCGAGCGCGAGACTTCGTAGCTGAAGTCCACATGCCCCGGAGTGTCGATCAGGTTCAGTTGATAAACATTGCCATCGTGAGCCTTATACATCATGCGCACCGCGTGCGCCTTGATCGTGATGCCGCGCTCGCGCTCCAGGTCCATTGCGTCGAGAATCTGTGCCTGCATCTCGCGCAGGGCGACCGCGCCAGTCATCTCCAGAAGGCGGTCGCTCAACGTCGACTTTCCATGGTCGATGTGGGCGATAATGGCGAAATTGCGAAGGAAACGTGCGTCCATGAAGGTAGGCTGAAAAGGGGCAAAAGTGCGTATCCGCGCGCGATGCCTCCATGGCATAGCTTATCATCGCGTAAGGGTCTCAAATTCAGCGCTGCGGCTCTGCCTGCGACGAACGAGTGGCTCTTTTTGCATTGCTCATGAGGATTGTTTCGTACCGATTTGCGACGTGCATGGCTCTCGCGCTGCTGCTTGGTGGATGCACGCCCACCCAGAAGGCAACCTCGCCGCAAAGCGCAGTGCCACAGATGACTGCGCCGGCCGCCCCTGCGCAATCGCAGCCCGCGCTGGTCGCTGCCCAAAACACGGAAAATACTGAACAGCAGCAACGCGTCCGCATTCTCATCGACCAGGTGGAAAAGGCTTACTCCAACGGGCAGACCGACTATCGCAAGGGCGATCTGCCCGCGGCAAAAGCTGAGTTCGATCGCGCCGTCGACCTGATGCTGACAAGCAACTTCGACATCAAGTCGACGCCTGAGCTGCAGGACGAGTTCGATCGCGTTGTCGACGCCGTCAACGCGCTCGAGATGGATGCGCTGAAACAGGGCAATGGTTTTGTCCCTAAGGTCGAACCCTCGCCCTCCGATGTCGCCAGTGAAGTGACCTTCGCCGTCGATCCCAACCTGGTGGCCCGGGCAAGAAATGATCTGGCCACAACCCACTCCGACCTGCCCCTCGTGGTCAACGATTATGTCGCCGCGTTCATTAACTTCTTCGCCAATACGCAGCGCGGCCACAACACGCTGCTTCACTCTTTCGAGCGCGCCGGCCGTTACAAAGCAATGATTCAGCGCGTCATGGCCGAAGAAGGCGTTCCCCAGGATTTGATTTACCTCGCGGTCGCCGAGTCGGGCTTTCAGCCCCGCGCCGTGAATCCGCGCTCCGGGGCCGGCGGTATGTGGCAGTTCATGCCGCATGGCCAATACGGCCTGACACGCAACGGGTTCATTGACGAACGGTTTGACCCGGAGAAGTCGACCCGCGCCTACGCCCGCTACATGAAATTTCTCTACGATCAACTAGGCGACTGGTATCTCGCGATGGCCGCCTACGACTGGGGCGCCGGCAATGTGCAGCGCGCCGTCGAGAAAACCGGCTATGCCGACTTCTGGGAGCTGTACAGGCGGAACAACCTGCCCGGCGAGACCAAGAACTACGTACCCGAGATCCTGGCCGCCATCATCATCGCCAACCATCCTAAGCAATATGGATTTGACGAGATCACCCTCGACCCGCCAGTCATCACCGACACTGTATCGATCAACTACTCTGTTGACCTGCGGCTCGTCTCCGATCTGATTGACACCCCGGTTGACGAACTCGAGGCACTCAATCCCAGCCTGTTGCGCATGACAACCCCCGCCGACAATGAGTTTGACCTGCACCTGCCCGCGGGTACAGCTTTGGTGTACGAGCGCAAGATCGACGAGATTCCCGAGAGCAAGCGCGACTCCTGGCGCTACCACACCGTAGTTCCCGACGACACCCTGGCCTCTGTGGCGCGTACCTATCGTGTGTCTGAAGCGGAGCTCGCTGCGGCAAACCAGTTGCACGAGGGAGATAGCCTCGATGGCGTTGAAGCTCTCGTGGTGCCGGTTCCTCCGGCCGCTGCGCCAACGCGCGGCATGCTCTACATCGTTCGTCGCGGCGACACGCTGATCTCCATCGCCGACCGCTTCGGCGTGTCTCTGGTTCAGTTGCGCCGATGGAACCACCTCTCCGGCAACCGCGTTCCTCCCGGCCGCCGCCTGCACGTCGCCGAACCGGCGCGCGTGGTCCGCGCCCGCAGTTCCCGGCGCCACCATGCGCGCGGAGTGTCGGAGAGCCGCGGCGACCCGCCTTCGTCCTCGCACAAAAAGTCAGGCTCTGTTGCGGCCGCAAAGAAGTCTCACTCATCGAAGAGCGGCAACCCTTCCCGGAAGCCGGCCACAAAGAAGAAGCGGTCACGCCACCACACTTCGCACTGAACGCCTGCGCGGGGCTAACATCGGAGTGGCGTCCTGTCGTCTTTTGATAGCTTTTGCATCCAACGTATTGCTACAATAACGACGCACGCCGTGCATTGATACGTTGCGTTGCAAAGAAGGAAGACCCACAACGGGCAGCGGTTCGCCGCTGGAGGCAATCGGATGGAAGAAGTGTTCAGGATGTACGCGATGAGTGACGACAACCCTGATGCGGAGCCGCTCGGCCTCGACTCCGATCATGAAGACGATTTTGAAGAAGACGACGAAGTAGAAACCTCCAGTGTGCTTACCTCCTCAGACGATGATGAGGGAGTCGTGGAAGAGGCAGTCATCATAGTGGCCGAGGTGCCGAAACCGGCGCCAAAGGCTGCAAAGCCGGCGCCCAAAAAGCCCGCGGCAAAGAAGCCGGCGAAAAAGACCCCCAAGAAACCCGCTGCAAAGAAGGCGGCCGTGAAGAAGCCCGCCAAGAAGGCAGCCAAAAAGGTTGCGGCAAAGAAGGCCGCGAAGAAATCCGCCCCCAAAAAGAGTTCTGGCGCAAAGGGCGGCAAAGCCAAAGCGAAAAAGGCTGCGGCAAGCAAGCGCGCCACCAAATCCACAAAAAGAGGTAAAAAGTTGGCCGTTAAGAAAGCAGCAAAGAAGGCGCCCGCCAAGAAGGCAGCGAAGAAGAAAGCTCCTGCAAAGAAGGCGGCAAAGAAGGCAACGAAGAAGACTGCAAAGAAGAAGTAAGCAGTCAACCATAACCCAAGGCAAGCAAAAGAGCCCGCCATCGGCGGGCTTTTTTGCGTCTCCACTCAGCTCGATACGCCGCTGAGGATCTGTTTCAGATGCCACTGCTGATGCCGGACATAGTCCTCGATCAGGTAGCGCAATGTCACCGGTGGGTCGTCGCCGACCAGGCACAGAGTCTCGAGCCGCTCCGCGGGAATGCGATCGACGACGGCCATCAGGATGGCATGCTCGGTGCGCCACCATCCCAGCAGGGTCTCCCAGGTCTGCTCGTTGTAGCCATGAAGATCGACCCATTGGTCCTGCGCGTAAAACGGACCCCTGTACTCCCCGTCGATCGTCGCGCGCACAAACCGCTGCCGGTTATTGGCTGCCGAGTCGAGCAGGTGGCCGACAATCTGCTTGCGTGTCCATCCGCCCTCGCGCCAGGGAACGCCCGCCAGTTCGGCCGGGCAGGAGACGATCTTGCGATACACCTCTTCGAGGTCCGCGCGGAAATGTCGCGCCGGCGCTTCGGGCATAGTCGTATGTCCTGAAATGTGTGGGCTCCGCGGCTTGCGGAGCCCTTCGGTTTACTTCTTCAGATCAGCCAGGGCCGCCAGCACTTCTTCTGAGTGATGTGTGGGATCCACCTTGGTCCACACCTTCACGATCTTGCCGTGCGGATCGATGAGAAAGGTGTTGCGGTTGGCGATGGTCACCGCACCAAAGTGCCCCAGCGATCCATACTCATCCACCACCTTGTGCTCCGGGTCGGCCAGCAAATGGAAAGTCAGGCCATCTTTTGTGCAGAACTGCTTGTGGCTGTCGACCGTATCGACGCTCACGCCGAGGATCACCGCATTGTCGGCTTCAAACTTCGGCAGATCGCGCTGAAAGTTGTGCGCCTCGATCGTGCAGCCCTGGGTCATGTCCTTGGGATAGAAGTAGAGCACGACCCACTTGCCGCGAAAACTCTTCAGTGAGATCCTGGCGCCGGTCTGTGAAGGCAGGGTGAACGTCGGGGCAAGCGTGCCGGCGGAGGGCATGGACGCATCGGCTGCATGCGCAACGCCAATGCACAACGCAACTGCCAATGCCGCAGTCAAAACAGGAATGGCAAACCTTTTCACGAGAAACCTCCGGTTAAAAGACGGGGAACTGGCCCGAAAGACTCGATTCGCGGGCAATGGCCGGGCCTGCGCATCGCCGCATCCAGTATCAGCGCGGAACCGCCACAATGGCAATGCCGGCGTCATCGGCTCGCTGCAGCAGCGTCTCGCGATCAAACAGAAGCGTGCGCCCAGCCTCGACCGAGAGACACTTCGCCCCCGCCTGCAGCATGGTCTCGATCGTGCGGATACCGATGACGGGCACGTCGAAGCGCATGTCCTGATTGGGCTTGGCAACCTTGACCACAGTTAGATGACGCTCTAAGGTCGACGCTCCCTCTTCGAGCGTCTTCATGATCGCTCCGGCCCGCTCGATCGCCGCGTCGGTGCCTTCCATGGCTTCGACGGCGACACAAGCCTGCGCGGCCACAACCACCGTCTGGCCGATGTCGAAGCCGGCAACGGCCCGCGCCACACCCATGCCATACTCGATGTTCTTGCGCTCCTCCTCATCGGGAGCGCGCGCCGTCAGCACGCCTTCCTGCGCCAGCAGCGGCTCAAGAAAAGCCGTGGAACTGATCAGCTCGATGCCTTCGTCGCCCAGCACCTTGGCCACCGCGCCCAGCAGCATATCGGTGTTGCGCGTGCGCAGATTCAGCAGCAGCTTCGCGAGCCGCCAGTCCGGCCGGATGGAACTGAAGATCTGTTTGTGCTTCACCTGCCCCGCCATCACCGCCGCGGTCACGCCTTCTTTGTGGAAGACCTCAATGAGGCGGGAAAGCTCGCCGAGCGAGAGCCAGTGGACCGTGATCTTGTCGTCGGTTGCAGCACGGTGATTGATCTCCGGGTCAGTCTCTTCGCGGATAGCCGCAACCGTGACCGCAAAGCCCTGCGCCCGCGCCGCATCCAGCAGCAGAAAAGGGAAGCGCCCATTGCCGGCAATCAGGCCGAGCTTCATTGCAATTGGCCCCACTTACGGCGAAATCGATCACCCACGAACTCACTCCAAAAAACAAAAGCGCGTGAGCGCCGCCTACTTGATCACGCCCCGCTCGCTCTGCTCAATAAACCTCACCACTGTCGCCACATCTTCGCTCTCAATCTCCCGCATCTTCTCAAGCGCCTGCGTGGTATTGAGCTTCGCCACCAGCAGCAGCCGGAACGCTTTTTTCAGCGCCTCAATCCGCTCCGGCGAAAATCCCCGCCGCTCCAGCCCCACGGTATTAATGCCGAATGCCTTGTTTTCGCGCCGCGCGCTGGTCTTTGAGAAAGGCAGCACGTCCTGGGTCACAATCGTTCCCCCGCCTACAAACGAGTAGGCCCCCACCACGCAATGCTGATGCACCGGGCAAAACGCGCCCAGCGTCACGTGATCCTCAACCGTCACATGGCCCGCGAGCGTCGCGTTGTTGGCCAGAATGCAGTGGCTGCCCACCTGGCTGTCGTGCCCAATATGCACGTAACACATCAGCAGGTTGCCCGATCCCACGCGCGTCACGCCGCCGCCGCCCACCGTTCCGCGGCTTATCGTGACGCATTCGCGAATCGTATTTCCATCGCCGATCACCGTCTCCGTCGGCTCGCCTTTGTACTTCAAATCCTGCGGAGCCACCCCGATCGACGTAAACGGATAGATCGTGTTCCCAGCCCCA
>Ga0335073_10003645_pt1 | contig 21512 bp, 26 predicted proteins | sample Lox_Sample_22_FD_207093 | JGI IMG/M metagenome (GOLD analysis project Ga0335073, IMG submission 207093) | Soil microbial communities from Loxahatchee National Wildlife Refuge, Florida, United States - Lox_Sample_2.2 | ecosystem: Environmental > Terrestrial > Soil > Wetlands | place: USA...
CCACCTCACACATGGGACTCCCGGAGAGGCGTCGCAATGCGAGGGTGCTACGCGTTGGTACTCGCTGCCCTACTCGTCACACCGCGTCTGAGCTTTTCACAAGCAACGCCTCCAGTAGGGGGGAAGCGGATTGAGCCCACAATACAGGCTCATAGTTCACAAAATGTCAGAACTGCTTCAGAGAACCGCGGTACCGAAAAGTCCCCAATTTTCGTAGAGGTGGTTCCCACTCCAAAGACTGCAGCCGAAACGACCCAGGAGCGCGCCGAGCTTAAAAAACAAGCGAAAGCCGAGCGTACCAAAGCACAGTTGGACAGCAAGCTGGTCACGTACAACGGTCAGCTCGCGCGATACACTTGGGTACTCGCCTTGTTCGCAGGACTTCAGTTTCTTGCCCTGCTTGGGCAGATCGTGTTTCTGCAACTTGCCTTTCGCGAGAGCAGACGCGCCGGCAACACCGCCGAGCAGGCTATGATCGTCAGCAATCGTGCCTATGTAAATTACCGAGGATGTATCTGGATTTCTCACCGCGCGTGGGAGGACCAGCATCTCTTCTGGCGCATTCGTCCCACCTGGCTCAACAGCGGGAATACCCCGACTAGAAACCTCGTTGTCCTCGTGAATTATCAACTGCGGGACAACCCGCTTCCCACTGACTTTGACTATAGCATCGCGCAGACGGGGCCTCGCGTTCCTGCCGGTATCGCACCTAAGAACAAAATAGAATCATGGGCTTACGATCTCAATGCCGCGGATCTGCGCACGATTCAAGACGGAAAGAAGTACTTTTACGTATACGGGATCGCCACTTAGCGCGATGTGTTCACGGGAACCCCCGAGTACGTTACTAGGTTCTGTGTTGAAGCTAGCAACATCACTGGTGACCCAGAGAAGCCGTGGCATAAGGACAAGAATCCCATGCACATCGCGTTCCGCGTCTACGGGCCTCACAACTGCGAGGACGCCGATTGCGCGACTATGAACGCGCGCCCCGAAGGGCGCGGCTCTCTTCCGGCGTAATTCAGGCCAACTGTCAAGTCGACTCGTCGAGCCGATGGCCAATCCCTTGCGCTGCCACTCGATCCGGTGCCGCTTGCCTCGCATTTGCGCTGATTGATAGCTCCCTGCGGCGCCGGTTCAGAGCTTCGGAGCATGTCCATAGTATGCGCGTACATTATATTATTGCCGATCAGGCCGCGCCGCCGGGATACACACCTTTACGACCTCGCCGAAGGGCATTGGGTTATTTCACCACGGTGCAAGCGAGCGAGGCTGGACTGCGCCCAGAGTGCGTCTCGTGCAACTTCATCGACATGGAGACATCGAGGTCTATAGCGCGGAGTTTACCGACTGACGCGATACCCCACCTCGCCGCTCGGCCAGCACATGGGAGCGGCACTGTGGCCGCAAGTCCGCCGCGGTGGCCCCGCCTCAATTCTCGCGTCCAGGCCGGCTGCCAACGTCGACAACGGAGCCATCTTCGAAAAGCAGCCTCCGCCTGCTATCGGCCTGCAACGCCTCGGCCACCAGCCTTGGCCGGCCAGCCCTCAATGCATCACAGAGTCTCGCGTGCAAGGCCGTAAATGACGCCGATGCGTATTCAGCACCCGAGAGAACGAGCAATGGCGCCTCGTACTCCTGCGCACATCGGGACGTACCCTTAGGCGCCCCCGGCTCGACGAAGACAACCGCACGAAGGCCGCCCGCAACGCTGGTTGACAATGAAGGCAGAAACGATTCATACGGGTCAGCGCCTTCCCCGCCGACGTGATCTAGCACACCCTGCGCGACGACAGTTACCCAGTCACAGTCCAGGTAATACTGACCAAACTTAGGGAACTGCAGTGCCCAAAGGGTCGCGTAAATGCTCACGCTCATTCCACCGCCGGTCTCAAGACGATTGAGCTTTCGACTGCTGCGATTGAAGCTCCGCCTCGATTTCCTTTGGGCTAGGGAGTGCGCCCTGCAATTCTGCGGGAAGAGACTCGACAAGTTTCGTCGTGTAGCGCGCTACTCCCACCGGCGCCGCAAGATTGCGCAGTGCGTATTCCGCAACGATCTCACTGCGCGTCTTGCAGAGAATTATGCCGATGGACAGCTTGTCATCTTCATGGCGAAGCTGATCGTCCACGGCCGACAGGTAGAAGTTCATCTTGCCAACGTACTCCGGCTTGAAACGTGTCGTCTTTAGATCGATGACGACATAGCTGCGGAGCTTTAAGTGATAGAATAAAAGGTCGATATAATAATCTTCGCCGTCAACCACGAGATGCGTCTGTTGCCCCACAAAGGCAAATCCCGCACCCAACTCTATTAGAAACTTTCGCATATGCGCCAACAGACCATCCTCGAGCTCTCGCTCCTCCGCCTGTTCGCGGAGTGACAAGAAATCGAAGTTGTAAGGGTCACGCATGATTTCCCGCGCGAGATCTGACTGGGGCGGCGCCAGCGCGGTCTTGAAATTCGTCACCGCCTTGCCCTGCCGGGAATACAGTTCGGAATCGATCCAGTGTTCCAGCATGGACCTCGACCAGCCGCCAGCTATGACTTGCCGGGCGTACCACAGACGCTGATCGCTATTGGTCAGTTTCTCGAGAAGGATGACGTTGTGCCCCCAAGGTATTTCTGCCACAGGCTGTGGCGGAGATCGACGATCCAGATCTGCCACAGCCTGTGGCAGTTCTTTCCGATTCTTCTTCTGAACGGTGATCGGCATGGATTCGCTAGGCCCCCACGCCAAGTAGAAAGCCCGCATTCGCCAGACATTTCGAGGCGAAAATCCTTCAACTCCGGGAAAGTCCTTCCGAATATCCGACGCAAGCCTCTCCACGATGGAGTTACCCCATCCCTCGGCTCGCTGGCGACTAACGATCAATCCGCCGATGTCCCAATAGAGCTGAATGAGTTCCCGATTGACGGCCAGCGACGCCTTGATCTGCGCCGTCCGTATACGTTCCTTGATATCCGTGAGCAATGCATGGTACCCCCTGGCCGGCACAACTGCCGAGCGTACAAGCTGTGATCGATTACGCCTCGCACTCGGCATATGCCACGCGACTTCGTCAGAACTGGAATGCGTATCATAAACTCCACGAATCGTATGGAGCGCAAGATTTCTAGAATTAAACACATGAACTCACCGCGCGAATTCTGACGGCATGGATTGCGTACGACGTCGACGTCGAAGCGCGCGTACGTGATCGGCTGACACCAAGCTCTTACAATAGAGGGTTCTCTTTTACAATCGGCTCCTCTGTCAGTCGGCCCAACCTCAGCCTCCCGGAACAGTGCCGCACCGACCGACTGGGAAGAGTCGGCCCGAGCAATCGCATGCATCGTCATCGTGCTGTGCAACATTGGATGAGCGGCGAACCAAGCAGTCATTTCACGCGCAACGACCGAGGCAGCCCAGGTACGGACCAAATCCTGCCCCCGCTACCATTGTTGCTTAAAGGCAACAGCAAAATTCAGCGAGTTACACCATGGGTTCCCTATGGTGACCTGCTATCGAGATTCGAGTCATTGCGCCGGGTCGTGTGCATCCAAGAGACCACTAGTTCTCAGAGCTAATCAGAACCCCAGTCGTCCAAAACCGTTGCGCCCAAAATCGGACTCAGTGCCACCATTACCGATGATCGAATCACTTCCGCGCTATCGAAGGACGTGGCAATCTGGTCACTCTATGCGCGAGCGCAACATAACGACATGATGCGTTATCCGGAGGACCTACAGGAATTCAGGCGCCTCATGCCGGGTAAGCGGGCGTGGCCGTTTCACAATCACCCGGCCAAGGAGGAGATGTTTTTCCTGCTGCAGGGCGGCGGCGAGGTCCGAATCGGCGAGGCAAGATACCCGCCCATCCGCACAGGCGACATCATCGCCTGCCCGGAGGGCGGCAGAGAAACGGCGCACCAGATTATAAATACCGGGGCCGAAGAGCTCCGCTATCTGTGCGTCAGCACCGAGCATTGATTGGAGATGGCACAGTATCCGGATTCGGGCAAGTTTGCAGTGAAAGCGGAGTTCGGAACCGCGCCAGCCGGCGCGCCTCGGCAAGTCATTTTGGCGGGCCGCGAGACTCAATCGGTCGATTTTTGGGACGGAGAATGAGTCCAAATAGCTTTGCTCGCCAGGGTCCTTGATGAAGCAGCTGGCGTAGCCGCTGGTTTCAGTGAAGCTGCTGGTCAATGAGCGGGGTCTTGTCGCGCACGCTGGTGCAAGAGGCGTCCGCTATGCGGAAGCTCGTAGAATCTCGCGACGGCCGCTCTTGGCCGAAGCTCACACAGCCTCGGCCGCTTGCCGCCGGGCACCGACCCCTCTCACTGCCAGGTCAAAAGCATGATGCGTATCAGCGCGCGACGTTGCATTCCGTTGCCCTTTGTCGCATCGCCGTCGGAAGACCTCCGTTTGGATCGGGTCGGCAGGGGACCTGCACTATGCATTTCTGGGTCATTAGAGATGTCTAGCGATTATGGAAGGTTTGGGATTTGCGCAGCGGATCGAGCGATAGCGAGTCGGCTCGAAGGTGAGTTAAAGGCCGGTGCGCAAGAACGGCTGGGCGCACGCGCTGGGCGTCGGTGTCATCTAGCGGTGGTTCCATAATCACAGGCTCTGTAGGAACTGGAGCACACGATCGGAAGGCCGGTAGCGCGGAGATGTGGTTCGGGGTGCCTTAACGGACTGTAGGGCGCGCCGCTTCATCTGCACGTCGGCCTCGACGTACATGTGCGTAGTCATCGGACTCTCGTGACCGAGCCACAGGGCGATGACGGTGATGTCGACGCCAGATTGCAACATATGCATAGCCAGGGAATGTCGGAGCAGGTGGGGGGAGATGCGCCGGGTGGCGAGTTCGGGGTACTCGGTGGCGGCGGTCTGCGCTGCGAGCAGGAGCCGTTCAGTAATGCCGATGCGGGTGAGGGAGCCACCGGAGCGGTTTGTGAAGAGGGGCTGTTCGGCGTTGCGCGGGTTTTGCCGCAACCAGCGCTTGAGCAGCCGGGCGGTGCTCGGCCAAAGGGGGACTTGGCGCTCTTTGCGTCCCTTCCCGTGGATGAGGAGGGCCGGGCCTGTCTCGAAGGAGGCGTCGGCGATGCGCATGCCGATGAGCTCGGAGACCCGTGCGCCGGTATTGTAGAGGGTGGTCAGCATGACCCGGTCGCGTTGTCCGCTCCAGGTTGAGGCGCTGGGTGCCTGCAGGATGGCTTGGATATGCTCGCGGGAGAGAAAGCCGATAAGAGGCTTCTCGAAGCGCTTCATCGGGATGGCCAGCACCGACTGGGTGAGCGCCAGGGCGGAGGGCTCCTTGATGGCGACGTACTGCATGAAGGAGCGGATGGCGGCGAAGCGGGCATTGCGGCTGCGGATGCTGTTGTGCCGTTCTTTCTCTAGATGCTCCAGGAAGGCGAGGATGAAGGGGGCGCACAGGTCCGAGAGGGCTATGTCGGCCGGTCGTTTGCCGAGGTGTTGCTCAGCAAAGGCCAGCAGGCGAGTGAAGCTGTCTCGGTAAGCCTCGACCGTGCGGGTACTTACGTGGCGCTGCTGGATGAGGCGCTCGAGGAAGAACTGTTGCAGCAGGATACCGAGGTTAGACTGCTTGAGCGGGTTCATAGGCTGCTCCTTCCGGCGGCACGCCGCAGTCGCCGAGCAGCCAGCCTCATCAGCTCTGGGGTTGCCGTGAGATACCAGTAGGTGGAGGTTACGTTCACGTGACCGACGTACGTGCACAGGGAAAGGATGACGCGGTCGACATCGACGTCCTGGGCGTACCATCGTTCGAGCCGACGGCAAATGAACGTGAAGCGCAAGTCATGGATGCGTGGAGCGGCATGGCCCCCGCGGGGGATCCAGCCGAGCTGTTCACGTATCCGCTCGAAGGCAAACTGAACCGATCTGAGTGCCAGGGGTAGGCCTTGATCGGTCAGGAAGAACTTCTGAGCGGCTGGAAATGAGATGGCGTGCTCGCATCTATCGGCATAGCGGTGCAATGCGCGAATCGTACTTGCATGCAACGGCACGTAGCGGGTCTTGTGGAACTTCCCCTCGCGGACGTGGATTAGCCCGCGTTCGAAGTCGACGTCGTGGCGCTCGAGAGCGAGTGCCTCCGAGAGCCGCAGGCCCGTGGCGGCCAAAAGACCGAAGAGGGTGGAGTAGCTGTCGGCGCGCAGGCATCCTCGAGGCGGCCACTGAGCTGCGGCGGCGAGCAGAGCGCGCAACTCGGCGGCGGAGTAGATATGCGGAGTACGGTGCCGATGCCCGGGACCGAAGAACTCCGCGGGCGGAATCTCATCGCGCGGATCCAGGCGGTGGCAAAACTGGGCAAAGGGACGTATCTGAGTCAAGCGCGCGGCGGCGGTGCGCTCCCGCGGACGCCTCGATGCTTGCGCCCACGCCAGCAGCAGCGCGCAGGTCAGCGGCCCGCGATGCGCGCGCGTCTGCGCGAAGCGTACGAAGCTCTTCAGTTGCGATCCAACCACGTGCATGGTGCAGCCGGCCTGACGACGCTCGGCAAGATACGCATGAACCTTCTCCAGGATGGTGCTGCTGTGGCTCATGACCGCTGCCCTCCGGGCCAGGGCAGAGCGATGCGCTTGAGCGCTGGCAGATTGACCTTGGCGTACATCGCGGTGGTATCGAGACTGCGATGGCCGAGCATGTCCGCGATCAGCTTGAACGGAGTTCCCTGCTGAACCAGCTGGGTAGCGAAGGAATGGCGCTAATTCCGCCGGCGGAATTAGCGCCATAGTTCCGGCAACCGGATTATTCCGGCAACCGATGGGCGATGTATGCATTTTCCGGTGGATCGCGCGATCTACGGTGCGTTGATGGCGGCATAATCAGAGGGCCTTGAGGAAGGCCAAGAACACGCCGCGGTCCCGAGAGAACCGTCACAAAATGGCAAAGGCCGTCAAGAAGTAGATCGAGCACGAGGGCGTAGTGCCGATTCCGATATCGATGTTACTGCCACTTTCGGCTCTCGTCTCCCGTTGGGGATCTTTCCCCAGCTTTGAGGAGACGAACGATGAAGATCGATCGCAAGGGTGCATTAGCAGAACCAACTCCGCGCCTCTACGTTGGACCACTCGCATCCCAGATTGATAGCTTTGCGAAGTTCCTCGCCCACCAAGGGTACGCTCCGGACTCGGTAACGAGCAAATGTTTGCTCGTAGCGGATCTCAGCCGCTGGCTCAGGCGGCGCGGATTGACGCACGCAGAGCTGGACGAGGGGATTCTCAAGCAGTTTCACGCCCATCATCGCAGCTCGATTAGGCGCGGCGATGTGGCCACGAGCCAGCAGATGCTCACGTGGTTACGCGGCTTCGGGGTCGTTCCAGCGTTACCGCAAACGGTAGACCGGACCGTGTTGGGTCGGCTCACGCAAGACTATGAGAGGTTCCTGAGCTCGCAGCGTGGCTTGGCTCCCGCGACGTTGAGAAGTTATTCACCCATCGTGCGCAGATTTCTGACCGAGCGATTTGGGAACTCGGCTGTGCACGTTGAGGATCTGCGCCCACGGGACCTGCATCGCTTTATTCTTCGGCAAGTTCCGCGAGGCAGTCGCAACTACTCCAAGCTCATGGTCACGGCGCTGCGCTCCTTTCTCGGTTTTCTATTTCAGCGCGGAGCAATCAAGATCGATCTTCTCGCCGGCGTGCCGGGCGTCGCTAACTGGAGGTTGTCGCACCTGCCAAAGTCGCTCCCGCCGGACCAGGTCGAGCGATTGCTTCGGTGTTGCGATCGCAACACGCCGTCCGGCCAACGTGATTACGCGATCCTGCTGCTCTTGGCTCGACTCGGATTACGTGGTGGCGAAGTGCTCGCTATGACACTTGACGACCCGGACTGGGAGCGGGGCGAGATCATCGTGCGCGGCAAAGGTCAGCGATTAGATACATTGCCGTTGCCGAAGGATGTGGGTGCAGCGCTGGTCCATTATCTGCGGCACGTTCGGCCTGCATGTTCGACGCGCACGCTCTTCATCCGCATGAGAGCTCCGCACCGCGGTCTTCGCCTGAGCGCCATTTGCTGCGTCATTCGTCGCGCGCTGAAGCGCGCGGGATTGGACCCCGATTTTAAGGGGGCGCATCTCCTTCGTCATTCACTCGCGACCAATATGCTGCGCAAGGGCGCCTCTCTCGACGAGATTGGCCAACTGCTGCGTCACGCGCAGCCGACGACGACACAGATTTACGCCAAGGTGGATATCGAAGCGCTGCGCCGTATTGCCCTTCCCTGGATGGGAGGCGCGTCATGAGCAAGCTACGAACCGTTCTTGATGAGTACCTGGCGGTGCGTCGCGCACTGGGGCACAAGCTGCGCGAACCAGCGCAACTGCTGCAGCAGTTCGTCAACTTCACAGAGCAAGCCGGCGCATCCTACATCACCACCGAACTGGCATTGAAGTGGGCCACCCAGCCTGCCCATGCACAGCGAACTTGGTGGGCAGCACGCCTGGGCGTGGTCCGCCGCTTCGCCCAGTACTGCAGCTGCCACGACCCACGAACCCGAGTGCCCCCGCCGGGTCTGCTTCCCTATCCTTACCGTCGAGTGCCGCCGTACATTTATCGGGACCGGGAGATCAGTCGTTTACTTAAGGCGGCGCGGCAGCTGCCCTCCACGGTGGGGCTGCGTCCGCATACCTACACCACACTGTTTGGCTTATATGCCAGCGCCGGTCTGCGCACCAGCGAGCCGCTGCGTCTCGACCGTGACGACGTCGATCTTGTGCATGGCGTGTTGACGATCCGTGACACAAAGTTCGGCAAGTCGCGGTATGTGCCGGTGCATCCGTCCACGCAACGCGTGTTGCAGCGTTACGCCAGGCGGCGCGATCGCCTTTGTCTGCACCCGGACGGCCCGAGCTTCTTCCTCTCGGATCAGGGCAGGCGCCTGCGCGATCACATCGTGCGGTGGACGTTCGTCCGATTGTCTCGCCAGACCGGCCTTCGGAACGCCGGCGATTCCCATGGACCCCGCATCCACGATCTGCGTCATCGCCTGGCCATTACCACACTCACCCGTTGGCATCGGTGCGGCGTCGATGTCGAGCGTCATCTGCCAGAGCTCTGCACGTACTTGGGGCACGCTCACATCACGGATACACAGTGGTACCTGACAGCGACCCCGCAGCTGCTGCGCCAGGTGCTGCAGCGCGTCGAGCGATCCGAGCGCGGGAGCCGTCTATGAAGACGCCCAACCCGTTTCCTGTCCTTCTGGAGTCATTCTTCATGGATCGACTAATGCGACAGCGGCAGGCGAGCCCCCACACCATCGCGAGCTACCGCGATACCTTTCGCCTGTTGATCCAGTACGCACAGCTGCGGCTTCGCAGGACCCCCTCGCAATTGACCCTGCCGGATCTGGACACGCCATTCCTCGGTGGGTTCCTCGATCATCTCGAGCAAAAACGCGAGAACAGCGCTCGCAGTCGCAATGTGCGCCTGGCGGCCATCCATTCATTCTTCCGCTACGTTGCATTGCACGCGCCGGAATACAGCGCCGTGGCGCAGCGCGTTCTCGCCATGCCCGGCAAACGCTACGTGCGCCGACCCATTTGCTTCCTCACACCCATCGAAGTCGACGCGCTGCTCGCGGTGCCCGATCTTGGCACCTGGAGCGGACGACGTGACCGAGCCCTGTTGCTGCTGGCCGTGCAGACCGGCCTGCGCGCGGCAGAGGTCATTGGCCTGCGATGTGAAAACATCGTATTGGGCGCCGGCGCGCACGTGCAGTGCTTGGGCAAAGGACGCAAGACCCGATGTACCCCGCTTCGCAAAGAGACCGTCGCGGTCCTGCGTGGTTGGCTACGCGAACGCCAGGGACAACCTTCCGATCCGGTCTTTCCCACCGCACGGGGCCAGCCGCTCGGTCACGACGGATTGGAATACCTACTCAACAAATATTTGACGGTCGCTCGTCGTGATTGCTCCACGCTGGTAAAAAAACGTGTCACGTTCCATTCCTTGAGACATTCGCTCGCGATGAACCTCCTTCATCACGGCGCTGACCGTTCCGTGATTGCGCTTTGGCTCGGTCACGAAAACGTCGAAACAACGTCCGTCTATCTGCAGGCCGACATGGAGCTGAAAGAGCAAGCCTTGGCGAAAACTACCTCAGCACGGGCCCGCGCCACTCGCTATCGCCCTAGCGATCGCGTCTTGGCCTTCCTCAAGGCCCTCTGATTATGCCGCCATCAACGCACCGTAGATCGCGCGATCCACCGGAAAATGCATACATCGCCCATCGGTTGCCGGAATAATCCGGTTGCCGGAACTATGCCGGAGAGTGTAGAGCAGACACCAGCGGGCAATTCGGCTTTCGCGGCTGCAGCGCGCACGTGCTCATCCCAATCGGAGTGCGCCCAAGGCTTGCCGTCGTCGCGGGTAAAGAGCCAGGCGTTCGGTAGTTTGTCTTTCGCCAACCGCTCGAAGAACAGCAGCGCGGCCCGAGGAAGCGGAACCGTACGCGGATGACCCTTGGCAAAAAACGAGATTGACGCTGTCCGGGAATCGAATTGAGATCGCCTCGCCTTGCGCAAATCTCCCGGCCTCGCGCCGGTCAGAGCGATCCCAGCGATGAGCTCGCCAACGCCCTCCCCGCGGCGGCAGAGACGGCTGAAAGAGATAGATGTCTAGCTTAGCTAGGCCCCGGCCTGCGTCTTGGACGGGAAACACCTCCGACCGATAAACCTGCACACCAAACTGGCTCAAAGTGATCGCAATTTGATTGATATTGAGGCCGGCGAGCAGGAGGGAGGCATGTGCTCCGCTGTCGCACAATATACGAGCAATCAAATGCCCACCGCCATTCAGATCATGGTCGCCATCCAGTGTTACGGGCACTTCAAAGTTTGGCTGACGCCATTGGCGAAGACGCCAGTGGCAAGCCGAGTGACGCCGTCAAAAATTCAATATATGAGGACAGCCGCGAGGTATGCGAAGCAAGATTTAACGGTATGGGGACATTTACATGTTACGTTTGGTTCTGGTACCTCCACGCTAATGTTGAACAAGTGAGGGAGGACTTGGCTCGTGGGTTGGAAAAAAGCTATGGATTAGAAAGCACGGATTAGCCCCTGTTAACACGATGGGAGCTACAGCACTAAGCGATAGGTGTGGTCCATATCCGACGGGCTGATCATGTGCCCTCGTGGCCACCGGGCAGGACGGTGTCGTAGCCAATTCCTCGCGTTCAATTCTGGAATCGTGGCTACCATTTGTGTGTCCGAGCGCGTTGGCCACGTCATCCAGTAGGCCGGTAACCGAAGCACCGTGTAACCTTCAGTTCATGCCTTCCGAAACCGTCGCCCCCTGGCCACTCCGCGATGCGCTGATAACGGCCCTCGCGGTGTTGGACAATAAGCTCGGCATCATCGAAGGAAACAGAGAGCTGGCCAAGTATGCGCATTCCGTAGTTGCGGACTGGAGAACTGATCCGGACCTCGTGGTCTTCGGCGCGCTCGCAAGCGAAACCGATCATTTACCATTCGGCACAGTCCGGGACCGTTGGAGTGCCGAGGGGCTGGCGAAGGCCGACGCGGAGATCGATGCAATCACCCGGAGAAATCACCAAGGTGCGGCGGGCGTGCGAAAACCTGATCGCTGGCTTCGGCCCGGGGAAGCGAACCGTTACTCTGTACAGGCCCGTAGGGCCGCAAGAGCTCGATCTTATTGCCGCATCAGGATGGCGGGAGTTCCCGCCGCGGTTGCCGGGCCAGCCAATCTTCTACCCGGTGACGAACGAAGCATATGCAACGCGGATCGCACGTGATTGGAACGTGAGGGAGAACGGCGCCGGGTTCGTCACTAAGTTCGAGGTCGACGCCTATTACCTCAGTCGCTTTGCCGTCCAGAAAGTAGGCGGCGCGATTCACACGGAGTACTGGATTCCTGCGGAGGACCTTCCGGAATTCAATCAGCATATAGTCGGCAAGATCGCCGTCACAGCCGAATTCAGGTAGCCTGTCCGAAACGACTGCTCGGCGTTTTTACGGAGTATAATGTGCTGTGGCGGAGGTACCGATGACAAATGTTACTGTCCAACTTAGTGAGCGAGAGATCGAGGCTCTCAAGGCGCGCACAGGCAAGCGAAGTGCCACAGCGGCACTCAAGGCTTGGGCTGCCCGCGCAAATGCCAAGCGTTCAGCCGCGGAACTCCGAAGCGCTCTCAAGGATTCGCTGAAGGAAGAAGCCACCGGCAAGGGGCGCCGCTTCGACAGCGGCCGTGAGGCCACTCGGTGGCTCGAGAGCTAATCATTCTCCAGCGTTTCAAGCGCGATTACCGGAAAGCTCGTAAGCACGCCGAATTTGACGCCGAGACGCTGGAGTACGTCTTCGACGCACTGATCTCCGGCGAGAGGCTCCCATCGGCCCTCCGTGAGCATCGGCTCGGCATGCGCGGCCATAATTGGAGCGGCTTCACGGAGTGCCACCTGGGATCCGACCTTCTGCTCATCTATCGGGTCCGTCGGCGCGTGGTGGTCATGCACCGCATCGGGACGCACACGCAGCTGTTCGGAGCACCACGACGCCGCGATCGTCCGCTGCCGCGGCAGCCGCGCAAGGCGAAATGACCTGGGACAATTTTGGGTACGCCTGCGCCAATGAGGCGCCGTACCCCACGTGTTGGCGAGCGACGCGCGGCCGTACCCCAGCAGACCCCGTTGACCCCGCTGAGCGCCTGTTAGGTGGTTAGGTCCTCGAGTGTCGAGATGAGTGCAGCGCATCGGTCAAACGCGCTCGAGGGCACTCTCCACGTCCTCGAGCTTCAGCCTCTTGGTTTCCGGGAAGAAGAGCGTGACGACGACGAGTTGCGCAACCATGGCTGCGGCGAAGAACACGAAGGGCAGCCCCTTGGAATAGGCTGCCGCGATCGGGAATAGCGTCGCGATCAGCGCATCCATGAACCAGTGCGTCGAAGCGCCGAGAGCCTGGCCTCGAGAGCGCACCTCGGTTGGAAAGATCTCCGAGATATAGACCCAAATGACCGTGCCCTGAGAGAACGCAAAGGAGGCGATGAACACCACCAGCATCCAGACCAGCCAGTTCTGATGTGCCCTTGAGTACTCTATGTATGCGGTAGCCGCGAGCGAAACGATGAGACCGATCGAGCCGGCTCTGAGCAGGGACTTGCGACCGAACCGGTCGATTACGGCGAGTGCCATCAGGGTGAAAACCAGGTTCGTCGCGCCAATGATCACCGCCTGCCCGGCGGCGGACACCCTGCCAAACCCGGCAGCCGCGAAAATGTCGTTAAGGTAGTAGAGGATCGCGTTGATCCCCGAGAGCTGGTTGAACGCTGCGACCGCAACCGCAAGCAAGATGGGTCTTGCGTGTCTCCTTAAGGAAAGACGCGGCAGAACATCATTCGCGGCGCTGTGGCTACGAGATTAAGATTCCAGCTCCGCAGCAATGTCTTTGATTCCGATTCTCGAGAGGATTGCAGCGGCTTCGCCGTTTCGGCCCCTGACCACGAGCCACCGCGGACTGCTCGGAATCGTGAACAGCAGCGCGCCGAGGATGATTGCCGGTGCGATCGCCACGAGGAACTTCCAGCGCCAGTCTTGCGCTGCGAGAGACATGAGGCCGATCAGATAGTTGCTCAGGTAGGCGACCAGTATCCCGAACACGATGTTGAGCTGGAATACGCCCACCAGCGCGCCGCGCTTGGCGGCCGGTGCGATCTCCGCGAGGTAGGTGGGCGCCAACACAGTCGAGGCCCCGATCGCGAGACCGCCGATGACTCTTGAAGCGACGAAGACACTCAGAGTCGGCGCCGCGAAGCTGCCCAGGGCAGATAGCAAATACGCGGGTGCGACACACTCAAGTGACGACCGGGGTTGCAGGACAAATCTGAGTCGGACATCGCATGTGCCTCTGGGTCGCGACGGTGGCTTATACGTACGCGAGGGCGCTGCGGATGCAGGTCGAAGGGGCGGCCGGGATGCCGCCCGGGACTTCGGGACTATCAGTCCCTGGGAAGGGAGTTGAAGGCCTCCAGCGCGAGCTGCCGCGAAGCCTTCAGGTCGACCATGGGCTGGGGATAGCCGCAGCGGGTCAGAGCGGCCGGGTCGCGCCACGGCTCGTGCAACAGCCTGGCGGGCAGTGCCGCCAGCTCGGGCAGCCAGCGCTTCAGGTAAATCGCCTCGGGATCGAATCGGGCGGCCTGGGTCAGGGGACTGAACACCCGAAAATACGGCGCCGCATCGGCGCCGCTGCCCGCGACCCATTGCCAGCCGAGAGTGTTGTTGGCGAGGTCCGCATCGACCAGCGTATCCCAGAACCAGCGTGCGCCGTGAAGCCAGTGCACACGCAGGTTCTTGGTCAGGAAGCTCGCGGCGATCATCCGGACGCGGTTGTGCATCCAACCGCTGCTCGAGAGCTCCCGCATGCCGGCATCCACGAGCGGCACTCCGGTCAGGCCGCGCTGCCACCGCCGGAGCACGGCCGCATCGGCCTCGGCCCAGCGGAAGGCATCGAAGCGGCGATTGAAGTTGCGCTCGCAGGTGCCCGGAAAATGAAAGAGCATGTGATGGGCGAACTCGCGCCATCCGAGCTCGCGCAGATACGCCTCCATGCCCTCTCGCTCCGAGCTGCCGGCGCGCCCGGCTCGCTGGCTCAGCTCATACTGGATCTGACGCGGCGTGATCTCGCCGAAGTGCAGGTGCGGCGAAAGCCGCGACGTGCCGGGCTCTGCGGGCCTGTCGCGGCCCGCGGCGTAATCCGCGAGCGCACGCTCGCAGAAATGGCGCAATCTCGCCCGGGCATTCGCCTCGCCCGGCCGCCAGGTCGCAGCGAGTCCGCCGGCCCACGGAATGCGCGGCTGCAGCTCGAGGGCGGCCAGCGGCAAGCCCCCTGGAATCGTCAGCCACTGCCGCGGGCGCGGCGCGGGAAGCGGCCGTTGCGGCGTCAGTTGCGAGGCAAGGCGGCGCCAGAATGGCGTAAAGACCCGGTATGGACCCTGCCGGGATCGGTTGAGTCGCCATGGCTCGAGCATGAGATTGCCCGGTTGGCTCTCGACGATGATGCCTCGCTTGCGCAGCTCGGCCTTGACGCGCGAGTCGCGCTCGATCAGCGCCGGCTCGTAACATCGCGTCCAGTAGACCGCCCGGGCACCACTTTGGGCGAGCAGCCGGTCGAGCTCATCGAGAGCGTCTCCCGCGGCGAGATACAGCTGCCCTCCCCGCTCCGCGAGCGCTCGGCCGAGAGCCTGCAGCGACTGGTGCAGCCACCACCGGCTGGCCGCACCGGGGGCCCAGATCCCCTCCTCGTGCGGCGAATGGATGTACACGGGCAACACGCACTCGTGCGCGGCGCATGCCGCCACAAACGCCGGATGATCGGAGAGACGCAGGTCGCGCCTCAGCCATACCAGAGCCGTGCTCATCACTGGTGAGGCTCAGGCGTGCGTAGAGCCTGGGAGCGACAGCAACACGGCCGCGGCCGAGACGGCGGAATTACCGCCGGTCGCTGCGGCGCCGATTTTGCCCTGACCTATCACAGGCCCCGTGGGTTGTCCGGTCGGCGAGCCGCCCAGAGGCTCGAGCGATACGGCGAGGGCGGCTGTCGGCCCGAGTTGGGAGAGGAGCGCCGGTGGCAGCTCGATGGTGATCGGCGCCGTCGCGGAGATGACGCCAACAGCGATCGGCTTGCCACCGTGCGGGATCAGCCAGAGCTCGGCAGAGCGCCCGGCGCTCACGCCTCGAGGCGAGGCCGGCACGACGATCATGCGAGCCTTCCCGATGTCCATGGTGGCGGTCCATCCGACGCGGCCGCCGCTCTCGGTGATCGTGGAGGCCATGTAGGGTATGCGAGGCGTTGCCGCCGGCCGGCGTACGACGAGCATCACGATCGCCACGCAGGCCGCGGCGAGAAGCACACCCGTCATGAGACTCAATAGGTGCCAGAACCGCAGGCTTTCCCAAACACCCGGCCGCGCGCTCTGCTGTCGCGACCGCCGCGACTCAGCTAGCTGCAGCTCACTGCGGATGCGCTGCCAGAGTTGCGGGGGTGGCGTTACGGGCGCGCCCTCCTCCGCCAGCGGCAGCAGCTGGCGCCTCCAGCGCTCCACGGCCGCGGCGGCCGATTCGCTATCTGCCATCTCGCGCTCGACCTGCGCCCGGGCATCCGCGTCGAGTACGCCGAGGACGTATTCGGCGTAGCGCAGATCCGGAGTGCCATCATCGGACGGTGTGCTCATTTGACCAGGGTCATGTTTCCAGGCACGTGCGCAATTGCGCCAAGGCGCGCCGGATCCGGCTCTTCATCGTTCCCAGGGGTACCTGACAGCGCTCCGCCAGCTCCTTATACGTAGCGCCGGAGAAGAAAGCTTCGCGAACCGATTTTCGATCATCAGGCTCGAGACTCTCGAGACATCGGCGCAACCGCCGGTATTCCTGGCTCGCCTCGGCGTCCACGGCCGGCACCACCCGCCCGTCCGCAAGGGTATCAAAGTCGATGGGCTCGAGCGGCACTCGCATGCGGCGCTGGCGCAGGCGGTCAATGGCCCTGTTGCGCGCCAGTGTGACCAGCCATGTGGTGGCCGCGGCGAGCGTCGACTCGAAGTCCCGGGCCCGCCGCCACACCGTGACGAACACCTCCTGCAGGACATCCTCGGCCTCATTCCGATCCCGCAACATCCGCAGACAGATACCGAAGAGCCGCATGGACGTGCGCTGATAGAGCTCCGCGAAGGCGCTGGCGTCCCCCTGCCCGGTGCGGGACAACAGGCTCTCGAGTGCCAACGGCTCGTCCGCTTGCTTGTTCATTCTTGCAATCGCGTCGCTCGATCCGAGTGTCTCATGCGCAGCTCGCGACGCACCCGACCACGGGCCGCCAGTGTTCACGAATTCACCGCCTGCTGGGCATGCGACTCGCGGTGCCCCATGACGGCTCCTGGTATCTGAGTGAGCAGCGTGACAAATCGGACGCCAGGCATGGAGCGCCGCGCCTGCCTCCACAGCTTGCCGCCAGCCCAAATCTCAACGTTCGCGGGCAAGCGGGCCCGCAAATCCTGCAACATGTCATAGGCGACAGTCAGCTTGAGTGCTTCGCTGAAGGACAGGCCCACCACATCGATGCGCTGCCGCCGAACCATCTGGGCGATATCGCAGGCGGGCGTCTGCACGCCTAGAGAAACGCAGCGTGCGCCCTCGGCAGCGAGGCACACCTGTGACATGAGTAGCCCGAGCTGGTGCTCCTCGCCGGGCAAAGTCGTGAGCATCACACTCGGCTGCAGCGTCCCCGGAAGAATCGGGCCGATTGCCTGTCGCAGCAAGTGCTGCATCTGCTCCGTATAGATATGCTCCTGACTCACCGCGATCTCCCCGCGTGACCAGGCATCGCCGACGAGCTCGTTCAGCGGGGCCGCGAACTCGATTACGAAGCGCTGCAGCCCGAGCCGCAACAGCACCCGTGAGAGGTGCGCCCGCAATGCAGTTTCGTCATAGCGCTGCAGCAATTCGATGGACTCCTCCATCTGTGACGCGAGCGCGCGACCCGGGGCATCGCCAGCTCCCGCTGGGGCCACCGCCTCCCGCGCATGGAAACGCTCGAGCAGCTCGGCAAGCGGAACATTCATCAACTGGCCCGGGCGCTTCCCCGTGTCGAGGAGCCGGCTGATGACGCGCAGCTTCTCCAGCTGCTCGGGCGGATACAGGCGCTCCCCGCGCCCGTCCCGCTTCGGGCGGGGAAATCCATACCGCCGCTCCCAGACACGCAGGGTGTCCTTCGAAAGGCCCGTCTCCCGCTCGACCGTAGCAATCGTGGCTTGGACGTTCGGCTGCCGCCGCGATCGTGTCATGGACATTTTAACTATATTTTGCCTTTAGAGGCCTATTCTATGCATGTGATCCATGTTTGTCCAAGACAAATGAGCCCATGGCCGGCGGATTCGACACGGCAGGTCTTGTGGCTGCATGCCGCTCGCGACGGGGAGCATCATCCCTTCGGTGCCGAAGTTCACCGCCTTCTGCCCGCCCTCGCGCATGGCCGCAGCTTCATCTGCTATAGCCGCCCCGGCCCGGGGGACGAAATCGGCAAGTGCGTTGATGTGGTCGGCCACCTGTCGCAGGCGGTATTCGAGAAAGCCGGCCTGCCGCGAGATGCGGACGTGTATTTGTGCGGGCCGAACCGCTTCATGGCGGACATGAAAAAGGCACTGGCAGCTCTGGGTCTGCCCTCCGACCGGATACACGTCGAGATATTCAACGGCGGCGAGTCCCTGAACCCCGGGGTCGTCGGCTCCTCGACGCGAGCTGCGCACCCGCCTCCGGATGACACGAATACCGGACCGGTGATCTCCTTCGCGCGCAGCGGAATCGCGGCGCACTGGAAGCCTTCCACCTATCAAAGCATCCTGGAGCTGGCCGAGGCATGCGACGTTCCGGTCCGCTGGTCATGTCGGAGCGGTGTCTGCCATAACTGCGAGAGTGGCCTAGTATCTGGGTCGGTGGCTTACCGACCGGAGCCGCTCGACAAGCCGGCCGACGGGAATCTCCTCATTTGCTGCTCGCAGCCGACCGGCGATCTCGTCATCGACCTGTGACGGAAGGGTCACCTCGCTTCAGAATCTCGTCGGGATCCAGCCCGCGATCGATCCCGTGCGCCAAAACGGTCTGGCCGGGCGCGAGATCAAGTCTCTTGCCGTCAAGGGAGACCTCGACTGAATCCGCCTCGAACGACACGAAATTCGAGATGCGCGCAACCTCGGGCCACGCTTGCACGTAAGACCACGCCGCCTTCCCGCGCTCGCCAATGTCGTAATAACTGCAGAGGCCCTTGTATGGACAGAAGGTTTGTCCCTCGACCGGACTCAGCGCGCTCGCCTCGACATCCTCGCGCGGCACGTACCAGCGCGGCGCGAAACCGGATTCGTACAGCGCGAGTGGCCGCTTCGTGTCGGCAACGAGCCGGGCGCCGTCCTTCACCACCAGATGGCGTGAGCTCTGGCGAATATCGATACGGTGATATGCATCGGCGGCGTGGCCAACGATGCGCTCGTCCTCCTCGAAAAAAGCGTCCATCGCTCGCCAGGCAAACGCGAGGCGACCGCGAAACACTCCGGCAAACTCAGGGAGAGCGGTGAACTGCCATGCGGCGCGTGACACCCGTCGATCGCCGACGGTTACGGTGAACCACTCGGTATCGCCGAAGTCGGGATGCTGGGTAGTTCGATTCTCGCTGACCAGCGCGCCAGGCTTTATGCTCGCCAACGGGAAGAACGCGACAGGATAGCGGCCGGGCTCGTGGAGCAGGAGCACGTCCTCGCTGTCCGCTATCCATTCGTCCGCCAATTTCACCCGCAGACGTCGGCGGAGGGGCTCGGCATAGAACAGGCGCTTCGGCACTGGCTCGCGGCTGAGGAGGTGGCCGACCGGTCCTTCGCCCAAAGGGCCTTGTTGCCAGGACAAACCCATTGCTCTTCTCCTGTGATTCTCGTGGTCAGGAAGTCCGGTGACCCCGCTCCTGCAGAGTCCAGGTATTGCCGTCCGGATCGGCGAAGTCGGCGAAGCTGGCGTAATCGCGGCGCTGCGGGTCCAACCCCGCGCTCCACCCTCCGGCCCAGGTCTCGACTGGCTCCTTGTGCCGTACCGGCCCGACCGCCACGCCGCGCGCGATGAGTCTCGCCCGCTCCGCCTCGAGATCCGTCGTGACGAGGTACAGATCATGAACCCGGCGCGACGAGTCGGCAACGACCAACTGGACCGAGCAAGTCGACCCCGGCGGAGTCAGTTGCACGACTCGGAACTCGGCGCTCGGGCGGTAATCGACGTCAAGCACAAAGCCGACCTGCTCGGCGTAGAAGGCACGGGCACGGTCGACGTCGGTGACAGGCAGAGGGACGACTTCCAAGGAGAGCATCGCGAGCCCCTATACAGCGATCCCCGACCAGATTTCGCCGGAAATCTCCGGGATCGGGTGTCGACTATTCATAACTCGATCTACAACCGTAGCTTGCTACTTTGCCAATATCAATCGCCACACCTGGCGCGACGCGCAAGCGTCTTAACAGCAGCGGGAAGCCCTTGATGTAGATTACGCCGGCGGTCGCAATTCTAAAACCAGTAGGTCGAATACGCCGTCGGGGCCTGAACCGCGGGCGAAAGCCCCATGATCGCAGCCTTGTGGCGACCTCTTCACGTGTTCTAGGCGCGCAGACGGCCGAAGTGCTCCAGGCCCCGTGCAGGGCAGCCCTGCAGAGATGACGATCAGGCTTGAGCCGGTTGCGTGGGTGTCGCAGTCCGCGCGGCCACGACGCGCTGGACGAACCGGGCGAAAATGACGACCATAGCGGCGCGCCGATCGCGCCAGCGTTAAAGCTCCACCGAGACTTTACTCCGCGGCGCGGATCCACACCGAGAACAGCCTCAAATATGGTCCGCGCGATGCACTCGCACTGCTGCGAGCTGGCGGGTGGAATCCGCTTGGGAACTGGACCGACAAAAACGGCCTCTTTTCGCTGATTCTTGCAGAGGCCGGAGCAGCATCGCCGATGAGGTCGATGCAGGGCTGTGCGTCAGAGGAATCAGGACACAGCTACGGTACAAATGCGCTCGGGCGCGAGTGGTGTTCTCAGACGTCTTCTGCGTGCAGCGCACACGGGGCTGGACGGAGCCGCCTTCACGGCGCCGCCTCGAAAGGCTGGGCTTGTCTAATTAACTTGTCAATGGCACCTTTAGCGGTTATCCAAGTGAGCGACCGATGCGAGCATTCACTGCCATGTGCCACCTATGACTGATTCGCGGCCGGCACCGTTCTTCATCGCTGAGAGCGTGGGGCTCGACTTCCTGAACTCCATCGCCCGCCCCGGCGACACGGAAGTCGACTGGATTGCCTCCGGGTGGGACCTTCTCGCGTGGCTGAAACAAGCGGACGTGGTTCCGCATGAGGTATTGGACTCCTTTCGAAGGAGCGCGCTTCCCGGCCAACTCGACGCCATTGCCGCCCAAGCACGGGCGCTGCGGGATTGGTTCAAGCCCTTTGTTCATAAACACAGGGGTAGACCTATTGGACCGAGGGCGCTGCGCGAATTGGAACCGCTCAATCGGCTCCTGATGCGCGATGAGGAATTTGTGCAAATCGTCGTTCGCGAGCGCCCCAGAGAACAAGGGCGTCAGCGCCCATCGGAGAATCGACGGCATTCCGGTCTCATCTGGCGCCGCGAGCGGCATTGGGAATCACCCGAGACATTGATACTTCCGCTCGCACGTTCGCTCGCCGACCTTGTCTGCTCAGAGGACTTCACCTACATAAAACAGTGTGAGGCACCGGGCTGCACTCTCCTTTTCATGGATCGCACTCGCGCCCGCGCGCGACGGTGGTGCAGCATGGCAATCTGTGGCAATCGGGCTAAACAGGCTGCTCACCGAAAGCGTGTGCAGGCGGCGGGAAAGCGCTCGACCGCCGCGGCATAATGGCGCCATTGGATCGGTCAATGGCCGATCCGCAAGATGGAGCATCGCGACATGCGGCGACTGACGATTTCCGTGGACGATGAGCTCGCGGATACCTTCGACC
>Ga0335073_10003646_pt1 | contig 21510 bp, 18 predicted proteins | sample Lox_Sample_22_FD_207093 | JGI IMG/M metagenome (GOLD analysis project Ga0335073, IMG submission 207093) | Soil microbial communities from Loxahatchee National Wildlife Refuge, Florida, United States - Lox_Sample_2.2 | ecosystem: Environmental > Terrestrial > Soil > Wetlands | place: USA...
TGCGGTGACTGCGGCCGGGTGTCCAACTGCCTGTCCGTCCAGCCGGTGGCCACTGAGTTCGGCCGCAAGACCCGGATCCACCAGTCGTCCTGCAACCTGGACTTCTCCTGCCTCAACGGCGACTGCCCGTCGTTCCTGACCGTGACACCGGCCTTGTCGCCGGCCCGCCGTCCTGCGGCACCAGCCCCTGCTGAATCAACGGCGGCGCCTGCCGAGCCCTCGTTGCTGTTCAGCCCGGACGGCTTCACCATGCGCATCACCGGCGTCGGCGGCACCGGCGTAGTGACTATCGCGCAGATCCTCGGCACCGCGTTCGCCGCCGACGGGCGCCAGGTGCGCGCCCTCGACCAGACCGGGCTGGCGCAGAAGGGCGGGGCGGTCGTGTCCGACCTGTCGGTCAGCACCGGGCCGGCCGAGCGGTCCGCCAAGCTCGGCTACGGCGAGTGCGACCTGTACCTGGGCTGCGACTCCCTCGTCGCCACCGACGGGACCCAGCTGCGCGCCGCGAGCAGGGACCGGACGGTGGCCGTGGTCTCGACGACCGAGGTGCCGACCGGGCAGATGGTGACGGACGTGAGCAAGCACTTCCCCGCAACCAGCCGGGTCAGGGCCGCGATCGAGGAAAAGGTGCGCTCTGCCCGCTTCCTCGACGCGGCGGCGCTCGCCAAGGAACTGTTCGGCGACGAGCAGTACGCCAACATGATCCTGGTCGGCGCCGCCTACCAGGCGGGCGCGCTACCGGTCAGCGCCGAGGCGATCGAGCACGCCGTCCGGCTCAACGGCGTGGCGGTCGACGCGAACATCCGGGCGTTCCGCGCGGGCCGGACGGTGAAAGACACGGACGTGCCCGCCATCGCCGCCGAGCAGGAAGCCGGTGCCGGGCTGGCCGAGCGGAGCCTCCAGGACCTGCTCGCGCTGCGGGTCAGGGAACTGGCCGCGTTCCAGGACCAGGCCTGCGCGGACGACTACGCCGGTTTCGTGGCCCGCGTCCGGGCCCGCGAGGCGGCCGTCACCGGCGGCGAGGAACTCACCCGGACGGTCGCGCAGTCCCTGTACAAGCTGACCGCCTACAAGGACGAGTACGAGGTCGCCCGCCTCAGCCTGGACCCCGCGCTCGACGAAGCGGTACGGGCACAGTTCGGTGCGGGCGCCCGCTACCAGTACCGGCTGCACCCGCCGGTGCTGCGTGCGCTCGGCCTCAAGCACAAGGTCAGCCTCGGCCCTTGGTTCCGCCCGGCCTTCGCCACCCTGGTCGCCATGCGCCGCCTGCGCGGCACCCGGCTCGACCCCTTCGGCCGCACCGAGGTCCGCCGCACCGAGCGCGCACTGATCACCGAGTACCGCGAGGTCATCGACCAGCTGCTGGCCGGCCTGACCGTCGGCAACCACGGCCTGGCGGTCCAGATCGCGGCCCTCCCGGACTTGGTCCGGGGCTACGAGGACATCAAGCTGGCAACCGTCCGCACCTACCACGAAAAGCTGGCCGAGTTGCGCGCCGAGTTCACCGCCTCAGCCTCCCCGACCCTGGTCCGCTAACCATCTGCAGGCCCGGGCCTGGCGGCCTCCGCCGACCGCAGTTTCTCCAGGATCCGCTCGGCGTGCTCCACCAGCGCGCCAGCGCGACACCGGCGAGATCCTGAACCTGCTCGCCGACTGGGTCCCCACCGACGCGACCCGGAGGCGCAGATCCTGGTCGAGGGCCCCGACAGCCTTTGTTCGACTGAACACGGTGAAAGGTCAGCTCAGAAAGTCCGTGACGTCGACGGCGAACTCGGCGTGATGCTGGAACAGGAAGCCGTGGGCCGCATCCGGGTAGATCTTCAGCCTGGCCTGCGGTATCAGGCCGGCCAACAGGTAGGAGTACTGCGGCCTGATCATCGGGTCGCTGTCGCCGTTGGCGACGAACACGGGCATCTGCAACGCCTCCACCCGCTCCAGGGCCGAGTGGTCCGGTATGCCCCAGGCACAGACCGCGTCGTACTGCGCTTCACGGGTGGCCCAGTTGGTCATGTCGTCGCGGCCCTCGGTCCGCCCGAACATGCGGCCGAGCGCCTCCTTACCCGCCTGCTGGCTGGCCGGCGACGCGGCAAAGAACACGCCCAGGTACTCCTCCGGGCTGGTTTGCGGGGTGCCGATCGCGCCGATCAGGTCGCCGGCCAGCTTCCCGGCGGCCAGGCGTGCCAGCTGTGCGCCGGGCAGCCGCGACCAGTCCACCGTTGGTATTCGCGTGGCCGTCCGCGGCAGGTCCCGGAATCGTCCAGGTCGTGTCTGCCTGGTTACCTTCGGTATGCATATCCACCAGTGCGGCCGGGCATGGCTGGCTACATCATCCGGTTGACGCGAAGCAGCGCCGGTCCAGGGAGCACAGGCCATTGGCTGACACCGAACATCACCGCTCGTTCGCTGAGAGAGCGCAGCAGGCTCTGGCGAACGTCCAGCAAGACGACCGCGTCAAGCAGGCCGCGGCCAGGGCCAGGGAAGCGGCCGAGCGGGCCGAGGAGGCGTCGAAGACCGTCACCAGGAAGGTCGGCCAAGAAGACGCGTGGGACGAGTTGCGCGCGGACGTGCAGCTGCTGACCGAGATCGCGCGCGCCCAGCACGCACTCATCGTCGACCTGATCGACCGTGTCGCGGAGCTTGAGGGCCGGACCGGAATCGGGCCGGGGGCTGGCCACGGTGCCTGACGCGCCGTTGGCCGAACTGCTCGCCGACGCCCGGCACCGGGTGCCCGATCCGCCGTCACTTGACGAGACCGTCGATGACGCCGGGCGCCAGCGGCTTGCCGCGTATTACCTGTACAGCGCGCTTTGCGCCGAAGTCATCGGCTCCGGCGACCTTGCCCCCGGCCGATGGCCGCACGAGGTGGCCGAGCCGATGCGGCGGCTCAAGCTGACCCGGTTCGCGCCCAGGACCGCGCGGGGTCTCGACGCCCAGCTGAGCCCCGACGAGCAGGCGATGTGGCGAAGCCCGGAAAGGCTGGACAAGTTCGCGCAGCTCCTCGTCGATCTGATCGACCAGCGCGCGCTCGGCCCGCTGTGCGGGGACGCCGACCGCGTGGAGCTGATTAGCGCGGCTGACGGGCGCGGACTTGACCTGCAGCTCATCCGGGGCCAGCGCGTCGTCGGCACCTGTGCGGTCAAAGACCACTGGGAGCTGGTCGCCCAGTACCTGGCAGGCTTGCCGCTCCACGGCCAGCTTGCCGCGGCAGCGAGCGCGCCGGGGCTCGCGCAGAAGCTAGCGCATCAGCTGCAGGAGACCGGGATCTCTCACGCGGTCAGCACCAGCGTCACTCTCGCCGTTAGCATTCATCCGCTCGGCGCCGCCGCCGGCCTGGGCACCCGCCTCGTCCGGGCACGCCTCCGGGCCGGAGCGGACGAGGCGGCCGCGCTCCGTAGCGTCGGCGATGACCTGCGTGCCCTGCGCGCCGAGGATGACCGCGAGCTTGCTGATCTGCGGTCCGGCCGGACCATATAAACCAGACGCATCCCCTGCCCCCGCATGCCACGCCGCGTTCTAGGAGGTAGCACTCGGCCAACGGACGCCAGCGTCCCATATCCTTTCCGCTTCAGCAACGAAGTGATCGAACCATATTGGGTCGGAGCGCGTAAGGCAGAATATTGGCGAAGGTTCCGCGACAGGCATATATTCGTAATGCTGTATAACAATAAAGCCATTTCTCCGACCGATATCAATGGCGTTTATACTCATTTGCGGAATGTAGGACGTTACCCGGATCTCCAAGTTACCGCTAGTGCTATCGGACAATTCCTTCAGCTCATCGAGTGATCCTTGGATTCTCTTCTTCAACGCATCCGGTGTTATTCCATGTACTCTGTACCGACTGGCCGCTCGAACCAGCTCATGGTTCTCCGGGTCCAGCAGCAGAACTCGGATGCTACCCCCAGAGATGAGAATCGTCCGCAGGCTAGCCTGGGAGACACCGCGCACGGTTCTCGACATCGACAAGCCGATTAGCAGCAAACTTGAAGCGGAACTGCGTCGACTTTCTATGTCCTCGGGGAACTCTGTCCTGAAGACTGCTAGGGGATCGGGTCGTTGCGCTTTTGTAATTTCGGACACATTCCTCCGAGATCGAATCTGTGAAAATGCCAGCACGGCAAGAAGCGCCAACGTTGCCGATACGAGGATCTTGACGTCCACAACCGCGGTCAAGCCAAGAATGGAGATAACTAGCGCCGTGGCGGCCAGGAGGTAGAGATCAAGATAGTCATCGAAGACGACCCGGGCTGCGAACCGCCCCAGGCGCACGCGTGTCTGCATAAGACCATACTGTTGTGCCGACACGTCGCGTGCAACCAGTAAGACTGCGGCCGCTTCTGCCGCGGTCCGCTGGGCAAGGGCAGCCTGGGCAGGGAACTTTCCTGGATAGTCTCCGGACCTGGATAGTCTCCGAGGTTCTTTAAGCGTTGTTTGAGATAGGTGAAATTCTTGCCCCCGTGATTGGTCAACTGTCGTGGAGATGCCTGCCCCCGGTGTTGCGACGCGGGTCCCGCGTGACCACTCCACGTGCTGCGGTGTCGGCTGGACAATGGGATGGTGCCCGATGTTGACCCGGAGCGTTTTGAGGAGATGGTCGCCGCGGCCCTGGACGGGCTGCCGGAGGATCTGGGGCGGCTGATGCGCAACGTCGCCGTCACGGTGGAGCACCGGCCGGGGCCGCCGGGCCTGCTCGGGCTCTACCGGGGTGTCCCGCTCACCAGTCGGACGACCGGGTACGCCGGGGTGCTGCCCGACCAGATCACCATCTACCGCCAGGCGATCTGCGCGTACTGCCGGACCGAGCAGGAAGTCTCCGAGCAGGTCCGGCGGACCGTCATCCACGAGGTCGCGCACCACTTCGGCATCGACGACAGGCGGCTCAGCGAACTGGGCTGGTAAGACCAAGCCGCGGCACCGACCGCTGCTAGAAGACGGTAGTCCCCCAGCCTGAACGGCGTCAGCGGCGGTCACCGGCTCGAGGTGGCGGGCGGCGGCGCACCAGCCCGCTGCTCTGGATGGCGGGCATCCCGGCCGGACGGGTTTCGCGGGGCCGGAGATAATGGATGATCTGCGGGGCCTGGCGGGGGTCCAGGTCTGGCGATCAGCCACGGTGGGGTACGCCGCGCTGGGTGGAAGGACGAGGGTCCATGCCTGCTCACAACCGCTTTCTTGAAGGGTCGTTCGCCCCGGTGGCCGAGGAGGTCACCGAGTTTGACCTGCCGGTCACCGGCAGCCTGCCGGCCGAGCTGAACGGCCGCTACCTGCGCAACGGGCCGAACCCGCTCGGCCTGGATGATCCCAACTACCACTGGTTCCTGGGCGCGGGCATGGTCCACGGCGTGCGGCTGCGCGAAGGCAGGGCCGAGTGGTACCGCAACCGGTGGGTCCGCTCCAAAGCCGTGGCCGCACAGCTCGGCGAAAAGTGGCCGGACGGCCCGGTACACGAGAACATGGACTTCGCCGCCAATACCCACGTCATCGCGCACGGCAATCGCATCTTGGCCACGGTGGAGGCCGGGCCGCTGCCGTATGAGCTGTCCGTTGAGCTGGACACTGTCGGCCCCTGCGACTTCGGCGGGACCCTGCCCGGCGGCTTCGCCGCGCATACCAAGCTCGACCAGGCCACCGGCGAGCTGCACGCGATCGCCTACTTCTGGGCTTGGGACCACGTTCAGCATGTCATCGTCGATGCGGCGGGCAAGGTCAGCCGGACCACCGACATCCCGGTCCCCGACGGCCCGATGATGCACGATTTCGCGCTCACCGGCAGCTACGTGGTGCTGCTTGACCTGCCGGTCACCTTCAGCATGAACGCGGTCAGCGAGGGCAAGGGGATGCCGTACGTGTGGAACCCGGCGCATCAGGCCCGCGTCGGCCTGCTGCCGCGCGACGGCAGCGCGGCCGTCCGCTGGATCGAGGTCGAGCCGTGCTGGGTCTTCCACTGCCTCAACGCCTACGACGACGACGGCAAGGTGGTGGTCGACCTGTGCCAGTACAACCAGTCCTTCGACGTGTCCACGCTGTGGGCCGCGCACGGGCCGGTGACTCTGGACCGGTGGATCATCGATCCGGCGGCCGGCCGGATCGCCCAGCAGCGCCTGGACGACCGCGGGCAGGAGTTCCCCCGGGTCGACGACCGGGTCATCTCGCGACCGCACCGCTACGGCTACAGCGCGGTCATCGGCGAGGTGACCCGGGCCATCACCGCGGCGGGCGACTTCGGCGATGACGCGTTCACCAACGCGATACTGCGGCACGACCTGGCCCGCGGCACCGCCGAGGCGCACGAGTTCGGCCGCGATGCCACGGTCGGCGAAGCTGTGTTCGCTCCGTCGTCGTTCGAGGCCGGCGAAGACGACGGGTACGTCATGGCATTCGTGCACAATCCCGACCGCAACGCATCCGACCTGGTCGTCCTCGCTGCCCAGGACTTCACCGGCGAACCAGTCGCTCGTGTTCACCTGCCGGCCCCGATTCCGCTTGGATTTCACGGCAGCTGGATCCCCGGCCAGTAGATTCCGCGGCAACCGGTTGCCTAGTCCAGCCCGTGGGCCGGGTTACCTACCGCTTGTGCGGGTCGCTGTCGGGCAGCCAGACGTCCGGCGTGCAGATTTCCAGGTCGCTGACCCCCTCGGTAAGGGCGTCCACGGCGGCTAGCAGGGCGGCGCGCCGGTCGTCGCTGCGCCAGACCAGGGACCAGGTCCAGTAGACCTGCGGCGCGATCACCGGCCGCCGGACCAGATCAGGCGGGAGCAGCATGGTCTGCCCCTTGGGTGAGTTGACAACCGGGCGGCGGCTGCGGCGCACGTGGTCGAAGAAGGCGGGACCGGTGATGCCGCCATCGGAGATCCGCACCACGCTGGCGCCGGTGTCGCGGGCCATTTCCCCCGCGTAGAGGTTCCATGACGCCCACGAGGTGGTGTCGTCATCGAGGAGAACAGCCGTGTCCCCGGCCCGGACGCCGCTGGTGTCGTCACCGGCGGCGACCGCGTACAGCCGGTCGGCGCCGATGAGCCGGGCCTTGAGCCCGTACTCCTCCAGGTCCTGGGTTCGTATCCAGCACACTGCCAGGTCCAGGTTGCCGTCCGCGACCCGGGCGGCCTGCGCGTGGGATGGCTCGATCCACGTGTCTACGTGCAGCTGCGCGACCGCGGAGGCGCGGGCGATCTGGTGCGCGGGCAGCCAGCTGACGTAGCCGAGCCGGACCGGTTCGGAGCCAGACATCTCGGCGGCGCGTCGCTGCAGGTCATCGGCCCGTTCGAGCAGCGCGCGAGTATGCGGGAGCAAAGCCGTGCCGGCCGGGGTGAGGGCCACCGACCGCTTGTTGCGGTCGAACAGCCGCACCCCGAGGTCGTGTTCGAGCGCCTTGATCTGCTGAGACAGGGAAGGGCCGGCGATCCGCAGCCGCTCGGCGGCCCGGCCGAAGTTCAGCTCCTCGGCCACCGCGAGAAAGTAGCGCAGCTGGCGCAGCTCCACCCTGGTCATGTTATGTGCCTGCGAGGCTGCGCCTACAAGCAGTGAGGCAGTAAGTCGTGGCGCTATCACTGCGCGTGACGCACGATCAATTCATGGGCAAGGGGCGCCGGCGATCCCGGCCGCCCGTCCCGAGGAAAGAAAGTGAGTACCCGGTCATGAACCCAACGCAGAAGGTGGCCATCGTCACCGGCGCTTCCCAGGGCATTGGCGCCGCCCTCGTCACCGCCTACCGCAAGCTCGGCTACGCGGTTGTCGCGAACTCCCGCTCCATCGCCGCCTCGGACGACCCCGAGATCCTGGCGGTGCCCGGTGACCTGGCCGAACCCGGTGTCGGGGCCCGCGTCGTCGAGCAGGCGCTGGCGCGGTTCGGGCGAGTCGACACCTTGGTCAACAACGCCGGAATCTTCATCGCCAAGCCATTCACCGACTACACCGACGAAGATTACGACGCAATCACCGGGGTGAACTTGCGGGGCTTCTTCGACGTTTCCCGCAGTGCCGTCGCCGCCATGCTCTCCACGGGCGGCGGCCACATGGTAAATGTCTCCACGAGCCTGGTCGACCACGCCAACTCGCAGGTGCCTTCGGCGCTCGCCGCGCTGACTAAAGGCGGGCTGAACGCGGCGACCAAGTCGCTGGCGATTGAGTACGCGGACCGCGGCGTCCGGGTCAACGCCGTCGCGCTCGGCATTATCCGTACACCGATGCATCCGGCCGAGACGCATGAGGCCCTGGCAGCGCTGCACCCGGTTGGCCGGATGGGCGATATAAGCGACGCGGTCGAGGCGATCGTCTACCTCGAGAACGCCCCATTCGTCACGGGGGAGACCCTGCACGTCGACGGCGGCCAAAGCGCTGGGCATTAACCGCGACCGCCCCGGTCAGGCACCCTCACCGGTGCGTGGCCGGGGCGCAACAATTGACAAGGAGAACCGCAATGAATGGCGCTCGTCAGAACACGGAAAACGAAGACATCCTGCGCGGCGTGCTCGACCAGTGGAAGGCCGCTGTTGACGCGCACGACCCCGAACGGGTCGCCTCCTATTTCACCGAGGACGCGATCTTCCAGGGCCTGCACCCCTACAGTGTCGGACGGCAGGGCATCGCCGACTACTACGGCTCACAGCCGCTCGGCATGACGGCGGCCTACAAGTTCCTGGAAACAAGACGGCTGGCCAGCGACCTCATACTCGGATACGTGAACGTCGATTTCTCCTTCGCCGACCGCCCCACGCTACCGGTATTCCTCGGCGTCCTGGTGAAGCGGACAACGGAAGGCTGGTCCATCACCCACTACCAGGTATCCCGCCTCGGCTGAATTGCTCAGCCCGCTCCGAGCGACAAGCTCAGCACCACCCTGGTCGCCTGCGCCGGGTACCCGGCCCGTAGCCGCTGCCAGCACCCGGTGCAGGCGACGCGCCCTCCCAGGGGTGATGAGGATGAGGCATAAGTAACCGCCCGATTACCCGGCGGGCAAAGCCTGTTGCCGGTATCCCGAACGTTTGGTGCTTCGCCTGTTCCGGTGCTGTGTCACTCCCAGGACAGGCGGGCGATGGTGTCCAGGATGCGGTCGGCGTGGGGGAGGTGGTAATGCTCGAGGTGCGGCGGCGGGTAGGGGATGTCGAGGCCGGTGACGCGCAGCACTGGTGCCTCCAGGTGGAAGAAGCACTGCTCGGTGAGCCGGGCGGCGATCTCCGCGCCGTAGCCGGCGAAGCCGGCGGCCTCGTGGACGACGACGGCACGGCCGGTGCGGCGCACCGAGTCGGTCAGGGTCTGGTCGTCGACAGGGGACAGCGAGCGGAGGTCGATGACCTCGACGTCCCACCCCTCGTCGACCCCGGCTTCGGCGGCCTCCAGCGCGGTCGCCACCATGCCGCCGTAGGCGATCAGCGTGACGTCCCGGCCCGGACGGCGCACCACGGCGCGGTCGATCGGCGGCCCTTCCGGCCTCAGCACGGCCGTCTCCTTGGACCAGTAGCGGCGCTTGGGCTCGAAAAAGATGACCGGGTCGGGGCAGGTGATGGCCTGGCGGAGCAGCCGGTAAGCGTCCGTCGGGGTGCCGGGTGCCACCACGCGCAGGCCGGGGGTGTGGGTGTAGTAGGCCTCGGAGGAGTCGCTGTGGTGCTCGACGCCGCCGATGCCGCCGCCGAAGGGTACCCGGATCACCACGGGGAGCGCGAGCTTGCCGCGGGTCCGGTTGCGGAGCTTGGCGAGGTGGCTGGTGACCTGCTCGAAGGCGGGGTAGGCGAAGGCGTCGAACTGCATCTCGATGACCGGGACGAGGCCGTTCATCGCCATGCCGATGGCGGTGCCCACGATGCCGGCTTCGGCGAGCGGGGTGTCGAAGACGCGCTGGTCGCCGAAGCGGGCGGCGAGCCCGTCGGTGACGCGGAAGACCCCGCCGAGGGTGCCGAGGTCCTCGCCGAACACGACGACGCGGTCATCGGCGGCCAGGGCGTCGGCGAGCGCCTGGTTGAGCGCGGCGACCATGGTGACGGACGCGGGAGCCTGGGCCGCGGTGCCGGCCGGCCGGGCCGGGGATGTCACGGTGCTCATCGCGCTGCCTCCTGAGACTCTTCCGATTCGAGTTCGGCGAGCAGCGCCGCGCGCTGCCGCTCGAGCGCGGCGGTCGGCCGGGCGTACACGTGCTCGAACAGTTCGGCCGGGTCGACGCTGACCTCGCGGTTCATCTGGTCGCGGACCTCCGCGGCGAGTCGCTCCGCCTCGGCCGCGATCTGCCCGGCTGCCGCGTCGTCGAGCAGTGACCTGGCCCGCAGGTAGGTCTCCAGCCTGGCAATCGGGTCGCGTTCGAGCCAGCCGCGGACCTCTTCGGTTGTCCGGTACCTGGTAGCGTCGTCGGCGTTGGTGTGCGCCTCGATCCGGTAGGTAAGCGCCTCGATGAGGGTCGGGCCGCCGCCGGCGGCGGCCCGCTGAATGCCGGCCTTCACCGCGGCGTAGACGGCGGCGGCGTCGTTGCCGTCGATCAGCAGCGACGGGATGCCGTAGCCGATGCCCTTGGCCGCGAGGGTGGGTGCGGCGGTCTGTTTGGCCAGCGGCACGCTGATCGCGTACCCGTTGTTCTGCACGAGGAAGACGACGGGTGCCTTCCAGACGGCGGCGAAGTTGAGCGCTTCGTGGGTGTCGCCCTCGCTGGTCGCGCCGTCGCCGAGCAGCGCGAGCGCGGCCTGGTCCTGTCCCTTGAGCCGGGCGGCGTGGGCCAGGCCGACGGCGTGCAGGGTGTTAGTGGCCAGCGGGGTGCACTGGGGGGCGACCCGGTACTCATACGGGTCGTAGCCGCAGTGCCAGTCGCCGCGCAGCAGGGTGAGGGCCTGCTCGGCGGGCACGCCGCGGGTCAGGATGGCGACCGTGTCGCGGTAGGTGGGGAACAGCCAGTCCTGGTCACGCAGCGCGAGCACCGCCCCGACCTGGCAGGCGTCCTGGCCCCGCGAGGACGGGTACACCGCGAGCCTGCCCTGCTTGGTCAGCGCGGTGGCCTGGATGTCGACCTGGCGTCCGAGGACCATGCGGCGGTGCAGTTCCTGCAGCACACCGGGCTCAGGGAGGCTCAGTCCGCGCGGGTTCCGGCCGGGCTGGCCGTCTTGGTCTATCAGCTGGAGCGGGGTCTGGCTCGGCAGGAGGCCGGGTGAGGCCGCCGTCTCGCCGGGGTGGGCGACGGTAGTCACGGCCACTCCCTTCAACGTGTTCTTTTCCAGAGAATGCCCACTGTGCGAGCAGTTTTTCTAGGTGCTAGCTGAAATGCGAGACAGATGGCTCAACTTGTCCGGTTAGTCTGGCCATATGACTTACAGTGACCTGCCTGCCGATCCTGTGCTTGGACATATGGCAGCGATGGACGATACCGACCGGCAGATCGTCGAGGCGCTGCGCGCCGATGGGCGGCTGTCCATGCGGGCGCTCGCCGACCTTGTGCACATCTCGCGGGCCAGCGCGTACGCCCGGGTCGCCCGCCTGGAACGCGAGGGCGTGATCACCGGGTACGCCGCGCAGATCGACCCGGTGCGCTCCGGCTACGCCCTGTCGGCCTACGTCTACCTGGACATCGCCCAGCGGTCCTGGAAGTCGGTTCGCGGCCAGCTCCTCGACATGCCCGAGGTCGACCACGTCGCGCTCGTCTCCGGCGCGCACGACATCCTGCTGCGCGTCCGTGCCCGCGACGCCGCGTCGCTGCGTGACGTGGTGCTGACCAGGCTCCAGGAGATCCCAGAGGTCCGCTCCACCCAGACCGTGCTGATCTTCGAGGAGGCGACTCCAACGCGGCGGCCGCCGCGAGCCTTAACCGGACGGCGGGCAGTGCGCGGCCAGGCGCAAGCGCCCAGCGGCCCTGACGGGTCTATCCCGGTAGCATCGGGATTATGGAGCTTCACGTCGGATGCGCGATGTGGAGCTACGCACCCTGGCAGGGCCGTTTCCTGCCACACCCGCTGTCCCCCCGTGACCGGCTCAGCGCCTATGCGACCTGGTGCAACGCCGTGGAAGGTAACACCACCTTCTACGCGACGCCCGCTCCTGGCACCGTCGCATCGTGGGCCGCGCAGACCGGCCCAGAATTCAGGTTCATACTCAAGCTGCCGAAGACGGTCACGCACGAGCGCCGCCTCGGCGACGTCGGCGAGCCGATGCGCGCCTTCCTGGCCGCCGTCGAGCCGCTCGGCGCGCGCACCCACGCACTGTGGGTCCAGCTGCCTCCGGCCTTCGGCCCGTCGGGGGTCGACGTCCTCGGCGGGTTCCTGCGCCGCCTGCCGCGCGATTACCGCTACTGCGTGGAGGTGCGCCATCCCGCGTTCTTCGCCGATCCGCAGGCGGAAAAGCAGCTTGAACGGGCGCTGGGGGATGTCGGGGCCGAATGGGTCGACCTGGATACCACGGTGCTGTTCGAGCGTCCGCCGGCCAGCGAGGCCGAGCGGGAGGCGCACCTGCGCAAGCCCCGGCTGCCCCGCCGGTCACGGGTCCTCACCGCCCATCCCGTCGTCCGCTACATCGGCTGCGACGACACCGTGCGTACGGCCGCGGGATGGCAGCACTGGGCCGACCAGGTCGCCGGCTGGCTGCGCGAAGGGCGCTCGCCCAGCGTGTTCATCCACACGCCCGACAACGTCGACGCGCTCGTGCTGGCGCGCCGGTTCCACGACGACGTGCGCGCCCGGATCCCCGAGGTCAAACCGCTTCCCGAGCCGCTCCCCGTGGGACCGCCGACCCTTTTCTTAGGCAGTAACCCGCGGGGCCGTTCGCCGGCGGCGGTACCCGCCACGATCGCAACGGCCTGCGCCGCCACATCGGTGATGATGGCGGCGACCCGGGGGTCGGCCGCGTACCTGCGGATCAGGGCGGGGGAGTTGACGGTCCACACCAGGCACGGCAGCCCCGCCTGCGCGGCACGGCGCAGCACGCCGAGCGCGGCGAGCCGGTAGTGCGGCGCCAGGTAGTCGGCCCGGACACGCTTGGCGATGCCGACCGGGTACAGTTCGCGCAGCCGGGCGGGCAGATCGGCCAGCGACCCGCCGTCGCCGACCAGCAGGCCGGTCCTGACCTCAGGGAAGGAGTCCTTCGCCTGGGCGACCACGGCCGGAAGGAACGACGTGATGATCATCTGGGCCGGGTCGAAGCCCGCTCGCAGCACGGCCATCACATCCGGCACGTACCCGTCCTCCTTGAGCTCCACGTCCAGCCTGATCCGGCCGCCGCAGGTCCGCAGCACCTCGGCGAGCAGCGGCGGCCGGACGCCGGCCACGGCCTCGATGTCGTCGCGGGTCAGGCCGCCCACCGGCGCGCCGCCGACGGTCGCGTCGTGGAAGGCGATCAGCTCGCCGTCGCGGGTCCTGCGGACATCGAACTCGATCATGTCGGCACCGACATCGATCGCGTTCGTGAAGGCCGCGATCGTGTTCTCGGCGGCCCCGGCCGCGACGCCCCGGTGCGCGGCAACCATGGCACGGATCATGACCGGCAGTATGCCCTGCTCAGGTGAGGTCCTGGCGACACGGGGGCGAACACGAAGCCACGCCGCGTTCTGCCTGAAGACAGGACCAGCCGAACGTTGCGCGGTTCCCCTCGCCGCCCGCATCCTCTCCGATCCTCCGACAACCCCCTGTTGACAATGTCAACCGGGGGTTGTCATACTGGTGGCATGGCTGAAACGGCAACGGATCATCAGGACACGTTCGAGCGGCTGCGGCAGGTCCGGGCCGAAGCGATCGAGCACGCGAGGAAGGCGAGGCTGCTCGCCACCGAGCGCCGCGAGCTCATCAAGCAGCTGATCGCCAACGGCTTCTCCCAGGCCGACATCGCGCGGGAGCTCGGGGTCACCCGGCAGGCGATCCAGAAGATGCTGGCCCTATGACCGCGGGCATCGCCCACGGCACCGGGGCTGACCTGTACTACGAGCGTCGCGGCTCGGGCCCGCCGCTGCTGCTCATCGTCGGCGGCGGCGGCGACTGCGGCTACTACGAGGATATGGCCGCGATCATGGCCGATGAGTTCACGGTGCTCAGCTACGACCGGCGCGGCAACTCGCGCAGCAGGCTGCACGACGGCCCGGCTCCGCTCGTGATGGCCGAGCAGAGCGCGGATGCACTCGCGGTGCTTGACGCCAACGACATCGGCCCGGCTACCGTCTTCGGCAACAGCGGCGGTGCCACCATCGCGCTTGACCTGGCCGCCTATCACCCGGACCGGGTGGCCGCCGCCGTCGTTCACGAGCCGCCGGTTCCCGCCGTCCTGCCCGACCCGGAAGGTTATCTCGCCGTCTACGACGAGATGGACCGGCTGCTCAAGTGCGACAGCTGGGTCGCCGCGTTCAGCTACTTCCAGGTCACGGTCGGCCAGGTACCCCCCGAGGCCAGCGCGATCATGCTCGACCCGGGACCGCACCTGCCGCCCGGTCCGCTGCGCGACCGGATGCTCCGGGTCAGCCGGAACTGGGAGTACATGACCTGCTACGAGATCCGGCCGTTCATCGATTACCGGCCTGATCTCGGCCTGATCACCAGGAACGCGGTGCCCGTCGCCCTAGCGCACGGCACCGACACGATCGACCCCGAAGCGATGCGGATGAGCGAGGTAACCGCCGCCGCGCTCGGGGTTGAATGCGCCGTCTTTCCTGGCGGGCACATCGCTCCCATGGAGATCCCCGACGCCTTCGCCCGGGCGCTGCGCACGCTGCTGCACCGCCTCCGCCCCGCAGGGTAGTCAGGCGCCCAGCCGGGCCACGGCCTCGGGCACGCTGGCGGCCACCGGGATCACGGAGCTCACACCAGTCATCGACAGCACCATGGCGACCTCTCCGAGCGGGGATGCCAGCACAAGCTGCCCGCCGCTCTGGGAAAGCACCCGGCGCACTCCCATCAGCACACCGATGCCCGCCGAAGCCATGAACGTCACACCGCTGAGGTCCACCACGACCCGTACCGCCCCGCCCGACAGCACCGATGTCAGCCCGTCACGGAACTGCTGCTCTGTGCTTACATCGATCTCCCCGACGACAGAAACCACGGCATAGCCGGGCTCCTGTGAAACGGAGCAGGTCAGCGGTTCGTTGCTCGCGATGGGAGGATCTTCCTTCACAGCCCAGCTACCTCGCTGCTGGACGCGCATGCCGGCACGACAGATGGCAGAACCTTACAGCAGCGCACGCCCGTGCGGGCGATGTCTCGCACTGCGCGTCCAGGTGTCTCACCGGGTGGTTACCACGTCGGTGTGGTCAAGTCGCGCGGCGGGGCCGCCGTCGGACATCGGCGGCCGCGTCCGGCGTGTGCCGGATCGCGGGGTGGCATAGTGGGGGACCCGGGCCGGCCACCGCGCGGCCGGGTGCCCGAAGTGAGGTAGCGAGATGACACAAGACGGCCACGCGTTCACGCAGCCGGAGATCGACGCCTTCTACCAGGTTGTCGGTGCCCGGCGGGACATGAGGAACGGCTTCCTGCCCGACCCGGTTGACGACGACCGGCTGACCCGGATTCTCGCCGCCGCGCACCAGGCACCGAGCGTCGGGCTGAGCCAGCCGTGGGACTTCCTCGTCCTGCGCGACCAGGAGGTCAGGGCGGGCGTGCAGCGGCTCGCGCACCGGCAGCGCGATGCCTTCGCGGCCACCCTGCCGTCGGCGCGGGCACTGGCTTTCGGCAAGCTGAAGGTCGAGGCCATCCTGGAGAGCCCGGTCAACATCGTCGTCACCTGCGACCCCACAAGGGGCGGCAGGCACGTGCTCGGGCGGCACGCGCAGCCGCAGGTCGCGGAGTACTCGGCGGTGTGCGCGGTGCAGAACCTGTGGCTGGCGGCGCGGGCCGAGGGCCTCGGCGTCGGCTGGGTCAGCTTCTTCAGCGAGCGTGAGCTCGCCGCGGTCCTCGGCCTGCCGGAGCACGTCACGGTAGTGGCCTACCTGTGCGTCGGCCACGTGGCGGAGTTCCCGCCCGCCCCCGAGCTCGTCACGTCGGGCTGGGCGCGGCAGCGGCCGCTCGCCTGGGCCGTGCACGAGGGCCAGTGGGGGCGGCGCGGGCTGCCGGGCGCGGCGCCCGCGAGCCTGCTCGCCGACACGGTCGCCGCGATCCGCCCGACGGACGGCGCGGCGGAAGCGGCGGCGCGGGACCGCCAGGCCCAGCTCACCAAGCCGCCGGGCTCCCTGGGGTTCCTCGAGGACCTGTCGGTGCGGCTGGCCGGGATCGCGGGCCAGTGCCCGCCGCCGATGCCCGAGCCCGCGGCGGTCGCGGTGTTCGCCGGGGACCACGGCGTGCACGCCCAGGGCGTCACCCCGTGGCCGCAGGAGGTCACCGCCCAGATGGTGGCGAACTTCCTGGCCTCGACGGCGGTGGTCAACGTGATCGCCGCCCAGGCCGGCGCCGAGGTCTGCGTGGTCGACGTCGGCGTCGCGGCCGAGCTTCCCGCCGCGCCCGGGCTGCTGCCAAGGAAGGTGCGCCGCGGCACCGCCGACATGACCGAAGGACCGGCGATGACCCGCGAGGAGGCTCGGCAGGCCGTCGAGGCCGGCATCGAGATCGCCAGGGACCTGGTCACCGCTGGCAACCAGTGCCTGATCACCGGGGACATGGGGATCGCGAACACGACCGCCTCCGCCGCCCTCATCGCGGCGTTCACCGGCGCCGACCCCGTCGAGGCGACCGGCCGCGGCACCGGCGTCGACGACGAGACCTGGGCGCACAAGGTCGACGTGGTACGCCGGGCCCTGGAACGGCACCGCCCCGACCCGGCCGACCCCCTCGGCGTGCTGGCCGCCGTCGGCGGACTCGAGCACGCGGCGCTCGCGGGCTACCTGCTCGGGGCCGCGGCGCTGCGCGTCCCCGTCATACTCGACGGGGTGATCGCGTGTGCCGCCGCGCTCGCCGCCGCCGCGTTCTGCGCCGACGCGGCCGGCTTCATGGTGGCCGGGCACCGCTCCACCGAGCCAGGCGCCAGCCGCGCCCTGGCCGCGCTGGGCCTGCGGCCCGTCCTCGACCTCGGTCTGCGCCTCGGCGAGGGCTCGGGCGCCGTCCTCGCGCTCCCCGTCGTCCAGGCCGCCGCCCGCGTGCTGCGCGACGTCGCCACGTTCGACAGCGCCGGCGTCTCCGGCAGGAAGGAGTAACGGGCGGGCGGCAGACAGCCGCGCACGTTCCTCGTCACCCTGATGGTCACCGAAGGGCAACGCGGCCGGGGTTCGTCGCCTCACCCAGGGCGCAACGTCTCCGCCTATCATGGATCGGTGAGTGGATCGGTGAGCCAGCCTCGGGGCGCGCCAAGGAACGGCCCGGTGCCGGCTACGGCAGCCGAGCGGATACTGAGCGCCGCGATGCGGGAGTTCGCGAAATACGGATTCGCCGGCGCCCGGGTCGAGCGGATCGTGAACCGGGCGGACGTGAGCCCGCGCTCGCTTTACTACCACTTCGGCAGCAAGCAGGGCCTGTACGACGCCGTGCGCGAGCGGCTGCGTTCACAGCACTTCGAGGATTTCGTGCGCGGTGTCACCGATGAGCCTCTGGTCGACCGGCTGCTCGCCAACATCGACGTCGCGATGACGCCCCGCTGGCAGACGTGGGCCCGGCTGCTGATGTGGGAGGCACTGGACGGCGGCGCGGGCATTGCCCCCTATCCAGACGGCACGGTACCCGGCGACCTGCTCGCGATCCGCGCCGCCCAGGAGCGGGGCGAGATCGACCCGGACCTGGACCCGCACGTGCTGACGCTGGCTTTCATCGCCATCACGTTCTGGCCGACGATGTTCCCGCAGTCGACCAGGCGCCTCACCGACGGGATGCCCGCGGATGAGCTCCTCCAGGCCCGCAAGGACCTGCTCCGGGCGCTGGTCCGGCGGCTCGGCGACCAGGCGCCTGAGCAGTTGCCCGCCGCGGTCGCTCCGGCCGGCGAGCAGCCGCGTTAGCCGTTCTTCATCGCGTTCTTCGGCCGCAGAGCCTGGCTGTCCAGGATCATCACCGATGAACGGCCGGACGGTCAGTCAAGAACTAGCTCGTGCTCCGCGCCGCGGTCGCTGGGCGGTGCGAGCAGCCGCGTGAGGACCAGCGTGCCGAGGGTCAGCGCCAGGTCGCAGCAGCACGCGATGCGGAAGCCGGCGACGTAGCCGCTCGCCTGCCCGCCGCCGGCGACGGCGAAGAAGCCGAGGCTTACCAGGGCGAGGCCGATGGTCCCCGACATCTGCTGGACGGTGACGAGCACGCCGGCCGGGGCCCCCGAGTCCGCGACGGGGACGCGGCTGAGCACGACGCCGATGATCGGCGGGATCAGCAGCCCCTGCCCGAGGCCGAGCAGCGTCACCCCGGCGAGCACCATGGCTGTCGGCCGGCCGGGGCCGGCCGCCGCGAGGAGCATGAGCAGCCCGGCGGCCTGCAGCGCCGCGCCCGCGGTCAGCGTGCTGCGGCCGTAGCGCCCCACCAGCGCGCTGCTCGACAGGCTCGCCACGAAGTTGCCGAACGCGAGCGGCACGAACGTAAGCCCGGCCGCCATGGGGCTGTCTTTCCGTCCCGTCTGGAGGTACAGGCCGAGGACGAAGAAGAAGGAAGTGATCGTCGCGTACAGCGTCACGTTCACGAACAGGCCGCGCCGGAAGTCCCTCGACCGGAACAGGCCGAGGTCCACCAGCGGCTGCCGGGTCGCGGAGACCCGGTGCTCCCAGCACACGAACGCGGCGACCGCGACGGGAACCGCGGCGAGGAAGAGCAAGCACCACAGCGGCCACCCGAGGGCGCCGCCCTCGACGACCGGGATGATCAGCAGCCCGGCCGCGAGGGTGAGCAGGGCGACGCCGCCCGGGTCGAGGCTGGGGCGTGCCGGTGACCGGGACTCAGGGACGCGGCGGAAGCCGAAGGCGAACGTGAGGACGGCGACGGGCACGTTGACGAGGAAGATCGGCCGCCAGCTCAAGCCGAGAATGTTGGCTGACAGCAGGATCCCGCCGAGCGCCTGGCCGCTGACCTGCCCCGCGGCGATGGTCATCCCGTAGACGCCGAGGGCGATGCGGCGTTCCCGCGCCGGGAAGCTCACCCGGATGATCGCGAGCACCTGGGGGACCATCATCGCGGCCGCGGCGCCCTGGGCCAGGCGGGCGACGACCAGGACGTCGCTTGCCGGTGCCAGCCCGGACGCTGCAGAGGCGAGCGTGAACGCCGCCATGCCCAGGAAGAAGACGCGACGGCGCCCGTAGCGGTCGCCAAGTCGCCCGCCCGTCACCAGCCCGAGGGAGAACGTGAGGCCGTAGCCGCCGACGATCAGCTCCAGGGCCGGGGGACCGCTGCCCAGGTTCCTGTGCAGCACGGGGGTCGCGACGTTCACCGCGAAGAAGTCGAACACGTTCATGAACATGCCGGGCAGGACAGCGGCGAGGACCAGCCACGCGCTGCGGCCGGTCCTCGTCTCCGCCTCCTCGGCGACGGCGACACGCGCCGCCTCAGATGAAGTCATGATCTTCTGTTTTGCTCAGCACGCTGACTTCGGTCAGTCGACCATGTCGGTTTCCTGCACGCCGGTGGTGGCGGTCGCGGACTCCGCGACGACCGGGTCGGCGTCGGTGCCGAGGATGCGCCAGTCTTCACCGGGTTCAAGGATTTTCTCCGCGCCCCTGATCGCGCGGAAGTCGCCGGTGAGCGCCGGCGGCTCCTTGCCCGCGGCGAGGCCCTTCGCCGCCGAGAGGAGGATGTGCCGCATGCGGGTGATGGCCTTGTCGGTGGAGCCGAGCTGTTCCTGGGTGCGGTCGTAGATCGGGCCCATCGACTCGGTGACCATCAGGTCCTGGCTCACGAAGTCGTCGACCCCGCTGAAGATGCCCCTGTTCTCGCGGATCTCCTGGGACAGCTGGTAGTCGTTCTCCGCCGTGTAAAGACGCGGGGTGATACCCGTGCGGCCAGTGGTGACCGGGGTCGAGAACGGCGCAAGCGAGAACAGGTTCTCGCCGCCGTACTTCCTGGGGTTGCGCCACGCCTTGGGCGCGCTGAAGTACCGCCAGCAGTTCTCGTCGTCGATCGGAACGAACATCCCGCAGCCCACGCTGAACGGGATCGACGCGACCATGGTCGCGTACGGCAGCGCGTACGCGGTGATCCGTACGTGGGTGTTGCCGTTGGGGGTGGTGCGGATGCCGGCGTAGCGGTAGCCGTACCAGGTGTCGTGTACCTCGAGGCGGGGTGCGCGGTCGTGCCGCCAGAATTTCCAGGACATGGCGTTGGAGGGGTAGCCGGGCTTGTCGGAGCCGTCGTCGGGGATGTCGTCGATGCCGTCCCACTGGTGCAGGTGGGAGATGTGGGAGGTGTCGATGTTGCCCTCCATCGCCTGCACCCAGTTGCAGGTGGTGATGGTCTTGGTGGCCGACCACTTCTCCCTGGGCAGTCCCTCGGTGCCGAAGTCCCTGAACGGCGTCATGGTCTCGGATGGGCCCATGTAGGTCCAGACGATGCCGCCGGATTCGCGGGTGGGGTAGGCCTTCATCCGGACCTTGTCGCAGAACGGCACCGGCTCGCTCGGCATGTCGACGCAGTTGCCGTCCACGTCGAACGCCCAGCCGTGGTAGACGCAGCGGATCGAGGCGTCCTCGTTGCGGCCGAAGTACAGCGAGGCCCCGCGGTGCGGGCAGTTCTCCTGCACCAGGCCGACCCGGCCCCGGGTGTCGCGGAACGCCACCAGGTTCTCCCCGAGCAGCCGCACCCGCGCCGGCGGGCTGCCCGGCTCGGGGATCTCGGCCGTCAGGCAGGCCGGCGTCCAGTACCGGCGCAGCAGTTCGCCCATCAGTGTCCCCGGGCCCACCCGGGTCAGGATCTGGTTGTCTTCCGCCTTAAGCACGGCTCGTGCCTCCTGGAGTGAGGAATTTCGTCAGATGGTGCGCTGTGCGTTCGCCGGTTCGAGTGCCTCGGCGAAGGTCGGGTCATCGGCGGTGGCGAGCGTCCGCCAGTCCTCGCCCGGCGCGAGGATCTTCTCCGCGCCGAAGATGGACCGGTAGTCGTGCTCACCGACCGCCGGCGGCTCCTTGCCCGCGGCGAGGCCCTTCGCCGCCGAGAGGAGGATGTGCCGCATGCGGGTGATGGCCTTGTCGGTGGAGCCGAGCTGTTCCTTGGTGCGGTCGTAGACCGGGCCCATCGACTCGGTCACCATGAAGTCCTGGCTCACGAAGTCCGCGACGCCGCTGAACGTGGCGGTGCGCTGGACCTCCCGGTCGATCTGGTAGTCGTTGTCCGCGGTGTAGCCGCGCGGGATGATCCCCCTGCGGCCCGACTGGATCGCATTGGTGAAGGGCGCGACCGCGAACAGGTTCGCGCCGCCGTAACCGTGGACGTTCGGCGGCACCTGGACCCCGATGCTGTAGCGCGCCGTGTTGTCGTCGTCCATGGGCACGAACAGGCCCTGGCGCTGGTTCCACGGGACGCTGGCGACCAGCGTGGTGAAGGGGACGATGTACGCGGTGACCCGTACGTGGGTGTTGCCGTTGGGGGTGGTGCGGATGCCGGCGTAGCGGTAGCCGTACCAGGTGTCGTGTACCTCGAGGCGGGGTGCGCGGTCGTGCCGCCAGAATTTCCAGGACATGGCGTTGGA
>Ga0335073_10003647_pt1 | contig 21507 bp, 22 predicted proteins | sample Lox_Sample_22_FD_207093 | JGI IMG/M metagenome (GOLD analysis project Ga0335073, IMG submission 207093) | Soil microbial communities from Loxahatchee National Wildlife Refuge, Florida, United States - Lox_Sample_2.2 | ecosystem: Environmental > Terrestrial > Soil > Wetlands | place: USA...
AACTGGTGTGAGAAGATTCCGATGTCGCGCAGGAAGACTACGTCGCAGGAAGGATGGTGAGCTAGATGGGCAAACTTCTCGCTTTCGTCCTGGTAGCCGCGACGGTTGGGTTGATCATCGTGGGCACCATCTGGCCTATTCCTTCTGCCGCCGCCTACGCTGGCATCACCGGTCCCAATACGTCTTACTCGGCATACTCAGCGGAGGGTGCAGTCGAGGATCTGGCGCATACCATCGGCCAGCAGAACTGGGGCCGCGCCTACTCGCTGCTCAATAACAAGAGCGAGTTTACGCAGCAGCAGTTCATCAACGATATTCGCGGCAGCTATCCGGGACTGCGCACCTATGCCAGCCTGGACACCTATGAAGCACAACCGCTCCATGCCACGGATACCGAAGCCGATGTGCGGCTGCGGCTGCGCTGGTCGACAGTGGTAGGCACATTTCTCGACACGCGCGACATCCACGTTGTGAAGACTGGAGAGCGCTGGACACCGGTCTGGCCTCTGGTGAAGGAGCAGCGCGTACCGCCCCAGGTGATTCCCGTGAACTACCTGCGCTGGGATGTGATCTATCGGGGACCCGGCGACGACTGGGGAGCGCAGGACGTGGAAGCGCCGCACATCCGCATCGTCGACATGCGTCCGGTGCAGCGCGCTGCCGGAGTTGCCGTGCTGGGCGAGGTGCTGAACGAAGATGTAGTGCCGGCGTTCGTCTCCGTGAAAGCTTCACTGCTGCGCAAAGACGGATCGACCATCGCCACTGAAGAGGCCTTCGACAAGATTTCGCACCTGCTGTTGCCCAAGCAGGTCACGCCCTTCCTGGTCATGTTCCCGAATGCGCAGCTGTCCGACGTGGATAGCATTCACATGGACCCCACGTCGAATCTGGTTGCCGCCTCGGCCGACCCGGTGGTGGAAATTCAGAATCAGAAGATGAGCCAGCCGCCGTATCCGGTCTTTACTGGAGACTTGTCCAACCAGAGCGGGCAGATCGTGAATATTGCGCATGTGCTCGCGACTTTCTACGACCAGGGCGGTCAACTGGTGTGGGTAGGCGACCAGTACATCGATCGCGCGCTCCAGCCGCAAACTCCCGTGCCGTTTGAGATTCCCGTACCAGAGGACCTCGCAAGAAAAGTCAGCAGTGAACGGGCCGTCGTCGCTACCTACACGAACGCCGCATTCCAATGAGCCGCACAGCACTCATCTTCGCAACCATCCTCTTGGCCGCGGCTCTGCGCGCGTCAGCACAGGATGCTACTCTGGATGTACCGAAGTCGGTCGTTGCGGGGACGGCATTTTCCATCCCCACGGAGGGAAGTGGCCAGGCCACCCTCTATATTGCCGGGCCGGACCAGGTATTGAAGCGAGACGTCCAGCTCGGGCAACCGATCGCTATCGCTGCCGGCGACTTATACAACGCCGGCCATTACGTGGCTGTTTTGTCGAGTGGTTCAGCATCCAACACGGCGCAGTTCGATGTGCTACCGGTGACTCAGCCGGCATCGATCAGCTTCCTGGCGCGGCCGTCGCGGCTTCCCGTTGATCTGCAGAACGGCATTACCGGCGCTGTTTACGTTTTCGATTCTTACAGCAACCTCATCACCAGCCCCGTTCCCGTCAATTTCCAGCTCTCCGTCGCGTCGGCGCCCACGCAGACCCGAACCGTGACGACGAATCAGGGAGCCGCGTGGACAGGCATGAACTCCGCCTCGAAAGAAGGAAACGCGAAGTTCACCGCGATGGCCGGCGGTGTCTCCGCGACGCGAGTCATCAACCAGGTCCCGGGTGAACCCTGCGGTCTGAAGATGTCCGCCCACAAAGCCGGCGACAAATTGAATTTGATTACGGATCCGCTGAAGGACTGTACCGGGAATGCCGTCTCCGACGGAACCATTGTGACCTTTACGGAAACCTGGGACGGCGGGCAGACAACCGTCGATGTACCGCTCAAGCGCGATGTGGCGCAGGCCGAGGTGCCAGCGCACATGGGCGCGCACCTCTCCGTGGCCACCGGCACCGTGATGGGCAACGAGATTCGCTGGGAGGGTCAGGAATGAAGCGCTGCCTCCTTGTGCTGAGCACCGTCCTGGCCGCATCCGGCGCCCTCGCAGCCGACCAGCCATCGGTACAGGTAGAACCAACGACTCTCCAGGGTCCGCGCCCGCTGGCAAAGCAGACCGAGTCCGCGGTGATCCGCGACTACCTGCAGGCCTGGCAGGGGCTCGCCGCTGCGATGGATCAGAATCGGCCCGACCTCCTGGATCAGGACTTCGTCGGTGAAGCAAGGGAGAAACTCGCGGCGACCATCGCCGTCCAGACAAAGTCGGGCGTGCACGTCCATTACCAGGATCGTACACACGACATAAAAATTGTTTTTTACTCGCCCGAGGGGCTATCCATTCAGCTCGTAGATAACATCCAATATGACCAGCAGGTTCTCGATCAGGGCAAGGTCGTAGCTGAACAGCCGGTACATGCTCGTTATGTCGCCGTGCTGACGCCGACAGAAGTGCAGTGGAAAGTTCGAATCCTCCAGTCGGAGCCACTGTAGTCGGATGGCTGCGCAGGCCGCGTAAGACCGCACGCAGGCAAGACGCAAGACAAAGAACGAAAACTTTTTGAGCAGGCCCATGAACGTTGGTGGCCGCCATCTGGCAAAAACCCAGGAGGACGGAATGATCTCGGTCGTTGTACCGATTTATAACGAGGAAGAGAATATCAATCTCTTCCATCAGGCAGTCGCTGATGCTTTGCAGGACATTGGTGAGGAATGGGAAGCAGTCTACGTCAACGACGGATCGAGGGATACCTCGCTGGAGTTGCTGCGGGGACTGCAGGAGTTCGATCCCCACGTCGTGGTGGTCGACCTTTCACGCAACTGGGGCCATATGGGCGCGATCTCGGCCGGGCTGCAGACCGCGCGCGGAGACGCCGTCGTCCTGATGGACGGCGACTTTCAGGATCCTCCCGAAACCATTCCGGATCTGGTGGACGCCTGGCGCGGTGGCGCCCAGGTGGTGGTTGCAGTGCGCAGAAGCCGCCAGGAGAGCCGCAAGGTTCTCGCCGCGCTCTTCCCGCTCTTCTATAAGGTGTTGGGTGCACTCTCCGATTTTCCGATCCCCCTCAATGCCGGCATTTTCGGTCTGATGGATCGCCAGACAGTCGATTCAATCAATGCCATGCGCGAGAGGAACCGCTATCTGCCGGGTCTTCGCGCCTGGGTCGGCTATTCCAACGCCGTGGTCTATTACGATCGCCAGGATCGCGCGGCCGGAGAAGGCAAGCTGTCGTTCATCAGCCGAATTAAGTACGCGATGGATGCCATCACCAGCTTCAGTTACAAGCCGCTCCGCCTCTGCTTCGCATTATCGGCTCTCTCCTGCGGACTGGCGGCACTCTCGGCGCTGATCAGCCTCATCGTCGGAACACCGATCACCGCCGTGGGATGGGGTGTGGCTGCATCAGTATTTCTCGTAGGCGGCGCCCTCCTGCTGGGCCTCGGCGTCCTCGGAGAATACATCGGTCGCGTGTACGACGAAGTCCGCCAGCGGCCGCTCTCGATCATCAACAAGGTCTACTACGCGCCCTCGGTTGAGGCTCTGGAAAATCAACCGGAGTACGAAGAGGAGCAGCCTGCCCGGATTCTGCGCATCGCGTAGAACCGGTCAGCGCGCTTCCTGTCGTCCGCTGGATTTACAGGTGGGGATCCCAGGTTCAACGGCGGTCCCCTCCTCATAATCATTCCAGGTTTCAATCAACAGATAGGGCAGCGGCTGGTTGGCCGGATAGTAGCGCCGCCAGAAGCTGAAGGTGTCGCTGAACGTCTGGCCGCAGCGCGCCGCAATATGCCGATTCTGGCCCCACGACGCCTTGCTGTCATCGAACTGCGCCCACGCGCCGCCCACGGCAATCTTGTCGGGATACTTCGAGACCATCGTCGAGTAGAACTGCGCCAGGTAATCGTCGCCCCAGTTGCTGCCGTCCGCAGCGTACCCTTTGCCGCCCGGCTGCACCCATGCGTAGAAGCCGTCGAAGGCTGCGGCATCGGGACCCGGGATGTTTTCGTAAATCAGAAGCGGCGCTGGATTCCACTTACTCACTTCCTGATGGATGCGATTCCAGTCCGTGTGTCCGCCTTTAGGAAAGATGAAAATCATCGGACGCCCATTGTCCGTCAGGTAGGCCTCGCGTCCTCGCGCAGTCGCCGCCAGGTACGTATCCCGAAAATTGATGAAGTCCGCCAGGGTTTCGTCCGTGGCGCCATCCACATGATCCGTCTCGTCGTACATCATGGCGATGTGGAAGTTCTCTTCGCCCGCTATGGGTTGCAACAACTCGTACGTGCGGGCATTGAAAGTGTCGCGATCGCCATACCAGTCGACGACGAAGGCGTAGATGCCCATCTTCTTTGCTGCCCGGATCTGTTTGCGCAACTCATTCGGATCGTGCGACGAGTAGCCCACGGAGATGTGGGCGGGATGCCCAAACCACGGCTCGTAGACCGCCAGAATTCGAGGTGAAATGCCGGGAATGCCAGCCTTTAGCCGGACTGCTTCTCGCGGCGTCGACTCGGAACAGCCGTGCATGAGCAGAAGGGAAGCAAGGACTGCAATAAACGTACGTATCATTCGGTGGAAAACAATAAGACGCACGCCAGACGCGGCAGGTTGTCCGGCAATGCCACACGCTGGGAATCCCAGAGCAGCCACCAGCAAGAGTGCGGCATCCAACTGCTCAGTCTCATGAGGCAGCACAAAACAGGCGTCTTGCGTCTGTTCTTGTGACCCCAGGAGAATTCACTGATGCGAGGCATCCCATCGCAATTCCGGAGCCCCAGGTTGTGGAGAACGATCCCGTAGAACTGCCCAGAACTCCGCACGCGCGCATCCTGTCCGGCAGTTTCGTTCTGCTTCTGGGTTCAGGCATTGCCACCGCAGCGAATTTTGCCTATAACGTCGCCGTTGCCCAGTTTTTGGGCCCTACAGACTATGGCCACGCGACCGCGGTCTACACGCTGCTGATCCTGATTTCCGCCGGAACCCTTTCGTTTCAGATTGTCTCTGCAAAACTCGTCGCGCGACAGGACTCAGAAGAGAAGCAGCGCGCCGTCTATCGCGCCCTGCATCGTGGCGCATGGATTTGCGGCCTCATCGCGGCAGCGGCCTTCTTCTTCTATCAAAAGCCCATTGCGGCGTACCTCAACCTGCCCACGCCACTGCTCGTCGCCTGGCTCGCCGTTGGGGCAGCCTTCTACGTTCCATTGGGCGCCCAGCGCGGCTACATCCAGGGAGTATGCAGATTCCGCGCCCTGGCCATCAACGTGGCGTTCGAGGGTCTCGTCCGCCTCGTGGGATCGGTTCTGTTAATGCGCCTCGGCTTCGGAGTACCCGGTGTGATTGCCGGAAACGCGGCCGGCGTCGCGGCTGCCTACATCGAGGCAATGTCCTGGAAACGCGTTCCGCGTATCGCGAATCCCGTGCTGTTTCAGGAGAGCCTTCGTGAAATTGGCCAGGCGATGATCTTCTTCGCGGGCCAGGTCCTCATCAATAACTGCGACATCATCCTGGTCAAGCACTTCTTTGAGCCCACCGATGCCGGCCTCTACTCGGCAGTGGCTCTGGTTGGGCGCGTGATTTACGTCTTGTCCTTCGCCGTCGTCAACACGATGTTCCCCATCGTTGCCAGCACAACCCGCGAGGAGCGCCGCGGATTCAGAGTCATTGCCACGCCCTGTCTGCTCGTCCTGGGTATTGGCGGTTCGCTCGCGCTGGTTCTGTATCTGACTCCCGCCTGGTTATGGACCATCTTCCTGGGGAAGGGCTTTCAGTTGGGCGGACCCTACAGTCTCCCTCACCTCCTGTCCCTCTACGCCGTCACGTCCACGATTTATTGCCTCAGCGTCGTTGTCATCACCTACGAAATGGCTCACAAGATCGCAAGGATCAGCTGGATTCCGCTGGCTGCGAGCGGTGTGGTCATCTCCGGCATCTGTCTCTTCCACGGTTCGCTGCATGAAGTCATCTGGGTTCAGCTGGTCCTGATGATCGCTTTGTTCGTGCTTGTCGCGGCACTGTTCATCTTTGCGACCTTCGCAGACCACGACGTAATCGAAGAGCAGGTCCAGGCGGGTCCCATCCGCATCCTCCGTCCGGTGACGCAGGAAGAAGTGATCGCCGAGTTTCTCAAAAACGACTTCAACAGCCCTGCGTTTCATGAGTACCACCAGGTACTGCGCGATCTGGTCATGGCCCCCAATCTCGACGACCCGGTCGAGAACACCAAGAGAAAGGCTCTCCTGTTCATCCGCCACCTGGCGCTCTGGAAAGAGTTGCCGCTCGATACGCAGTGGTTCGAGGTCGAAGTCAGGCGAAGCGAACTGGGCTCCGTGCGATGTTTTCCCCGGGCCCACTGGCGGAAACTGGCCCAGGGCGACTTCTCGGTCACAGCGGTGGCCGAGCGGATGCGGGAGGGAACCGATGGCGCAGAACCACTGCTGCACGGCAAACTCGAAGCGATCGCGAATCGCATCTCGAGCGGCGATGCAGAGATGGGGGTGATCGTTCTGATTGGGCTCAACGAACGAGAACCGGTTACCGTGCTGGACGGAAATCACCGTCTCATGGCAGCTGTTCTCTCGGCACCAGCCGACGTCGATCGGCTGCGCTTCTTCTGTGGCCTGTCTCCGCGGATGAGCGAGTGCTGCTGGTACAACACGAATCTGGTCACCTTGACTCGCTACGCCAAAAACGTACTGACGCATCTGATTCATGATCCGGAAGCCGAACTGGCCCGCCTCATGGAGAGTACAGGATGAGTTGCAGGATCGGGCCAAAGAGAGGAGGGTAGGAAATTGAAGGAAATACCCACGGGCATGCGGCCGGTGGCAGTCAGACGGCTGCCGGACGTTCTTGGTGTGCAGCAAAAGGTGGCGTTCCTCCACGAAATTGCCGTTGTCATGAACACGAACCGTCCCCGCCTGGTCCTCGACTGTTCGCGTATCTGCCAGTGCGACATCTCAACGATTCACATGCTGCTGCATTGTCTCGAAGAAGCAATGAAGCGGAATGGAGATGTAAAGCTGGCGGCGGTGCCGGCGGGCGCAGCGATTCGGCTGGTCAGTACCGGTGTGGCGCGCCTGTTTGAAACGTTCGATTCAACAGAGGAAGCCGTGAACAGCTTTCATCAGCTGCCGCGGCGGCAGGAAAAGTCATCCTCTGAAGAGGACCGGCGCTCCGAGCGCGCTGCCTAGCAGCGAGATCGTGAGTCTCGGTCGGAGAAAGTTATGAACATCGCAGGAATACTTTGGTATCGCTCGACGGCACTCATGCTGGCTGCGCTCCTCGCAGTGCCCCTTTCAGAAGTCGCATCGGCCCAGGCAATCCCTGATGCCCCGCGGCCGCAACAAACTTCGCCTGTACCGCCCATGCCGGCGGCACCGCCGCAATCCACAACCGACGTCGCATCGCTGCCGGATAGCCCGGCGCCGGCGCCGCAGAACGATCCGGCCGTGCAGCAGCAACAGCAACCCGCTAACAACCAGGCAACGCCGCCACAGCAACAAGGCAATCCGTCGCAGCCCATGGGCACGGCAGTGGCGCCGGCGCAGCCTTCGGGTGGCGTCGCGGCCACGCGGCCGGCGGGCGCGGCCATAGCCCCGGCGAAACAGAAGCGCAGCCACACCCTGGCCATTCGTGTGGCCTTGATCGTCGTCGCGGCCGTGGCCATCGGCACGGTTGTCGGATTGTCGAGCGCAAGCCCCAGCCGTCCGTGAGCAGTCTGGCAGGGAACTCGCTTCGCTGGAGAAAGACACATGGGCTCAGAACGCACCAGGTTCGTCAGCTTTTCCGGCATCGATGGTGCCGGCAAGAGCACACAGATTGAAGCGCTCCGTAACCGGCTCGAAGCCGCAGGACTCAGCGTGCGCACCCTCACGTTCTGGGATGACGTGGCCTGCTTCAAAGGAATGCGTGAGCATGCTGGCCACACGCTTTTTGGCGGCGACAAAGGCGTTGGCACACCTGAGAAACCGATCAATCGCCGCGATAAGAACGTCAGCTCTCGCGTGATGACGCTCATCCGCTGGGGTATGTACTTTGCCGATGCGGTCTCGCTCCGCTTCGCCGTTCGCCGGGCGCTCGCTTCGGCGGATTTTCTTATTTGTGATCGCTACACCTGGGACGAACTCGCCAACCTGAAACTTCACTGGTGGTTGACGCGCATGTATGTGCGGTTCATCGCGCGCATCGTGCCGCGGCCGGACGTGAGCTTCGTGCTCGATGCCGATCCGATCCTGGCCCGCGCGCGCAAGCCGGAGTACCCGCTCGATTTCCTTTACCGTTCCCGGGAGTCTTATTTAACCCTGAGCGGCCTGGTGGGACGAATTACCGTGGTCGCACCCGGCCCCGTCGGAGAGGTTGAAGCGGCAATTCTGAGCCACATCGATTGCAGGAAGCCGCCGGGGAGTCAGCCCAATCCGCTGGTCAGGCAGGCAGGCGGAGGCGCTGCGGCTTAAGAGTTTCTACGTCCGATAACAGATATTCTGTTAACTTGGACTCCCACCTGACCCGCCTAGGGCTTTTTCTCGCCCCACGCCCCACTGGCTGCCTGAACCGACAACGCGATCCGGTTCCCCACTCCCACCTTGCGCATCAGCCGCGCCACGTAGGACTTCACCGTCTGCTCGCGAATACTCAGTGCCTGAGCGATCTCGCGGTTCGATCGCGCCAGCACCAGCTGCTGCAGCACTTCCTCTTCGCGTTCGGTAAATCGGGGGCTCGTCCGTCGGCGCCGTGCGGCCGACCCTTCGAGCGCCCGGTCAACGAAGGTGGACAGCACCCGCCGCGGCGCCCAGATGGACCCATCGAGAATGGCACACGCCGCCTGCATCACCTGCTCGGGGTTGGCCGTCTCCTCCAGCCATCCCTTGGCGCCAGCGCTGATCGCCTCGAGAATCTTTTCTGCTTCTGAACCTGATCCGATAACCAGAACCTTCAGACCGGGCTGCCTCGCACGCAACCTCGCCAGAAGCGCCAGAGAGAATGCCTGATCCCGCAACACCACAACGACCAGATCAAATAACGGTTCCCTGAATGCGGAGGCCCAGTCGGTTGCCACCACCTGGAAGTCCGGCTGCCTGGCAAAAATCTCCCGCAAGCCCGCGATTCGCAGCGGCTCGAAATCCAGCAATCCAATCTTCAGCTTGCGCGTTCCCAGCGTTGTATCCATAACTCCTACAGTTTCGGCAGAACAATTCCCTGCTGCTTTTGATACTTTCCCTTACGGTCAGCGTAGCTGATCTGGCATGGCTCGTCCGACTGGAAGAACAGAATCTGGCAAAGTCCTTCGTTCGCGTAAACCCGGGCCGGCAGCGGCGTGGTGTTCGAAATCTCGAGTGTCACGAACCCTTCCCATTCTGGCTCAAAGGGCGTCACATTCACGATGATTCCGCAGCGGGCGTAGGTGGATTTTCCCACGCATATCGTCAGAACGTCACGCGGAATCCGAAAATATTCCACCGATCGTGCCAGCGCAAAGCTGTTCGGAGGTACCAGAATGGATTCCGCCTGTACCGTTACGAACGATCGTTCGTCGAATTGCTTCGGATCCACGATGGCGCTGTTGACATTTGTGAAGATACGAAACTCGTCGGAAACCCGCAGATCGTACCCATAAGAAGAGAGCCCGTAGGAGACCACGCCCTCTCGCACCTGCTTCTCGCTGAACGGTTCGATCATGCCCTTCCTGGCCTGCTCCCGGATCCAGCGATCGCTCTTGATTGCCATGTCCCTCCCTGCCATCCTCCTCAGGATGGCCCGTCTTTTCCCTGTTTCCTTCGCCCCGGCCGATTCTGGCCCGGCCGCAGGCTGTTCCGTCCCGCAAATAGGGGTAAAAATTGCATCTTACGGGAGGTCCGCCACATTGACAATGCCGGCAAACGTTTCTACGATCAGCGTTAAGACGGACACTTCGCCTGACGGGGGAAAACCTTGATAAAACAGGACATCATTCACCAGGTGATTGAACGCACCGGCCTCCAGCGCAATAAGGCCGAGGCGGCTGTCGACACGGTCTTCGAGAGCCTGAAACGCGCCCTCGCCGAAGGCCAGCGCATCGAACTCCGCGGCTTTGGCGTCTTCAATGTCCGCCCGCGCAAAACCGGCATCGGCCGCAACCCTCGCACTGGAGCCGAAGTCAGCATCGCGCCAGGCAAAGCCGTGCGTTTCAAGCCCGGCAAGGAACTCCACCTCCTCGACGGCCAATAGCTGCGAGCCCCAAAAGCCGCAATAAAATTACTGCCGTCACGCCTCCGCCTCGGTAAACTGATGGCGTCTGGTGTTACTTCCCGCCAGGACGACGCGCATGGGTCAACCCGCCATCCAGGTTCCCCGCCTGCCGCCACACCACAGTCCCACTCTTGCGGCTGTCCCGGTTCAGCGCCCTTCCCTTTGGGAAGGCGCCGGTGTCGCTCTTTGCCTGCTCGCGCTCAGTATCTTCACGACTCTCAGCACCGGCGCCGTGCTCATGTACAACTTCCACCGCGGCGCCCCTCCGTTCACGGTGAATGCGGGCTTCTTTCCGTTCGCATGGGTCATCCACCATCCCGATCGACTCTCCGGCGGTTGGCCCTTCGCACTCACTCTGCTGGGAATTCTCTGCGCCCATGAGATCGGCCACTCCATCGCTTGCCGGGCTCACGGAGTCAGCTTTTCTTTGCCCTGGGTGCTGCCCGCTCCCACCCTCATCGGAACATTCGGCGCCTTCATCCGGCTTCGCTCGCGAGTTCCTTCACGCACAGCTCTGCTCGACATCGGTGTTGCCGGGCCTCTGGCCGGTATGGTCGTTGCCATTCCGGCTTTGATCACTGGCCTGCTCCTCTCACAGCGAATGGCTGCCCCCGCATTTCCGTCGACTGCCAGCATCAGCGTCAGCGTGCCCTTCGCGCTCTCCATGGTCCACGCCGTCGTGCGCTGGTTCCATCCTTCCCTGCCGCCGCTCGACGCTGCATCATTCAATCCGCACCCCGTGCTGGTCGCGGCGTGGATCGGTCTCTTCATCACCTCAGTCAACCTCATGCCTGCAGGCCAGCTTGATGGTGGACACATCCTCTATGCAGTCTCGCCGCGTGTCCATCGCTGGGCTACCAGCACGATTGTCTTTCTCCTGTTCTTTGCCGGAACCATGTTCTGGGTTGGCTGGCTCGTGTGGGGATGCTTCCTGCTGCCCAGCATGAAACATCCGCCGGTGTTCGACACCCGCAGCATGTCGAGAGAGCGCGGCTGGCTCGCCATCGCGGGGCTTGTGCTCTTTGCTCTGACCTTCACCCTGGCGCCGTTTCTGAACTGGCAGAACGGCACTTTCTCTGGCGGCAGCCTGATGAACCTCCTCCATCAGTAGCTCGCGTTCACCCCCGCAGGCCACAAATTCCTGACCCGTACAAGGGAGAAGTCACCATGAAACCAAAACTGGCAATTGGGTGCGCTGCACTGGCCGGCCTTTCCGTCGGTGTTGCAGGAGGCATCGCGATCCGCGCACAGCAGGCAAAGACCCCGCCGGGCTATGTCGTCGCTGAGGTCGAGGTCACTGACCCCGCCACCTTTCAAAAATACGGTCAGCAGGTAGTGGAGACTCTCGCGCCATACAACCATCACTACGTCGTGCGCGGTAACAAATACCAGGCCCTTGAGGGCGATCCCCCGAGGGGAGGTGTGGTCATCATTGCCTTCGACAGCGTGGAAGAGGCCCGCCAATGGTACGATTCGCCGGCGTACGCGGCCATTCGCCCCATACGACAAAGCTCCACAAAAAGTCGTCTCTATATCGTGGAGGGTCTGGCTGACACGCCGTGAGTTGTGTCTCGAACCTGCCCGCTTTCGTGCAGGATCGCGCTACGGCTTCACGTGGATGATGGAACAATCCACTCTCGTCATTCCGTTAGCGGTGGCGCCCAATGAAATGTTGCTGAAGCTGCTGCTGGCGCCGGCATTGGTCGGTCCATTCAGGGTCACACGGTACTCGGAAAGATCCGTACCTGAGTTGTTGTACTGGCGGCATTGCAGTGTTGCTGACGTGATATTCGTGTTCGAATTGTTCGCCCATGTCGCAGTGGTGAGCATCAACGTGCCGCTCTGGTCCTCCCAGTGCGCGTTAAACGTTTGCTGATTCACGAGAGCGGCTGGGTCGCCGGCGCCATTTCCGGCACCGCTGGCGGGCGGCTGATCCTGAGCGCCGCTGGGCGGATTTTGAACCACGGGTGCGGGCGTCTGCGCAGCAGGCTTCGGGGCGTGTGATTTGCTGTAGAAGTAGTATGCGAGCCCCAGCACCAGAACGACGATCACGACCGCGCCCATCATCCCCCTCTTCTGTTTGGCGGGTTGTACCGGTGATACCGGAACAGCAATGGGAATCTGTCCCTGCGAAGGCGCTGGGGAAACTGCCGCCACCCGCGGTGGCGCGGAGGATGGCGCAGCAGCCGGCGGTGGGGGCGAAACCGACGCGTTCCCCTGCCTCGCCGTTCCGCACTCGGCACAGAACTTCTCGTTGCCCGCGAGCGAGTGACCACAATTGCTGCAAAATGCCATGACCGAATCTTCTCCGTGGGATCGCCGGGAGCGCCTTCCAGCCTGGGTTAAGAAATCGCGACTGAGCCCGCTGGCTGCATCGATGTCTCGACCAGCTGCAGCGTCTGTTGCAAATGCGCCCTCTGTTCTTCCTTCACCTGCCGCAGCCCCTGCTGAACCAGCCCGAAGACCACGTACCAGCTCACGACCGCCGAGATGATGGCATTGCCCTCGAACGGTAACTGCCATGGGCAATCCCAAAACGTATGCAGGACCACCGGAATCATGAATGCCATCAGGAAGCGCTTATCGAAAAACATCGCCGGCTTCAGGGGCTTTGCTCCCTTAACGCGCCAAAGCGCAGCAGCCGCGATCGCCGTCCACGCTACATGCCCCCACGGTGTGAGGAACGCTCGAACCGACAGCACGGCCAACATGTTCGCAACGCCGGAAGCCAGATCGTGGCCGGCCAGCAACCCCTTGTTCAGCGCATAGCCCGCGGTCTCAAACGCAGCGAACCCGGCGCCCACAGTGGCCCCAAACAGCAGCCCGTTCAGAATGTACTTGTACTTCACGCCGCGGATCACGACGACCACCGTCAGCAGCTTGGCCACTTCCTCCACGATTCCTGCAGCCATCGCGCCCATCGATCCAAGGATCGGGAGTGAATATCCGATGAGAGCGAAGATCAGCGACACCACGGCTCCGTAGAGGAACAGCGTCACAACCCTGTGCACCGAGACATTCCGCGGGCTGTTCATCTCAAAGAAGAACGTCAAAGTTCCCAGCGGGACCGCGAACGCTCCCAGAAACATCACGGCCGGAATAAGATTGCCCGCATCGGACAAACGGAACAGCGCGAAGGTGAACACAAAATACGTGACAACCAGCACCGCGAGCACGCGGAAAAACAGCCAGGGCTTCGGCCAGCCAGTCTGGACTTCGTCGATCGGCGGAGTCGTCTTCGCCGTCCCCACCAGCAGGTACTCCTCTATCTCGTCTTCGCTGTGTTTCCTGAAAACGTCGGAGAACATCTGCTTCAGGTTGAAACCTTCGAGGTCTTCGGTCGAAGCCAGCGTCTGAATCCTTGCCTGCAGGCCGTGCAGTACATGGACCTGGTGTCCGGCATGAGCCTGCGCCGGAGCAGCGGCGTAATATACAGGCTGCCCGCCGGGCTGCACATAGACTTGCTCACCGGGTGATGGAACGTAGATGGCTTGCGGAACCGGAACCACCGAGGGCTGAAAGCCATTCACGGCGGGCTGAGCCGCGATGGACGCAGTCTCAACTTGAGGGTCGGAACCCGAAGACCCAGGCGCTGATCGCTGCACAGCAGCGCCACAGCTCACACAGAACTTATTTTCCGGGGGAACCGCCGACCCACATTGGACGCAGTACACCTGAATTCTCCGCTTCGACCAGGGCTTGGGGGTGATAGGAAACGTAGCATGCCTGGGTTTTCGAAGTAAAGATAAACATTGCGCCTGACATTCGATGGCATGGAACCAAGGTCCCGTATGACCGCCGTAGTTAGACTGCTGCTCAGGAGTTCACGTGAACGAATTTGCTGCTCCTGCTTCAATCGAGGCACCCAACAGGAACCCGAACTGGATTACTTCAGGCAGCGCGATTGTTACTGCAATCGCACTTCTGAAATTCGCGCTTCAAATGCATGCCGCGCCTCACTACGGCATTTTCCGCGACGAGATGTACTACCTCGCGTGCGGACAGCATCTCAGCTGGGGCTACGTCGATCACCCGCCGCTGTGGCCGTTCGTGGCCTGGTTGCTCGCGCACACCATCGGGACTTCCCTTCTTGCCATCCGTCTGATCCCAGCGATCTGCGGTGCCGCGCTGGTCTGGCTGACCGGGACAATGGCGCGCATGATGGGCGGCAATCGCATGGCGCAGGTCCTCGCCGCGCTCGCGGTCGTCATGGCGCCGATCTACATGCTGATGCAGCACTGGTTCACCATGAATGCCGCCGAGCCGCTGCTGTGGATGGCGATTGCATGGTGCGTTCTTCGCTTCATCGACGGTGGCAATCCGCGCTGGTGGCTCTGGATCGGCATTTTCTGCGGGATCGGTCTGGAGATGAAATACACCATCGTGCTCTTTGCGGCCGGACTGCTGCTGGGGCTCGCGTTCACACCGCAGCGCAGGGTCTTCGCCTCAAAATGGTTTTGGCTGGGCTGCCTCGCCACGGTCCTGATTTTTCTGCCGCACTTCGTGTGGCTCGCGCATCATCACTTCCCTTTTCTTGAATACGAGCACAATGTCCGCAGCACGGCGCGTGATGTGCGCCGGGGTCCGGTGGCGTTCTTTCTCGATCAGGCCCAGATTCTTAATCCTCTTTCTGTTCTCTTGTGGATGCCGGGTTTGATTTGGCTGCTGTTCTCGAAAGCAGGCGCGAAATTTCGGATCCTTGCGTGGATCTTCCTGGTCGTCTACGGGCTGTTCATGGTCACTCAGGGCAAGAACTACTACGTTTCGCCGGTCTATCCTATGCTGTTCGTCGCCGGAGCTGTGGCCCTGACGCAATGGATTCGCACCGCCTGGATCCAGGGGCCGTACGCCATGCTCCTTGCTATGTCCGGAATTCTTCTGGCGCCGATCACGCTGCCCCTGCTGCGCCCCGAGACGTATCTTCGCTACCAGCACGCTCTGGGCATCGCCCCCGCAAAGGCCGAGAATCAGCCGACCGGCCCGCTGCCGCAATATTTCGCCGATGAATTCGGATGGGAAGACATGGTGCGCAAAACCGCAGCCGTCTACTGGAGCCTGCCGGCGGAGGAGCGAGCCCGGACCGCGATCTTCGCGAATGACTGGGGCGAAGCGGCCGCCGTCGACTACTTCGGACCCAAATACGGGCTACCGCGCTCGATTAGCCCGCACAATTCCTACTGGTATTGGGGACCGCGCGGCTATGACGGCAGCATCGTCATTGTCCTGGGCAGCGATGGCACGGGCGACCGCGAGCACTTCCGCAGCGTCGTTGCCGCAGGCCAGGTCGATAACCCGTGGTCGCGCGAAGACGAGCACTTCACGATCTGGCTATGCCGCGGATTGACCTTCAGTTTCCAGGAAAAATGGCCACAGATGAAGAAGTGGGGATGAGGACTGGCCGTCCAGGCATACGCGCCTTCGGCGCATGGAAAATCAAAGCCCGGATATCGGTTGCGGATACTCACCAAACTGGGCTGAGGAGATTCCCAGTTGGCATAGCCCTGGCTACCCGCTCAAGGCTCCCGGTTGCTCCTATAGTTTTTCCGCCTCGATGCCGATGTTCTGCTCGCCCGCGGCCTTCTTCTCCCAGTATTTCTTCACCCAGGCTTCGAAGGTCTTTCCTGCGGCGTTGTCACGGCCCGTGAAGGCGAGCGCGGCGATATCGGAATACGGAATGGTGAGCTTGGTGCGCTGGTCCGATGGCATCACGCGTACTGCGGAATCGCTAAGCGTTGTGCCCGTGCGACGGTCGAAGACGTATCCGTGCACGACGTCGCCGTTTTTCAGTGTCAGGGTCACGTCGCCGCGATAATCGAAAGCCTTCTCCAGCGCCTGGCGGATTTCGGCATCGCCGGCGAGCGAAGGGATCCAGCCTTCAAGCTGCTCGCGCTCGCGGCCGTCCATCACTTCGACGGAATTCGGATCCATCGCTGCTGCTCGTCCTGTCATACGCGAGTTCCCTCTTCGACGCTCACCCTTGTTTCAATCTGAACCAGCGGATTGAAGCTGTGCACCGGTTTCACCGGCTCGTTCAACAGATCCAGCGCGCCCTTATCCGGGTACAGGTTCATCATCGCCTTCGCCGTCTCCCACAGGCCTTTGAGCGATCCGAAGGTGTAGTTCACCGCCGTGCCCTCGTAACCCGAGTGCACCATGCAGTTCGCGCATTTCGGATTGCCGCTCTCGGTCCCGTAGTTCTCCCAATTCGTCGCCTCGATCAGCTCCTGGAAGGTGTCGGCGTAGCCGTCCTGCAGCAGGTAGCAGGGCTTTTGCCAGCCGAAGATGCTGAACGTTGGCATCGCCCACGGCGTGCAGTGGAAATCGCGCTTGCCCATGATGAATTCGAGGTAGAGGTAGTTTGCGTTGAACCTCCAGCTCTTCTTGCGGTTTGACAGGATCGCCCGGAACAGCCGCCGAGACCGCGCGCGCCCCAGGAAATGCTTCTGATCTGGAGCCTTCTCGTACGTGTAACCCGGCGCAACCATCATCGCCTCGACGCCGACGTTCATCAGATCGTCGAAGTGTCCGCGCACCGAATTCGGATCGGCGCCGTCGAACAGCGTCGTGTTCGTCGTGACGCGAAAACCGCCGGCCACTGCAGCCTTGATTCCCTCCATCGCGATGTCGTACCCGCCCTCGCGGCAAACCGAGAAGTCGTGGTGCTCCCGCTGGCCGTCAAGATGAACCGAAAACGACAGATACTTGCTCGGCTTAAAAAGATGAAGTTTTTCTTTCAGAAGCAGCGCATTCGTGCACAAGTACACATACTTTTTGCGGGCAACAAGTCCCTCGACAATCTTGTCGATCTGCGGATGCAGCAGCGGTTCCCCGCCTGGTATCGACACCATCGGCGTGCCCGATTCATCGATTGCGCGAAAGCACTCTTCCGGCGTCAGCTCCTGCTTCAGAATGTGCGGCGGATACTGGATCTTCCCGCAGCCGGCGCACGCCAGGTTGCAGCGGAACAACGGCTCCAGCATCGTCACCAGCGGAAACTTCTTCCGGCCTTTCAGCTTCTGCTTCAGGACATACGTCGCAACTGTCCATGCCTGCGATACAGGTACTGCCATTCGGATCCTCTCTCCGTATCAAACTCAAAATCATCGCCCGATCCAGCAAGGCTCGAGCCCGTCCCGGATGCTACTCGGTCTTTTGCACCGCGCGCTTATAGTCCGTCAGCGCCAGCAGCGCGAAGTAATCCCGATACAGCGGATAAGCAAGGTAGAACACCCGCGGAAAACCTGTTCCCGTATAGATCGCCTGCCGTGTCCTGCCCTGGCCGGTGCTCTCGTCCCATGAGCCATCCACCTGCTGTCGGGCCAACAGCCATTTGATGCCTTTCGCTACCGAGTCGCTCCTTATATCGCCGGCCGCCAGCAATCCCAAAATTCCCCACGCCGTCTGCGAAGGAGTGCTCACGCCAACGCCGCGCGTCGTCGGATCGTCATAGCTGTGGCAGCTTTCGCCCCACCCGCCATCGCTGTTCTGCACCGAGCGAATCCACTCCGCAGCTTGCTGGATTTCGGGCTCGTGATTCCACACACCCATCGCTTCGAGGCCGCGCAGTACCAGGAATGTTCCGTACAAATAGTTCACGCCCCAGCGCCCGAACCAGCTGCCATCGGGCTCCTGCTCGGAGTAGATGAACTTGATCGCTTTCTCCACCCGCCGATCCTTGCGCGTGTAGCCATAGGTCGCGAGCATCTCGAGAATGCGCCCCGTAATATCCACCGTCGGCGGGTCCAGCATCGCGTTGTGGTCCGCAAACGGGATGTGCTGGAAGATCATCTTCGTGTTGTCTTTGTCGAAGCTGCCCCATCCGCCATTGCGGCACTGCATCGACAGGAGCCACTCGATCGCCCGCTGGCAAACGTCATAGTGATAGCGTTCGCGGGGATTGTCGACCTTGTTCAGCGCAAGCAAAACCTGCGCCGTATCATCGACATCGGGGTAAAATTCGTTGTTGTACTCGAAGTACCATCCTCCCGGCGCTGCGCCCCGGTTCTTCACTGCCCAGTCGCCTTTGTGCCGAACTTCCTTCGACAGCATCCAGTCCGCCGCAGCGAGGAGCCTCGAGTCCTTGCGATCGAGCCCCGCCTCGCCCAGTGCGTAGACCGCCTGCGCTGTGTCCCAAACCGGCGACATGCACGGCTGCATGCGGAACGTCGGCACCGGATAATCCTTTGTACCGTTGGGCGCATCAATCCCGAGTTTCTCGAACTCATCCATCGCCCGGATCACCTGCGGATCGTCGAGCGAATAACCGAGGCAGCGCAGCGCGATGATCGAGTTCAGGATGGCCGGATAAATCGCGCCCAGTCCATCGGACATCTCCAGCCGTTCCAGCATCCACTTCTGCGCCTTCTTCAGCGCAATCGACCGCAGCGGCCGGATGTGAATCCGCTCGAACCAGTGCGTCACGCGATCCAGAAAGATGAAGAAGTTCCGCCAGCTCACGACGTGCTCGCGATCCCACCGCAGGCTCAAATCGGCATTTTCGCGGCCGCCAACGAACAATTCACTGATCCCATGCTCGGCAGGAATCTTCTTGTACGGCTTCTTGGCGTACGCAATCGAAAGCGGAACAAGAATTCCGCGCGACCACGAAGAGATTTCGTAAATATTGAAGTAGAACCACTTCGGAAACAGCACGATCTCCGGCGGAATCGCCGGCACCGCGTTGTATTCGTACTGACCCAGCGCGCAAAGATAAATCTTGGTGAAGGTGTTGCACGCCACCACGCCGCCGTGCGCGAGGATCCACTCCCGCGTCTCGGCCATATGCGCCTCATCGGGCGAAACGCCCATCAGCTTATTCGCGAAGTAGCACTTCACCGACAGGCTGATGTTGCCGGGTCCACCGGGATAGAGCGACCAGCTACCGTCGTCGTTGCGGTAGCGCATGATCTCGTTCAGCGCCCGCTCCATCTTTCCCTGATCCCCGGTCCCCAGCAGCACATGCAGAAAGATGTAATCGGCCTCCAGCATCGAGTCGCCTTCCAGCTCCCCGCACCAGTACCCTTCTCCCTGCTGCATGCCGAGTATTGCATCCCGCGAGCGCTCGATGGCGCGCGAAACGTCCGCGAGAGCCGCATCGATCCGGCCAAACTTCACCTGTGCGGCAGCTCCGCCTCCCTGACTTTCAATGAGGGTAGGGCCTTCGAATTCCCCTGCAATCGTTCCTGGCCGGGCGGCTGGAAGTGGTGTGCTCATATCCTCCGGGAACACCGCTTTCTCCTCAGTGCGATGCCCGCTACCGGTGATTAGACTCGCGCCGCTGTTGTGGGCGGAGCCGACTGAATGGCCTGGACGATCTCCGGAGGAAGCCCAAACCGGACGTTTTCCGGCATGACTTCAACTTCCTCGACGGTCTCAAACCCGTTGTTCTGGAGATATTCGATGACGCCTTCGACCAGAATTTCCGGCGCCGAAGCCCCTGCCGTGACGGCAACGTTGTTGACGCTGCTCAGCCACGCCGGATCGATCGCCTCAGCGTTATCGATCAGATGGCCCTGCGTGCCGAGATTGCGCGAAACCTCAACCAGCCGGTTCGAGTTCGAGCTGTTGTTCGAACCCACCACCAGCACCAGATCTGCGCTGTGTGCCACGTTCTTCACCGCGACCTGACGGTTCTCGGTCGCGTAGCAAATGTCCTGCGTGTGCGGCCCGACGATCTTCGGAAACTTGATCTTCAGGGCCTGAATGATGTCCCGCGATTCATCGAGGGACAGCGTCGTCTGGGTCAGATACGCCACGTGCTCCGGATCCGGAACCTCCAGCGTCTGCACTTCCTCCACGCTGGAGACGACCTGCGTCACGTCCGGCGCCTCGCCCAGCGTGCCCTCAATCTCATCGTGATCGCGGTGCCCGATCAGCACCAGCGAATAGCCCTGCCGGGCGAACTTCACGGCCTCGACGTGGACCTTGGTCACCAGCGGGCAGGTCGCGTCGATCACTTTCAGCTTCCGCTCCTTCGACTGCTCACGAACGGCCGGTGAAACACCGTGGGCCGAGTAGATCACGCGCGCGCCCTCGGGCACCTGGTGGATGTCGTCGACAAAAATGGCGCCCTTTTCGGCCAGCTCATTCACGACAAAGCGGTTGTGGACGATCTCTTTGCGGACATAGATCGGCGCGCCAAAGGTCTCCAGCGCAATCCGAACGATGTCGATAGCCCGCACCACGCCTGCGCAGAACCCGCGGGGTTTCAGCAACAAAACTCGTTTTTCCCCGGGTCCGGACGCCGCGCGCTGGGGAGCGACAGGTGTCTCCGTGATGACGGTACTCACGTTCTTTATTATACCGTGAACAACGCCATACCACCCCCGTGGCAGGCCTTGGTGGCGTGCCTCGGAAGGTTCACGGCTGCCGTAAACTCAGATCGTTCGCCGCATTCACCTCTGACAGGCCGCTCATGTCCATCCATCTCTCCCCCATCGAAGCTCGCGTCCTCGGATCCCTGCTTGAGAAGGAAGCCACGACACCGGAGTACTATCCGCTCTCGCTCAACGCTCTGGTCAACGCCTGCAATCAGAAAAACAACCGCGAGCCGGTGATGCAGCTCGACGACGAGGAAGTGCGCACGGCCCTGAATCGGCTGCGCGATCAGAACCTCGCCGCTGCCGTGCACGACAGCCGGGTGACCAAGTACGAGCATCACCTCGGCGAGGTCCTGAACCTGACCCGCGGCGAGACCGCCGTCCTCTGCGTGCTGCTCCTTCGCGGTCCTCAGACTCCGGGCGAGCTGCGCGGCCGCACCGAGCGAATGCATCGCTTAGAGGAACTCAGCGATGTCCTCTCTGTCCTCGACAAGATGGCCCAGCACGATCCGCCCCTGGTGGCTTCCCTGCCACGCCAACCCGGCTCGCGCGAGATTCGCTATGCGCATTTGCTCAGCGGCCAGGCCGATCTGTCACAGATTCCGGCCGCCGCCGAAGCCTCGTCAACCCCGCACCACTCCGTGGAGAACGACCGCCTCTCTCAGCTCGAAATGGAAGTGGCAGGCCTGCGCGAACAGGTTGCCGAACTGAAAGCGCAGATCGCGGCTCTGTCGATCGAGCGCTCCTGATTGGGCTCTGTGATCTGTGACCTGCGACCTGTGATCTGTGACCTGTGACCTGCGCTCAGAGCGCTGCATCCTGCAAACTGTGATGTGAGTCACATCCGCCCTCGCCCCGCCCCTGCCACCCTGTTGCCATGGATATCTCCCAGGCCATGCA
>Ga0335073_10003648_pt1 | contig 21506 bp, 14 predicted proteins | sample Lox_Sample_22_FD_207093 | JGI IMG/M metagenome (GOLD analysis project Ga0335073, IMG submission 207093) | Soil microbial communities from Loxahatchee National Wildlife Refuge, Florida, United States - Lox_Sample_2.2 | ecosystem: Environmental > Terrestrial > Soil > Wetlands | place: USA...
ACTCGCTGCTTTGCCGCTCACTTCGGCGTCAGATGCACCAAGGCTCCGGGATTCTTGTCCTGCAGCATCCACAGGGAGCCATCGGGACCTTCTTCCACATCGCACACGCGGAAGTGGACTACCCAACGCTCCGCTGCTTTGGCACCGCCGTGGCCGTCGAAGACGCCTCGCTGCTTTGCCGCTCACTTCGGCGTCAGATGCACCAAGGCTCCGGGATTCTTGTCCTCCAGCATCCACAGCGAGCCATCGGGGCCTTCTTCCACATCGCGCACGCGGAAGTGGACTACCCAACGCTCCGCTGCTTTGGCGCCGCCATGGCCGTCGAAGACGATGCGATTGAGCGACATGGTCGCCAACCCGCTCACAAAGCCGTTGCCATCCCATTGCGGAAAGGTCCTGGTGCCGTGGTAGAACATCAGGTTCCCGGGCGCGATCACCGGGAGCCAATAAAGCACCGGCTTGGCCAGATCGGGCCGGGTGTCTGGCTTGGGAATGGGGACACCGTTATAGTTCTCGCCATAGGAAACCAGCGGCCAGCCGTAATTCCTGCCCTTCTCGATGAGATTCAGTTCGTCGCCGCCGCGCGGACCGTGCTCCACTTCCCACAGTTCGCCGGTGGGAGAAAATGCCAGGCCATAGGGTGTGCGGACGCCGCTCGCCCAGGTTTCGGACGGCGTCAGATTGGGACCGGGAAAAGTGTAGGTGCCGACTATTTTCGCGGTCTTCGCGGCTTCAGTATCGCGCGGGGGATCGATGAGGGGAATGGTGGCGGCGCCATGCTTGCCGTACTCGGGATTGCCCGGAGCCGGTTTGCCATCGAGCGTCAGCCGCAGAATCTTGCCCTCGGGCTGGTTGGGATCCTGCGCGGGAGTCATGCGCTGCCGGTCGCCAACAGTGAGGAACAGATATTTGCCGTCGGGCGAAAAGGCCACTTGCGCGCCTTCCTGACCGCCGCGGCCGGCGGGCATCTGGTGCCACAGCACGGCGAAGTTTTCGAGCGTCGCGGAGTTGGCGGTGAGATTGAGTTTGGCGCGGGCGAGCGCCAGTCCACCACCATAATCGCCCGGTTCGGCGTAAGTGAGATAGATGCTGTGATCGGTGGCGTAATGCGGGGAGAGGAAAACGCCGTGCATGCCGCTCTGGCCCTGGTAATAAACCTTGGGCGTGTTGCCCACTGGGATCTTTTCACCCTGCTGCGTCACCAGCCAGACAGGCCCGACTTTCTCGGTGATGAGCATGCGGCCATCCGGCAGGAAAGCCAGCCGCCACGGCAGGTTTAATGTAGTCACCCTGGTCATGGTGAAGGGCAGGCTCTCCTGGGGCTTCAGCTCGCCAATGTTGACCTGTGCCCATGCCACCGGCGCCAGAACCAGAAGCGACGCTTGCGCCAATTTCATGATGGACTTGACTCGTGGATTCACGCCCGTATCCTACCATGGCAAAATGGTCCACCCGATTCCGCCATACCCCGCTTCGACACCCGCGCGATATACTTGTAACGACTTTTTCTAACGGAGGGGGAATTGCTCGTTCACCGCTTCGCGCCCGGAGCCATGCTGCTCTGCGCGGCACCCGTTCTGCTCGCGCAAACTATCGATTTCGACCGCCAGATTCGCCCCATCCTCTCGGAAAACTGCTTCCAGTGCCACGGACCGGACGGCGCCGCGCGCCAGGCCGATCTGCGCCTTGACCGTCGTGACTCGGCTTTCGAGCAACGCGCCGAAGGTACGGCTATCGTGCCCGGCAAGTCCGCCGACAGTATGGTCTATCAGCGCATCAGCTCCACCGACGCTGGTTTTCGCATGCCTCCCGCGGAGGCGCACAAGACGCTCACGCCGGACCAGATTGCGACCATCCAGCACTGGATCGACGCAGGCGCCCCGTGGAAGGAACATTGGGCGTTTCAGCCGCCCGTGAAGGCGAAATTCCCCGCGGTGAAGGACGCCGCATGGGCCCGCAATCCCATCGACCGGTTCGTCCTCGCCAAGCTCGAAGAAAACGGGCTCGCTCCCGCGCCCGCCGCCGATAAGCGCACGCTCATTCGCCGCGTGGCGCTCGACGCCACGGGTCTGCCGCCCAAGCCGGCCGAGGTGGAAGAGTTTCTGGCCGACAGCAGTCCCACCGCCTACGAGAAAATGGTGGATCGCTACCTCGCGTCGCCGCACTATGGCGAGCATCGCGCCCGCTACTGGCTCGACGCCGCGCGGTACGCCGACACCAACGGCTTCCACTTCGACAACTACCGCGACATCTGGCCGTTTCGCGATTGGGTGATCGAGGCGTACAATCGCAATCTCGCCTTCAACGAGTTCACCATCGAGCAGCTGGCCGGCGACCTGCTTCCGAATCCCACGCTCGACCAGCGCATCGCCACCGGATTTCTGCGCTGCGGCGAAACCACCAATGAAGCTGGGATCATCGAGGACGAATACGCCGAGATCTATGCCAAAGACCGCGCCGATACCGTGGGTGCGGTCTGGCTCGGCCTCACCGTCGGCTGCGCCACCTGCCACGACCACAAATTCGACCCGATCTTGCAGAAGGATTTCTACGCGTTGGGGGCGTTTTTCCGCAACACCACCCAGAAGATCATGGACGGAAATCTGGCCGACACGCCGCCTATCGTTTTCGTCCCGCGCGAGACGGATCGCGGCACATGGGAGCAGAAAACCGCGCGCCTGCATGCCGTCGCCGCCGAAATCGAACACCTGCGCACAGCCGCCACCGGCGATTTCGAGAAGTGGCTGGCAGAGCGGACTCCAGAGCCGAAGGCGCAGCCCCTCGAACAGTCCGAGGATGCCTTCGCTGCCGCCAGTTTCACTTTGGGCAAGGCGATGAAAGAGAGCCCGCGCGCGCAATCCGAGCATGCGATGTCGGTCAGTGTGCGTTTTCTATCGCCGGAAACGGCGGAGAGGTACGTCGTCGTTTCGCAACAAAACAGCAAGGACCATGGCCGGGGATGGGCCGTTGATGCCGACAACGGGCAGATCGCTTTTCGCCTGATCGGCGACAACGGCCAGGCGATCGAGGTGCGAGCGGCGGCTTCGCGGGCCGTGCTGCCGGGCATGTGGAACGAACTCGTCGGAACCTACGATGGCTCGCGCAATCAGACCGGCATGATGCTCTACCTCAACGGCGAGCCGGTGGTGCTCGCCGGGTTGGGCGCGCGCAACGGGCGGCTGAACGGGTCGATCGAAACCGACGAGGGCATCACGCTCGGGCGTTCGTTTCCGGGCGGCGCCGTGTCCGAATTCCATCTTTATCATCGCGTGTTGACGCAGGCGGAAGCCCATCTGTTGAGCGTCTGGCCCGAGACTTCACAGGCGCTGGCGTATCCTACGGAGAAACTCACGCCATTTGCCCGCGCCAGCTTGCTCGATTGGTACGTCGCCCGCAACTCCGGGCCGTACCAGAAGCTGGCGGAAGAGCAGCATCGCCTGAACCTGGATATCCGCCGGCTTGAGGGCCGCGGTTCGGCGACGCTGGTGATGGAAGAGCGCACTGACGAGAAGCCGCATGCCTGGGCCCTCTATCGCGGCGCTTACGATCAGAGGCGCGACCGCGTGGAAGCTCATCCGCCGGGAATTCTGCCGCCGATGCCGGCGACCCTGCCGCACAATCGGCTGGGGTTCGCCAAGTGGCTTTTTATGGAAGACCAGCCGCTCACCGCGCGCGTAGCCGTCAATCGCATGTGGCAGGAGATTTTCGGCGTGGGCATCGTCAAAACGGCCGACGATTTCGGCAGCCAGGGGGAGCCGCCATCGAATCAGCTCTTGCTGGACTGGCTGGCCGTCGATTTCCGCGAGAGCGGATGGGACATGAAGCGCTTCTACCGGCAGATTCTGACTTCCGCGACCTACCGGCAGATGGCGCAGGCGACGCCGGAGAAAATCGCCAAGGATCCCGAGAACCGCCTGCTCAGCCGGGGACCGCGCTTCCGCATGGACGCCGAAATGGTGCGCGACTACGCGCTCGCGGTGAGCGGCCTGCTGGCACCGCAGGTCGGCGGGCCGAGCGTGAAGCCGTACCAGCCCGATGGCATCTGGGAAGCTGTGGCCATGGAGGGATCGGACACGCGTTTCTACAAGACCGATTCCGGTCCGGGTCTGTACCGGCGTTCAATCTACACGCTCTGGAAGCGCGCCGCGCCGCCGGCATCGATGGAAGTCTTTAACGGCCCGACGCGCGAATCGTGCGTCATCCGCCGCGAGCGTACCGACACACCTTTGCAAGCGCTGGCCACCATGAACGATGTACAGTTCGTGGAGGCCGCGCGCTATCTCGCCGAAACCGCCATGGAGAACGCCACCGGCTTCGACGCCCGCCTGGACTACATCGCCTCGCGCGTGCTCATGCGCCCGCTCGCCGCCAACGAGCGCGCCATCGCGCGCAAGGCTTACGACGACTTCGAGCGCTACTACAACCAGCATCCCGAGGACGCGCGCAAATTTCTGGACGATGGCGAGCGCAAGCCCGACCCATCGCTCTCTCCCTCCGAGCATGCCTCGCTCACCATGCTCACCAGCCAGTTTTTGAACCTCGATGAGGTATTCAACAAATGAGATCGATACTGCTGCCGGACGAAGACGGACATTACAGCCGCGAATCGCTGCGGCTCGACCGCGAATCGCTGCGCGCGACGCCTCCCGGGCGGCACGCGCTCGATCCGGTGGCGGCCGAAATGGCCGTCGAGGAGACGCGCCGCCGCTTCTTCGCGCGCGCGGCGCACGGCATCGGCGCGATTGCGCTGGCCTCGCTGCTGCCGAAAGGCCGCGCCGCGGAAACGGTGGTCGGCGGAATTCCAGGACTGCCGCATTTTGCGCCGAAGGCCAAGCGATGCATCTATCTGCACCTGGTGGGCGCGCCGCCGCAGATGGAAACCTTCGACTACAAGCCGAAGATGGACGCGATGTTCGACAAGGACCTGCCGGAATCCATCCGCAACGGCCAGCGCCTCACTACCATGACCAGCGGTCAGACGCGATTTCCCATTGCTCCCTCGGTTTTCAAGTTCGCGCAATACGGCAGGAACGGCGCGTGGGTTTCCGAGCTGCTGCCGTACACCGCACGCATGGTGGACGACATCGCCATCGTCAAATCGATGTACACCGAGGCCATCAATCACGAGCCGGGCATCACGTTTTTCCAGACCGGGCAACAGGTGGGCGGACGGCCGTGCATCGGCTCGTGGATCAGCTACGGGCTGGGCAGCATGAATCAGAACCTGCCCACGTTCGTGGTGCTCCTGGCCAAGCACAACAATCCGAAAGCCAACGTGCAGGCGATATCGGCGCGCATGTGGAGCGCGGGATTTCTTTCGGGCGAATATTCCGGCGTCAGCCTGCGCGCAGGCTCGGATCCCGTGCTCTTCATTAACAATCCCGACGGCGTGCCGGTGGAAGTGCGCCGGCGCATGCTGGATTCGCTTTCGGCGATGAACCAGTTGCAGCTCGCGAAACTGGGCGACCCCGAAACGCGCACGCGCATCGCGCAGTACGAGATGGCGTTTCGGATGCAGGCTTCGGTGCCGGAGTTGACGGACACGAGCAAAGAGCCGGACAGCACGTGGAAGTTGTATGGCGAAGACGCGCGCAATCCCGCTTCGTTCGCGCAGACCTGCCTGATGGCGCGCCGGCTGGCCGAGCGCGGCGTGCGCTTCGTGCAGGTCTACCATCGCGGCTGGGACGTACACAGCGATTTGCCCGAAGTGCTGGCCAGCCAGTGCAAGGAAATGGACCAGGCGAGCTGGGCGCTGGTGCAGGACCTCAAGCAGCGCGGCATGCTGGACGATACGCTGGTGATTCTGGCGGCGGAATTCGGCCGGACGATCTATTGCCAGGGAAAGCTCAGCAAGGCGAATTACGGGCGAGATCACCATCCACGCTGCTTCGCGCTGTGGATGGCGGGCGGCGGAATCAAAGGCGGGGTGGTACACGGGGAGACCGACGATTTCAGCTACAACATCGTGCGCGATCCAGTCCACGTGCGCGATTTCCAGGCGACCGTCCTTCATCAGTTCGGCATCGACCACGAGCGATTCACCTACCGGTATCAGGGGCTCGACGTGAAGCTCACCGGGCAGGAGAAGGCGAACGTGGTGAAGGCGATTCTGGCATAGGGCGGCCGAAGCAGAGCACGTATCCGCGGTTATCAGCGATCTCGAAGGCCCTCAATCCATCGCTCGTATCGGCCGGCTCGCGATGCATGGGAACCGCTTTGCGGGTGAATTCCACGTAGAGCGAGTCGGGATCGTCGGAGTAGACGTAAGCGTCCCAGCGGGCCCATGGGTGACGCGAATGGTTCGGCTGCGGGTGAATGCCGGGCGCGATCGCCTCAGGAGCACGCCGTTTACGACGCTGAAGATGGTGGTGTTGGCGCCGATGCCAAGCGCGAGAGTGAGGATGGCGACGGTGGCGAAGGCGGGATTTTTGCGGAGACTACGGATGGCATAGCGGACGTCCTGCGCGAAGATTGCGAGCGAGACTCCGGCGCGGACATCGCGGACACTTTCCTTGACTTGCTCTCTTTCGGCGGGGGAGAGCGAGCCGAAATCGGCCAGTTCGTCGTCGAGATCCTGCTCGACCTGGCGTTTGCGGAAAAGATTGCGGAAGACGGCGCGGATCATGGCAGGTCTCCTAGGTGGCGCGCAGAGCGCTGGCCATGGCGAGCGAGATGCGCTCCCAGCGCTGCGATTCCGAATGCAGATGGCCGCGGCCTTTGCGGGTGAGCCGGTAGAATTTCGAGCGGCGCCGGGTTTCGGATTCGCCCCATTCGGAGGTGAGCCATCCGGCTTGCTCCATGCGATGCAGGGCGGGGAAGAGGGAGCCAGCCTTCACATCGAACGCGCGCTTGGTGATTTGCGAGATGCGGCGGGAAATGCCCATGCCGTGGAGCGGCTGGAGGGCGAGAGATTTCAGGATGAGAAGGTCGAGGGTGCCTTGGAGGATTTCGCTTTCCGGCATTGTCTTATAGAGCGACTATAGGACGACTCTTATAGAATGTCAATAGGAAGGAGTTAGGGGTTGGGAGTTGGGAGTGGCGAGCCAGGGCCAGGACCAGGCGTTAGGAGCTGGGGTTCGAGGCTGGGCTAGGCGGTAGAATTTCAGATCACTTGGAGGATCAGGCACTTCAGATAGAGAGTTTCCGGGACGGTGAGGAGGATGGGGTGGTCCTGGGATTGGGTGCGGCGCTCGAGGACGCGGAGGGTGCGGTGGGAATCGAGGGCGGCCTGGGCGATGAGTTCGAGGAATGCGGCTTCGCTCAGGTGGTGGGAGCAGGAGCAGGTGACGAGAATGCCTCCGGGCGGGAGAAGGCGAAGGGCGCGGAGGTTGATCTCCTTGTATCCGGCGACCGCGGGATCGAGATTGCGGCGGTTCTTGGCGAAGGCGGGGGGATCGAGAACTACCAGGGAGAATTTCCGGTGCTGGGAGGCGTAGCTGGCGAGGAGATCGAAGACGTCGGCTTCCTTGAACTGGATGTTCGCGATTTGGTTGGCGGCGGCGTTGGCGCGGGCGGTCGCGAGGGCGGGTTCGGAACTATCCACAGCTTCCACCGATTCGCATTGGGCGGCCAGATGGAGGGCGAAGCCGCCGGTCGAGGTGAAGCAATCGAGGGCCTTGCCGCCGCGGGCGTAATGAGCGGCAGCGCGGTAGTTTTCGCGTTGATCGAGGAAGATGCCGGTCTTCTGTCCATGGAGCAGGTCGGCCTGGAGGGTGAGGCCATTCATCTGGAGCCGGACGGAATCGGGAATATGGCCGGCGAGGACGGCGGTTTCGAGCGGCAACTGTTCTTTCGAACGGACCGCGACGTCATTGCGCGCGACGATGCCGCTGGGCTGGAACATTTCGGCCAGGCAAGCGGCGATGGTGGACTTCGCGGCATCCATGCCCTGATCGAGGGTCTGCAGCACGAGGTAATCGCCATAACGATCGACGACGAGGGCGGGAAGCAGGTCGGCCTCGCCGTGGACCACGCGGTAGGCGCTGGTGCCTTTCACGACTCGCCGGCGGTGGTTTTCGGCCGCCTCGAGGCGCTTCAAATAGAAATCGCGCCCGATCTCTTCCACCTCTTGGGAGAGCATGCGGAGCGCGATCTGGGAGGCGGAACTATAATGCGCAGTGCCCAGCGGACGGCCGCGCGAGTCGGCGACCTTGACGGCCGTTCCGGGCTGGGCGCCATCGAGATTGGCGATATCGCTCGTGAAGATCCACGGATGACCGGAAGCGACGCGATCGGCCGCTTTCCGGGTGACGCGGACTTCGTTCATCGCATTTCCTGCAGACGGCGGATGCGCTCTTCAGTCGGCGGGTGCGTGGAGAACAGGTTGCCGAGGCCGAGACCGAGGCGCGGCTTCATGATGAACAGGTGCGCGGTGGATGGCGTGGCTTCCATGGGAATGCGCTTGGAGTACGATTCGAGTTTCTGGAGGCCGGAGATCAGCTCGTACGGCGTGCCGGTGTATTTGGCGGATGCGGCGTCGGCTTCATACTCGCGCGAGCGCGAAATGGCCATCTGAATCAGCATGGCCGCGATGGGCGCGAGAATCATCATGGCGATGGCGCTCAAGGCGCCGCCCCGGCGATCGTCGCTGCGCCCGCCGCCTTCGAAGAAGAAAGCGAAGCGGGCCAGCAGCGTGATGGCCGCAGCCAGAGTGGCGGCAACCGAACTGATGAGGATGTCGCGATGGAGCACGTGGCCCAATTCGTGGGCGACGACGCCTTCGATCTCGCGATCGTCCATGATGCGCAGAATGCCGGAGGTGAAGGCCACCGAGGCGTGCTGCGGATTCCGGCCGGTGGCGAAGGCGTTGGGCGAATCCTCCGGGATGATCCAGAGTTTCGGCATGGGCAAGCCCATGCGCTGGCAGAGATTGCGCACGATGGGGGCTACGCGGCGGTAGACCTCGGGATTTTCGGTTTCGCTGACAGGCTGCGCCGAGTAGGACATCAGCGCAATCTTGTCGGAGAAGAAGTAGCTCGAAAAATTCATGACAACGGCGATCGCCAGGCCGATGTACATGCCGTTATCGCCGGCGATGGCGCCGCCCCCGACAATGAGGACGGCGCTGAGCAGGGCCAGGAGCGCGGCGGTTTTGATGGTATTGAAGCTCATAATGGTTAGCTCGCGACGGGAGTCAGGGACTCCGCCTTTTTGAATTGCAATTCAGTGGCCCCAGGCTGGGCGTCCACTTCTATGGTCTCACCTTCCAGGAAATCGCCGCGGATGAGACGCTGCGCGAGCGGGTCCTGGACCAGGCGCTGAATGGCGCGCCGCATGGGCCGTGCGCCGAATTGCGGGTCGTACCCTTCACTGATGATGATATCCCTGGCGGCTTGCGTGACCACCATTTTCAGTTTGCGGTCTTTCAGCATTTTATTGACGTAGGCCAACTGGATGTCGACGATTTGCGACAGATTTTCGCGGGTGAGCGTGTTGAACACGATGACATCGTCGATGCGGTTCAGGAACTCGGGACGGAACGCATGCCGCAGGGCGTCCAGAAGACGCTTGCGGCGGTCGTCGCCCTCGCGATCCTTACCCAAGGCCGAAAACCCGATGGTGTTCTTTTCGACCATCGAAGTGCCGATGTTCGACGTCATGACGATGACGGTGTTTTTGAAGCTGACGGTGCGGCCCTGGCCATCGGTCATGCGGCCGTCGTCCAGAACCTGCAACAGCGCGTTGAAAATTTCCGGATGCGCCTTTTCGACTTCGTCGAAGAGGAGCACGGAATAAGGACGGCGGCGCACCTGTTCGGTGAGCTGGCCGCCTTCGTCGTAGCCGACGTATCCGGGAGGAGCGCCGATCATGCGGGCCACCGAGTGGCGCTCGCCGTATTCGGACATATCGACGCGGATCATGGCCTTGTCGTCGTCGAACAGGTAGCCGGCGAGGGCGCGCACGAGTTCGGTTTTGCCGACGCCGGTGGGGCCGAGGAAAATGAAGCTGCCGATGGGCCGGTTGGGATCGCTCAGGCCGGCGCGGTTGCGAAGAATGGCGTTGGAAACCAGGCGGACGGCTTCATCCTGGCCGACCACGCGTTCTTTGAGGCGCTCGTCCATGTGGATGAGTTTTTCCATTTCACCTTCGAGCATGCGCTGGACGGGGATGCCGGTCCACTTGGCGACGATTTTGGCGATATCGTCCTCGCCGATTTCCTTTTTGAGGAGGGGATTTTCTTCGACGGCTTCAAGGTCGTGCTGCGCGGCTTCGATCTCCTTGCCGATTTGCGAAAGGCGCCCGTAACGGAGCTGAGCGACCTTTTCCCAATCGCCGGAGCGGTTGGCGTTCTCTTCTTGTTTCTGGAGGGTTTCCTGCTCTTCCTTGAGCTGGCGGACGCGATCGATGGCGGTACGCTCCTTGTTCCATTTTTCGCGCAAGGGAGCGACTTTGGCACGCAATTCTTCGAGTTCGTTTTCTACGGCGCGGAGACGCTCGCGGGACGCGGTGTCATGCTCTTTGGTGAGCGCCTGGCGCTCGATTTCGAGGTGGAGGACGCGCCGTTCGAGGTCGTCGATTTCTTCGGGCATGGAGCCGATTTGCAGGCGGAGCGCGGAGCCGGCTTCATCGATGAGGTCGATGGCCTTGTCAGGCAGGAACCGGTCGGCGATGTAGCGCTGGGAGAGCACGGCGGCGGCGACGATAGCGGAATCCTTGATGGTGACGCCGTGATGGATTTCGAACTTCTGCTTGAGGCCGCGGAGGATGGCGATGGTATCGTCCACGGTAGGCTCTCCGACCATCACCGTGCGGAAACGGCGGGCGAGCGCGGCATCCTTTTCGACGTGCTTCTTGTATTCGTTGAGGGTGGTGGCGCCAATGCAGCGCAGTTCGCCGCGGGCGAGGGCGGGTTTGAGCAGGTTGGCGGCGTCGATGGCGCCTTCGGCCCCGCCGGCGCCTACAAGGGTGTGGAGTTCGTCGATGAAGCAGATGATCTCGCCGTTGGAATCGATGATCTCCTTGACGACGGCCTTGAGGCGGTCTTCGAACTCGCCGCGGAACTTGGTGCCGGCGATCATGGAGCCGAGATCGATGGCTACCAGCCGCTTGTTCTTGAGCTGATCGGGCACGTCACCGCGCACGATACGCTGGGCGAGTCCCTCGACAATGGCCGTCTTGCCGACTCCCGGCTCGCCGATAAGGACGGGGTTGTTCTTGGTGCGGCGGCTGAGCACCTGCATGACGCGGCGGATTTCGTCATCGCGTCCGATCACGGGGTCGAGTTTGTTGTCGCGGGCGGACTGGGTGAGATCGTGGGCGTAGCGCTCCAGTGCCTGGTATTTCGACTCGGGATTCTGGTCGGTAATGCGCTGCGTGCCGCGGACGGAGACCAGCGCCTTGAGAATGGCGTCGTGGGTGGCGCCGGCGCGGTCGAGAAGCTGGCCGGCGGGGTCCTGGCGGTAATCGGCCATGGCGAGCAGGAGGTGCTCGGTGGAGACGAATTCGTCTTTGAAGTGGGTGGCTTCGTCGAAAGCTTTTTCCAGCACCTGGTTCATGGGCTGGGAGAGGTACATTCCGGGCTGCATGCCGGCTTGTTTGGGCAGGCTGCCGAGCATTTTGCGCGCCTCGGAGACGATGGCGTCGGGATGGACGTTGCATTTCTCGAGAACGGGCCGGACAATACCTTCTTTCTCCTCGGCGAGGGCGATCAGGAGATGGAGCGGGAAGAGGACCTGATTTTCCTGCTTTTCAGCGACGCCCTGGGCCTGCTGAAGCGCCTCTTGAGCCTTCTGAGTGAGTTTATCCAAGCGAAACATTGATTCCCCCAAGAAAAAAACCGGGCCGGGTTGCCCCGGCCCTCACGTCGGGACTGGCTGGATGGCCTGTCCCAGTCATTATTATGATGCGGGCTGTGCGCCCGCGGTCGCGGTTCGGCTGCTTACGCTTTAACTTCAATTTTTACCTGACGCGGCTTGGCGGCTTCCTTCTTCGGAAGGGTGACGCTGAGGACGCCATTCTTGAAGCCGGCGTTGATCTTTTCGGTGTCGAAGGTGTTGGGCACAGCGAAGCTGCGGACGAAGCTGCCATAGCTGCGCTCGATGCGGTGGAAACCCTTGCTTTCCTTTTCCTGTTCGAATTTGCGCTCGCCGGAGATGGTCAGGGTTTGATTTTCGACGCGCACATCGATCTCTTTGGGATCAACGTCCGGGACGTCGGCTTTAAGGACGAGCTCGTTTTCGGTCTCGTAGATATCGACAGCGGGAGACCAGGGGCGGGTGGCCCGGGGCTCGTTGACCATACGGGTGAAGGCGTCTTCGAAGACGCGGAGGCTAGCCAAGGGGTCGTAGTGAGTGAGAGACATTGTTGAACTCCTCATGATGCAGAATTTTTGGGGGCCCGAAGGCCTCATCCACTGACAATCATAAAACATGAGCATATAGATGTCAAGTATTTTTAAGTCATATGTTAGCAATATAGCGATCATTCGGCAGCGAGTGAGCGGTTGACGAAACGAACCCATTTCTCCCGGCTTTTCATGAGCTTTGCCTGGAGACACCGAACGAACCCAATTCACCCGCTGGTTGAGTTATAGATAGCGGAACAAACCCAATTTCCTACGGGCAAGGCTGCCGTCCCGTTTTCAGCCATAGCACGGCGGGGAATTCGGGCCGCACTGGTTAAAGCCTTGTTATTGATTCAATTGGAGTTAGAGGATGAAAGATTTTGAACTGGCGATCCTGTTTCCGGCGGGCAATTCCCGCCCTGGATTAACGGGCGAGGACAAACCTGCGGCGGCACACGAAGCCGATACCAAGGAGGACAGTCGCCAGCAGGATGAAAGAGGCCGGTTCGGGGACGGTAGTGGTGAAGATGCCATCGGTCCGCTTGTCGAAGCCAAGCTGTGCGTCGAAGACCGAGTTGGTCTCGGCAACGAGGACGCGGTTGGAATAGTCCAGCTGGTATTCGAAGGTGTCGCCGGGACTTAGGGTGTCGCCGGGGACGACGATTTTGGTGGTGGTGTCCGGCAGGAAGTTGTCGGTGAAAACGTAGGTGCCGCTGGTTTCGTCGTAGATGGTGAAGAAGATGTAGGAATCGGTGGCGTCGCCGGTTTTTCCGAAGGCGTTCAGGTCGAATACGAGGTTGTCGGCTGAGTCGGAATCCTGCAAAGAAGAGTAGTCGGTTACCCGGGGAGTATGGGAGTAATCGTTGGCAGTGTACGAATACGAAGTGGTGGCGCCAGTGTTGGTGGTGAGGGTGTAGGTTCCCTGCCGGAACATCTGGTTCATGTCATGCGTGCTCGGGAGACCGGGGGTCTGGTACAGGAATTCGTTGTCGGGAGAGACCTGTTGGGTAAGGGTCTGACCACCGCAGGCGGTGCCGTGAGTGCAGGTGAGCGTGACGGAAGAGTAGTCGCCGGCGCCGGTCTCGTAGAGACTCGACGAAAAGAACGATTGCTGGAAGGTTGTCGAACTGTTGCCGGTCTGGGTGAACTCGATGTTCTTGAACTGATCCGCATACAGAATGTCGGCACGAACGGGAAGTACGAGGGAAGCCAATGCCGGAAGGACGAGGAGCCGGACGTTCAGGAACCGCATGGGGTGATTATGGACCCGACGAGGCTCATTTGCAACCGGCGATCGCACCGACAGGAGAAACGTTGAAAGTACTGGTATTTTTTGGCACGGATTCTGGTACAGGCAGGTCTACCTGGCGAACCGGCGGACGGGTAACGTGAAGAGGTGCGGATACCCGATCCCGTTCCGGCAGCGAAAGGCATGGCGGTTGCCGCGGCTTGTCTGGCGGCGATTCCCGCTGCCTGCCGGTGGATCGAAGCGCATCCTGCCGTGGGGCTCGTAGCGGTGCTGGTGGTGGTTCGCTTCAGCGCGGCGCGAGCGTCCCTTCCGCGGGAGAGCGAAGTCGAGCCCGCAAATCGCTCCCGCAGAGCTGCCGGCCGGCTGCGGTCCTGAAATCACCGCGCGAGCAGTTTGCCGGTTCCCCAATTCTGATAGGTGTAGCTGAAAGTGCCATCGCCTTGGCTGATGCCGGTGTATTCAACTCCGGTGGAGCTGTTGTAGAGAATCAAGTCCATCAGTCCGTCGCCGTTCACATCCGCTGTCACGACCCGATCGAAGCCGGGTGAGAACCAGGAAAACTGCTGGAGGTTGAAGGTGCCGTCGCCCACGCCGGTACCGAAGTAGGCCGCGCCGGTGGTGGAGTTGTAGGCGAATACGTCGACCTTTCGATCGCCGGTAAAATCGGCGAGCAGGACCGTCGTGAGTCCGGAGGGGAACTGCTGGTAGGCGCCGGCGAATCCGCCGGAACCGTCGCCGATGAAGGAGTCTACCACTCCGTTGTTCGAGAAGTAGGAAATGAAATCCGCTTTTCGGTCACCGTTCAGATCTCCTATAACGTCGTTCTCGCCCGGAAGGAAAGCAATGGGACTTGGCATGAGAGCGAACCCTCCGGCGCCGTCGCCGATGGCGATGAAAGCCAGCGAACTGGAGTCCGTTGCCTGGTAGAACAGCAGGTCGGCCTTGCCGTCGCCGGTGAAATCCGCGGCCTGGAAGAACGAAAATCCCTTGTCCAGGACCACGGACTTGTAGGAAAAGTTTCCGTTTCCGCTACTGATGGCGGTGTCCATCAGCCCGGTGGCCGAATTGTAGAGCACGAAATCGGTCTTGCCGTCGCCATTGAGGTCGCAGGCGGCGACGAAGTTGAAGCCCGCCGGCCAGCCAAGATTCTGGAGGCGGAACGTCCCGTCCCCATTTCCCAAGCCCAGGGAGCCGGCGCCGCTAGTGGAATTGTAGAGAACGATGTCCGCTCCGCCGTCGCCGTTGAAGTCGCCGGAGCGCAGGGTGTCGAAACCCGCGGCGAAGGAGCTGGGAACATAAGAAAACGTTCCGTCGCCGTTGCTCAAAGCAGCATAGGCCTGTCCCGTGGGCGGGTCATAGAGAAAGGCGCCCTGGCGGAAATCGCCGGCCCAGTCGAGCGGTGGCGCCACCAGAACCGGGCACTTGCCGCCGCGGGCGGCATTCACCGAAATCTGCAAGTCGACAATGTTCACGCCACCGTCGCTGTCCACGTCGCCGGTTGGCGGATCGACTCCCAGCGCTTGCCGGATCAATTCCTGAAGATCGCTTTCGGTAAGCTGCTTGTCTCCGTTAGGGTCGCAAACCTGTCCGACAAAGACGAAGTTGGCGGTCCAGGCGGCCGGGCCGTCCACCGGGGCCCCGCAGGGATTGGCGTTGCAAGTCTTGTTCACCGGTCCAGCGGAGGTCTGTTCGATGCCGGTCCAATTGACAAACTTCCATCCGGCCCGGGCTACCGCGGTGAGGTACTGGATGCCGCTATAGAACCCTCCCGAGGGCGGCGCGGCGACCGCGCCGCCGAGCGGCGGCGTGAATCCCAAGGTCAGTTGATACTGCCGGTCGTATGTCACGGTTACGGTGGTGGAAACGGCTGGAACCAGCACCGTATGGGTCACCTGGCCATCGGCGGCGATGGTCGTCGGTCCCTCGTCGTTGATGGACTGGAAGATGGTGCGGGTCACGGCATCGCTGGGGATTGGCGGCATGACGATTTGGAAGAAGTCGCCCCATTTCGCGGTGTAGGTGCAAGGCGAGGCCGCGCAGTTCGAAGAGGATGCCGATGCGCGCGTGGTTCCGTGCAAGACCGAAAACGCCAACCCGGAGGGCGTTGTGGCAACCGTGAGCGAAATAGGGGTCGAGGCCTTGGAATTGAGCATCAGGGCAACGGTGTCGGTCGGAGTCTGGTCTTGCGTGCTGTCGGCGGCGACCAGATCGGGGGTTCCGTTGCCATCGAAGTCTCCGACGGCGATGGCGCCGCCGATAAATGGCGTGTAGGTGACCGGCGCCTGAAAACTGCCGTCCCCATTGCCCGCCAGAAGGAAGATGCCGTCGCGATTGGTGACCGCCAGGTCCAGCCTGGCGTCGCCGTTGAAATCTCCCACCACGACGGTTCCATTGATTGCGGCTCCGGGACCGATCAAAGTTGTCGTGACCGGGGCGGGAAGCGCCTCGGGTTCCGGGACTTGTCCCGTGAAGAGTCGATTTCCCAGGATTACCGAAAGCGTCGTGCCATCGGTGAGTGCCAGATCCGAATTGCCATCGCCATTGAAATCGGCTGCCGCGACTTGGAGGGTCGCGGAGCTGTGAAAGCCGGCAGGCAGGGGGATCGCCTGCTGAAAGGTCCCGTCGCCGTTGCCGAGCAGGAGAGCGGCCGTGGTGGCATTGATGCCGGAGATCGCGGCGACGATATCGGGCTTGCCGTCGCCATCGAAATCCGTCACCACGACGGAATCGGGTGTGCCGTTAGAGGGAGTCGGGTAATCGATCGCCGGCTGGAAAGTGCCATTGCCGTTGCCCAGCAGCACCGAGACGTTGTTGGAATTGTGGTTGCCGAGCACCAGATCGAGCTTGCCATCACCGTTCAGGTCGGCCACCGCGACGGTGTCCGGTGTGGTTCCGGCGTTATAAAGGACTTCTGCCTGGAAGGTGCCGTCTCCATTCCCCAGCCGCACGGAGACATTGCCGTTGCCGGGCGAGGGATGCGTGGACACCAGGTCGAGTCTGCCGTCGCCGTTGAAATCGCCGAGGGCGACGGATGTGGTGACGGACGTGGCCCAGGTGGCCGGTGGCTGGAAGCCGCCCTTTCCGTCGGCGAGCATGCTGACCCCCGAGCCCAGATTGGCCGTAGTGAAGGAAGACGCTGCCACCACGTCGAGGGCGCCATCGTTATTGAGATCGCCGACGGCCAGATACTGGGGGGTGAAGGCGGAGCGGTAGAGGGGCGGAGCCTGCAGGGTCCCGCCGGCGTTCATCGGCACAACAGTGACGACGCCATCCACGGCGAAGTTGCTGACCGCCAGGCTGTAGGGGTTGGCGAAGTTTCCGTTGGACACGTAAGTCACGCAGGTAGGGGAGGGTCCGGCAGCGTAGGAAAGCGAGGTGGGAAATGTCCCATCGCCGTCGCCGAAGAGCACCGTCACGTGGTTGGCGCTGAGATCGGCCAGAATCAGGCCGGCATTCAGGTGTCCGGGACCCTCCTGAAGGGTAGTGATGAAGGTCTTGTTGTCGACGAAATTCGGGTCGTCGAGCGTGTAGTACACCGGCGCTCCGAAACTGACCACGCCGCCGACGGTCTGTTCCAGAAGCACGGCATACCCCCTCACGTTGGGAGTTGCCGCGACGAGGCCATTTTTGCCGTTGAGAGGCACCCATGTAAGCGACGTCGGAGAAACGCTGATGCCTGGGCGATCGAGCTTGTAGTTTACAGCCGGCTGAAAAGTCCCGTCCCCCTTGCCAATGAGAAGGGAAATATCATCCGATCCGCTATTCGCCACCGCGATATCGGGATAGATGTCGGAATCGAAATAAGCCGCGACCAGCCCCAGTGAAACGCTACCCGTGGGGCTGAATTTGGCAGCTTGGAAGGTGCCATCGTTGTTTCCCATAAGAACCGAGACGCCGCTGGTGCCGGGACCGGCGCCGGAATCCACCACGGCGAGGTCGGCGGCGCCATCCGAGTTGAAATCGGATACCACCACCATTCTCGGGTTGGTGCCGGCGGGGTAGGACTGGCCCATTGTGAACGTCCCGTCGCTGCTGCCGAGCATGATGGTAACCGTGCCGGTGCCTTGATTGACCACGGCAAGGTTCTGCACCAAACTGGCTCCCGTGGAAAACGCGGCAACCCATTGCGGATTGCTGCCGGCGGGAAAGTCGTAGTCCACGCGCGGGAGATAGCCACCGTGCTGATCGCTGAATAGAATGGCAACGCCGTGCTGGTTGGTGATGGCGAGGTCAGCGCCGCCAAGGGTGACCTGGCCGGTCAACCGGAACGTCCCCGACGCCACCGAAGTCGGGCTGGTGCCCGCCGAATAGGATTGGCCGGCGGCAAAGGACATGGTTTGCGCCTGGGCACCTGTGGCGGCCATGGCGGCCGCGATCCAAAGCGCACACGCCGGCTGATGGAATCTCCGCACGACAGCACCTCCCGTCTCACCTCGTGAATGTGCTTACCAGGGTCTATTGAGTGTCAACGCAATTTTCAGGCGGGGAAAGGCTCGGCGGGCTCGGGAAAATTTACAAGTGGCCGGCTCACTTCAGGGAAAAAGCTCGCTGTGGTCGCGGCCCCGGTTGCCTGCTTGCTGGCGGTTTGGGGCGTCAGCGCGGCGCGAGAGTCACTTCCATGGGGGAGCGAAGGCGTGCCGCAAAATCGGCGACGTAGCGCTGCCAAGCGGCGGCGGTGGGGAAATCGCCGGCCAGGGTCCAGGCGAAGCCGGAATAAGAGACGCACGGCTTGCCGGGCTGGATCTTAGTAAGTACATAGTAATTGAGACCGTCTTCGGTTTGATCTATCGCCGCGGCGGGATCGACGATAACGGCTTGTCCCAACTCGCCGCGCTCCTGCAGCGGTTCCCAGGTGACGAGAACGGCGCGGTGGCTGCCGGGTTCGCGAACGGTAGTTTTCAGCCTGCGAATGCCGATCGCATGCGACAGATTGGAGGCATTGCCTTGGATGGTGTAGCGACTTTCGAAGCGATCGAGATTCTGCCCGGCGTCGAGCGACACGAGTTTCTTTTCGGAGACCGTGACGCCGGCGGCATCCCAGGCGTCGTAAGTGAGTTCGAAGAGCACGCGGATAGGCCCCACGGCGTAGACTTTGGAGTTGCGGAAATTAGCCGAGGGATAAAGCTTTCCTTCCGCCCAGATGCCGGTGCCGCCGTTGCCGCGCGTGGCGCCGGCGGCGTAGAGGTCGGCGCCCTCGCCGTGGTCGCGATGGTAATCGTCCACCATGTACCAGTTGTTGATTACCAGTCCGCGGACGCGCTTGGTCCAAACGTCCACGGAGCTGCTGACGAGCTTATCGCGGGGGAACGTCTCCAGCTCTTTGCCATACATGCGGTGGGCGATGCGATCGTTTTCCCAGGCGAAATCGTCCCGGCGTTCGCGCACGAAGCGGCCGTAGGTTTTGTAATCGGCGGCGGGGGCGATTTGGCGCGGGCCTACGGTGAGTTGGAAGACGCGCGTCTGGCGCGGCGCGAAATCGGCCTGGAAGAGGAACTGTTCGAAGACGCCGTCGTCATTGGTATCGACCGCTTGCACCAGCAGATCCTTATCGGCGCCCTCCGCGCGCACGTGGACCTTGCGGACATCGTCCACCGCGAGCAGACTGCGCAACTGGGCGGCGTCGAGAACGATGGTTTCGCCGGGGCGGGGGATATCGATGGGGTTGCGGACGGTGACAGTGGCGGATGCGGCGGCGAGGACGGCAGGGAAGAGAAAGAACAAAGGCGTACGCAAGGACTACTCCTATTTGGGGCGGTAATGAAATGTATTCAAGCTGCGTTCGATATCGAATTGCCGCAGCATGGCGACGACTTCCGCGCCGGCCATCAGCACCGGACCGTATCCCTGCATGGCACCGAGATCGGTGGGGCGATTGTAATAATAGACCGCGTCATAGGCGGCGGTGGTGCTGACGCAGATGCCTTCGATGCGGCCATCGGGGCGAACCATTTTGGCAAGCGCCTGCCAGCCCGCCTGCGCAACCGGCGCGTACACGGGCGAGAGCCATCCGCGATTGACGCCGCGGGCGATGGCAAACGTGAACATGGCGGAGGCGGAAGTTTCCAGGTAGCTGTCGGTCTTGTCGAGGAGTTGGTGCCACATGCCGGTGCCGCCCTGGGTTTGGACCACGCCGCGGGCGGCGCGCCGGAAGATTTCGAGCACGCGGGCGCGCTGCGGGTGGTCCTCCGGCAGCACGCTCAGCAGTTCCGCGGCCGACATGAGGCCCCACCCGGCGCCGCGGCCCCAGAAGAATTTCGGATCGTAGGACGCCGTGTTTTCAAACCAGGCGTGGTCGTAAAGGCCGGTGGCGGGGTCTTGCAGGCGTTCGGCCATGCCGATGACCTGGCGCGCGGCGTCGTCGTACCAGGAGCGATCGCCGGTGAGTTTTCCCATCTGCGCGAGGAAGGGGATGCTCATGTAGGAGTCGTCGATCCAGAGGGAGACGGGCTGCGGGCGGGCGCGCGCCAGGGTGCCGTCGGGAAGGCGCATCTGCTTGTGCGCGATGTAATCGGCGATCTGGTCGATGGCGGCGCGGTAACGCGGGTCAGGCTTCCTGGCGTACGCCTTGATGAGCGCCGCGCCGATGGCGCCGCAATCGTCGAGGGCGGCCATGTGGATGAAGCGGCGGTAGCCGTTGGGCTGCGGACCGAACTGCGCCGCCTGGCGGCGGAAGTAGTCGAGGTGGTCGAAAATGAAATCGAAATTGCGGAGCGTGTAATCGCTGTAAGTGCGGTCGCCGGTAACGTCGCTCACCAGGAGCATGCCGGCAAGGGCGACGCCGATGGGGTAATCCCAGTCGTTGAAGGGCTCGATGGCAGCGGTTTTGACGGGCGTGGCGAAGTCGGTGATGGTGCGGCCGGTCTGGGTGTCGACGACGTGGTAAGTGGTGGACCGGGCAAAATAATCGCGGATGCGGTCGAGCGTGGCTTTGATTTCGGACTCGGTGGGGACGGCGTACTCGACGCCGTGCGGAACGGAGGGCTGGGCGCGGAGGGCGAAGTTCGCGGCGACGAGCAGCCAGAGAAATCGGCGATTCATGGGCAGACGAATTCTAGCATAGGGCGGACTTGATTTCGGCGCGCAAATCGCGCAGAGTAAGCATCATGAAACGAAGCATCGTACTCGCGTCAATTCTGACGGCTATTCTCGCGGCGACAGCGCCGGCGGCCGATATCGGCGGGACCTGGAAAGGCACGGCCGATTTCGGCGGCCAATCGATCGAACGAACCTTTGTGTTCAAAGTAGATGGAAACAAGCTGACCGGAGAGACTACGAGCGAACTGCTCGGCAAGTCGACAATCGAAGACGGCAAAATCGATGGCGATAACATTTCATTTACGATTACCGCCGATTTTCAAGGCAACTCGTTGAAGATGACCTATAAGGGAAAGATCTCGGGAGATACGATCAAGCTCACCGTGGATCTGGGGCAGGAAATGGGACAGACCATCGACTGGACTTTAAAAAGGACGTAGCTACCGGCTGGGGGCGTAATAGCCCTGGCGGTAGTAAGTGCGCAGGCGGCTTTCGGCCCCGGGGAGGGCGAGTTTGAGATTCACGCGGTGGTATTTGCCGTCGGCGGCTTCCGCGGGTGAATAGCCGAGCACGTATTGATTGCGGAGTTCGCGGGCGATCGCGGCGCCGATTTGGGGCAACGCGTCCAGGCTGACGGGGTAGGTTCGGCCTCCGGTTTCCAGCGCGACGCGATCGAGGAGGCTGGGACCGTTGCGCTCCTCGGACGGGTGTTTGACGGAGTAGTCACGGTCGAAGACGCCCAGCGAATATACCTGAACGCCGGCTTCGATGAGGGTGTCCCGCATTCCGCGCAGCGACCGGCGGCTGAAATTGTCGCCGCCATCGGAGACGATTACCAGCGCCTTGCGCGCATGCCGCGCGTGCTTCATCTGCTGGATGGACAATTGGATGGCGTCCAACAGGGCGGTCATGCCCGTAGGGCGGGCGGCGGCGATCGCG
>Ga0335073_10003649_pt1 | contig 21503 bp, 16 predicted proteins | sample Lox_Sample_22_FD_207093 | JGI IMG/M metagenome (GOLD analysis project Ga0335073, IMG submission 207093) | Soil microbial communities from Loxahatchee National Wildlife Refuge, Florida, United States - Lox_Sample_2.2 | ecosystem: Environmental > Terrestrial > Soil > Wetlands | place: USA...
GCCCGCAAGCAGACGTTTCGTTCGCTCTACCGGCTCGAGCGCCGAGGGATGCTCGGCGTGCCCGTGATCGGGGTCGCGGCCGACGACATGAGCGCCGGGGAGCTGCGCCAGCGGGCGCACGACTCGATCGAGCAGACCGGCGAGCAGCTCGACGAGAAGGTGTTCAAGCGCTTTGCCAACCGCCTCAGCTACGTCCAGGGCGACTTCGGCACAGACCAGACGTACAACGACGTGGCCACCGCACTCGGCGACCACGAAGAGCCGGTCTTCTACCTCGAGATCCCCCCATCCCTGTTCGGCACCGTCGTCGCCGGCCTGGCGAAGGCGGGGCTGGTCTCGAACGGGCAGCGGGTGGTGGTCGAGAAGCCATTCGGCCACGATCTGGAGTCGGCGCGGGCGCTCGCCGCCGAGCTGCACAAATCCATCGACGAGTCACAGCTCTATCGGATCGACCACTTCCTGGGCAAGCTCGGTCTCGACGAGATCTCGTACCTGCGCTTCGCCAACACCATGCTCGAGCCGGTGTGGAACCGCAACTACCTCGCGTGTGTGCAGATCACGATGGCCGAGCAGTTTGGGGTCGAGGATCGCGGGCACTTCTACGACCCGGTCGGCGCGCTGCGGGACGTCGTCGTGAATCACCTGCTCCAGCTGCTGGCGGTGGCGGCCATCGAGCCCCCGGCCGGCAGTGACCCGGACACGTTGAAGGACACCAAGGTCGCGGTGTTCAAGGCGATGGCGGCTGCCGAGCCCGCGCGCTACGTGCGCGGCCAGTACGACGGCTACCTGGACATCGACGGGGTCGCGCCCAAGTCCACGACCGAGACATACGCCGCCTTGCGGCTCGAGATCGAGAACTGGCGCTGGTCCGGCGTGCCGTTCTTCATCCGTACCGGCAAGGACCTCCCGGTCACCCAGACCGAGCTGCGCCTCTTGTTTCGCCGCCCGCCTCACCTGCACTTCATCCGCGGGCAGCGCCGACGTGCCCAGCCGAACCAGATGGTGTTCAAGGTCGACCCCACGCCCGGCATCCGGATCGTGCTCGATGCCCAGCGGGCGGACAAGCCCGGCGTCAACGAGATCGCATTCGACATGGAGTTCGCCGAGGAGGGCGGCGCGGGCGATACGCCCTACGAGGTGCTCCTGCACGCAGCCCTGGTCGGGGACAGCACCCACTTCACCCGGCAGGACATCGTCGAGGAGACGTGGCGCATCGTCCAGCCGCTGCTCGAGTCACCGCCGCCGGTGCATCCTTATGCCAAGGGGTCGTGGGGGCCGCCGCAGGGGGACGAGCTCGTGTCCGCCTACGGTGGCTGGCACGGTCCCTGGGTCCCGCCCGCCGACTGAGCGGCATCTACGAGGCAAAAGGCGCCGCCGTCAGGCGCCGCCGGCCGTCATCATCTACAGGAGCAGGTTGATCGGCTGCTCGAGCAGCTGGCGGATGCGCGCCAGGAACTCGGCCGCGGGCGCTCCGTACAGGATGCGGTGATCGCAGGTGAGCGTGACGCTCATGCGCACGCCCGGCGCCAGCTGACCGTCGCGCACGACCGGTACCTCCCGCACCTCGCCGACGGCCAGGATCGCGGCCTGGGGAGGATTGATGATCGCCGCGAAGCTGGCCACGCCGTACATCCCCAGGTTCGAGACCGTGAACGTGGCCCCGGACAGCTCGGCGGGCGTGACCGTCCGCTGGCGGACGCGTTCGGCCAGCGTCCGCGCCTCGCGGGCGATCTCGAGCAGCGTCTTGCCGTCGGCGTCGAATACGGTCGGCACGATCAGGCCGTCCTGCGCGGCCACCGCGATGCCCACGTTGACCCGCTCATAGAGCTCGAACGCGCCGTCGCGGTACGCCGCGTTGGCCCGGGGATGCTCGCGCAGGGCGAGCGCGCACGCCTTCAGGACCATGTCGTTGTAGGAGGGGACGACCTCCGTGGCGCGGGCCCGGCGCAGCTGGTCGCGCAGCGTCACGGCGCTCTGCATGTCGACCTCCGCCCCGAGCGTGAAGTCTGGGATCGTCGCCCGCGACTCGGCCATGCGCTGCGCGATCTGCACCTGGGTGCGCGACAGCTGCTGGATGGTCACGGCGCCCTTGTTTCCGCGCGCGATCGCGACCGTCGTCTCGGCTTGCGCCGGCACCCGAGCCGGCTCGGGTTCGGGCGCCGGGGATGGAGTCGCTGCATCATCAAGGTCGGCCTTGATGATCCGGCCGCCCGGACCGCTTCCACTGAGTCCACTCAAGTCGATGCCGGACTCGCGAGCAATGCGCCGGGCGAGCGGTGAGGCCTTGACGCGACGCGCGCCGTTGCCGGCCGTGGCCAGCGTGGGCTCCGACTCCGCGGCAGCGTCGACCCCGCCGATCCGGGCGATCGGCGCCCCGAGCGGCACCGTCTCCCCCTCGGCCGCGAGGATCTCCAGCGTCCCGTCCGCGTCGGCGTCGAAGGTCACCGTCCTTTTTGAGCCAGCGCACGATCGTCCCCTCCTCCATCGAGTCCGACAGGCGCGGCATAACGACCTCAGGCACGCCGATTCACCTGGCCGCGGCCACGCCGGCGCGCTCGCGCACGGCCGCGGCGATGGCATCCGCCCCCGGGATGAAGGCGTCCTCGAGGGTCGGGCTGTACGGGATCGGGAGCTCGCCGGTGGTCAGCAGCCACGCGTCGTCGAGGTCGTGCAGGCCGTGCTCGGCGAGGAGGCCGAGCAGCCCGGACGCCCACCCGCCGATCGCGGGCCCCTCCTCGACCGCCAGCAACCGATTGGTGCGCGACACCGACTCGAGCACGGTGGCGAGGTCGAGCGGCCGCAGCGTGCGCAGGTCGATGACCTCGGCGTCGATGCCGTGTTCGCCGGCAAGCCGCTCGGCCGCCTCGAGCGCGTCGGGCACGCCCTTGCCGACCGACACGATCGTGAGATCACCACCAGGCCGGGCAACTCTTGCGCGACCGAGCGGAATGACCTCGCCCGCCTCCGGAGCGGGACCTTTCACCGAATACAGCCGCTTGTGCTCGAGGAAGATCACCGGGTTGTCGTCCCGGATCGCTGCCTTGAGCAGGCCTTTGGCCTCAGCCGGCGATGAGGGGAAGACGATCTTGAGTCCGGGAACGCCCTGGAACCAGGTGGCGTGCGTCTGGGAGTGCATCGCACCGAAGCGCCCGCCGCCGCCTACGGCGGAGCGCACGACCAGCGGCACGCTGCGCTGCTCGCGCGAGATGTACCAGTACTTGGCCGACTGATTGACCAGCGAGTCCATCGATAGCCCCATGAAGTCGCCGAACATGATCTCGATGATCGGACGCAGCCCCGTGACGGCGGCTCCGAACGCCGCGCCGGTGATGGCCAGCTCGGAGATCGGCGTGTCGAACACCCGCCCGGCGCCGAATCGCTCCTGGATCCCGGGGGTGACGGCGAATACCCCGCCCTGCTCGGCGGCGATGTCCTCGCCGAAGAACACGACCGTCTCGTCGCGCTCCATCTCCTCGATGATCGCCTCGCGGATCGCGTGACGGAACTCGAGCGTGGCGTCAACGCTCACGGCGCGAACTCCGTGGCGTGCTCGGCCGCCGGGTCCGGATAGGGAGCCGCCAGCGCGCTCTCGACCGCACGATCGATCCGGAGCTTGGTCGTCTCCTCCACGCCGGCCACCTCGTCATCGGAGACGCCGACCTGTCGCAGCCGCTCCCGCGCCACGTTGAGTGGATCGCGGGCCAGCCAGCGCTCGACCTCCTCGGGCGGGCGGTACTTACCCGGGTCGGCCTTGGAGTGGCCGTGGTGGCGGTAGGTCTGGCACTCGAGCAGCGTCGGCCCGTCGCCCGAACGCGCGCGCGCCACGGCTTGTACCGCCGCTTCACGCACCGCCCACAGGTCGTTCCCATCGACGGTTCTCGCGGGCACGCCGTACGCGGCCGCCCGCGCGGTGATGTCGCCGCCGCCGGTCACCTTGAGCATCGGGGTGAACTCGCCGTAGAAGTTGTTCTCGCACACGAACACCGCGGGCAGCGCCAGGACCTTGGCGAAGTTGACGCACTCGTGGAAGTAGCCCTGGTTGGTGGCGCCGTCGCCGAACATCGCGACCGCCACCCGCCCCTCCTGCTTGGCCGACAGGGCGGCGCCGGTCGCGGCGGCGATGCTGCCGCCGACGATCCCGAAGCACCCGACCAGCCCGTGTTCCACGTCGATCACGTTCATCGATCCGGCCCGGCCGCCGCACACGCCGGTGGCGCGGCCCAGCATCTCGGCGAGCAGCGCGTCGGGGTCGGTGCCCTTGGCCAGCGCGTGCCCATGGCCGCGGTAGGTGCCGGCCAGGTAGTCGTCGGGCTCGAGCGCCGAGCAGACCCCTACGGGCACCGCCTCCTGGCCGGCGCACAGATGGGTCGTGCCGTGAACCTCGCCCTTGAGGAACAGCCGCTGCATCTCGGTCTCGAACAGGCGGATCAGCAGCATCAGCCCGTAGCGCTCGAGGTACGCCGCCGGCGCCTCGGTGCTGACCGTGGCGCCGACCGTCACGCGGCGCGCTCCAGCCCGTCCGATACCTGGGCCCCCTCGGGTTCGAGCTCGAGCCCGGACAGCTTGGCTTGGAGCGCGATCAGAGCGGCGAAGTCGACGTCGGTGTAGCCGTCGCCGACGAGGGCCTGCACCACCTGCTGGGCCGCTGCCGCCACCGGCATCGGGACGCCCAGCTCGCGCGCGGCTTCATGGCCCAGCTCGAAGTCCTTGAGGAGCAGCGGCGGGGTGAAGGTGGGTGAGAAGTCCAGGTTCACGTAGGCCGGGGTCTTATAGCGGGTGAAGGTCGAGCCGAGCACGCTGTTGTTCAGGAACTCCATCATGCTGGCACGCGAAACGCCACCCTTCTCCCCCACGACGAGGATCTCGGCCAGCGTCTGGGCGACGATCCCGAGCATCAAGTTGTGGCACACCTTGACCAGTCGGGCGCGGTCGCCGTCACCGGCGTAGGTCAGGCCGCCGCCGGCCAGCGTCTCCAGGAACGGCCGGGCCTGCTCGTACGCGTCCTCGGGGCCCGAGATGACCATGGTCAAGCGCCCGGCCTGGACCACCTTCGGGTTCCCGCTGACCGGCGCGGCCAGCAGCGCGGTGCCGCGCTCCGCCGCCCTTGTCCTGACGTTCTCGGAGGCCTCGGCCGAGATGGTCGTCGAGTCGACGATGACCGACGGAGCGCCGTCGGGACTGGACAGCAGCCCGCCGGGGCCCGCCACCACCTGCTCGAAATCGGCCGATCCGGCGAGCGTCGTAAACACGATGTCCCGATCCGCGAGCTCCGGTGGCGCGTCGACGATCGTCGCCCCGAGCTCAGCCAGCGGCTCGGCCTTTGCCCGAGTGCGGTTGTACACCGCGAGGTCGCACCCGGCCTCGAGCAGCCGCGTGGCCAGCGCCCGGCCCATGCGACCGCAGCCCACCCAGCCCAGTCTCTTTTCGGTAAGCCTTCCGTCCGCCATAGGCGCAGCTCCTAGCACCGCTCTCAGTCTGAATCGGCGCCATCGCGGGATCGTGAGGCCCCCGTTCGGCGCTCCGGTGTGCAATCGATTGCACACTAACGCACCTTCGGTTGTGTCGTCAAGCAGACAATCCTTCGCCCGACGGGCCGCGGCCTGCAAACGTTTGTAAGCTCCATTGGCAATGGGCCTGCACACCTACGGGACGATGGCCGTCGACTGGGAGGAGCGGATCCGGTTCGATCGGCTTCGCGAGGAGCGCCTGGCCCGGATCGGCCAGCTGCTCGCCGACTCCTCGCTCGGCGCGCTGCTGTGCTTCGACATGACCAACATCCGGTACATCACGGCGACGCACATCGGCACCTGGGCCCAGGACAAGCTGAACCGCTTTTGCCTCCTTCCCCAGAACGACGAGCCGATCATGTGGGACTTCGGCTCGGCCGCGCGCCACCATCAGCTCTACAACCCGTGGCTGGGCGATGGCCGCTCCCGCGCCGGCATCTCGACCCTGCGAGGCGCGATGTCCCCCGAGTCCGGTCGGGCCGAGGACGTGGCCGCCAAGATCCATTCAGAGCTCGAGCAGCGCGGCCTGCTCGGTGAGCCGGTGGGCGTCGACGCGATCGAGCTGCCGGTCCTCTTCGCCCTGCAGGAGCGCGACATCCAGGTCCTCGACGGCCAGCAGCTCATGCAACGAGCGCGCGTGATCAAGACCAGAGACGAGGTCCTGCTCCTGAACCAGGCATGCTCGATGGTCGACGCCGCCTACGAGGAGCTGTACCGCGCCATGCGACCCGGGATGCGCGAGAACGAGTGCGTCGGCCTGGTCAACAAGGTGCTCTACGACGCGGGGTCGGAGTTCGTCGAGGGCGTCAACGCGATCTCGGGCGAACGCTGCAGCCCCCATCCCCACGTCTACACCGACCGAGCGCTGCGCCCCGGCGACCCCGCGTACTTCGACATCCTCCACAGCTACATGGGCTACCGCACGTGCTACTACCGCACGTTCGCGGTCGCGGGCGCGTCCAAGGCGCTCGTCGATGCCTACAAGCGCTGCCGCTACTACCTCGACGCCGCGATCGCCCTGATCAAGCCCGGCGCCACCACCGGCGAGGTCGTGAGCGTCTGGCCGAAGGCGCAGGAGTTCGGCTTCGCCGATGAGGAGGCCGCGTTCGCGCTCCAGTTCGGCCACGGCGTCGGCCTGTCGATCTGGGAGAAGCCGATCTTCAGCCGGCTGGTCTCGCTCGACCATCCCGAGGAGATCGAGCAGGGCATGGTCTTCGCCCTCGAGACCTTCTGGCCGGCCAGCGACGGCTGGTCGGCAGCCCGGATCGAGGAGCAGCTGGTGGTCACCGCCGACGGCTGCGAGGTGATCACCCGCTTCCCGGCCGAGGACCTGGTGATCGCCGGCAAGCCCTACTACACGGTCGGCGGCTCGCTGCCGCTCGAGCGCGAGGTGACCTCCGAGCGCAACACGGTCCTGAACCACGACACGCTCGAGGCCGGGCCGGCGAACGGCCTGCCGAGGGGCGACGTGGGGGCAACCGTCCCGCTCAACTACTCCTAGTTATTGGGCCGCGCTACGCGCGGCGTCCTTGGGACCATGTGCCCCGTCCGGACAGGGCTCGCCACAACTTCTCGGCCGTGAACGGCGGGTCCGGCGCATCGCCACCGAGCGCGTCCGCGACCGCGTTGGCGATCGCCGCCGGCGTTCCGATCGCCCCGCCTTCGCCGATCCCCTTGGCCCCCAGCGGGTTGTGCGGGGAGAGCGAATGCACGAACGCGGTCGTGATCGACGGCATCTCGTTTGCGCCTGGCACGCTGTAGTCGACGAAGGATGCGTTGCGCGGCTGGCCGTCGGCGTCATGGACGGCCTCCTCCATCAGCACCGCCCCAAGGCCCTGGACGATCCCGCCGTGCACCTGACCCTCGGCCAGCAGCGGATTGATGATCGTGCCCGCGTCGTCGACCGCGGCCAGCCGCACGACGGTCAGCCTGCCGGTGTCGCGGTCGATCTCGACCGCCGCGGCGTACGCCCCCGAGCCGAACACCATCTCGGACTCGAATCGCACCTCCGCCTCGAGGCCACCCGGGGCCGCGACGCCCTCCCGCTGCTCCAGAATCTCCTCCGCCGCCCGCACGAGTGCCGAGCCGCCCATCGCTACCGAGCGACTGGCAAACGTACCCACGCCCGCCGGGACCTCGGCCGTGTCGCCGAACCGCACCTCCACGTCGTCGATGTCGACCCCGAGCCGGCCGGCGACGATCTGCGCGAACGTCGTCTCGTGTCCCTGCCCGTGCGGGGTCGATCCGCTCCAGGCGATCACTCGCCCGTCGGCCCGGACCGAGATCCGCGCGCTCTCCCACTGCCCGCCGGCGCGCTCGACGTACATCGCGACCCCCTTGCCGACGATCCCGCCGCTGTTCGGCGCCGGGCCGAGCAGCTCGACCGCTAGGTCGAGGCACCGCTCGTAGTCGCCCGAGTCGTACGTGAACCCGAGCGCACTCCGGTGCGGGAACGAGCGGATCAGGTTGCGCCGCCGCAGCTCGACCGGGTCGAGGCCGAGCCGGCGCGCCGCCACATCGACCGTGCGCTCGAGCAGGTAGGCCGCCTCGGGCCGCCCCGCGCCACGGTAGGGCCCGGTCGGCACCTTGTCGGTGCGCGCGCCCCGGACCGAAACGGCGGCCGCCGGGATGTCGTAGCAGCCGGTCATCAGCATCGCGGCGGTGTGCGGTGGGATCGCCGTGGTTGGCAGCAGGTACGCCCCCAGGTCGGCCTGGATCGACGCCTTGAGCGCCAGGATCCGGCCGGCGGCGTCCAACCCCAGCTCTACCTCGCCTTCGATTCCGCGACCCTGGTATGCGCCGAGGAAGTTCTCTACCCGGTCCTCGACCCACTTGAGCGGCCGGCCCAGGTCCATCGCCGCGACCGCCACCGCGACCGCCTCGACCGCAATCACCCCCTTGCTTCCGAACGCCCCGCCCACGTCGGGCACCACCACGCGGATGCTCTCGCGAGACCGCATCAACGCGTGCGCGAGCTGCGAGAGCGGCCGGTGCGGATCCTGCGCCGAGACCCAGAAGGTGAACCGGTCCTCCTCGGCGTCGTAGGCGACCATCACGCCGCGCGGCTCGATCGGTGCCGCCACGAGCCGGGGGATCCGATGCCGCGCGCGCACGCGGTGCCTGGCGCCCGCCAGCAAGCCATCCACATCCCCCGCGGCCCGCTCCCAGCGCATCAGCGTCTCGGGGGCCGCGTGCGGGTCGACGACCGCCTCGAGCGCCTCGTACTCGACCTCGACCAGCTCGGCCGCATCGACCGCCTGCGCGCGCGACTCCGCTACCACCGCCGCCACCGGCTGTCCGGCGTAGCGGACCTCCTCGCCGGCCAGAATCGGATGCGGCTCGTCCGCAAGCTCGGCGCCCTCCGGCCCACCCACCGGCAGCGGCTGCGCCCGGCCGCGCAGATCGGCCGCGGTGAGCACGCGCAGCAGCCCCGGCGCGCTCGACGGGGCACGGATGCCGAGGATCCGCGCCCGCGCGTCCTGGCTGCGGACGAACACGACGTGCGCGAGGTCCGCCAGGGCGAGATCGTCGACGTAGCGCCCTTCCCCTCGCACCAGCGGCACGTCCTCCCGCCGCCGCAGCGCCCGCCCGATCATCCGGCCGGCGCGAGCCGCTCGGCCATCCAGTCGCCCACCAGCGGCCGGTAGCGGTAGGGCACGTTGCTGCACACGTGCGAACCCTGCTCGTAGAGCACGAACGAGCCGTCCGGCGTCTCTCGCGCCGCACGTTCGGTCTGCCCCCAGGGGACGATCCGGTCGAGCGCGCCGGTCACATACAGCGCGGGCTGCGTTATCCGTGCGGCCACACCGTGCAGGCTGAGCTCCCCGGCCCGCCGGCGTGCGTCGGCCTCATCGGTCGCGGCCGACTTGACGGTGAACGCCTCGCGAGTGAGCGGCGGCAGCTCCTCCCATCTCTCGCCAACCCGCGTCAGGTCGAGGCGCAGCTCGGGCCGCGCCGACAGCTCGTCGAGCAGGGCCGCGACCGCTACCTCGTAGTCGGGACGGATCGGGAGGTTGAAGCCGCTCTCCCCTTGGCCCGGTCCGTCCATCGACAGGGTCGCCATTCCCCGGTCCAGGAACACGTTCTCCCAGTGGAAGAACTCCTCCTTGGTGGAATCGAGGCCGGGGATCAGCAGCACCAGCGGCGCGGAGGCCGACCCCGCGGGCCGGCGCAGGTTGGCCCCCAGCCGTTCGCCATCGAGGCGAGCTTCGATCCGCTCGGCGGTGGGATCGAGATGCGCGTGCGCGCGGGTCAGCGCGGCGATCGCGCGCTCGGTGGCGTCACGGTGCGCGGCGGCGTCCAGGACCCACACGAACTTCCCGAAGTGCAGGCACAGCGCGGCATGCAGGTACGCCTCGCCGGCGCTCCGTCTCCGCCCCGTCTGTTCGGCCTCGCGCGCAAGGGTCAGGTGCTCCTCGGCCAGCTCGCTCCAGCTCTCGAGCCAGTCCTCCCAGCGCTCGATCCGGCCGGTGGTGCGGACGAAGTCGTTGTAGTCGACGCCCATAGCGACAAAGCGGGGCGCCCAGTGATCGATCGCGGCCTGTACCCGCGCGTCCGGCATCAACCCGCCGTCGTGGTCGACACCGCCCCGCCGAGGTACAGCGCCCCGATCTCCGGATGCTCCAGGATCTCACGGCCGGTCCCCGTCAGCCGAACCGTGCCGTTCTCGAGCACGAGGCCACGCGTTGAGAGCTTCAGTCCAGCACGCGCGTTCTGCTCGACGAGCAGGATCGTCCGCCCCTGCTGGTGCATCAGCCGGATCGTCTGAAAGACGATCTTGCGCGTCGGCGGATCGAGTCCGATCGACGGCTCGTCCAGGACGATGAGCGCCGGGTCGAGCATCATGCTGCGGGCGAGCTCGACCAGGCGCTGCTGACCACCGGACAAGCTTCCCGCCTTGTCGCGGGCGCGCTCTCGGGTCAGCGGAAACAGCTCCTCGACCTCCTCGCGCCGGCGGCGAACGAGCGCGGCGTCGCGCACGGTGAACGCGCCCATCTCGACGTTCTCGCGCACGGTCATCTCCGGGAACAGGCTGTGGGCCTGGGGGACCAGGACGATTCCCTTGCCGATGATCTGGCGCGGCGCGAGCCCGACCAGCGACTCGCCGCGGAAGGCGATCCCGCCACGGCGCGGGCGCAGGATCCCGCTGATCGTCGACAGCAACGTCGACTTCCCCGAGCCGTTGGGCCCGACGATGCACATGATCTCGTTCGCGGCCACCGTGAACGAGACGCCCTTGAGGATGTCCCCGCCGCCGTAGCCGGCGGTGACGCCGTCCACGGTGAGGAGTATCTCGCTTCCATTAGAAGTCATCGTCGTCGTCGCCTCCACCGAGGTAGGCATCGAGCACCGCCGGGTCGGCACGTACCGTCTCGGGTGAGCCGGTCACGAGCGTGCGCCCCTGATGAAGCACGGTCACCTGGTGGCACAGGCCCATCACGAACTCCATGTTGTGCTCGACGACGAGGAACGTCTTGCCCGCGCGATTGAGCTCCCGGATGCGCTCGGTGAGCTGGTTGATCAGCGTCGGGTTCACCCCGGCCGTGGGCTCGTCGAGCAGCAGCACGCTTGGGTCGGCGACCAGCAGCGACGCCAGCTCGAGCAGCTTTCGCTGCCCGTAGGAGAGGTTGCCGGCCGGGGTGTGCGCCAGCCGCTCGAGACCGACGAACTCGAGCAGCTCGAGCGCGCGCTCGCGCTCGGCGGCGGAACCGGCCCCACGGAGCACCCCTCGCAGCCAGCCCTCGTGGCGCTGGGTGGCAACCAGCATGTTCTCGAGCACGCTGAGCCGAAAGAACAGCCGGGTGATCTGGAACGTGCGGCCGATGCCGAGCCCGAACACCCGCTCGGGGGTCGCCCGCGCAATTGACTCGCCGTCGAAGCGGATCTGCCCCTCGCTGCAGCGCTCGTAGCCGGTCATCACGTTGAACAGCGTCGTCTTGCCCGAGCCATTGGGCCCGATCAGTCCGGAGATCGACCCTTTGGCTACGGACAGCGAGCACTCCGACAGCGCCTGCAGTCCGCCGAACGACTTGCACACCCCCTCGGCCTCGAGCAGCGGGCTCATGCCACTCCCGCGGGCTTGACGACGCCGGCGCCGCGATCCTCGGGCTCGGGCGGGCCGCTCCCCGCGCCCCCCGCGGATCGCGCCCGCCGGTTCCGGATCAGCTCCTCCACGCTCGGGATGATCCCGCGCGGCAGCAGGAGCACGACGGCCAGGAACAGCGCCCCGTAGATGATCAGGTACACCTGGCTGGCTCCGGACTGGATCGTGAAGTACTGCTGGAGTGACTCGAGCACGAGCGCCCCGAGCAGCGGCCCGGCGACCGTCCCCAGGCCGCCCATGAACGCCATCAACGCGATCGACAGGTCGAACAGCGGATCGAACGCGAACTGGGGGAAGATCTGCCCCAGGAAGTACGCGTAGATCGCGCCTGCCATCCCGATCGGAATCGCTGAGAGCACGAACGCGCTCAGCTTCACCCGGCCGACCCTGACTCCGAGACCGCGCGCGCGTTCCTCGTCATCGCGGATGGCGAGCAGCTGAAGGCCGAAGCGCGAGCGTCGCACCGCCCAGGCCAGCGCCACCGTGAACACCAGAACGATCGCCGTCACCCAGTAGAAGTTGTCGTTGTAGGTCGTGACGCTCCACAGCGGGGTGGGCGGCTGAAGGCCGGACGTGCCGCCGGTGAAGCCGAGGTTGGAAGCCGCGAGCTGGAAGATGAACATGAACGCGATCGTGATCACCACGAACGTGTGGCGGCGCGCGCGCAGCGCGATCAGCCCGGTGGGGATCGCCACCAGCCCGGCCACGATCCCGGCCACCGGGACGAGCGCGAAGACTCCCCAACCGGCGGCGAAGCCGAGGTGGTTGGCCAGCAGCGTGAGCGCGTACGCGCCGCAGCCGTAATACACCGCATGCCCAAGCGCGATGTATCCCGAGTTGCCCGAGAACATGTTCCAGGCGCTCGCCGACACCATGAAGATCAGGGTGAACACGGCGATTGTGGTGTCAGTGGGGTTGCTGAAGATCAGCGGGAAGAGCCCCAGGATCGCCAGCGCGATAACGACCCCGAGCGCGCGCACCGGTATCCGCGCGGTCATCGGACCCCGACCCGCGAGGTCATTGCGCCCGCACTGCCGCCTTCCCGAACAGCCCGTTGGGCATGAACGAGAGCACGACGACCAGCGAGGCGTAATACACGAGCGTGGCCCACACCGGCGACCACACGACCGCGACGACGTCCTCGAGCGTGACCATGAACAGCGCGGCCACGAGTGCGCCGCCGATGCTGCCCAGGCCGGCGAGGACGACGATCGAGAGCAGGCGCGAGATCAGGTCGTACCCGCTCGAGGGGTTGAAAGCGTTGGTCGCGCCGAACAGCATCCCGCCGGCCGCTGTCACGGACACGCCGATCCCGACCGAAACGGCGCGGACGCGGCTCACGTTCACGCCGATCAGCTCAGCGGCCGTGCGATTCTGGAGCGAGGCGCGCACGCCTCGCCCGAACTGCGTGCGGTACAGGGCGTAGTAGAGCGCGGCGAGCATGACCACGGCCAGGATGAAGCCGAACACGTAGATGTAGGGCAGGTAGAAGCCGAGGATGTGGAAGGTGCTGTTGACGTAGGACGCGTTCAGCTGCACGTAGTCCACGCCGAACGTGACGCTCAGCACGCCCTCGATGATGATCGCCACCGCGTAGGTGACGAGAATCGACATCGCCGTGCGGTCCTGGTCGCGCAGGCGACGCATCAGGCCCCACTCCATCGCGACGCCGAGCACGAAGAACGCCGGCACGGTGATCAGGAGACCTACGAACAGATCGATCCCGAGCTTGGTCGAGAGCTCGTAGCTCATGTAGGCGCCGAGCACGACGAGCGCGCCTTGCGCGATGTTGATGATGTCCATCACCCCAAAGACGAGCGTGAGGCCCGCCGCCATCAGGGCATATACGCCTCCAGTGAGGATGCCATCGATGACCGCATGTATAAGTGAGGTGAAACTCACGATCCCCAGTTCGGCTTCGGGTACTCGGGTGGCTTGGAACCCGTCGCGCCGATCGGCAGCACCTGCACCAGGTTGCCCTTCTGCCACTGGAACGCGAACGCCGCGGCGGCGCCGTTCTCACCCAGTGAGTCGAACTTCACCGGTCCCTGGACGCTCTGCAGTGTCACTCCGCTGTGCAGGTAGGCGATGATCTTCGAGTTGTCCAGGCTGTGGGTGGCGTTGACCGCCTGGGCGACGATCTGGCCCACCGAGTACGCCTCGGCGACGTCGGCGTTGACGTCGGAGGGGCTGCCGCCGTACTTGGCCACGTATTCGCTGACCATCTTCTGGCTCGTCGCGTTGGAATAGCCGGGATACCAGCCGTTCGGGACCATGATTCCCTCAGCGTTGGACGCCCCGCCGATCGCACTCAGGAACGCCGCGCCCTGGTCGGGGCCGGCGGTGGCGATGAACGCCTTCGGGTTGTAGTGCTGCTGGATGAAGGCGTGGATGAAGGCCGACACGGTGGGCACGTCGACCGAGCCGAGCAGGAACGCTTGCGCCTTGGTGGCCGCCACGCTGGTGGCGATCGGGGCGTAGTCGGTTACCTCGGCCGGGAACACCTTGTTGTAAAGGATCTTGATCCCTGCGGCCTGGAGGATCTTCTGCGCCTCCGGCAGCTGCGGCTGCGTGAACGGATCGTTGCTCGTGGCGATCGCCGCCGTCGCGGGCCGCTCGGAAGCGGGCAGTCCGGCGAGCCAGTGCGCGAATGGCACCAGGTTGTCGATCACGGGCAGGCTGACGTCGAAGATGTTGTGCAGGCCGTTGCCGAACGCCGCCGGCGCTCCACCGGCTCCCTCCACGAACGCGTAGCCGTAACGGTTGACGACCTTGGACGAGGGCACGGTGAGCAGCGTCGAGAACGGACCGAACACGAGCTGGTCGTGGTCGGACGAGATCAGCTTGGTGTAGTTGGTGACCACCTGAGCCGGGCTCGACGCGTCGGAGATGATGTCCATCTTGACGGGCCGGCCCAGCAGCCCGCCCGCGGCGTTCTGGTCGGTCGCCCACAGCTCGTAGCCCTTCTCGAACGCCTGTCCGTCGGCGGAGAAATCCCCCGAAAGTGACAGCGACGCGCCGATCGTGATCGGCGCCTTGCTACTGCTCGAGGTGCTCGAGGTGGCGGCGCTCGAGCTCGCCCCGCCGCTCGCGGAGCTGCTGCTCGAACCTCCACATCCGGCAACGAAAGCGGCGATCGCGGCCACGGCCGCGGCCCTCAGAATCCACGTGCTTCGCGACCTCTTCATCTGGACCCTTCTCCTCCCAGCGATGGTTACGTCGACGTGCCGACAGCGCACCGCGCGCGCAATCAGGCCCTGGTTGGCTTCGGTCGGCAGCGTCCTCCGGACCCGGCTGCAAACGTTTGCGGCGAACGCGTGCGACGGTATCGTCGCCACTGTGAGGTGTCAAGAGAGGGCGTGGATTAGAGCTTTCTTACCAACGCTGTCTTGAAGCGCCTCTGGCGCCGGCCCGCGAGCGGGCCCTGGCCGCCTGCGGCGGACGGCGCACGGGCGCGGTCGAGCCACGGGTGACGAGCTCTGGGGCCAGCAGCAGCTGACGCGGCGCCACCTGGTGCTCTTGGAGCTGCTCCAGCATCAGCTCGGCCGCGGTGGCGCCGAGCTCATAGTGAGGCACGCGAACCGTGGTCAACGGCGGGCGGAAGCGATCCACGAACGGCATGTCGTTGTAGCCAACCACCGACACGTCCTCCGGACACCCCAGGCCCCGCGCCTCCAGCGCGTCGTAGCAGCCGAGGGCGAGCAGGTCGTTGCCGGCCACGATCGCGGTGAAGTCACGCCGGCGCTCGAGCAACTCACTGCAACATCGCGCGCCTTCGCGCTCGGTGAACGCGCCGCTGAACACGACCAGCCCGGGGTCGACCGTCAGGCCCGCGGCCTCCATCCCGTCGACAAAGCCCTGATGGCGCGACCACCCCGTGTACAGCGCCTGGGACCCGGCCAGGTGAGCGATCCGCCGGTGACCGAGCTCAACCAGGTGCTCGACGGCCAGCCGGACGCCCTCGTGATCGTCGCCGGTCACGGCCGGGATCGCGTCGCTGTCCACCCGGCGGTTGACCAGCACGAGCTTCGGGCCCGACTCGACCTGGTCGGCCAGCAGCCAGTGGTCCCGGCGCGCGGTGGCCGCGATGAACCCATCGACCTGCCGGGCGCTCATCGCCTCATACGCCATCCGCTCGCGCTCGCCGTCGTTGTCGGTGTTGGCGATCAGCGGCGTGTAGCCGGCCTCGCGCAGGCCGTCCTCGATCCCCCGCACGACCGCGGCAAACAGCGGGTTCAACAGGTCCGGGACGAGCACCCCGATCGTGTTCGACCGGCTTGTCCTCAGACCCCGTGCGATCGGGTTCGGCCGGTAGCCGAGCTCCTGCGCCGCCTCCTGCACCCGGCGCGCCGTGCGCTCGTTGACCAGACCGCGGGTCTGGGGGTTCAGTGCACGCGACACCGTCCCGGGATGGACCCCAGCCACCCTCGCCACGTCTCGCAACGTCGCAGGCCCGGCCAGCTTGCTCGTCGACATCAGGAGTGATTATGCACTCGTTTGCAGTCGCCGCTGCGGATGCTCACCCAATTGGCGCCCCTCCGCTCCTTGACCGAGGTTGAGGGCAGGACGGTGGTCGTGTCGTGAGGGGCGCCAATCGGGCGCCGCATCCTCCGCTCAAGCTCGTCGCGGGCGTCGGCGCGTCGACCTGCATAAGCTCGCAAACAATCCGCGGCCGCCTAGCCGTGATCGCTTGTCCACGTGGGAGATGCACAAGCGATCACGGTCACGCGCGGGCGCGTCGAATGTGCACTTATCCAGGTCGATCCAGTCCGCCTGCCCAGCTTCAAAGCAAGCGCGAGACGGTCGAGGCCGGAGGCGTCTCCCGCAACCCTTAAGGCGAGAACGACCCGGGAACCGAGCTGGTCGCGTGAAGCCCCGGTTGGCGGCCGGCTGGTTGCTTCGGCGGCCGCCGTTGTGGCGCCGGCGGGACCGGGCAGGTGAGCGGCTCGTCGTGGGTGACGGTGATCTTCTCGCCGTGGTGGGTCAGCTTCAGCGGGTCGCCGTCGAGCAGCTCGTACACGGCGTGGTCGGGGTGCACCTCCACCCGCATCCTCCGCCCCCGGTAGAGCAGCCCGAAGCTCAGCCGGGACACCTGCGACGGCAGCCGGGGTGCGAAGCTGATCGTGTCTCCGCTGTCGCGCAGGCCCCCGAACCCGGCAACGATCACGTGCCAGACCCCTGACAGGGCAGCGAGGTGGACGCCGTCCCGGGTGTTGAAGGCGAGGTCGCGCAGGTCGATGAACGCGGTCTCGGTGAGGTAGTCCCAGGCCAGGTCGAGGTGGCCCACCTCCGCCGCCACCGCGCCCTGAATCGAGGCCGAAAGCGAGGAATCGCGCACGGTGACGCTCTCGTAGAACGCGAAGTCGCGCGCCTTCTGCTCCTCGGTCCAGCGGTCGCCGAAGTGGTAGATGGCCATCACCAGGTCGGCCTGTTTCACCACCCGGCTCGAGTACAGGATGTAGTTGTGGTAATGGAGGAGGAGCGGGTAGTCCTCGAACGGCGTCTCCTCGAAGTCCCATGGCCGCAGCCGGGTGAACCCGTTGCACTGCTGGGTGATGCGCGCGTGCTTGTCGAAGGGCACGACGATCGCCGCGGCGGCGTCCCGCCAGCTGGCGATCTCCTCTTCGGTGACCCCCAGCGAGACGGTGTGACGCATGTGACGCACGGCGACGTTGGCCGCGACCTCCATGTTCCGTGCCGCCATCAGGTTGGTGTAGACGTTGTTGTCGGACAGCGCCGTGTACTCGTCGGGTCCGGTGACGCGTTCGATCCGAAAGCCGCCCTGGGCATCGTGATGACCGAGCGAGCGCCATAGCCGGGCGGTCGAGACGAGGAGCTCGAGCCCGGGACCGATCTCGAAGTCCCGGTCCTCGGTGGCGAGCAGATAACGCCGGACCGCGTCGGCCACGTCGGCGTTGATGTGGAAAGCGGCGGTGCCCGCCGGCCAATAGGCGGAGCATTCCTGGCCGCGGATCGTCCGCCAGGGGAAGGTGGCGCCCTTCAGCCCGAGCTCCTGCGCGCGGGCCTCGGCCAGATCGAGCGTGGCATGGCGCCAGAGGAGCGCGTCGCGCGCGGCGTCCGGCAGCACGTAGGTCAGCACCGGCAGCGTGTAGGCGTCCATGTCCCAGAAGGTGTGGCCGTCGTACCCGCTCCCGGTCAGGCCCTTGGCCGGGATCGCGCGCAGCTCGGCGCGCGCGGCGGCCTGGACCACCTGGAACAGCGCGTAGCGCACCGCCTGCTGGATCGCGGGATCCCCGTCGAGCTGGATGTCCGCCCGCTCCCACACGTCGGCCAGGTAGTCGCGCTGCTCCCTGAGCAGGCCCTCCCAGCCGGTGCGGCGCGCCGAGGCCAGCGACAGATGCACCTGGTCGCGTAGCGAGGGCAACGAGCGCTGGCTGGACCAGCCGTAGCTGAGGAACTTGACGATCCGGAGCTTCTCGCCGGGCTTCAGCTCGGTGCTGACCGTGAGCCGTCCCAGGTCGGGGGCGCTTTCCGCCGCGGTGACCGTGCCCTCGGGTCCCTCGACCACGTGGTCCATGCCGGCGGCCATCCGCAGGCCGGACTGACGCGTCCGGTGCACCAGGCTGACCCGGAGCGCGTTGTGGGCGTGATCCTCGGCCACCAGCGGGGCGTGGAGCGCCGCCGCCTCGCGGGGGTCGTTGGAGGCGGGCCCGGCCTCGACCGGCTCGTTGGCCACCAGCTCGGACTGGACACCGATTCTCGCGGAGTCGTCGACCGCCTCCACCTCGTATTGGATCGCGGCGATCGAGCGCTGCACGAACGACACCATCCTGGTGGAGCGCACCCGGACGCACTGACCGGCGGGCGAGATCCACTCCGCCTCCCGATGCAGAAGGCCTTCGCGCAGGTCGAGCGTCCGCTCGTGGCGTACGAGCTTGCCGTAGCGCACGTCGAATGGCTCGTCGTCGACCAGCAGCCGGAACACCTTGCCGTTGGTGACGTTGATCAGCGTCTGGCCGGCCTCCGGATTCCCGTAGGCGGATTCGGCGTACGGCAGTGGCCGCACCTCGAAGAAGCTGTTCAGGAACGTACCGGGCATGCCCGATGGTTCCCCCTCGTCCAGATTTGCCCGCAGGCCGATGTGGCCGTTGGAGAGAGCGAAGATCGACTCGGTCTGCGCGAGGATGTCGAGGTGGAGCTCGCGCTCGGTGATGCTCCACGGCTCGACCGCGAAGACGTCGTCGCGGATCACGCCCCCGGCTCCAGGAGCTCGGCCAGGTCCTTCACGACCACGCCGGCGCCGTGCTCGCGCAGCGCCTCGGCCTGGCCGACGCGATCGACCCCGACCACGAAGCCGAACTTTCCCGCCCGTCCGGCCTCCACGCCGGCCAGGGCATCCTCGAAGACCACCGCCTGCGCGGGCTCGGCGCCCAGCGCCTTGGCGCCGGCCAGGAAGGTGTCCGGCGCCGGCTTGCCGGCCAGGTGCTCGCGCTCGGCCACGATCCCGTCGATCCGCGCCTCGAACAGGTCCGCGATGCCGGCGGCGGCCAGCACGTCCTCGGCGTTCGTGCTCGATGAGACGACCGCCCGGCGCAGGCCATGATCGCGAGCCGCCTTGACGTAGCGGACCGACCCCTCGTACGGCTCGACACCTTCGTCCTGGATCAGCTTCAGGACGATGTCGTTCTTGCGCGTCCCCAGACCGTAGATCGTGTCCTTATCGGGCGGGTCATCCGGGGAGCCCAGCGGCAGCTCTATCCCCCTCGACTTCAGGAACGAGCTGACGCCGTCGTTGCGGGGCTTGCCATCGACGTACTCGTCGTAGTCCTCGGGCACCGCGAACTCCCGGAACGGCTCGCCGGTTCGTTGCGACCGCTCACGCAGGTACGCGTCGAACATCTGCTTCCACGCTCGGGCGTGGACCTTCGCGGTCTGGGTCAGGACCCCATCGAGGTCGAACAGGCAGGTCGTGATCTGGTCCGGCAGGCCGAGCAGGTGTTGGCGGTCGGTGGTGGGAATCCCGGAAGCTTAGGGTGAGGCTCCCGGCGCTCGTGAAAGCGAGCTGTCAACTGACCGCGACGCTCTGGGCGGCCGCGGTCGGCGCGTGGGCGGCGGGAGTGGGTTGCTGAGAATCAGATCCGCCGCCGAGGATCGCATCGCCGAGCAGCGCGTCGAGCTCCGCGTGCAAACCCGGGCCGTGCGCCACGCGGTAGTCCGGGCCCAGCTTGAGCCGGCGCTCCCCGATGGACGTGCTCAGCTCGATCACGACCTCGGACTCGCCCGGGAATCCGGCGAGCACGTCCTTCAGCTCGGACAGCACCGAGGCGGCCAGCGCCGTGGCGTCGAGGCGCAGCCGCAGTGCGTTGGGGAGGGCCGGCTGCCGGGCGGCCTGTTCCTCCGCCTCGGCCACCTCCTCAGCGGACGGGGCGAAAGGGTCGACTTGCTGGACGATGACGCACGTCGTCTCGCGATCTTTGTGGTCGACCCGACCGCGCACCAGCACGATCGAGTCCGGCGCGAGGAGCTCGCCGGCGGCGTTCAGCGCGTTGCCGAACACGAGCAGCTCGACCGATCCGTCGAGGTCGTCGAGCGTGGCGAACATCATCGGATCGCCCTTCTTGGTCCGGATCTTCTTGGTCTCGGTGATCATCCCGCCCACCGTGACCCAGTCGCCGTCGCGGCGTCCGGCCAACTCGGACAGCGGGCAGTCCACGCGCAGGCGCATGGCCGCCCTGACCTCCTTGAGCGGGTGGGCCGAGATGAACAGTCCGATCGACTCCTTCTCGGCCGCCAGCAGCTCGGCCCGGTCGAACTCGACCGCCGGGATCGGCGCGTGGCTCGGGGTGACGAACCCGGCTGTGTCGTCGGCGCCGCCGCCGGCATCGTCAAGCGCGTCGAAGATCGAGCCCTGCCCGATCGCCGCGTCCTGCTGGGCCTTCTGCCCGGCCCCCTGCGCCTGCTCGAGCACCATGAGCATCCCCTTGCGGGTGGCGCCGGTCGACCCGAACGCACCACATTTGATCAGGGCCTCGATCGCCTTCTTGTTGACCGCGCGGTTGTCGACGCGGGCGCAGAAGTCGAACAGGCTGAGGAACGGACGGGTCGGCGGGTCGTAGTCGCCCCGAGCGCGCTTGATCGCCTCGACGGCCTGATAGCCGACGCCCTTAACGGCGTCGAGACCGAAGCGGATGTTGCCGTCGACGACCACGAACTCGTGGTCTGAGACGTTGACGTCGGGCGGGAGGATCGAGATTCCCATCTGCTCGGCCTGGGAGACGAAGAACGGAACCTTGTCCTTGGTGTCCATCACTGAGGAGATCAGCGCCGCCATGTACTCGGCCGGGTAGTTGGCCTTCAGCCAGGCCGTCCGGTACGCGATCAGCGTGTAGCAGGCGGCGTGGGAGCGGTTGAAGCTGTAGTCGGCCGAGCGCTCGTTGGTCGTCCACAGCAATTCGATGACCTGCTCGCTCGTCCCCGAGGTCCGGCAGCCGGCGACGAACTCGGGCTTGAGCTTGGCCATCGCCTCGCGGTTCTTCTTGCCGATGGCCTTGCGCAGATCGTCCGCTTTGGCGCCGCTGAAGCCGGCCAGGTCCTTGGCGATCTGCATCGCCTGTTCCTGGTAGAGGATCACGCCCTTGGTCGCCTCGAGGATCGATCGCAAACGCTCGTCCGGATACGCGATCAACTCCGGATGGTGCTTGCCCCGGGCGTAGGTTGGGATCTGATCCATCGCCCCTGGCCGATAGAGCGCGTTGAGCGCCACCAGGTCGTCGAACTCGTCGGGCCTGACCTTCTTGAGCGCCTCGCGCATGCCCTCGGACTCGAACTGGAACACGCCGACCGAGTCGCCGCGGGCCATCATCTCGTACGTCGGCCCGTGATCGAGCGGCAGGGTCGCCATGTCCGGACGCTCCCCGGTCGAGCGCTCGATT
>Ga0335073_10003650_pt1 | contig 21495 bp, 20 predicted proteins | sample Lox_Sample_22_FD_207093 | JGI IMG/M metagenome (GOLD analysis project Ga0335073, IMG submission 207093) | Soil microbial communities from Loxahatchee National Wildlife Refuge, Florida, United States - Lox_Sample_2.2 | ecosystem: Environmental > Terrestrial > Soil > Wetlands | place: USA...
AAACGTCCCGGTGAAGTTCGGCCACAAGAGGCCCATCTCGAAGCTCAGGACCGTGCCGGTGATCACGCCCACAGCGAACAGCGTGAGCATCACCTTCGACCAGCGGCGCGCGAGCGTCAGGTAGAGCTCATCCCCTCGCCGGCGCCCGAGCCACTCGACGAACAGCACCATCGCCGGGAACGAGAGGCCGAACGCCACGAGCGGGATGTGCACTGCGAACGACAGCGCCTGCATCTGCCGCGCCTGCAGCAGGTAATGCTGATCGACCGGCGGGAACGCCGCCGCAATGGAATGCGTGGTCATGTGTCGGTCGGCTCCCTCGTGGGTCGAGCTGATAAGACCCGGGGAACTATCGATTGGCGCCGGCCGGTGCGCATCGGCGGGATCTCTGATCCCCTGCGCGTAACGCGCACCGGCCGCCTCGGCTACTGTTCAGAGCGCTCAGTCGCCGGCGTTGAGGCTCACCCCGGCTTGCACGACGGCGTCCCCCGGCTGGGGATCCTGCGGTACGTCGAGCACGGAGGCGACGCGAGCGATCAGGAAGTAGTAGCCGGTGAGGATCACCGTCTCCACGACCTGCTGATCGCTGTAGTAGCGCTGGATGGCATCGAATACGTCGTCGGGGACCGTCGGGCCGGCCGCCACGGCCGCGACGAACGCGACCAACGCCTGTTGAGAGGGGCTCAGGTCCGGCGAGTCCCATTGGTGAACCGCGACCGCCCCCCGCTGCGCGGCGGTCACCCCGAACGCGTCGGAGATCGCCTCGTGCTGCGAGGTTTCATACGCCGACTCGAAGCACGAGCCGGCGGTCAGGATTGCGAGTTCGCGATCGGCGCCGGGCAGCGACCCCGATCCGAACTGGGCCGACCCCAGTTGCACGACGAGAGTTGCGATCCGTGGCGAGCGCAGCATGATTCGGAACACGTTGACCAGCGCGCCGCCTTTGTCGCGGAGCTCGGCCGGCAGATCCTCTTCTGTTAGTTCGGGAATGGCAATGTGAGCCATGACGTCCTCCTAGTGGGGGTTGGGCGAGTCTGCCCTTGGGTTCGGCCTCGGCCGGCGGCTCGAAAGTCAAGCAATGGGTCACTGGCATAACCGTGCTGTATGACCACCGTCCGAGTGGTTCTCAAGCCCCGGGGCGATCTCACCGAAGCCCAGTGACAAGCGAACCCGAACTCCACGAGGAGGATCACAATGTCATTCGATAGGTCTGTCAATCGCATCGCCGTGATCGGCACCGGCGTGATCGGCGCAAGCTGGGCGACGCAGTTCCTGGCCAAGGGCTTCGATGTCGTGGCCACGGACCCAGCTCCAGGCGCTGAGGAGAAGCTCCGCGAATTCGTTGCCGGCAACTGGGAGACCGCCACGCGGATTGGTCTCGAACCCGGCGCGTCCGTGGAACGGTTGAGCTTCACCGCGGTGATGGGCGATGCCGTCGCCGGAGCCGACTTCGTCCAGGAGAATGCACCAGAGCGACCCGAGTTCAAGATCAAGCTGTTCGCCGAGATCGACGAGGCCGCGCCCGTCGATGCGCTGATCGCCTCGAGCTCGTCGGGGATCACGATGAGCGTGATCCAGTCGGCCTGCGCGCATCCCGAGCGGACCGTGATCGGACATCCGGTCAACCCGCCGCACCTGATGCCGTTAGTCGAAGTGGTCGGCGGCGCCAAGACCGCGCCGGAGGCGATCGACGCCGCGCTCGCGTTCTATGCGTCGATCGACAAGCGGCCGATTCGCCTACTGAAAGAGCTCCCCGGCCACGCCGTGAATCGGCTCCAGTCGGCGCTGTACCGCGAGGTGGTCGACCTGATCGACCAGGGTGTACTCAGCGTCGCCGACGCCGACGATGCCGTCTCCTGGGGACCGGGCTTGCGCTGGGGCGTCATGGGCCAGAGCATGTTGTGGCATCTCGGCGGGGGCGAAGGCGGGATCCGGCACTTCATGGATCACCTGATGGGGCCGTTGGTCGACTCCTGGGCAACGCTGCGCACCCCGACGGTGACCGACGAGCTCAAGCAGACGATCGTCGACGGCGTGCTCGCCGAGGCCGATGGTCGCTGCGTCGAGGAGCTGGAGCAGCTACGCGACGAAATGCTGCTTGGCCTCCTGGCGGTCCGCGCGCGCGCCGAGCACACCGAGGCGATCCCGAGCTAGCCAAGGCGAGGTTACCCGCGCCGGCGCGCCCCGCGTCGGCGCGGCTTGCCTTATGTCACACATCCACGCGAAACGAGGACTCAACCATGAACCCGGTCGAGACAGCGTCTGTCCAGCCGCCAACGCTCACTGACAACGACCCATCACCGAAAGGGCAAGCCGAGAACGCGATGCCGGGGCGGCCGAGAGTGCTGATTCTCGGCGGCGGCTTTGGCGGCGTCATGGCCGCGCGCCGGCTCCGCCACGCGTGCGTGGATGTGACACTCCTGGACCGCGGCACCGGTCACGTTTTCCAGCCCCTGCTCTATCAGGTCGCGACGGGCTTGCTGTCCGAAGGCCAGATCACCACGCCGCACCGCGCATTGCTCCGCCGCCAACGCAACGCCCGCGTCATCCTCGGCGAAGCGCGAACGATCGACCCGGCGGCGCGGCGCGTGGTCGCAGCCCGCCCCGACGGATCCAACTTCGACGTTCCGTATGACTACCTGGTCGTGGCCGTGGGCATGCGCCAGGCGTACTTCGGACACGACGAGTTCTCCCGCCATGCCCCGGGCATGAAAACGATCGGCGATGCCCTAGCTATCCGCCGCCGCGTGCTCGGGGCTTTCGAGATGGCTGAGTCCTTGCCGACCGCAGAGGAGCGCGCTCCCTGGCTCACCTTTGCCGTCACCGGTGCCGGGCCGACCGGGGTGGAACTCGCCGGGCAGATCCGGGAACTCGCCACGCGCACCATCGCCCGGGAGTACCGGTCAATCGACCCGAGGGAGGCCCGGGTGCTGCTGTTCGACGGCGTCGATGCCCCACTGATGCAGTTCGGCTCACAGCTGTCCGCTAAGGCATCTCGTCAGCTCACCAAACTCGGCGTCGAGCTCCACATGGGCGTACTGGTGACAAACATCGATGCCGCTGGGCTCGAGACGAAGGCCAAGGACGGGACGGTCACACGCTATTCCACCAGGACCGTTCTGTGGACCGCCGGCGTTCATGCCGTCCCCTTCGTCGATGAGCTCGCGGCCCGCCTCGGTGCAGAGCAAGACCGCGGCGGTCGGATCCTCGTGAACCCTGACCTCACCGTTCCCGATCACGACAACATCTGGATCGTCGGCGATGTCATGGCCCTGAATGGGCTGCCCGGAGTCGCCGAGGTCGCACTGCAAGGCGGCCTCCACGCCGGACGAGAGATCCGCGGCCGGGTCGCCAAGCGACCCCGCTCACGCCGTGACTTCCGCTACCGCGATCTCGGAAGCGCTGCGTACATCTCGCGCTTCCACGCGCTGGTGGAGGCCGGTCCCGTAAAGCTTTCCGGCTTCTTGGGCTGGATCGTCTGGGGGGTCCTGCACCTCACCTTCCTCGCGGGGGCTCGGAACCGTGCCGGCGCCGCGATCACCTGGCTCCTCGCGCTGGGCCGCGGGAAGCGACGCGAGCGAGCGATCCCATTCAGCGATCCGAGGGGCACCCAGGACTCGTTCACGGCGCCCGTGCGTGATGCCTGAATCCAGGAATCGGCCGCCCTGGCCGGTGGCGTAGCCAGCCCGCGGTTACTGCTGACGCGGGTCCCGGAATGACGCTTCGCGCGACTGGTCTCGCTCATCACCGACCAGCCGATTCGTGGAGATGCTGCGGCGTTGCTGGAACATGGAGCGCAGGCGGCGCAGGGCCTCCTGCTCGAGCTGGCGGCTGCGAGCCTCGCCCACCCCGACACGGAGGCCGACATCGCGATGGCTCATGGGCCCGTCTCGGCCGAGACCGTAGTGACAGGTCAGCACCTCGCGGTGGCGATTAGGCAGGAGCGCGAGCAGTCCACTGAGCTCGCCGGCGGCCTCGCCGGCAGCGGGCGCGTCATCGTTGTCAGGGAGCACGGTGTTCGCCACGTGATCAGCAAGCGAGAGGCCATCAGCGCCCGATGGCTCGTCGAAGGAACATGCGACGAAGGGGGCGGCGCGCAGTTTCCTCACCGTGGACGTGCGCAAGCCGGTTGCCCGTGCGATCTGGGCGTCGGTAGGGCGTCGGCGGCCCACGGCTTGGAGGTTGGATTCGGCGCTGCGGATCGCTGCCAGGTGGCGCGCGGCCTGCGCCGGAATCCGAATCGCTCGCCCATTTGTGACGGCCTCGTGCATTGAGCGACGGATCCACCACACGGCATAGGTCGAGAATCGCAGCTCGCGGTCCAGGTCGAAGCGATCGATCGCTTGCAGGAGGCCGACCATGCCCTCTTGGATCAGATCCGTACGGGCTAGGAACTGAGAGCTGAACTCTCGTGCGATTTTTTGCACGAGGCCGATGCTCCTCTCGGCCAAGTCCTGCCGAGCGCGCCGGTCGCCGGCCTTAGCTCGACTCATCAGCGCGCGCTCGTCACGGGCGGAGAGCGCCCTCGCGCGCGGTATGCGTGTCGCGGAGCGGTCCTCAGCGCGCGCCTTCACGCCGGCGATGCCCGGTGCAGTGCGCATTCAGGCGACGGCGGTGAGGCGTCGCAGGCGACCCAGCGGCGTGAGCGACGTCGTCCGTGCAATGCGCACGAATTCGGTCAGCGCGGGTGCCGACGTCTCGTCGCGCCAGAGCAGGCTGAACGGCAGTGTTCGGCGCGGCTCGAGCCGACGCGCACAAACCCCGGGCGGCAGCCATTCCGGACTGGTGCTAAGCACGACGCCGTCGCCGCTCGCCAATTGCTCGTATACAGCCGACCCCGGTGCGCTGCGTGCGAACGAGGCGGTGATGCCGATCTCGCGCAACAGATCGTGGACCGCCCGCTCGTGGCCTGGGTCATCACGTGGGGCGGGGACCAGAATAGTCGCGCCGGCAAGCGCGCCGGCTCGAAGTGGGCCCGATTCAGCGAGTGGATGGCCCTCACCGGCGAGCATTACCCATGGCTCGGAGCCCAAGGACGTGTGACTCAGGCCGGGTGAGGCACACAGAGACGGCGCGATCACAACATCGAGCCGGCCGTCCTCCAGACCGCGCAGCAGCGTACCGCTGCGTCCTTCGATCATGGTCAGCTCGACCCCGGGGCGCAACTGGAAGAAGCGATAGAGGGTCGCCGACATTCGCGGCGGTCGCAGCCCCGTTGTGACGCCGACCCGAACGGCGCCGAGGAGACCCCCGCCCAAGTCATGTCCCACCGCGGAGGCGATCTCGGCCGCCGCCAGCGCCGCGCGTGCGCGCTCCAGAAACAGCTTTCCAGCCGCGGTCAGCTCGACCCCTCGCGTGTGCCGCTCGAATAGTCGCACGCCCAGCTCGGCTTCGAGCCGTCGGATCTGAGACGAGAGGCCCGGCTGCGAGACCCATAGGCGCTCGGCGGCCCGCGTGAAGTTACGCTCCTCAGCAATCGCCACGAAGTAGCGGAGATGACGGAGTTCCATCACGAACCTTCGCTGTCCAACAGCTGAGGATCGTCGCCGTCAATCCCCAGTTCCGTCTCGGCCAGCTGCACGCGCGCCTCCAGATCGCGCAATTCCTGCTCGCGCCGTCGGCGCTTGTGGGCGCGACTCTCGCCGCCGATAACTCGCGCCACCCGGTCGGGCGTGAGACGGCTGCTCGACTTCTCGAAGAACAGAATCAGCCCTACCAGCCAAAACAAGAACGCAGCGCCGCACACGCATTGCCAGAAGATGGCCCAGTCGGTCGTCGGCTCTTCCTCCCACAGCACGCGGAATGTGACGCGCCAAACCCCGGCGTACACGGCGATGCTCGCCCAAGCCCACCAAGGCATTTCGCGCACCCCTCCTAGCTGTTGGCGGCTAGCAGTGCTGCCTCGCGCGCGCGCGCGAGGGTTTCGACGGGGTCGCCGGTGGGGAGGAACTCCATCGCCACGTGCCCGTCGTAGCCAAGCTCGGCGAGCTTTATATAGATGTTCGCGAAGTTGATCTCCCCAGTGCCAGGTTCGTGGTGGCCCGGAACGTCGCCGATGTGAATCTTTCCCACCTGGTCGATGTGGCGTTCGAGGTTGGCTATCAGGTTGCCCCCCGTAATCTGGGCGTGATAAAGGTCGTAACAGACCTTCACCTGGGGGTGATCGACATCAGCGACGATCTGAAAGGTGTCGGCGACCGATCGCGCGACGTAATCGGGGTTCTCCTCGAGGTCGACGTTCTCGAGAAGGATCATGACTCCTCGGTTCTCTGCCAATTCCGCGGCGCGCTTGAGTGTTTCGACGCAGCTGTCGTACTGGGCTTGCGGGGAGAGTCCCGGCACGAGCTCGCCGCCCAGCACGATCAGACCGGGACATTCGAGCTTCTCCGCGAACCTCAGCTCGGCGCGGACGTCGGCGAGGAATTCCTCGCGCTGGCGCGGGTCCGATGCATTGTGACGCCACCGACCCGGGGCGACCACCGCGCCCGCCGTGGCATCGAACGTGATCCCCAGCTCGCGGCGTTTTTCGTTGCTGGCGCGAAAATCGTCTTCCGACCAGGCACGGTATTCGCCCGCGAGCTCCACGGCGCGAAAGCCCGCTTCCGCGACCTCTTCGAGGCGCTGGTTGAACGGCCGGTCTATGCCCAGGGTCCAGAGCATCACGGACATCTTGAACAGGGCTTCCACCGACGACGGGGACGCTCCGCCGGACGACGACGTGGGGGTTGGCTCGTTGACGGTATCTGCACGCATGATCGGCTCCGGTGTCCGTGTGGATGGTCAGGTCGCGGGCTCGGCTGTTTGCGCCTCAGGGCGCGTCAATGCCTCGAGCTCAAAGAGGAACGACTCGTACGGCCGGCCGGTGGCGTGGAGCAACCCCATCTCACAGGTCCGGTTCGCGCTGAGGTATAGGTCCGCGGGATGCTCGGTCGCGTACGCCGCCTCTTCGCGCGTCGCCGACCGAACTAGTTCCGGGTGCAGCAAGCCTCGATCGCCGGCCGTGCCACAGCACGTCGTACCGATTGGGACAACCACCTCGTCGGCGACTGCGTTTGCGATCTCGACGAGCTTCTGCTCGAGGCCAAGGTGAAGGGTCGAGCAGGTCGGATGGACGAGCGCACGGTCCCGCTTACTCTGGATCGGCAGGCTCGGGAGCAGGCTGTGCGTCCACTCGATCGCGTCGATCAGGTGAATCTGCACAAAACGCGACCGACGCTCATCGTCCAGGTGACTGCCGACGTCCTCGATCAGGCCGTGCGTACAGGAGACAGCGTCGACCACGATCGGCAGTGCTCCCTCCTCGCTCCAGTCCCACATCGCGTCGGCGACAGCCGCGGCCATCCATTCGTGCCCGCGCAGGTATCCCTTTGACGCCCAAGGCGTCGCGCAGCAAAGGCCGCGAACGCCGTCCGGGATCCACAGTGGCTTCCCGGCCCGCGCCGAGACCATCACGAGTGCGGCAGGCAGCGACGGCTCCGCCTCTTGGCCGGGGGCGCGGCCGAAGATCCGGTTGATGCAGGCCGGAAAGTAGACGGCGGCAGCACCGTCACGCTGAGTGACAGGCAGGTCTTTCGGCGCCGGCTGGGGCATCGGTCCTGGCACCGACGGGACGAGATCCTTGCTGATGGCGGCGCGCGCGACCCCGGTGAGCTCCGTTAGTGCCTTGACGCCGACCGTCTTCGAGACGATCTCGCTGGCTCCGAGGCCGACGCGGGCCAGGGATTCGACGCGGCCGTAACGCTTGGCGAGCCGCAGCGCCACCTTCTCACGCGCCGCGGTGCTCTCGCGCTGCCGGAACGCCTTCATGAGCAACCCGGTATTGATATGGACCGGACAGACGAGGCCACAGGTCCCGTCGGCGGCGCAGGTTTCGATTGCGTCGTACTCGTACTCCTTGAGCAGCTGTTCGAAGAGTGGACTGTCCTCGCCCTGGCGCGCCATTTCGCGCCGGATCACGATCCGCTGCCGCGGCGTGGTGGTCACGTTACGCGATGGGCAGACGGGCTCACAGAAGCCGCACTCGATGCAGTGATTTGCGCCCGCGACATCGTCGATGGTTGGAGTCGACTTGAAGTGCTCCAGATGCACAGACTCGTTCCTGGTGAGAACGGTGTCAGGCCCGAGGACACCGTTGGGATCCGCGAGCGCCTTGATCCGCCACATCATCTCCCAGGCCTTGTCCCCCCACTCCTCTCTAACGAACGGAGCCATGTTACGGCCGGTCCCGTGTTCGGCCTTGAGCGAGCCGTCGTACTTTCCGACCACCAGCTCGACGAAATCGTCCATGAACTCGCTGTAGCGGCGGACGTCGTCCGGGTCGTCGAGCCTCGGCGTGAGCGAGAAATGCAGGTTTCCGTAGGCAGCATGGCCCGCGACGCCGGGGATGAACTTGTGCTTTTCCATCAGCGCCAGCAGATCGCCCGCGGCTTCTGCGATCCGGTCAGGCGGGAAGCACACATCCTCGTTGATCAGGGACGTCCCCTGGGGCCGGAGCTCGCCGGCTATGCCGAGCAACCCCTCGCGGATGCGCCAGTCGACCTCGATCGCTTCCTTGTCGCGCGTGAACTCGAGCGGATGCACGAGCTTCGCTCCGGCCACCGCCTTGCGCACCTGTGCCTCGAGGGCATCAAGCTTTTCGTCGTCTTCGCCGCCGACCTCTACCAGGAGTGCAGCTCCGTGCGGATCGAGCGACTTCCAGTAGTCGGGGGTGTTCGGGAAGTCGCCGGACTTCGCGGTGAACGTCAAGGCCGGAGCGGTCATCAGCTCGATGGCCTCCGCCCCCAGCGCTACGAGTGACGGGACGAGCTCCGTGGCCTCGACGATCGACGGCAAGGCGATCCAGGTCACCGATGACTTTTTCGGCTTGGGTAGAGTGTCGATCACCACCTCGGCCATGAACGCCAGGGTGCCCTCGGAGCCGACGACGAGCCGGCGGAAGATCTCCAGCGGGGTCTCGCCGTCGAGCAGTGCGTCCAGCCGGTAGCCGTTCGTGTTCCGGATCGAGAACTTGTGGCGGATCCGCGCCGTCAGTTCCTCGTCAGCGAGCAGGTCGGCGCGAAGATCGAGCAGGCCCCGCGCGAGGTCTGGCTCGGCCGCGGCGAAGGCCTCCTCCGCGCCCGGTGCCGCGGAGTCGATTACCGTTCCTGAGGCCAGCACGAAGGTCATCGAGCGCACGGTGTGGTACGCGTTGCGCTCGAGCCGGCATCGCATGCCACCCGCGTTGTTGGCGACGACCCCGCCGATCGTCGCTGCATCGATGCTGGCCGGGTCTGGCCCCAGCCGCCGTCCGTGCATGTCGAGGAACCGAGCGGCGTGTCCAAGAATCGTTCCGGGGCGGGCTCTCAAAGCCGCGCCGCCGTCCTCGATCGACATGCCGTACCAGTTCCGGCGCACATCGATTAGCACGTCGTCGCCTTGGGACTGGCCGCTCAAGCTCGTTCCCGCCGCGCGGAACGTGGCATGTCGGCCGGATTCGCGGCAGAACCGGAGAATCGCGACAACGTCCGCGACGTCCCGAGGTGTGACCACCACCTGCGGTACCAGTCTGTACGGGCTGGCATCGGACGCGTACCTGACGAGATCGATGGCGCGGCCATGCACCTGCTCGTCACCGATCAGGTTGACCAGCGCATCACGAAGCTCACGGGGCGTACCGGCCGCCACCCCATCATCCAGCTTGTCGTCGCTCCCGGGCCCGTCAGGCTCACCGATCTGGGTGAAATGCGGTTCTAGCAGTGTCAACTTGACCTCCTCCTTTTCTATGCGGCGCGGCGTTGGTCGGTTTGAGGGGCTTCGGGGGCTTTGGTCGCGGCGGCGCGGGCCGCTTCCTGACGGTCGAAGTCGTCCTTCATCTGGAGGCCCATGGGCCGGGCTCGGACCGAAGCCAGCACGAACAACAGTCCGATCGTCAGCCAGGTGAACATCACCAGCAGGGGCCGGGTGAGGTTGTGGCTGCCGAAGTAGACGATGTTCCGATACAGGTCGGTGCCGGCGCCCTCCGGAAGGTACGGGCCGATCGTTCGCCAGATCCCGGGCAGCAACTGATTCGGGATCGGGCCGCCCGATGAGGGGTTACCCAGGATGATGAACACGAGGATCGCGATCGTGGTCCCGACGATCCCGAGGAATGACTGAAGCCCAACGGTGAAGAACGAGACGGACAGCCCGAGAAGCACGCTTCCGAGCACGAGTGGGACGTAGTGCCCGTGGAGCGGACCGATCGCGTAGACGATGGCGACCTCGCCCAATGCCAGGACGAGCCCGAGGACACCCACCCCCAGGAGGCGCCACCAGACGCGGCGACCCACGGGCTTCACGCCGAACGCGAGCCCGAAGAATATGGCGCCGATGTAATTGCCGATCATGATCGACAGCGCGAGGAAGAACGCCGAGAGCCCAAGCGGATCGTTTTTCGGCGCCGGCTTGAGATCGACCACCCTGACGGGAGTGCCCGGGGGCGCGTGGGCCGCCAACGCCGGCGGTAAGTCGGTGCTCAGCGCGTCAGAGACAGTCAGACCGGCCACGGACGCGATCAGCACATCGATCCCGTGCGGACCGACGACGATTCCGCCGAGCGCGTCGTGGTCATCTACCTTGTCGATCGCTGCCTGCCGCGAGTCAACGCGCGTCACCGAGAACTGACTCCCTGAGCTCAGCGTCTGACTGAGTTCCGATGGACCGTAAACAGCGATCGGGACCTTGTGGAAGGTCGGCTGGTGCAGGCCGCCCACAAATGACCACACGAACCCCAGCCCGACAACCATCGCAGCGACGATGGCCACCGCACCCCGCACCAGCGACTTATGGTCCATCCTGCCGCTGTCCGTAGTGATGCTGAGCGCGTTGTCTACTTCGGATTGGTTCATGTTCGGCCTTTCGGAGAGGGTGATCTCGCCGACGATCGAATCCATGCCGGCGCCCGTGTCGTGTCACGGCCAGTGATGAATCCTCACGCCGGCGAGGTGAAATGTCATCGGTGGCGGCGCGGATCGGTTGCGGGAAATCGCCCGGCCGAGAAGGTCACGCGCGTACTGGGACAGGAGTCCAGGCGCGCTTGATGCTGAACCGCGGCACGCGGCGCTCATCACGAGCTGCGATCGCGTCGCCGTAGGCGTCGAAGACGCTGGTGGCCACGCCCGGCCATGCGAAGCGCTCGGCGTCAGCGGCAGCGACATGACCCATCGATTCGAGCTGCTGCGGCTGCGCCCAAAAGTTACGGAGAGCCACGGCGAGCGCGTGCGCGTCCGACGGCGGGACGAGGATGCCATTGACGCCGTGGCGCACCACATCGCGGTAGCCGGCGATGTCAGACGCCACCGCAGGTGTGCCGGCAGCGAACGCCTCCGTTAGCACCATGCCGAAGCTTTCGCCGCCGAGCGAGGGAGCGCAGAGCACATCGGCTCGCTCCAGTTCACGGTGCTTGGTTTCATCGTCCACCTTCCCGAGCGCGTGGACGCCGGGCTGGCCCCGGAACGCCGACGGGAGGTCGTCGCGCGAGGGTCCGACCATGACGAGATCAATCGGCATCTCTCGCTGCAGCAGTTCGAATGCGCGGAGAAGCACTGGTAGCCCCTTGCGCTCGACCGGCTGGCCGACGAACACAATCCGCAGCCGATCGCCGGGTCGTCTCGCTTTGCCGCGCAACGCCCGGTGCGGATCGACGTGGACCCCGTTGGGGATGACCCGATACTCGCCGCCGAACCAGCGGCGCCCAGTCCACGCAGCGGCCTCCGAGACCGCGATGCGGACGTGCAGCCGAGCCAGCACCCGTCGCGCGCCGAACAGGTTGGCGATCCCGTTCGGCAGAGGCTTGTCGGAGTAGGCGTGGAATGTGCCGACCAGCGGGAGCTGCGCCCGGTCAGCGGCGACCCAGCCGATGAGCGGGGCCACCGGCTCGTGGATGTGCACCACGTCATAACGGCCGGTGCGGAGCTCGTGGAGCATCGTGCTGAGTCCGAAGGCTGTGATTGAAAGGTTCGAGACCGCGCCGTTCGCCTTGAGGCCGACCGTGGGTCCGAGCGACACGAAATGCGCCGGCACCGTTACCGGCTGCGGCTCTGCGCCGCGATGAAGTATCGAAGATTTCCGGCCCGGCGGATCGAACGGCGCAAGAACCCGCACGTAATTTCCCTCAGCGCGAAATTGCCGGGCGAGCGCGTCCACGTGGCGTGTCACCCCGCCCGGATAGCTCCATGAGTACGGCGACACCAGCGCAATGCGCATCGGGTGCGCCACCTAACCGTTAATGCTCGCCACCACGAACACGTAGGCGGCGTGCGTTCCCAGACTGGTGGCGATTACGTCGGCTGGCCAACGCCACGGCGGGGGAGTATTACCGAGCAGCGGGAACAGTGAGAATGTCGCGCCCATCAGCGTGCCGGCGAAGATCGCGCTGGCGGCGGGCTCTCGGAACCAGCGACGCACGAGCCCGTGCGTGAGACCGAACGTCGAGCCGTAGCCCCAGCGCACCGCGGTGCCGAGCTGCTGGTACTCGCGCGCCGTCATCTGCGGCAGGCGCATGATCGAGGCGACGATCTGACCCGGAACAAGCGAGTCGTCGTAGTCGAGGGGGCCGTTGTGGCCTGGCCGCAATCGCCGGCCCGCGGAGTAGCTGAGCGTGAGCGCGGCGGTTCCCGCGGTTCCCGCCACGACGCTTCGGATGGGCCAGGGTAGGTTCATTGGTAGGCGACTGGGCCGAGCCGTACAGACGGTGGCCGCCGGGCCCCTGTGCGCGTGAGCTCGGCACGACCGCCGTACCCACCCGGGCTTCATGGGCCTCAGGTAGGTACGGACGGGGTCGCGGCGCCGACGAGCCCGGAGAACCCGCGGGTCGATCAGACCAGCAGGGCGTTATCCCTGACGGTCGCGATCACGTCGTCGAGGTTGCCCTCGATGGCCTGCTTGGCCAGGCTGAGCGAGAAGTTCTCCGCCTGACCGAACGTGGCATGGGGAGGCAGCGCGAGCGCGTTCGCATCGACCACGGCGTCGAGCAGCGCGGGGCCAGGTGTGTTGAGGAACGCCTCGACGGTGGAACGTACGTCAGCGGCCTGCTCGAGTCGGAATCCGGTGATCCCGAGCGTCTCAACCATCTCGGCAAAGTTCGGATTCTTGAACTTTGTGCCATATGGCGGGAACCCGGCTTCCATCTGCTCGATGTGAACGAAGTCGAGTTGTGAGTTGTTGAACACGACCAGCTTCACCGGGAGCTGCCGCTCGGCGATCGTGAGGAGGTCGCCCATCAGCATCGAGATCCCACCGTCGCCGCACAGTGCGATCACCTGCCGGTCCGGGAACGCGATCGTGCTACCCATCGCGTATGGCATGGCGTTGGCCATCGACGCCCAGTTGAGCGAGCCGAGCAGGCTTCGCCGACGCTTTGCCTTCACGTAACGAGCCGCCCAGATCACTGGGGTTCCGGTATCGATCGTGAAGATGGCGTCATCGTCCGCCATCTCGTCGAGCGTCGAGGTCAGGTACTCGGGTCGGATGCGATTCAGCTTGGGGCCGCGCGTCACATAGTGGCCCATCTTGTCGTACCACTTCTCGGTCACGTGGAGGGCGTGCGCGAGGTGGTGGCCGGGCTTTTTAGCCTCGACGAGCGGTAGCAGCGCGGCGACCGTGTCGCGGATATCGCCCACGAGCGCCATATCGACGTGCGTGCGCCTGCCCAGCATCGTGGCGCGTGAATCGACTTGCACCTTCAGCGGCTTCGTCGGATAGAACTCGACGAACGGGAAGCTGGTGCCAAGCAGCAGCAGCAGATCACAATGATGCATGGCCTCGTAAGCGCCGCCCCACCCGAGCAGGCCGATCTGCCCGACGCAGTTGGGGTTGTCCCACTCCAGCCACTGCTTGCCGCGGTATGCGAAGCCGACTGGTGCTGCGATCTTTTCGGCCAACGCGACGACTTCGTCATGCGCGAAACGACACCCGTCACCACCGAAGATGGTGATGTTCTTGTTCTGATTGATCAGATGAGCCAACTCCTCCAGATCCGCCGCCACCGGCCGCAGCATCGGCTGCCGGAGGGTGACCTGCTGGATTGAGTCCTCGAACGGCTTAGCAGCAACGTCCCCAGGGATCGCGAGGACGGTAGGCCCGTTCTCGGCGATCGCGGTGCGGATCGCGGTTTGCACGACGGGCCGCGTCTGTAGCGGATTGATGATGCGCCCCGTATAGAGGGAGGCCGTCTGGAACAGGTCGTAGGGGTTGACCTCCTCCGGGACGAACTGGTCCAGCCCATAGGACACCGTATCCCCGCACAGCGCGATCACCGGAACGCGCTCGCGTGACGCGTCCAGGAGCCCATTGAGGAGGTTTGTCGCGCCTGGGCCGGCGGTCCCGCACACTGCTACGGGCTCTCCGTGCACCAGCGACTCACCGACCGCGGCCAGTGTCCCAGCCCATTCGTTTCGCACGTGGATGAACTCGACCCTGCCGTTGCGACGAAGCGCATCGATGATCGGATTGAGCGCGTCGCCGATGATGCCGTAGCACCTCTTCACCCCGGCGTCGGCCAGCATCGTCCAGGTAGCGTCTGCCACGTTAGTCACTGTTTTATCTCCTAGGTCTTGGCGGGATGGGTGTTAACCGTCGTGTTGCAGCATCGGTGCGATACTCACAGCTGTGAATGGAGCCGTCATCGGTGCTCGCGCTGATCGGCTGCGGGAAATCGCTCACAGCCCGATGACTCCGTGAGCCAGCGAGAACATGACCAGGTCGGCTCGGGTCTCAAGCCCAAGCTTGAGCATGATGTGTGCGCGATGGGTGTCGACGGTGCGAACCGAGATGTACAGGCGCGCCGCGATCTCCTGGTTGGTGTAGCCAAGTGCCAGCAGCTGGAGCACGTCACGCTCGCGCTCCGACAAAGCCTCAAGCGCGGTCTGGCTTTTATCGACGACGAGCGTCGCGCCCAGCGAAGGCTCGACATAACCATCGCCCGAGGCGACGCGCCGAATCGCCGCAGCGAGGTCGCGGTCCGACGCCCTCTTGGGCAGATAGCCCGCCGCGCCGGCCGTGAGAGCGCGCCGCACCCAGCTCGGTGCGGCCTGGGAGGAAAGAATCAGGACGCGACTTCGCGGCGAGCGGCGCAGAAGTTCGGGAATCGCCTCACACCCGCCCCGCCGCGGCAGTAACAGATCGAGGAGGACGACATGAGGCGTCAGCGCCGCGCATCGCTCTATCGCCTGTTCCGCGGTCGCCGCTTCGCCGACGACGGTGATGTCCGGCTCGCGCTCCAAGCGGCTGCGGATACCGGCCCGCAAGATCGCGTGATCGTCCACGATGGCGACGCGAATCATGCGGATCGCTCCAAGGTCAGGATCGCGCGTGTGCCACCGGCGAGACGCGGCATGAGCTCGAGCCGTCCGCCGTTACGTTCGGCGATCCGCCGGCAGAGCCCAAGCCCGAGCCCGCTGCCGTGCTCGTAGGCATCGTGGCGGGTGCCGAGTCCAACCCCATCGTCGTCCACGACAAGCGACCACTGGCCACGGTGGTGTGTAGTGAAAATGTCTACGCGGTGAGCCTTCGCCGCGGTCGCATTAGCCAGCAGGTTTCGTAGGATTACCGACAGAGACCGGGGCGGCAGTGGGAAACGCTCGCTCCCGTCTGCCACCACGGTGGGCTGGGGCGGGTGCAGGCGGTCGGCCGCCTGAGCGAGGCACTCGGGCACCGAGGCCCATACGTCGTCCGGCGACTCGGTCGCCGCCTCAAGCAGCGAATCGACCAGGTCGAGCGCACAGGCGATCCAGCGGCGCGGCTCGTCAGCGAGGAGGGCTGTCTCGAGCGGACTCTTCAGCTCGTGCGCGACGAGCGCGGAGAAGTCCTCTAGGGCCTCGTTGCGCCGCGCGAGCCGCATCGTCGCGTCGGCCATTCGGTCGATCGCGGCTGACTGATCTAGGCTGCGCGACGAGCCGGGCGAGGGGAACTGGAGGACCCGGCCACCCTCATCGAACGGAACGCCGGAAGCCTGGGCATGTATGTTCAACGCCGTCACCGGCCCAGCCCCGCAACCGGGTCCGGCGCGCTCACCACGTCGTGTTCAGCAGCCGGCTGCCACCACCGCAGATGCCTGGGCTCGTGTCCAAGCTCGAGGTGTCCGCGCGGATCCGCTCGGTAGAGCGACACCAAGCCTTCTACCCAGTCCACTCGCCACATTCCGTTTCCCATCAGCAGGACCCGTGATGGGCGGCCTCGCAAACCGTCGCATCGAAGGACCACCGGGTATTCCTCAGCGGAGCACATAGCTATTCCTCCCTTTGTTCGTCGGTAAGGCGATTCACGACGAGTGGCCTCCCCACGCGCGCCGAGGCTCGGCACGCCACGCGTCGACGCACTCATCGCCAAGCCGTCTCATCGCCTCCGCGTAGACGCTGGCTGCGGCTTCCTCACGGTCGAGGGCGGCGGTGTAGGCGCAATACGCGAGCTGTCGATCGGCCTTTTCGGCCCCCGACCACTGGTGATAAGCCTCACCCGCGCCAGCACACTCTTCGCGCCAGCGCACATAGGCATCGACCGCGTCATCCACGACATCGGCTTGCGGGGCGACGGATTGGACCGAGATACTCATCGTTGGGCTTCCTGTTCAGCGGGCTGTCGTAGTTGTCGTAGAGTCATGTGTCTGCGGTGCCTTTGCGATTGCCTGGGAGAGCTTGCTCGGTCTCGCCATCGATTTCGCCCGGGAGCGCACTGGTGCTCTCCCTGGCAGGTCCCAGGGGGTCGCGGGCGAGCGTCATACCCACGAACTCGACGATCCCAATGACCGCCTGGGATTAACCCAGCGCGGCCGCCTATAAAGAAACGGCCGGGGACGCCTCGTCGCCCAGGGTCCTTACCAGGGACCACACTGGCGCTAGCCGGACCGAGACGCGCGAATCTGCCACCCACAGCAATCGATGGGGCCAGAGCGCCCCAAGCCCTCCCGGCAGGCAGCCAAGACCCTCAGGAGTTCGCGATGAGCAGCACCGACACCAGCCCGTCCTCAAACGGCCGAGTCCCTGAAAGGTGGTACCAGTCGTGGACACACTTCAGCGTCGATCGCCGGAGCTCTGGCTACTGCCGTGTGACGTTTGATCACCCACCGATCAACACGATCACCGCCACCACCGTCGCCGAGCTTGCCGAGCTCGTCGGGCTGATCGAACACGACACGGAGCTCAACGTCGTCGTCTTCGACAGCGCGAACCCCGACTTCTACCTAGCTCACTACGACACCGAGCATGACCCGGCCAGGACTGCAGCGCTCGGGATTGGTCCTACCGGGCTGCACGCCTGGCTCGATTTACTCGTGCGCTTGTCCCGGGCGCCGGCAGTCAGCATCGCCTCGATTCGTGGCCGCGCGCGCGGCGCCGGAAGCGAGTTCGTGCTTGCCTGCGATATGCGTTTCGCTTCCCGCCAGAACACGGCGCTCGGCCAGTTCGAGGTGGCCACGGGCGTGATCCCGGGAGGTGGCCCGATGGCGCGCCTCTCACGACTTATGGGCAGGGGTCGTGCGCTCGAGGTGGTGCTCGTCGGCGATGATCTCGACGGCCGGCGCGCTGAGCAATACGGGTATGTCAACCGCGCGATCGCCGACGGCGAACTCGACGCCGAGGTCGAGGCGATCGCATCGAGGCTCGCGCGCTTCAATCACGAAGCGATAGGCCGTGCCAAGTCTTACGTCGACCGTGTGACCCTGCCCCCGGACAGTGAGTTTTCGCCCGCCTTGGCCGACTTCTTCGAGCTGCTCGGACGCCCCGCTCAGCAGGCGCAGTTCGCACGACTCGAGGAGCTCGGGCTGAACACGGACAGCGATCTCGAGCGGTCGCTCGGCCGGCGCGTGGTCGAATCGCTTCCTGACGCCTGAGGTCAGCCCGGCGTCACGACTCGTAGCCGACGCGCAACCAGGTCGCACATCGGGATGCGCACGATGTCGAGCCCGTAGCAGTCCTCGACATCGGCCATTTCACCCGATTCGGTGAGCACCACGTCGACGACTCGGTAAAGGAAGACCCCGTTGGTCAGGTACATAATCGCTGCGTACTTTGGCCAGGTGGTGCTGCGTGCCCATCCGCAACTTGCCGCCACCCGGGGGAGAAAACTACGCAGCTGGGCCGGCGCGCGCTAGGCGAGAGCGGGCTCGGACTCCGACAGCGGCAGCGCCCCTGCCAGTTCGCGGCGAGACTTGATTCCGAGCTTCGCGAACACGTGGCGGAGGTGCCACTCCACGGTGCGAGGGCTCAGGAACAGCCGCGCCCCGATCTCGGGGTTCGAGAGGCCGTCGCGGGCCAGTTCGGCGATCTGGCGCTCCTGTGCGGTTAGATCGTCGCGCGTTTCGACGGTGTGCGCGCGCACGTGCTCACCGGTCGCCTGCAGCTCGGTTCGTGCGCGCTCGGCGAACGCCTCCATCCCGATCTGCGTGAAAAGGTCGTGCGCGATGCGCAGCTGGGCGCGCGCGTCGACCCGACGGCTCTCGCGACGCAGCCACTCGCCGTAAAGCAGGTGCGCCCGGGCGAGCTCGGGACGCAGCTGGGTGCGGCCCAATCGCTCGATCGCCTCACGATACGACCGCTCGACGTCCTCACCCTCGCTGAGCAGCGCCCGCGAACGCGCGTAGACGCCCAACCCCCAATCACTGTCGCCGATGCTCGCCGCCTCGGCCAGCCGCTCGAGCGCCTCGCCGCCAACCAGCGTCTTCCCCATCCTCGCGGCCGCCTCGACCACCTCGACAAGGGCCCACGCTGAGATGTAGAGCTCGGGCGCCTGCTGGCTGGCCCGTTGGGCCTCCGCTAAGGCCTTCTCATAACGGCCAAGACCGTTGTACAGAGCAGCCGATACCCACTGGCACCATTGAATCGCCGTGCCCTGCCCAACCGCCGACGCGTTGCTCGACTCGATCTCGATCAGCGCGGAGGCGTCGGCTTCATTCCCCTGCAAGCCGGCCAAGAATGCAGACGCGACCCGAGCGTAGCGACTCCCGGTCGCCTCCGCGATCGCGTCAGCCTCCGCGATCAGTGACGCAGCCGCGGCAAAATCGCCACGCCAGATCGTGAATATCGCAAGCGACTGGAGATAGATCGGCAGATGAGCGAGCAGGCCCGCCTCGCGAACTGACTGCAACTGCCGGACAAGTATCTGATGCCAGCGCTCCTCGTCCCACAACATGATCGCGGGGATCCTCGCGAGCCATGCCCACCGCAGTCCCTCTGCCGCGGGGATCTCTCCGTCTGAGAACACTCTCGCTGCCGAGCTCAGCTCGGAGGCTGCCGCGGCGCGCCCTTCCGTGGCCAAGACGGCGAGGCCATGCAACAGCAAGTCGGAGGGACCCGGACCGGAGGTACGCTGGGGAGCCGAACGGGCAGCCGCAGAGACCTCGCGGACATCCCCGACCCGCGCGATCCGTCCAGCGAAGTACGCGGCCCCCCAGGCGTCCAAATAGGTCTCGCGCGCGAGCGCGATGTCCAACGGCTCGATCCGCTTTGCCGCCCTCAGCAGCAGCGGCGGAGCCTCGCCGCCGAAGTTTGAGGCGAACGCGATCTGACCGCGCAAGAGCTCGAGCCGAGCACGCCCCAGCTCATCCAGCGACCCCACCTCCACACTCGCCAGCAGCCGCAGAGCCTCATCGAATGCGCCAGCTTGCAGATGCGCCTGCGCGGCGGCCAGCGCACGTTCAGCTCGTCGTGTCGGGTCGAGCGTGAGGGCGACCGATCGCTTCAGGAACGCCGCCGCGGCGGCCATCCCGCCGCGCGCCTGCGCGCGCGCGGCCGAGCGCCCAAGCTCCGCGGCAACCTGCTCATCAGGTCCCGTCGTCGCCGCGGCCAGATGCCAAGCCCGGCGATCCGGATCGACCTCCCGATCGGTCACCTCCGCCAACGCCAAATGCACGGCCCGACGATCCTCGATCGCCGCCGAGCTATACACCGCCGAGCGCACCAGCGGATGACGAAAGATCACCCGCTCCCCGATCGTCAACAGGCCGTCCGCCTCGGCGGCCGCGACGGCCCTCGGCGGAATCTCCAGCCGCTCCGCCGCGTCCCAGACGAGCAGCGGATCCCCCACCGGCTCCGCCGCCGCAACCAGCAACAAAAGCCGCGTGTCCTCAGGCAGCTGCGCGAGTCGTCGAACGAAACTCTCCTCGATTCGGCCCAACAGCCCTTGCCCGTCCAGCAGCCCGAATCCTCCAGCGAGCTGCATCGCGGTCAAACCACGCGGCAGCTCGAGCAACGCCAACGGATTGCCCCGCGCCTCGGCGAGGAGCCGATCTCGCACTCGATCATCCACGTTTGACCGAATCGCCGAGTCAAGCAGCGCCCGGGCATCGCCATTGCGCACGCCGACGACCTCCAACTCGGATACGTGCTCGAGCGCCTGGCTCGGCTCCCGCATGGCAAATACGATCCCCACCCGCTCGGCCAGCAGCCGCCGGCTCACAAACGCAAGCACCAGGGCCGAGGCCTGATCCAACCACTGAGCATCGTCAACCACACACAGCAGCGGGCGCTCCTCTGCCTCCTCCGAGAACAAGCTGAGTACCCCAAGGCCCACGAGGAACCGATCCGGCGGCGCCCCCCCGGTCACTCCGAACACGACGCGCAGCGCATCGCGCTGCGGAGCCGGGAGGCTGTCGAGCCGGTCGAGCACCGGCGCGCACAACTGATGGAGGCTCGCGTAGGCCAGCTCCATCTCCGACTCCACCCCCACCGCCCGCAGCACGGTCATGCCCGATGCCGACCCGATGAGATGCTCAAGCAAGGCCGTCTTCCCGATGCCAGCCTCCCCGCGCACCACCAACGACCGACCCTCACCCCGGCGGACATCCCTTACCAACGCATCCAACAGAGCGCACTCCCCGTCCCGACCACGCAGGCTCGTGTCCCGCCCCGCTCCGGTGCGCGTGCTCAAGCGACAGCTGCCTCGGAATCTGCGTGCGGCAGGGCGCTTTCCAGATCGCGGCGAGATTTGATCGCGAGCTTTCCGAACACGTGGCGGAGGTGCCACTCCACCGTGCGGGGGCTGAGGAACATCCGCGCCCCGATCTCTGGGTTCGAAAGCCCATCGCGAGCCATCTCGGCGATCTGCCGCTCCTGCGCAGTCAAGTCGTCGCGCGCCTCATCAGCGCGCGCACGCACGTGCTCGCCGGTTGCCTGCAGCTCCGTTCGTGTGCGCTCGGCGAAGGCCTCCATCCCGATCGTGGTGAACTGCTCGTGTGCGCTGCGCAGTTGCTCGCGGGCGTCGAGCCGGCGGTTCTCGCGGCGCAGCCACTCGCCATACAGCAGGTGAGCTCGGGCGAGCTCGGGACGAAGCTGGGTGTGCCTCAGCCGCTCGATCGCCTCGCGATAAGAGCCCTCGGCGTCGGGGCCGTCGCTGAGGAGTGCCCGCGAGCGCGCGAGAACGCCCAGCCCCCAATCGCGCTCGCCGACGCTCGTCGCCCCGACCAGCCGCTCCAGCGCCTCGCTAGCGATCCGAGTCTCCCCGGTCCTCGAAGCCGCCTCGATCAGCTCGGGAAGCGCCCACGCGGAA
>Ga0335073_10003651_pt1 | contig 21494 bp, 13 predicted proteins | sample Lox_Sample_22_FD_207093 | JGI IMG/M metagenome (GOLD analysis project Ga0335073, IMG submission 207093) | Soil microbial communities from Loxahatchee National Wildlife Refuge, Florida, United States - Lox_Sample_2.2 | ecosystem: Environmental > Terrestrial > Soil > Wetlands | place: USA...
CTTCGAAGCATTCGCCGGTGTCAACCCAGCGTGCGCCGAGCGTGCCGTCCGATTTGACGCGCTGCGCCGCCGTCAAAAGCGCTTCTTCTCCTTGATCTTCGAGGCCGACGATCACCACTTCGTGCGTGGTGGGGTCTACCGCGATGCCACCCGGTTCCAGCAGCGCCGACTGCGTCGGGCTGTGGACGGTTTCGGACTGCGCTTTCAGCGTCGCCGTGTCGGTGAGCACACCTTCGGCTTTCGTACCTTCAGCCGGCACGAGCGTTTTACCCGAGGGCGCGATCTTGAAGGCATAGAGGATGCCCGCGGCAGTGAATTCGCCGTCGACCCTCTGCGGAAGGGGCTGTTTGCCTTCTTTTATGAGTTTTTCGTTTTCTTTCTGACGTTTTTCGCCTTCGGCTTCTTCTCGTTCGTAGATGACCAGCGCATATACGCGTTCGACGCCGGGGGTCGGGTCAACCGCGATGCCCTCGAGGCCAGCGGGCTTGCCGCCTTCGGGCCCGACTGATTCAACCTTGAATGACACCGTGCCGAGTTGCGTGCCGGTCGTGCTGAACTTCTGAATCCGGAATTCGCTCGTGATTTCTTCTTTGGCGTTTTCGGACTGTTTCGGTTCGTCCCCGACGAACACGCTGTTGTCGGTGGGATCGACCCCCACGGCGTGCACGGTATTCCCAGGCGGGAGCGTGAACTCACCGGCACCTTTCCCCGCTTTGCCAAATTTGCCCAGTTCGCCGAAGTTCTGGGCCATGGCGGCCGAAGCTGTCATGAGACCTGCCACCAGCAGGGCAAGGGCCACAAGGGCCGGCGGCAAGCATCTATTGACTGATCGAAGTTGTGACATCACGCTCCGGTCCATCGGGGTCAGGAGCCTTGACGGTCGCATAGCCCCCTGGGTGCACGCAACACCCTTCACCACTTCATTACATCGCCGTCACGGCGATCACCGTCAAGGTGTGTCACGCATTCAAGCGGTGGTGCGAGAGGACAACATCTCGGTAACTTTGTGAAGCGCCGGTGAAAGCGCGCTCTCGTAGCGGCGCCCTCGTACTACCAAGGCGGTCGCCGCCGCCGCGGGCGCATGCGCTCTTGCGCGCGCATCGTCGTCAGGGTCGCCGGGGCGACCCGCACCCCGCGCTTTCCGCGCCGCGGCCGGCGGCGGATCGTGGTTGCGCCTGCGAACGCGCCCAGCACCACGATGCCGAGGAGGTACAAAGGCGTCGGCTCGTGGTCGGTCGAGTGGTAGGCGCTCGCCTGCGCGCTGACCTGCTCGGTCGCTTCCTCCTCCTCTTCTTCCTTTTCAGCGGCCTCGACCGGCGAGGTGACCGCGGAGGTCCCGCTCGGCGGCGTGGGGCGGGCGGGCGTCGGCACGGGCGGCGGCACGAACGCGAGCACCGGCGAGCCCAGCGCGGGCGGCAAGAAGAATGTCTTGGCCGCCGGGGGCGCCGGGTGCACGACCGCGGCAGGAATCGGTGCCGGAGGCGCCGGCACCGGCACGACCGGCGGCGTGGAGGACGTCGGCGCCGGTCCTGCGGGCGCAGGAGCGGGCGCAGGAGCGGGCGCGGGGGCTTCCGCCGATTGCTGAGCGGGCAGTTCTTTCAGCGGCACTGTCCCGCAAGGCCGCCGCACGCTGCCGGCCTGGATCGTGACCGGCAGCGAGGAGGAGAGCCCGCCCGCGCTGATCGTCACGATCGTCGTGCCGGGGTTGTAAGCGCAGAACAGGCCCGACGAGGAGTCGTGGATCGGTTCTTCGTGCGAGTTGAGCAGAACCGAGGGCTGCACTGGAGAGGCGAGGTTCTGCTGGACGAAATCGCCGATGTCCGGGCGCGAGGAACTGAACTTGTATTCGGGGAACAGACCGCGCGAGCAGGCCGTCCCGACGCAGTTGGATGGGATCGGGATGTAGGGATCGGTTTCGCCTGTCGTCGATGCGTTCGGCGCCCGGTTGCCCGCGCGCTGACGACGTGCGAGGCCTTCGAACATCGCGGCCTGGCTGCGGCGCAGCAGCGTCCCTTCCTTCGCTTCCATCGCAAGTTCGCCGATGTTCGGGATCAGCCTCACGGTCACGTTCGCGCGGGCCGGTTCACCTTTGGCTTTCACGATCACTTCGTTGAAGTGCACCTGCGCGAGGACGAAGCCGCTCGCGCCGAGGAAGTCGCCCGTGGTCTCCTTCAGGAAGTTCACGTATCCCAGCGTGCCGGTGCCGAACGTTTCGACCGACGGGGCGCCGGTCAGCGGCCTGTGGGTGTTTTCTTCGGGGGAGTCGAAGAAGTAAGCCGAAGCGCCTTCGCTGCCCAGGATCGAGGCCACCGCGATCGCCGACGGGTCGCCCGCGGCGATCTGCGCGTTCAGATCGGCGTTGCCGACCACGATCGATGGCTCGCTGCCTTTGACTTCGGAGAGCTTGCGCGCCAGCCATTCGCGCTGCACCGGTCCCACGTCGGTCGTATCGTCGAGCACGATCACGCGTACCGTGCCGCCCGAGCCAGTGGAATCGAGCGCGTAGTAGGACTGGCATCCGGGACCGCTGCCGCGCGGGGCGCATTCTTCGGTGCGAGCTCCGCCTGCTTCTTTAAAGCCGCCGGAGTCGGCCCCTTCGCCGAACGGCGCCGGGAAGCCGGAGAACACCTGCTCGAAGGGCGACTCGCCCGCGCTGCCCGCGAGGTCAGTGGGCGAGGGAGCCACAAATGCGTTCGCGGTCGTGCCCATCAGCCCGGCGTAGCGGCTCAGCTCCCGCCCGTAGGGAATCGCGAGCGTCGGCGGCCCTTCGGTTTCGCCCGAGGTCACGCGCGGGCCCGTGTAGAAGAAGCCGCGCACGCCCGAGATCCCCCCGGCGCGTGCCAGCGCCGAAGACAGCCACACGTCCGGGCCGAGTCGCGCTCCGGCGCGGTCGGCACACGGCGCCGCGCACTGCGCGCCACCGCCGATCGCGAACGTCGCTTCTTCGGTGCCGATCGGCGATTCGCCGACCCCGGGCGGGTTGACCCCGTCGGCGGGATAGCGATCGATGTCGGCGGTGTCAAGGATCCCGCCGTGTTCGTTGTCGACGAAGCCGCCCACAGCCCACCCCTGGGTGCCGCTCGGGTCGACCAGCACCGCGAACACGGGGTCTGGTTGATACGGCGTGTCCCACTGCCGGTAGTTGCCCGCGGGCTGCTGGACGTTGTTGAGTTCGTGCTCCTCGTCACTCCAGCCGTTCGCGGTCTGGCGTAGCACGCCACTTTCGGGGCTCGCTTCCAGCGGGTACGGTTCGATCAGCACGGGCGGGGAGCCCGGCGGCGCGGGCGTCTGGCTTTCGACCTTGTAGGTGTTGAGCGCGCTTCCCGCCGCAACCACACGCAGCGCTCCGTTTTCGCGGAACAGCGCCAGCGAGCCGGGCTGACGTCCGCCGGGCAGCGGCGTGGTCGTCGCGTGCCACGCTTCGCCGGGCGCGTTGCGCTCGAACACGTCGGCCGGTTCGTTGCCCGAAGCCGCGAACGCCGCACCGCCGTCGGGCAGCCCGGCGACGATCTCGGGCACGTTTCCGCCCTCGGCCGTGGCCGCCCCTTCATCGATCCGCCAGCCGGAGCCGTCATTGACGATCAGCCCCCCCACGTACCGGTTGCGCGAGGGGTCGGGCAGGATCCTGTACGCCACGATTGCCTCAGAGCCCGCGAAGGCGATCGAAGTGAAGTTCGCGTTCGCCACCTGCGGCGGCAGCGGTTCCTGCGCCCAAGTCTTGCCGTAGCCGAGCAACACGCCCCCTTGGCCCACGGCGTAGCCGCGATCCGGGTTATTCGGGTCGAACGCCACGCCCAGCAGGTTCGCGCGAAAGTTGAACGGTGTCGCCGGGTCTTTTTCCCACAGCCCCGTTTCCCCTCGCCACAGCCACATTTCGCCGAGATCGCCGACGGCATAGGCACGCGATGGGGTCGGCCAGGCGACTGAGCGCAGCACAGGCGTCGCGTGCCGTCCGCTCGCGGTCAGCAAGCTTTCCGGCAGCCATCCCTTTCCGGGCGTATAGCGCGCGACCTCGCCTCGATCGCCGACCGCGAGCGCTTCGCTGGAGAGCGATCCCACCGACACACCTGGCTGCGGCGCAACCGCCACGAGCGCGTGGCGGAAGGAGACCGGCCACGGGGTCAGCCGGCTTGGCTGCGGTTCGGTCGTCAGGTGCACCGGCAGGCCAAACTGGCCAAGCCACCCCTCACGGGCGCTAGAAAACGCCGATCCGTAGGTGCCACCGACGTCGTTCGGCGGCGCCGAGGCGCCGAGCGCGAGCACGCGTTCAAACGAGGAGCCTTCAAGACGCAGGCTGACGCCGTTGCTCAAGCCAGTGATCACACGATCGCCGAAGCCAGCCGAGCTCCCCGGATTGGCCCAGGCGAAGCTGCGCATCGTCGTGAGCGGGAGTCCTTCTTCCAGCGGGTGATCGCATTCGGTCAGGCCCGAGGGCGGCGGGCACCAGCTCGTGATGGAGGCTGAGCCGCTTTCGCCCTGCGGCTTGAAGAACATCGTCGTTGACACGTGCGCGTTGCTGCGTTGCCCGTCGATCCACACGCCTTCGCTCGTGACCGTGAGGATTTGCGCGAACACCCGCGGAGAGTTCGGCACGACGAACGGGTCCGGTTCCGAGCTGCTCGGATCGACCGTCAGCGGCGCGCCCGGTTCGAAGCCGGGAGCAGGCGCGACCGGGTGCCACTTCACCCCTTCGGCGCCCGCCGACCCACGGCGGAACAAGGCGAGGCCACCGGAGTTCAGTTCACCGATCAGCCACGCGTTCGTGGGCGAGCTCGCGCCGATCCCGATCACGTGGAATTCGCCGCTGCTCGACGCCGGGACTTCGATCGACTCGCGCGTCCATTCCTGCCCGTCCCAGTGAAGAACGCCGTCCTCGGGTGTGCCGTTTGTGCTGACGGGCACGACCAGCGCGCCCGCGTGCGCGCCCTGTTCGTCAAGCGGCGCGATCAGCGGCGCTCGCCCGGATACGAACAGCGAGTCGCCCGCGCGCAGCAGCGGCGCTTCTCCTTCGGAGGGCACCGCAGGAATTTCCTTGAACGAGCCCCCCGGATCGCGCACGAGCACGACCTGGCGCGGCGTGGCAGTGGGGCCGCCTTCCGTCGCGGGGACGGTCCCGATCATCACGCCGCTGCCCGACGGGGTCAGTTGGCCGGCGAGCGGGCTCGGGCCGGTCAGGCTCGGTTGCGCCAGCTTGAACCCCTGCAGGGGCTGACCGCTTTTGTCGAGCAGTTGCGGCCCAAGCGACCAGCCGCTGCCGCTCACGTAGCGGACGAGCACGGCGACGCCGTCTTCTACCTGCCCAACCCCCCAGGTCTCGTTCGGCGCCTCGTTCGGCGAGGCGCCGATCATCGTCACGTGCGAAGCCGGGATCGAGGCATCGGTTTGCGCCGTAGGCTGCGTGCCCCCTTGGGCGACCGCGCGCGAGGAGCCGGTCCCAGGCAGCCCGAGCAGCGCAAGTGCGGCCAGGCAGAGAAACCCGAGTAGGGCAAGCAAGAGCGCCGGCCGGCTCAACCGGCGGCCGCGGAAGTCGGCGGGCCTCACGGCAGCGATCCCCCGAAGGAGGAGATGAGCCAAGGCGAGTCGCCAAACGTCGGCGCGCCCGGGAGCTTCGCCACGCCGGTGCCGACCGTGTTGTTGCCCGGCAGCCGCGTCGAGACGAGCGGCAGCGGTTCGAGCGCGTGGGTCTGCAGGTCGAGCTTCGTCGGCCAGCGCCGCCGGTTCAGCGCCAACAGCACTTTGCGGTTGCCCTGCGCGAGCGTGCGCGTCGGCGTACTCGCCACGATCTTCTTCTTGCGCTTGGCCACCAGCTTCACCTTGGCCTTGACCGCGAGGTGAAAGCTCAGTTCGAGCGTCGTGCCATGGCGCAGGTGGCTGTGCAGGTTGGAGAGCAGCGGCGCCCTGACCTTCGATTCGTTTGCCGTCGGGATTTCGATCAGACCAGGTTTTGTGACCTGCGCTTCGGTCAAGCCTGAGGTGTCCGGCGGGGGCGCGTCGGGCACGATCTGCGGCAGCCCTTCGTCGGCGGGACGGAACGTGATCAAGCTGGAGAAGGCGCCGGAGGTGTCGAGCTGGCGGGTCCGTTCGGCTTCCGGCGCCAGGTGGAACAGCCAGCCCTGGGTGGTGACCATCCAGCAGTCTTGGTAGCTCGGGCAGGAGATCACCTTCGCCGCGCCCTTCGGACCGACGCCTTGGGCGATTTCGCTCGCCGAGGGCAGCGTTTGCGTTTCGACCGTCCCGTCGGCCGCGACGTGCGCGATCAGCGCCGTAGCCGTGGGGCTCGGCTGGAGCGAGTCCTGTTGGGAGTCGAGCGCGAGCCACGCGCCTTCGGTCCCGGGCTCCGGGGCGATCGAGTTGACGACGTCTTCGTTGATCGGGGGCGTGGCGATCGTCGATTCCGAGCCGAGCACCTGGCTCCAAACGCCTTCCACGTCGCGCACGACAGTCAGCGGTGCGAATTTGCCTTCCGGCGGTTCGCGAACCGTGCCCGCGGCCGCCCAGAGACTGTCTTCGTTGGCGCCCAGGTGCAGGAAGTCGAGCGCTTGCGGCAGCTCGTCGCTTGAATAGAGCGGCACCCCCGGCACCGGTTCGACTTGCGGCGTCACCCCCTTCGGGTTGATCACGTGCAACGCGAACGGGAAGGGGATCTCCGGCACGGCTTCTTCGTCCCCACGCGAGAGCCGGACGCTTTCATAGAGCGTCCCCGCGAACTTGCGCATGTCCTCGACGGGGTGGCCTTGCGGCGTCGGTTCTGCCGTCAACGAGCCGCCGTTCCAGTGCAGGTGGAACGCTTCCCCGCCCTGCAGTTCCGGCAGCGGGTCGCCCGCGAACCAACAGTCGGCCGGGCTCATGCAAGCGAGCGCGTGCATCGGCTGGTAGGAGTTGGCTTGGAAGGCCGGGGATGCATAGGACGCAGCCACCTGACCGTTCGCGAAGTGGCACAGCGTGTTGTCTTCAAGCGGCGCAGGCTGACCAGTTTTGGGGTTTGCCGCCTGCCCTGGACGCCCGTTGGAAATCGTCCAAAATTCTTCCGGCCCCGCCCAGGCAACGCGTCCGTCGGTCGCCCCGCACACCGTCGAGAGCTCGTGCCAGCGCTGGCCGTTGTAGGCCCACAGGCCCGAGGGAATCGTGCTCCCGTTGCCCTGCGTGATCAGCAGCCCGCGGTTCGGCGCCCAGAACTCGATGTCGCCGACATGGCCCAGGCCGATCGGCGTCGAGGACGGGGGCACGCCGACCGGTGGTTCGGGCGGCTGCGGCTGTTCCAGGCGCCATGCAACGCCGCCTTCGCCTTCGGCGGCCCGAGCGCTCGCGAGCGGCCCGAGCAAGAAGACCGCGCAGGCAATCAGCAACACGGCCGACAGCAGCAGCCCCGTCTCGCGGGGCGCGTCGCTCAACCGTCGTCCGCTCATTTGCGCTTACCTCCGCCCCCGGTCGAGCCCTGGCGCACCTGCGACTTTTTCGCCTTCGCCTTCGCCTTGTGCGTGCGGTGGAACGTGACGTTCACGCTCTGGCGCAGGGTCGCATGGTGGGGGGCCGCGAATGTGACATTCACGGTTCCCGCCAGACCCAAGCGCTTGCCCGCCAGCGCGCGATAGTGAGAAGCCAGCGTGAGCGTCAGGGTCGTGAGGCCGCCGCCCGCGTCGCGTGCCGCCGTTTTCGCGCTCGCCACGCCGCGCGAGACGACCGACTGGTGGCGGCGCCCGTGTCGGCGCACCTGTACGCGAACCTGGCTTTGCGCGCCCGCACTGATCGTGCCCGCGCCGGGAACCGTCACATACAGCAGCACCTTTCCGTCCGAGCGCGAACGTGCGGTCACGCCGATTCGCCATGGAGAAGAAAGCGGAGGCGGCGGGGGCACCGGCGAGATCGATTGCGGCGTCGCCTGCGAATCGAAGATCACGCGGGAGACCACGAACGCGTCGCTGCCGTCGAAGTTGTCCGCGCCTAGCGGCGGCGTATTGCCATCGCCGAACGCGAGGTTCGAGGCCGTCGAGGTGAAGGCGACTACGTTCCCCTGGTCGGTGAACGATGGCGACATCGCACCGTCTCCCTGGTGGGTGTAAGGGTCGATCCCCGGCGCGGTCGCGACGTGCGGGTGTTCGCTGGGTTCACCGCCGAAGCCTTGACTCACACGCATCAGCGTGTCGTCGGCGGTGTCGATCACGAATAGCTCGAGCATCCCCGCGACGGAGCTCGGCGCACTGATGTAGGCCGGTGAGCCCAATGGGAAGACGGTGCGCTTAGTCGTGAACGCGATGTGGCTGCCGTCCGGCGAGATCCCGAGATCCTCGATCGGGCCGTTCTCGCCGAGGTCCTGCTGATCGCCACCGGCCAACTCGGTGAGCGGGCGCAGCGCCGCGACACGCGTCAGCCCTTCGTGCATGTTCACCTCATAGAGGTCGCTCTGCGGTTCGGTGATGCCGAAGTTTTCGCCCAGCGCCACGAGGGGGGCATTTGCCAAGAGCACCACGCTGTATCCATCGCCGCTGAGGCGTGGGATGGGGTCCCCTGCTCCGCCTCGCCAGATGCCCGCCCCACCTTCCTGGGTAGCGGCAAACGGACCCTGGCAGGGGTCCGACAGGGTGGCTTTACCCGGAAGCGATGCCTCGCCGCTCCCGGCGCAGGCGGGGTTGCTCGGGTCAGACCCACCCGTGATCCGCCGAACCGGCGCCCCGGGTCCGTCGGCGATGCGCCTCCAAAGGGGCTCGGTATACGACGCTCGCGGCGCTTCTCCGGAGAGCAGGTGCACCTGCCGACCAACGCTGACCCCCATCCAGGCGACAGTCGTGCCGTCCGCGCTGATCGAGGCGCCAGCGGGGGTCGGCGGTTCGTAGGGCTGCGGGCTGTTGAAGATCGGTGCCTTGCCACCGATCCCACTGAAGACCGCGCCGTAGGTTTCGCCGCTTTCCTGCTGTGAGACGGGCTGGCCCGCGAGCGGCACCCCGGTAGCAGGGTCGTCCGCGACGCTGACGAGTTCGGTGTGCTGGCTGTCGAGGTTGCGCACCACCACCTGCATCGCGGGAGTCCCCGGCCCCACGAGGTTGGAGATCGCCGTGGTGACGAACACCACAGTGCGACCGTCAGCGCTGAGCGCCGTGCGCCCAGCCGCGATCGCGCCGTTGTGTAGTTCTTCAAATTCAATGCTGGCGGTTTTCCCGGTCGGTTCGTAGGTCAGGCCCGCGCTCGAACCGTCTACCGCGCTCGCCAGCGTGTAGGCGCCTTCTTCGGAAGGCGCCTTCGTCATGTCGCGCACGTAAACGTCCGGGCCCCGGTTGAGGTCGTCGGTCGGATCCAAGCGCGCGGTGGTCGTAAAGCTCACATAGCGTCCATCCGCACTGATCGACGGCAGGTCCGCATCCGGTGCGCTGGTCGCCGGTTCTTCAAAGGTTTCAGCCGCCACGGGAACGACAGCCCCGGTCTGCAGGTCCCTTCTCCAGACGCCAGTACGCCCACCGAAGGAGCCGTCGAAGGCGACGTAGCGCCCGTCGCCGGAGATCGCCGCGTCGTGCGCGTAATCGACCTGCTGGTTACCGGACGACCCTGGGATCGCGCTAGCCGAGACGAGCGAGATCGGTCCGAAGACATCCGCACGCGCCGAGCCCGTGCCCACGAGCAGGACCAGCGTGAACACGGCCAGCATGAGCACAAGCGTCGCGAGCACGCCCAGCGCGCCCCGTCCTGAATAGGCCGCCCGCAAACTCATCGCACGCTCACCAGCTTGCGCACCGTGCCCGCGTTGCCGAGCTGATCGCGGACTTTGACGACGACCTGGTAAACGCCGCCGTGCGCGTAGCGATGACGGAACAGCTTGCCCTTTGCCGCGCGCTTGCCGTCGCCGAAGCTGACGCTGACTGACTTAGTGGCGACCCCTGAGTTTGGATCGCTGACGCGCACCACGACCGCAGTGTTACCGCGGGCGCGCGTGATCTTCACCGCCGGTGGACCCGCGTCGATGCGCAGCGGGAGCGCCGGCGTCAGCGTCGCCTGGCCGAAGATGTCGGTCGCGAGCACCTGCACTTTGTGTAGCCCGCTTTGCAGCCCGCGCACGTCGATCGCCTGCGAGTAGGTCCCGGGCGCGGTGGGCTGACGTTTGCCGTCGAGCACGAGCGTGTAGCGCAGCGGCCCGTTCGCGCTGGAGGCGGGCAACCAAGAGATGTCGGCCTGCGCCGGCTTGACCCATTTCTTCGGCACGGTCACGACGAATCGCACGGGCGGAGCGGTCACCTGCGTTGCGACGATCGCCGCGTTGCCGAAGGGGCCCTGGCGGAACGCGACTAGGCCGTCGCCGAGGCCCGAGCGACCAACCGCGAGTTCGCCCACCGGGCCGCCCGCGCCGCCGCTGACCAGTCCGGTCTGCACGCCGCCTTCGGGAAAGTCCTCACGTACCGCCACGACGGTCCGGCCCTGGGCGTCGGCACTCGGCCAAGCCGAGATACCTCCTCCGGCCTGATTCATCACGCTCGCCGAGAATGGTTCTGAGCCCGCGAAGGGCGGGCCGAGCGTGAGCGCGGCCGACAGACCGAGATCGTTGCCCTCGATCACGCGCGGTGTTCCGTTAGCGTCGTAGAGCAAGCGCAGGTCTTGCTTTTCGTCGGTGTCGAGGCTCGGCGGCCCGACCGTCGCCGAGGTGCCGCCGGAGACGTTCGTGTCGACGATGCTCGCGCCGCTGAACTGTGCGCCACTGACCGATTCCCCGTCGGGCAACGTGTTCAAGAAGATCCGCGGGCCCGGGAGCGGCGAGCCGGGCCCCGCGACCTGTCGGTAGGCGACGACGGCCTGGCCGAGGCGTGAGATCGCCACGCTCGGAGCATCTGCATCGTCGCCGATCGGCGAGCCGTTGAACTGCGTGGCGGTCACCGGCATCACGTAGTCGAGCGCACTGCCGAACAGACGTCGCGCCCAGATCCGAGCGATGCCGTCGATGTCGGGCTCCTGCCAAACGATCACCCCGTTGCCCGTGGGACCGATCGCGAGCTGCGGCGCGTTTGCCTGTGTGGGCGGTCGCATCGAGACGCCCGGGTTGCGATTGATCACCCCGAGTGAGGACCAGGTTTCGCCGCCGAAGTGAGCGGCCCGGACGTCCTCAACAACGTCGCCCGGGCGTAGCAGCGGGATGCTCGTGCGCTGGCCTTCTTCGCTCGTGACGACGCGGTAGACGACGTCGGCTTGGCCGGTCGAGCTCATCGCCAACTCCGGGCTTGTGCCGGTGCCCGCGCGAATGTCCGGATCGACGATCATCGAAGGCCCGAAGCTGGAGCCGCCCGGGCCAAGCGTCGAGCTGAGCAGCTCATCAACTGGGTGGCCTTTGTCGGTGGCAAACGGCGTCGCCCAGACGACGACGAGCTCGCCGCCGTTGGCGGCGCCGATCCGGGGCCAGCTGGCCGCGAACGGCTGTTCGTTATCTACACGGATCGGCGCAAACCAGTGGCCTTCTCCGTAGCGAGCCACGAACACGTGCGCCACGCCGGCGACGCGCTTGAGGTAGACCGCCCCACCTGTCCCGTCTTCGGCCATCGCCACGCCGCCAAATCCCACGATGTCCTCACTCGGACCGTCGAGCGTGGTCGCGGGAAGAATCACGGCGGCGGCCGAGCGCGACATCACCCCCGCGAGCGCGATCAGCACGAGCAGCAGCGCGGAGAGCAGCGCGCGCCGGGACACCGGCGGTGTGCTTGGAGTCGAGCAGGTCACGGCCCTCACGGGTCGCCTCTCAGGTTTCGGGTTTGTTCAGCGCGCCGGGCGACTTGTTAAAGGCACAGCGGAAGTTCTCCGGCTGCCCCACGGGCTCGGACCCGGCGAACCCGCCCTTCTGACCATTCGAGTAGACGGTCACGTACTGAAGCGTCTGCGGCAGCGGGTTGGCGGGCAACGGCGTGGGGTTCGCCTGTCCCTGGCGGGGGTTGCCGGTCGAGCCTTCGCTCACGCCCTCGGAGCCCGCGGCCGCCGAGCCAGCAGCCGTCGTCACGAGCGTCGAGCTCATCTCGCGCTGGTCGAGCAGCCCGCGGCTGGGGTCTAGCGGAACGGTCGCGGTCAACGGCGAGTCGTGGATCGTCGACTCCAGGCGCACGCGATCCGCGGCGCCTAGCAGTTGTGCGGCAGTGGGCAGCCAGCCTCCTTCGGCGACACAGGTTTTAGAGGCGAAGATGTAGTTGTTCTGCCCGACCTGCGTGTTCGACAGCGGGAACGGCGCGCTCTCCAGGCACCAGGTGCCGAGGTCGACGGTCGCGGGCGGGCAGGTGCCCGTGAGCTGCGCCGCCGTTTTACCCGCGATCCGATTCGAGTTGCCCACGGTGGGGATCGCCGAGGCGGGGAACTTGCGGTTCTTGCCGAGCACGAGGATGCCTCCGGCGTGTGGCTTTGAGCTGACCGGGTGGCCGCCCACCGCGCTGAGCACCGCGTGACGCGCCGCGTCGGCCAGGCCGGTCGTCGAGAAGACGAGCGCGACCAGGGCAATGACCAGCGCAGGCGACGGTGCCTTGCGCGGTCGGCGTGCGCGCAGCACCCCGCCGCGCCGGCTCACGTTACGTCCTTGTCGCGCGCGGTGAAGCGGGGTGGCGCGGCGCGGCGCACGTTGCGCAGCTCCTCGAGCGAGGTCTCCTGCACGGTCGAGAGCACCGCGTCAAGCGCGACGCCGGACAACGTCTCGTGCTCCATCAGCGCGGTCGCTGTCTCCTCGACGGTGTGCCAGTTGCGGTCGAGAATCCACGCCGCGCGCGCCTCGGCGTCACCGACGAGCCGCTCAATCTCGTTGTCGATCACGTTCAGCGTCTCCGGACCGACCGAGCCGAGGTCTTGCAGCGAGGCGCCAAGGAACACCTCGCCACTCTTCTCGCCGATCGTCACGAGGCCGAGTGCGTCGGACATGCCGAACGAGGTAACCATGCTGCGCGCGAGTGAGGTCGCCGCGTGCAGGTCGTCGTTGACGCTCGTGGAGGAGTGGCCGAAAGCGATCCGCTCACCCGCGAGACCCGCCGTGATCACGACGAGCTGACTTTGCAGATCCGGCTCGCTCATGATTGTTTGGTCACGGTCGGAGAGCATGTGCGCGGCGGTACCGAGCTGGCGCCCACGCGCGACGATCGAGAGCTTGCGGGTCGAGGAGGTATGGCCCAGCGCCTCGGTCACGACCGCGTGAGCGGACTCGTGGATCGAGATCAGCCAGCGCTCCTCCTCGGTGAGGATGTGCTTCTTTGCGGGGCCGGCGACGACGCGGTCGATCGCCTCCTCGAGCGTGGCCTGGTCGATCTGGGCCTGACCGTCGCGCACGCTGAGCAGAGCGGCCTCGTTGATCACGTTCGCGAGCTCGGCGCCGCTAAAGCCCGGGGTCTGCTTGGCGACCTCCTCGAGCGAGGCATCAGGCGCCATCGGGCGCTTGCCGCCGTGCAGGCGCAGGATTTCGAGTCGTCCGTGCACGTCGGGCACGTCGACCACGATCTGACGGTCAAAGCGCCCGGGACGCAGCAGCGCGGGGTCGAGGATGTCGGGGCGGTTGGTCGCGCCCATCACCACGAGGCCGCCGTCGCCCGCGAAGCCGTCCATCTCGACGAGGATCTGGTTCAGCGTCTGCTCGCGCTCGTCGTTGCCCTGCCCGATGCCCGCGCCACGCTTGCGACCCGCGGCGTCAAGCTCGTCGATGAAGATGATCGCAGGCGCAGCTTTGCGCGCCTTGCGAAACAGGTCGCGAACGCGCGCGGCGCCCACGCCGACGAGCGACTCGACGAAGTCCGAGCCCGATAGCGAGAAGAACGAAGCGTCGGCTTCGCCAGCGACCGACTTCGCGAGCAGCGTCTTACCCGTGCCAGGAGGGCCGACGAGCAGCACGCCCTTTGGCGCCGCGGCGCCAACCGCCAGGTACTTGCTCGGGTCGGCCAGGTAGTCGCGGATCTCCTTGAGCTCGGCCAGGGCCTCGCCCGCACCAGCCACGTCGTCAAAAGTGATTGCTTCGGTACGGCCCTTGCCTTTCTTGCGCCCCTTACCTGTGAACTCCGAGAAGCCCGCGATCCCGCCCGCGGCGCCCTCACCACCGAAGCGCATGAAGAACGAGAACAGGCACACCAGCAGCAAGATCGGGATCAGGAACTGGACGACGATCGCCTTGGTGGGCTTGCCCGACTGCTGGTCGATGCGGACTTCGGCCCCGCTCGCGGAGAGTTCGTCGGCGACCTGCTCGGTCTGCGCGCCCGACGCCGGGTAGGCGGCCCACAGCTGCTGCGGCGGGCCGACCGGCGTGGTGACGACTTCGGTGCCGCCGTTCTTCTTGCTGCCCTTGGGCTTGGTGACGGTCCGCGTCCCGGTCGTCTTGACCTCGACGCGACTGTCGTGGTCGAGCAGCGTGGCGCTCGCGATTTCCTTCTGCTTGGCCATCTTCTGCACGGTGCTGAGCGCGACCTGCGTCCCAGCGCTGCCCGGCTTGATCTGCCCGAGCAACGTCGCGAAAGCGACCGCGAGGACAATCGAAGCGATCAGCAGGAACAGCGCGAGTGGGTCGCGGAGCGCGATCCTGCGCGCGGTCTGGAAGAACTCGGTGAGCTTGACGAGCGCGGGGTTACGGCGATGCGCAAGTCCCGAGCGAACAGCCGCGCGGCCTTTGGCAGAGGTGCCGTTTGTAGACCCACCGTTACTCGACGGGGGCGCCGGCTCGGAATGGGGCGATGGCTCGGGTGGAGTTGTCTCGTCAGTCATGCCAGGAGCTGCCGCGAGGGCAGCGGCTAGAGGGAAGCCCACGCAGGCGCTCGCCCCATCAGGTCGTCGGCAGCGTCACATGCCCCAGGGCGAAAAGCAATGCCGTTCACAAAAACGACACATAGTCCGTGACACGACCACAAATTCTTCACAAAGTATTCACGAGATACATAACAAAGCGGCAACAACGCCTTCACGCGAGGGCGCCTGAGAGCTTCTACCTGACGTTCACAAAAACAACACACAAGATGAATCCGGGCGCGACAGTCTTGCGCCCGGGCGACGTCCTGGCGTTCACCGAATCGATCGATGCCTCGAGCTGTTACCGCCCGCGCTGGCCTCGATTGACGGCCTGAACAAAGTTCATTTCAAAGGAGACACAATCTTGCGCGCTCATCGCACATTGATCGTTTCACTGACGCTCGCTTTGGCATTGATCGTGCCGGCGAGCGCTTCCGCCAAGACGGTGATCATCGACGGCTCGACCTCGATGCTGCCGCTCGTGCAGAAACTCGCCACCGCCTACCACAAGGCCACTCATAAGTCCGCGCCGAAAGTAGGCGGCGGTCAGTCCGCGATCGGCATCTCCGACGCCGCGACGGGCAAAGTCGACATCGGCGACGCCTCACGCGACCCGATCCCCGGCGTCGACCCCAAAGGTCTCGTGTTCACAAAGGTCGCGCGAGACGGCGTCTGCGTGATCACTCACCCCGAAAACCAGATCGCGAATATGTCCCAGCAGACGATCACCGGCATCTTCACCGGGGCGATCCGTGACTGGAGCCAGGTCCCGGGCGCGAAGGTGAGCGGCCCGATCGACCTGTTCGACCGTGACGGCGCCTCTGGTACACAGGACGCCTTCCAGAACATCTTCCTCGGCGAAAACCTGAAGATCTCCCCGAGTGCCACGCCGGAGAACTCCGAGGGTACCGAGGCGAGCGCGGTGGCCGGCGACAAGCAGGCAATCGGCTTCGTCTCGCTGGATTTCTCCCAGGGCACGAACACCGTCGGCTACCAGGGCATCCCCTGCACGCTGGCGAACGCCAAGTCCGGCCAGTACCTCGGCGTACGTAACTTCTGGTTCGTCACGAAGGGTGTGCCGAAGGGCGAAGCATCCAAGTTCATTTCCTGGGTGACCAAGCCGGGCAACAAGCCGGTCCGCTCGCTCGTCAGCAGCAACTGGATCGCGATTCACTAACGAGCCGACGAGCCCGGCGGCACTCCATCCACCAAGGCCGGCGGGCATCGATGAAAACCGTTAGGACAGACCAGCGCGTCGAGCGCATGCTCGGCGCGCTGGCCGTCGCACTGCTGGTGCTGATCGGCGCGATGGTCGTGACGGTCTTCCTCAAGGGCTGGGCCTCTTTCTCACACAATGGGCTGAGCTGGTTCGGCCCCGGCGGGGATGTGGATGAACAGCTCCGCGCGATGCAGCAGGCGACGCCGCTGCCCGGTCACTCGCCCTACTACTTCAGAGCGTGGCCGTTGATATGGGGCACGCTCGTCACGACAGTCCTCGCGGTCGTGCTCGCGTTGATCGTCTCGACGCTCGCGGCGATCTTCCTCACCGAGTTCGCCCCCGCGCCGATGCGTCGCACGCTCGACCCGGTGATCAGACTGCTCGCCGCGGTGCCCTCAGTCGTCTACGGGCTGATCGGGATCCTCGCGATCGCGCCGTGGATCAACAGCAACTTGATCAGCAACGGGCGCAAGGCGTCGGTCGGCTACGTCGTACAGCTCAACGGTGCCGACCTCGCCACCGCGACCGTGATCCTCGCGGTGATGATCACGCCGATCATGGTCGCGCTGATCAGCGCGGCACTGGCCTCGGTCCCACCTTCCTGGCACGAGGGCTCGATCGCGCTCGGGGTCAACCGCTGGCGCACGATCGTGCGCGTCTCGCTGCGCACCGCACGACCGGCGATCATCGCGGCGACCGTGCTCGCGACGGCACGCGCGCTCGGCGAGGCGATCATGCTCGCGATGGTCTCGGGGGGACGCGGCTTCGCGGCCAATCCGCTCGATGGGATTACGTTCCTGTTCGAGCCGGTGCGCCCGCTGGCGGCGACGATCGTGCAGAACTCCGAAGGGCTGACGATCCCGGTGCTGGCGCACACGATCTACGCGATCGCGGCGGTGCTGCTCGTCTCCGCCGCACTGCTCTCGTTCGCGGGCTGGGCCGCGAAGCAGCCGCTCAAACGCTATGGGATCCGTGCGTGATGGCCGCGGCTGAAGGGACAGAGCTCAGACCGCTCGCGCCCGGCCCGGGTGTCCCGGTCGTGCGCCCGCGCCGTCAGCGCACCTCCTCCTGGCCGTTGATCGACCGGATCGGCTACGGGCTGTGTTGGGCCACGGGACTGGCGCTCTGCGCGATCGCGATCGCGATCGTCCTCTACATGCTCGTCAAGGGCATCGGCTACTTGAAACCGAGCCTGTTCGTGGAATCGCCAGCCCCGGCGGTCAAGCAGGATGAAGCGGGCGGCTTCTTTGACCCGATCATCGGCACGTTCATCCTCACCGGCCTCGGCATCCTGATCGCGGCGCCGGTCGGCGTGGCGATCGCCGCATGGCTCTCGGAGTACGCGCGCCCACGCGCGCTCGCGCGCGCTGTGGAGTCGGCGATCGAGATGATCGGTGGGGTGCCGAGCGTCGTACTCGCGATCTTCGGCCTGCTCGTGTTCTCGCAGGGCGTCCTCGGCTTCCTCTCCCAGCGCGCGGCGAACGGCGCGGTCTACGGTCGCTCGTTCTTTGCCGCGGGCGTGATCATGGCGGTGCTGGCGCTGCCGCTGATCGTGGGCTCGGTGCGCGAGGGGCTCGCCCAGGTGCCCGATCACATGCGCGAGGCGGCCTACGCGCTCGGCAAGACCCGCGCGAGCTGCATCCGTCACGTGCTGCTGCCCGCGATCCGTCCGAACGTCGCAAGCGGGATCGTGCTCGGCATGGGCAGGATCATCGGCGACACCGCAATCGTCACGATCCTGATCGGCGTCACGCTGCAGAATGAGGCGGTGGGCAACGTGCCGATCATCGGCAACCTGCGCGGCACCGGTTCGACGCTGACCAGCTACGTCTACACCAACTCACCCGCGGGCGAAGGCGGCGCGCCACAGAAGGCCTACGCCGCTGCGTTCGTACTGCTGATGATCGTGTTGCTGCTCAACGCGATCGTGACGCGCCTGAGCAGCGATACCAAACCACTCGGCCGCGCCGCGTTCGCGGGGCGGCTGCGCATGATCGGGAGGTCATTGCCGTGGACCCAATGATGCCCCCGCCCGTACGGCGGATCGTCGTCGAGCGCGAACCCTACGTCGCGCCGCCCACGGGACAGAACGGAGACGGCGGAACCGCGACGCTCGCGCCCGCCCCGGGGGCCGCGAGCGCGCCGCGCCTGCGCCGCCCCGCAACGAACGTGCGCGAGCGCATGCGCGTGGAATCGGTGTGGCTCGCCTACGGCGATCGCTGGGTCGTGCGCGACGTCAGCCTTCCGGTGCGCCAAGGCGAGGTACTCGCGCTGATTGGCGCCTCGGGATCGGGCAAGACGACGCTGCTGCGCTCGTTGAACCGGCTCACCGAGGTGACGGCGGGAGCCGCCCGTGCGGGGCGGATAACGCTCGACGGCGAAGAGATCCATGAGCTCGAGGTCAACCAGCTTCGCCGTCGCGTCTCGATGGTCTTCCAGCAGCCGAACCCGTTCCCGATGAGCATCCTCGACAACGTGGCCTACGCGTTGGCCGAGCACCCCAAGCACGGACGTCGTCGCCGACGGCGCACGCCCGAGCTTGAAGCGACCGCGGCCGATGCGCTGCGGCGCGCGGGCCTCTACGACGAGGTCGCGGACGACCTTAACCGCCCGGCACTGCGCCTCTCGGGCGGCCAGCAGCAGCGGCTATGCATCGCGCGCGCGCTCGCGGCGCAGCCCGAGGTGCTGCTCCTCGACGAGCCCTGCTCGGCGCTTGACCCGATCTCGACGGCCACGATCGAGGAGCTGATCGTCGGTCTGCGCGAGAGCGTCGCGGTCGTGATCGTCACGCACAACCTGCAGCAGGCCCAGCGCGTGGCCGACCACGTCGCGTTCATGCACCTCGGCGAGCTGGTCGAGTACGGCTCGAGCGAGCAGATCTTCGAGCGCCCGACGATGCAGCGCACGCGCGACTACATCAGCGGCGCGTTCGGGTGAGACGCACTGCTCCCCTGTTCTGGCTCGCCCTCGCGCTCGTGGCGCTCGCGCTACTCGCGAGCGGCTGTGAGACGACCGCGGAAAAGAGCGCGCGACTGGAAAAGGCGGCCAAGCGCCAGACGCTCGCTACGCAACAAGGACTGCAGATCACGCACGAGAGCAAGGTCGTGAAGGTGCTCGATACCGCTGTCGTGATCGGCAAGGAAGGCGCGGCAGCGGTCGTCACCTTGCGCAACGACTCGCCCCATGCCCTGAGCAACGTGCCAATCTCGCTAGCGCTGAAGGATGCGCACGGCGCTACCGCCTACTCCAACGGGACGCCGGGACTCGCGAAAACGCTTACCTCAGTCGCGCTGCTGCCGGCCCACGCGAGCCTCGTGTGGATCGACGACCAGATCCAGGGCGTGAGCGCAGGCGCCACGGCGACGGTGCGCGTGGGCGAAGGCTCGCCCGCCAGCGGCACGCCGCCACGGCTCGCGATTGGCGAAGAACACCTCGCAAGCGAAGCGGGTGGGAGCGCGACGCTCGAAGGCGACGTGCACAACAGCTCCTCGACCGCCCAGCCCGAACTCGTGATCAACGCAGTGGCCAAGCGCGGGGACCATGTGGTCGCGGCCGGACGCGCGGTGCTCGCCTCACTCGAAGCCGGCGCCTCTACGCCGTTTCAGGTCTTCTTCGTAGGCGCGGCTGCGGGGGCGAAGCTCGAAGTGAGCGCGCCGCCCACGGCAACTGGCTGAGCGAGCCGGCCCGAGCGGGCCAAGCCAGGCGACCGGTTGCTGCTGCGACCAGCCGGTGCCCACGAGCGCGATGCTCAGGCCGCCAGCGCGATCGCGCGCTCGTGCTCCTCGGCTTCGCGCGCAAGCGGCAGCTCGACCGGCGAGGACAGCTTCTCTACCCGCTCCGCCGCCAACCGGTAGCCGACACGGAACTCCGTGTGGATGTAGTCCCACACCGGCGAAGCGTCCTTGAGCTTTCGCCTCAGCTTGTGCACGAACACGTCTACGGAGCGGTCGTTGCGCGTCATCTCATAGCCCCACAGGCGTTCGTAGATGAGCTCACGCCCGAGGATCTCCCCGCCCGCATCCGAGAGCAGCTCCAGCAGTTGGTACTCGCGTCGCGTCAGGCCAACGCCTCGACCGGCCACGAAGGCCTGATAGTGCGCGGGGCGAATCTCAAGCTCGCCGAGCAGGATCGGCTCGAGGCTACGCGGTACGGGCTTGCGCGTGTGGGCGCCAACCGACTCGACCCGCGCAATCAGCTCCTCGGGGTGGCAAGGCTTGCTCAACCAGTCATCCACGCCCAGACGAAGCGCGCGCACGCGTTCGGAGACGGTCGAGGTGCCGGTGCAGATCACGATGCCGAACTCGGGCTCCGCCGCGCAGAGGCGCTCCAACCATTTCCAGCGCCCGCTGCCAAGGCTGGCGAGGTCGACGATCAGGACGTCTAGCTCAAGCGCGACCAGCTTGGCTGCAGAAACTTTGAAGGGCAGCATTCGATGCTGCCAGTCGAGGCTCTCCAAGCGCTTCGAGAGGACGAGCAAGAAGCCTGAGTCGCTGTCCATGATCGCCACGCGCAGCGGCGTTTGTAGGTCTCCGGGCAAAGCGAAGGCCGTTCCGCCCTGCGGAGAGGCTTGCGTCAACTGCATTAGATGGCACGGCGAGCGCGGCCGTCGCGCATATCGCCGCCGGCGCCCCCGCGCCGACCGAAGTGAAAGTTGTCCATACCTCATAACTCCGATCTACAAACACCTTAATAGGAAAGGAGTGTTGCACAGCTTTATGCACTTTGCAAATGTTTTTAGTGAAGAATATGTCATGGAGCTGTGAAGACAGCTCTGACCTGCCTTGCTGCGACTTTCGAGCTCTTGACGGCCGATCCCGCGCTCGCCACGGAAGCCCGCGCGCCGATCAGCGCCGGCGACGCTGCTTGAGCGTGATCCCCTCGAGCACGTGGGCGACGGTCTCGCATGCGTCAACCGCTGCCTCCAGCGACTCGAAGATGTCCTTCCAGCGGATCACGACCATCGGGTCGATGCCGCCCGCGAACAACGAGGCAACGCCGTCGCGCTGGAGCCTGTCCCCCTCGTTCTCCAGGCGATGGATCTCAACTAGGTGTGGGCCCAACTCGGTGCCGTTGCGCAAGCAGCGCAGCGCCTGGGCGATCTGCTCCCCTGCGCCGACGAGCACGTCGGTGAACTCGACGGCTTGCTCCATCGTCGCTTCCACCCCGTAAAGACTCAGTTGCGCGGCGACGTTCTCGGAGTGGTCGACGATGTCGTCGAGCGCGGTAGCCAGCGCGTAGCCGTCGCCCGCGGCAAACGGCGCGCGCACGCGCCCGCCGGCGAGCCGGTGAATGATGTCATGGGTGATGCGATCGCCTTCCTGCTCGCAGACCTTCAGGTCCTGTGCGAGCGTGGCATGCTCGGGATAGTCGACGAGCAGGTCATGCAGCAGTAGGCCCGAGCGCTGTACGTTGCGTCCCGCCTCCTCGACAAGCGACATCAGTACGGGGTCGACCGCACGGTTGAACAGAGCCATCGCTTGCTCCTATGTCAAGCAGGGCACGGAAATTGCGGCGTTCAGCTGGATCCGTGTCCGGGAGTCGAGGTTTGCTGGGGGCATCGATAGGAGGCGATGGA
>Ga0335073_10003652_pt1 | contig 21491 bp, 17 predicted proteins | sample Lox_Sample_22_FD_207093 | JGI IMG/M metagenome (GOLD analysis project Ga0335073, IMG submission 207093) | Soil microbial communities from Loxahatchee National Wildlife Refuge, Florida, United States - Lox_Sample_2.2 | ecosystem: Environmental > Terrestrial > Soil > Wetlands | place: USA...
TTTACAAGTGCAGATGATACCTTCATTGTTGTTGTAGGAAAACCACAGTCTTCGAGTCTTTGTATCCTTTGCTTCCTCGGCTAAAGCACAAAGCGTGGCATAGATTCCCCTCTTGCTTGCTGCATCAACAAGCCCCGTATAAGTTTGGCACCAGATCGTCAGTGCATGGTAGTTAATCGAGTCCTCATGCAGTTTCCTTGTTAATGTAAAACTTGACCGTCACACTCGTCCTCTCTTCCACTGGTTCTCAAAGATGAAGCTCGAGCTCCTGTACCATCCTAATTCTCCATTCACTCAAAAGGTTTGGATGTGGGCGATTGAGAAAGGTGTTGCCTCTCAAATCAAGCTACGAAAAGTTGTCGTTTGCCCAGTCCCATACCCAGGATGGAGCGATAATAACGAAGATGTCGGCGCGTGGAATCCAATTGCAAAAATTCCGACTTTGATTGTTGATCTGGAGGACGGTAGTGAGAAATTCTCAGTGCATGACAGCAAGATCATTTGTGACTTTCTCGTGTCCATACCACCGTCCTCAGGCTCTAAACAGTTCGGCGGTGGAAACAAAGTTGATAGCATGAAGTGGAAGAGGGAAAGTCTTCATCGAGCTGCGGATGGAATGCAGGATTGTGAAGTGTTGTTGGTTTACGAGGATAGAATTCGCAAACCGCTTGGATTGTACGATGAGACGTGGGTCGAAGGTCAACGGCTGAAGATTAGGAGAGGCCTCAAGCTGTTGGAAGAATCAATCAAAGATGGTACATTGAGATACAGAGATGGCGATGCAGCAGGAGATGCAGTGGGAGCAGAAGAATGCGCAGTCGCCGCAGCTCTAGCTCTCTGTGATTCTCGAAATGTCGAGTGGAGAAATGGAAGAGAAGACCTTAGGAAGTGGTATGAAGGCTGGGCTAAAAGAGCGAGCTTTAAGCAGAGTCGACCCACTGTAGATTGGAGGAGAGATGCTGCGCAGTCGATGAAGATGTGATACGATATTGGAGAGTTTATGCAACATGAAGTGACACCTCTTCTCAGTGTAAATACTCGTGCTTTGGCTCAACCAAGAAACAGAATATCTGCTCTGCTCCGTTGTTTCGTTGCTTCGTCGCTTCATCCTCTCTTTAATCAGTCTCTTGCAGATGCTGAAGTGCCATGCTTAAGTCGAACATTCGTTTGCTCATGCTTCCAGTCACTCCTCATCGACTCTACTCCCTCTAACTTCTCTACCATGAAGTCCTTCGTGAGGTGAGTAGGCATGCTCTGGGAAAGGTGTCGCACATTCCTTCCCAACCGAAGTTATGTACCTTTGAAAACCTAACAATCTTGGTGAACATCCTCATGACTTGTTCAAATCTGCCATCCATGCTTTTACTGCCTTTGTGCTGTCATGCGCTGCCCTGAATACTTCACGAATGGTCAGCTTTGAGTACGTATTCCAATTCGATTAACTTACACTGTCTCTCTTCTTCGTCTAAACCCCTCAAGAAATCTGCTCCTTCCCCCAACGCGCCCTTCGGATTATGAGCTTGATCCGCAATCTCCTTGGCGCGCTTCTTGAACGACTCGCTCAAAACGTCGGCTAATTCATCTTCTTCAAAAAGCTCAAGCATCCTCGCGCCAATCGCGTAGAAGTGAGGCGCGAGTGCGCGTATGTCCACGGTCCGCGGATCTGCCTTCAACGCGTTTATAACACGCGTCGACAAGCAGTCTGGAAGGTCAAGTGACACTAAAGATGACGTGGAGAGGTTCTGGCTGAGCGCCAACATTTTGCCGAGCCATAGTGGAAGTTCTACCTTTGTACCTTGTTTGAGCTGGGGACGTCAGATAAGCTCGGGACCATGAATAATACTGAGATACGCACATCACTGCCTTCATTTCCTTCTACGAAACCCAATCCAGGAACAGTAAGCTCAAACGTACAAGGCACTTTCTATGTAGATGTTAGAAAAATTCTCAAGTAGATAAGGGAAAACATACATGTGAATCCGTTAAAATGTCCTCGCAGGACCAGTAACTCATGATGAAGTTGCCGGTGAATGATGGCTTCCTTCGTCCACTAAGCGTCACGTATCTGATCTGCGGTACCGGCGGAACAGTCAAGCGATGCCAGCCAAGTTCCACAGAGCCTCAAAAGGCAAACAGGCTGGAATCATGTAGAAGCGGGTAATCCAGGAAGTTCTTCTTGACCGAGAGACTGATCTTTTGCCTCTTGAGTCGTGAGTAAGGCTGGCGCGTCCTTCACTGCCTGCGGCACAGGACCCCGACTCTCACCTTCACAATTTCAGCTGATAAGCCAGAGAAAGTCTCAAGTTGGCAAGTAAATCGTCAACAGCAACGCGAGAGACGACAATAATTTTTCATCGAGCTTTGGCTACGGTGGTGAAGACACGCGACAATACACAAAGTTTAGAGGCCGTGCTAGTCCCAGAGTAATCACTTCGCAGAGGTCATAGCTTGCTTTCCGCCGCATCACCGAGAACTGAGCGACAACTTACATTCGAGGATTCTCCGACATTGGAATTCTCTATCACTGTCGGAAGGTCTTTTTGATAGTGGAACTACGAATATCTCGACAATACAGAACAAGCGCTTCGGCTCCTTTTCATCGCGAAGCCTTGAAAGCCCGACAATACCTCCCTCACCACACGACCGCGACTTCCAACACTGCGCCCTCACTCACCCTCGAGTTCGTCTCTTAAGCCTAATCTTGCTAAGCAAACGATTCTACCGCATCACTTCTGCCTGATCTCAATCTCAAATTTCCCTCCGGCAGGCTCAACGCCACTCAGATGGCGGCAAACGAACGAATAGCGGAAATCATAAGCACATTAGGAAGCGGGTCGGCGGGAAACAATGACCTCTCAAGAGCATCTACTCCTGGCGGAGGATGGCGAGATGTAGATGGCAGGGCCAATGGCGAGAGCAGCATTGAAGATGACAACCCTTCACGTAGTCGACCGCGGACCTTCCCGTATTTCAAGTACCTCCCATACGATACTGAGCAGCAGACGGAACGGGAAGCGAACCTTGATGTTTGTCTGAAGTATCTTTACGTTGCAGTTTCTGCGGCAGACTTTGCACCAGGTGCTGTTCACTGGACACGCGAGTTAAGAGGATGGCTTTCGTTGAAGTTCGACCTTCCGAGAGAAACGCGGGTCAAATTGGTGAAGCTGTACTACGAACTGGCCCTGGCCCCAGGCTTGGACTTCGTGGTGGCTGAAAGATTTGCTAGCATGGTGATGGTCCTGACCAAGTAAGTCTCAAATACTTCAAAAGACTCAATCATTTCCTATCAATATGAAGACCGTACTGACTTAAATCACTACAGGCGCAAACATTACCTTCGGCCTGGTAAAGACCTTTTACTGGACTGGCGCCCTCTCTACAAGGAGCTGAAAGTATTCGTATTGCCGAGCGAAGTGGGTCAATTCACAAATGCTGCTACTAAGCGCAACGTTCGAACTCTCACAAAGCTATGCTCCTTCGCACAGCTATACTTCGATCCCTTGGAGATACCACAGATGTTCGAGGAGTTCCTACCATTCTTCAACACGTCCTTTGCCGAGGGTGCGTATGTGGTAGTGGGATTGCTGAATCTCCTTCTCCCTACGTCTCCCGCTCCTGAAGACCGTCCGGACCTTCACCCTCAAACCTACTTGCCGACATTCTTCCACTTGTGGTCCCTAGTTAACCGCTCAAAGCTCTTCGATGTTCATTTCATCGATGTTCTGTCTCGACTAGCTCGTGACTCACTCACCTGCACATACATCCCATTCTCGGCCTATGGCATTTTCACAGAGGAGCAGTCGTCACTCGTCTTCACAGCAATTCTACGAGTGCTGGAAATCCCAGTCGGCCAGTCGAATTCACCGTACAGTTCGACGGTGGATCTCAACGCTGGCCTAGCAGCACTTCTTGACCGCGACCCACGGAAGCATCCGATCGCCCACCACATTGCACGATGGATTGTGATGTCGCTATCTCCAGCTTGCCTCGACAAGCCAGACTCAATACTTGCGAATCTGGAAGGACTCATCCAGGCAGTAGAGACATTTTTCCACCCATCAAACTCTGGAGGCTGGACGAGGCAATTGTCAATGCTAGTCTACTTCCTTGCAGACTTCTTCGTCATGCGTTGGAACCGAGAGAAAAGTGGCGAGATGGACGTCACTGAAGGTCGGAGATTGAATGACGAAGTTAAGAGGCGGTTTGTGCTTTGTTTGCGAGATGTCGTCTTTATGGGCATCTACTCCAAGAGTGCGACAGCCATGAATCATTCTCTGTCCGCATTGCAAAGCCTGGCATATCTGGAACCGGATCTCATCCTTCCAGGTGCTCTTCAACGCATATATCCGGCCATGCAAGGCCTTGTTGAGGTGCATCGTACGATTTCATCTATCCGAGCGCTGCAAATGCTGGCAAAGATCATGGTACGAACCAAAGGTTATAGGTGCCACGTTACAACTCTGCTAGGACTGGCGCTACCTGGAATTGACGCAAATGATCTCGAAAAGACGATGCATACCTTGGCTTACATCCAAGCCATCGCTTACAATGTGCCTTTCCACGACCTTACCAAAGAGAAAGTCTCAACTGGCGAAAGCGAAGACAACAGCAGAACCAATGGTACCGAGACACCAGCCAGTGCCCATTCAGAAGCTATTTGCGATAGTGTGGTGGCTGTCCAATGGATAACCGGACAAGTTGAACGTTTGGAAAGAGAGGGAGCAAAAGTCGAGATCAATTACGAGCAAGAACTCACCGACCATGAGGAAGAGGCGATTCTGCGATCTTCAACGACCGAGCTCTCAGAATTCGTCATATCTTTTCTTGGACGAGTCTTCACACTACTGGAGAACCTACCTGATGCATCTCGAGTTCGCAGTGGGTCACCGGAGGAGAATGTTGTAAATACTCTTCCTGCTACCCTGACCCCTCTGCTCGCCTCGCTTTCACCAGAGCTCTATGACCTCGCCTTAGAGAAGATTGCGCACTTTGTCACCAATCATGTCATTCACCAAGCACGAGATGCTATGGCATTCATCTGCAATGCATTGGTAAAAGTGAATCCTCATAAGGCGTTACAACGTCTTCTGCCAGAGATCATCGCCGCCATTAGGACGGAGATCACCGAAAATGGGGCTGGCTCTACGAGGACTACAGGCTCAGAGGTCTATCCACGCGATCGAGCACTTGTGTGGAACATCAGCATGCTCAGTATGTGTGTTGTACACGTCGGCAGTGATGTGATGAAGTGGAAGCAAGAACTTTTCGACATCGCTGCATTCATGCAGGAGAAGTGCAGAGGCATCCCAACCGTCCACGTGTCGAATTTCATCCATCACCTCCTCCTTAACCTCACCCTCACATACACCATTGACTTCTCAATATTTGAGCCAGAAGATCTAAAACGCGGACTCACGACAAGAGATTGGGGTCGCTATGCAGATCCGCAAAATCTGCATGTAAACTGGCATAAACCGAGCGAGGAAGAAGTCCGCTTCGCGATTGAGCTATTCAAGTCCCAAGTACAAGGAGCTATCAAAGCACTGAATGACCTAACGAGCGAAAACTCCCCTGTCAAGAGGGAGGGTACTGGCAAGGACTGGTCCGATGAAGTCTCCCGCAATCTCGTTCTGCTGCGGCTTATTATCTCTGGCATTTCCGTGATTTTTGATCCTCGATACGAACGAAAGGACGGTAGTGGTTCCACATCTGGATCAGATGCTCCGGTTCATGTCAACGGCAACAGCGATACTAGCAGCTTTGAGCTCATGGATATCGATGATACTGAGGATGATGATGAGAACAGCCTTGGCGAAGACGTAGATGAAGAAGTCAAACCAACGTTCCAATATGAGACTGGATATCCATTCGACAAGAACAGCGTCGAGTATGAGGAGATTCACGATCTGCGGGAAATGGCTGGTCAAAGTCTTCATATGATCCACGAATTTCTTGTCGAAAATCACCAAGATGATGTTCAGTGCTTCAATTCGCTCTATAACGCCTATCGGTCCTGGTTGGTCGATGTCGGTATTGAACGTTCAGCTCATGTCCTAGATCGCGTCACTCGGCTGCTACACGCTGACATTCATCCATACAAGTTTAGCGGCTTACGGAAGGAATATCCCAGGCCGCTTCTTGTCCGCCGGGCAAACGTCTATCATCTGCAGCGTCTGCGACACAATGCTCATGTGCGCCCTAGATCACAATTGGAGACGCAGCTACTTCTAGATCTCACCCGATCGAGCGTGTCAATGTATACGGAGATTCGGAGAACTGCTCAGTCAGCTGGCGAGTCTGCGGTCAAATGCGTCATTGGTGCTCGACCTCTTGTGATTCCGCCTCTCTTAGATGCATTTGAGAAAGCCATCAAGGAGCAAGACAACGCACGTATTAAGGGTGCGATGTTTTCTCTACTCTATGGCAGCCTCGCCAAGACAATTGCACGCGACTGGAGATTCACTCCTCGTCTCATCAAAGGTTTTATTGAAGTCACTGCAGCCGATAAGCCATCAATTCAAAAGCTAGCTGAGAATGCCACATACCAAGTCATTGATATCGGAAAGCCGCTGGAAAGAATGGTAATCCTAGACCCGGTATACATTGAAGCGATAACACCCAAATCGCCCGCCGAGGAGATGAGTCTTATCCAAGAGCACATTGGGAAGCGACGCAAGTTTATGCAACGAAGACGAGCTAAAGTTGAAGACAAAAAGGCTAAACTTGCTGTTGAGCTCACCGATATTGCTAAAAACTCACACTGGAAGAAAGCACGCCGTACGGCTCTAATCGCAGTCAACCTGGATATGCGTTTCGAACACCTCGCATCCGATGAGATGATCGATCTTCTTGTTTCAGGCAGTATCGATTCTCATCCAAGCTTGCGTGGTATATATTCGGGAGCACTCGTGGGACTCTATGGCCTTATCAACGCACGAAGCATCTGCAAGCACGATTACAGACGCTTCTTACTCATGGAAGAAGCCCTCCCTGACAAGATTCAAGTTCTGACCAGACCAAAGGATCCAAGCTGGACGAAAGAGTTCTTAGACAACTTTGCGAAACCAGACGCTGAGTACTACGTAGATTACGAGTATCCTGGCTGGTTGGTTTGGAACAAGACGATGCCAGCATTCATGAAAAGTCAACCAAAAGTTGAACATGATGATGTTGAAAAGCATGTCCGCAGGCGTATCGGTAAAGCTCTCGACCGCCACTGGTTCTCAACATTCTTTGCGTACATGAAGCAAGAGCCACGCGATAGCACTGCTGATCGATTCAGAATGTCTGCCGCAATGATGCTGACCTATGCTTTCGAACTTGTTTTTGAAGGCATCGCTGTTGCCACATTTGAAGATGTGAAGGATCTTACTCAAGCTGTATATGGCGATGGAAGCGACAAGCATCAGCATCGTGCTACCGCAGAGATTCTCGGTGCTCTACTCGCGGATACCAGTGAGGTTACACCTGAGCAGCGGGTACAGATTTGGGATTATGTCTTCCCGATTGTCCGTGGTATCTTCAAGGATGGTCTCAATCCCGAGAATTCTGGCTATTGGACGACATTCCTTCACCTACCATTCCAGGCCAAAGATCCTCGACGTGCATGGCCCCTCCTTGACTGGTTGGCTAGCTTTAGGCTCGAAATGTCCTCCAGTGCTGCATTCAAAGAGAGTTCCAAGATTAACCTGCTAAACACGACAATTATGAATGCTGGCTGGCACTTCCAACTCGAGAAACCAGTCCTCGAAGATTTCCTCAACCACCTCGATCATCCTTACAAAGCTGTCCGTGAAGCTATGGGTCAAACAATATCTACAATCTACCGCACTCGATATTTTGAGGCCTATCCAGATATCCAGACACTCATACAAGAGCAAAAGGAGTCATCCTCTATTGGAATCCGGCCATATCAACCAACCCCGGAGTTCACCGCCACAATTGAGGAAGTTTTCAGGAAGCTCGCCCAATGGCGTAAAGAGCGCAAACCAGGACAACAGACTCCTTCGTCATATACGCAGGCTGGCAAAACCGTTCTCCTATGGCTCGATCAAACACTGACATCCTTTGAATCCACTCAACTGACGCCATTCTTCCCAACAGTCATCATGGAGGAACTATTGCATATGATGGACATCAAAGAAGACCCTGAGCTCCAGTCTCTGGCATATCTGGTATTCCGCCACATGCCCAACATTCCCCACCGAGCGGGCGAAGACTCCGAATTCATCGACGCCTTGATCAGGATTGGCCGTACCAGTACAAGCTGGCATCAACGCCTGCGCGTGCTACTGAACATCCAGGTGCTGTACTTCCGGCGGCTGTTCCTAATGAGCGGAGCGCAGCAGCGCAAGCTGTACGACTGCGTGAGCGCGATGCTGTCGGACGTGCAGCTGGAGGTGCGGATCGGGGCGGCGGCAACGCTCTCGGGCATGATCCGATGCTCGCCGGTGACGCTGCGCGACGCCACCATCGCCGAGCTCAAGGACAAGTACAGCGCCACCCTGCGCAAGAACCCGCTGCCCAAGAAGACCCCCAGCGAGCGCATCGGCACGCCCACCCCCGAGCAGAACAGGCTCGTCATCACGCGCCACGGCGCCGTCCTGGGCCTCGGCGCCCTCGTCCAGGCTTTCCCCTACATGTCGCCGCCGCCGTCTTGGCTGCCCGAGGTTCTGGCTACGCTAGCTCTGAAGGCGGCGGGCGATCCCGGTGTTGTGGGCAAGGGTGTCAAGCAGATCCTGAGCGACTTTAAGAAGACGAGGCAAGATACTTGGCATGTTGATGTTAAGGTAAGCTTTTACTCTTTCCCTCATTAGAAACGACTAAGTTGCTGACTATAACGCAGGTATTTGAACCCGAGCAACTGGAGGATTTGGAAGGTGTGCTATGGAAGAGTTACTTTGCTTAAATCGTGCAAGTGGAGGTTTTATACATGGCTTCGGCGTTTTGCTAGACGATCTTTTATCTGCAAATTCTCATTTTTCGGAATCTTTTGCCTGACTAGACAAGTGGCCGGGCTCCTTGCAATTGTGAGAGTTATGATGAATTTCACTTGCTTCAGCTGCATTATTGCATAGCTATCTAGATGGTGTTCAGCGCCGCTTGATAGCCCCTACGATTTCATCTAGATGGGCATGGCTCTCTGACCTGGGAGTCATTGTGCATTACTTTTCAATCCAAGGTGAATGAGATTGTTTCGCTTGAAAGATTCAAGTTCATTCTAGATATGTGAAAGCCGGCAGCGTCAGTCGCTTGTGGCAACGCAGTTATTCCCAGCCAAAGAGTTCTGAAAGACGAAAGTCTCCAGGCTCATATCAATCGCTTATCACCTTCAAAAGTTATCTATTATCGTCCCAACCCGTCTTTCATCAGCCAGCCTAACAAGATCTCCGCCTACAGTTACATCCATTAATCCGATTCCCACGCTCTTGTAGATGACATTTCCTTTGCAGAGCCACTCGTGCAAACTCTTATCCGCCTCATCAGCAGCGCCCTTCTTCGAACCGATCTCCACGCCGTAAGAGTCCAAGCTCGACGTCGACTCCTCGCGCCTCCTCTGCGCGTCACGCTTCAGCAGAATCAGCTCGCCGAGCTCAACGACCTCCCTGCCGCCGAGCCCGGCCTGGATCAGCTCGCCGGCCTCGCGAAGCGCGGCGTCGACGCTGTCGACAACGATGGCGCCGCCCTGCTGCGCGTGCCGGTGGTGGTGGTGGCGGTGCGTGGGCGCGACGGCCTGGCGGATGACGTCCGGGTGGATCTCGCACATGTGCGGCTTGTAGCTGCCGATGGCGGCGAGGTAGCGGCCCTTCTTGCGGCCCTCGGTGCTGGTCAGGATGTCCGGCGGGAACAACGGCTGCGTCGACGGCGTCGTGCAGAATATTGCCGAAGCCTTGCGCACCATTTCGCGCAGGTGCCGGTCGTATTCCACGTGTACTGGTGTGATGATGGCCGTCTGCAGCTTCGATCTCGGAATGTGGATCGGCCACCTGTCGCTGAAAAGCTCCTTCATTAAGTGCTTTGCGTTGTCAAACGAGCGGTTAATGATGTTGAGATGATGAATATCATCTGGTCGTAAGAGCAAGGCGAGTCGAGCATGCCAGTAAGCTTGTTTGCCGGCACCAAAGACAACGACATCATGGACGTTTTCGCGTTTCTTGAACAACATCGTACTAGCGAGAGCAGTTCGGAACGCCGTAAGCTCTTCGGCATTGACAAGGGCGCGTGGTGTTCCGTCGCGTTCGAATAAACTTAGCAAGCCCTTGGGAGATGTGCGTGAGGTCTTAAAGCCAAGCGTTTCTGAGGCGACACTTGAAGGTGGGGTATCGACGGTCGTAGTTGATGATCGACTCAAATTGGAAGATTGTTGTGTACCCGAAGACGGAGTACTAGCCGATGACTGGTTAGAGGCAGACGACAGTTCCGACAGCGATAGCGATGCCAAAGAAGAGATGGAGGATCTCTCGGTGCTGGGTGGAGAGGAAACGGAGCCCTCGCGAGTGGATGCCTCCGACAGAGTTACGATCTTGATTCCCATCGCATCGTTACCAGTCGCGGGCATGAATAGCGTTGTCGTTCCATCCTTCTGTTTCATCACTTGCCTCATCAGCTGATTGCTTGCACACGCTCCCATGTCATCATCCTCCGTGGCTGTGGAGTAATAGTGTAAAGCATCAGCAAGAGATTGTTGGAGATCCATCAGATCTTTACGATTCAGAGAGTGCAACAGCAGCTTGATATCGTCATCTCCGAGTATGGTCAAACCAGGCATAATTCCTGTGGTTGTCTTCTCCCTTATCGAAGTGGATTGCTGGTTGAAACGTTGGAGTGTAACTATTGAAAGGTATTCCCAGTGGTAGACTTGTTCCGATGTATTTTGGAGAGAGAGAAACAGCTTTCTAAGAGCCTCGAAGGTACGAACGCGGAAATATTGTAGTCAGCAAACTATCCTTTTAATCTGAAGGATAAGGTATGGCTATCAAAGTCTGTGGGTCGAACCGGATGAATCTTGGAACTTTTTCGAGGATTTTGATGAAGATATTCGTCTCTTATGCTGTCGATCAAAGAATTCTTCCTTCTCTCGTGCGTTACCTGCCGGTCGTTGAAACTTGCCACATTAAAATTGATGAGGATGGGGCGTCGGCGTCATGGCAGGGTTGGCAGGAGTTAAGCAATCGGATCACGTACGATACCTCTTACTAAGCCGATTACGACTTTGGGATTTTTGTATTCGACGGAATTCCGCCGTCATTCGAAAACAGTTGTGAGTCATTCGGGGATTTAAGTTAGCATCAGGATACGTTAATCATACATCGGCGGCTGTCAGGGTTAGTCTTCTCTAACAGTGAAGAAAATCTGCTTGCGAATTTCACTGCAAACATATTCACATAGTCAATGGAAACAGAGTAAGGAGTGAACAACCGGAATCATTTGCAGCAAAGTTTTATATTCATACTTGCACAAATCAGATATGCTGTCCTTGAGTCCGATAGTCTCAACGCCATGACCCATTGAGTCCCTTTAGATCTTGATAGCAGTCTCAAGCGCCTTGCGCCTCTTCTCGATACGGTCTTTGGCCTTAGCACCCTTAATACCCCCACCCCAGTGTCGCTGTTCGAAGAAGTTAGCGGTAGAAGAAAGACAGAGATAAGAACTGCACTCACCCGATGTTCGTCATACTTGTCAGTGTAGCCTTCCTTGATAGCAGAAACAATCGTTGACAAATCTGACTTGTCTTCCGTGCGGACTTCTGTCAACGCAAGAACTGCAGCAGTCTTCTTATGGACTACGGTGCCAAGGCGGGCCTTGCCCTTCATGATTGCGTATGGAACGCCCATCTTGTGGCAGAGAGCGGGAAGGAAAACAACGAGCTCGATAGGGTCGACGTCATTGGGAATGAGGACAAGCGTTGCCTTCTTGTTCTCAATGAGGCCAACAACATGGTTCAAGCCGTACTTGACGGTGTAGGGTTTCTTGGAAACATCCTCCCGTTTCTTGCCCTCAGCGATGGCAGTAGCCTCCTTCTGAAGACGCTCCTTCTTCTCAGCCTTGGTCTCTGGTCGATACTTGTTCAGCAGCTTGAAGACTTGGGAAGCTTGATTGCGGTCGAGCACGTTCTGGAACTGGGCGATGGCAGGCGGGACTTTCAACCTCAAGTTGAGGATCTTGCGCTGTCGCTGAAGGCGGATGTATTCTGGCCACTTTACCATGCGAGAGAGGTTACGCTTTGGCTGGATGTCTTGTCCGACGCCAAAGTTGCGTGGTCGCTTGTCGAAGAGGGGATTCTGCATGACCATCAGCGATTGACCAATTTGGGTGATATCAATCCGACATACCTTTGGTGCTTTCTTCGACGTCGACTTCGAAGAGGAAGCGAACGGCGCCGGAGCGGTCTTCTTGCCCTTTGGTGCCTACACACACACTCCATGTTAGCTCCAAGTTCCCAAGGCGGTCATTGAGAGAAGGTAAGAGGTGCTTTCAAGCACTGCGCTCTCCTTCGTCTCTAAGAGCAGGTTAGAAGCATTTCTGCATTCTACCACTCAAGCCATTGCTATCGCTAACACCTGGTCCTGCCCAATATTTTCACGTCCAAAGGAGTATTCCATCACTTGATGGTCGCGATGTAATCGGGCAGAGGCAGGTGCAGCGCTCGGTCGGGACTCAGAAGGAGCGCAATGTCGAGGACATAACAAGGAATTCGGAATGCAGATATGCTATTGTATTCATCAGTGGATTAGCTTACCATTTTGTCGAGGAGGTGTGCAGAGGTGAAGGTGGGTGTGGGATGCTACAGAAATTCTGGAGTTGAATTTCTTTAGCGAGTTTGTGTGTGGTAGACTTTGAACTAAGCCGATTGTAGACTAGCGTACGGTATTCATCACGTGATGAACCACCTCGCGCCATGGAGACAGAATTTGCGTTACGTTCCTTCATGAAAAACGGACTTAAAGCGGTCGAGCGCTCAGGAAGCTACCGCTTGTCGAAGACACAATTCTTAGTAGTTCCTTGTGTCGTCGTTCCGCGTCGCAGGAGCTGAATCCCTTTAAGACGTACTTGAAGCATCGATTCTAGATACGTTGTAGCACCACCTTAGCTCTGTATTTCATTCAAATAGTGTCCAAAGATTGGTTAACGACCTAAAGGAGACCTAGTATTTCAAGTCAAGTCAAAAACTCATTGAATTTCATTTCCGTTTAAACCTGATCATTGCCATCAATATTTTGATTTATCCACCCACTCAAAGATCTTAGTACGCTGTTTCCAGCCATCCATGTGCACAAGGTCCCACCCCATAGGAATTTCCAGGAGTCGTCTCGACCACCCATGTATTTCCATTGGGGCAATGAGGACTGGGTGGAGTTAGGGAAACATTTCCCCCGATATTATACCCAGGCAAGCTCGCTGGATCACCGCCAGTATTGAGAATTTCCCACTCACAAATTCCATCGTCTTGACTGAAATCCATCCAATAAGAATAACACCCATTGATTCCCGTATAGCACGCTGCGCAACAGCCATGATGGTTGAGGGCAGGCATTCTAAAAGTCGCAAGGGCACCGCAACTTCCGTTATTAGGAAAGCATCCTGTAATGACAGGATTGTTTGTATATATTTCTACAGAGTCATAGACGAAGCCGTAGTTGTTTTCAGGCCCACAGACTACCATGGAATTGTTAGTGGATTCTTTGATATAGGAAAGAAATTTGGCGTAATTTACCCTCGCGAGTGAAGACAGCAGTTGAAGTGACGGTAGCGGTGGGAATAATCTTTGTGGTTGTAGTGATGAGGACTGTTGTCACCTGTATTACTGTCAGGAGATGTTGATGCTTCGAAGCTGTGAAGTCATTACAGTAGAAGGCTTAACATTCACCCCAAAACACGAGCATGCTGACTCGTAAGCTCCAGGTGAACTGCAAGCCAATGCGTGGTCCGCCAAGGTGTCTACGCTAGCAGCGATATCGCTGTATTGACACCGTACACTGGCCAGCTACAGAAACTACGTACAGCAATGCGCAATGACTTCGAGATTGTCCTCAGCGAGCGGGATCAAGACGCCTTGATTAAGGATGGGTTTACTGCTCAGGATCCTTCCGAGGACCAAGCTGCTGTGGAACAGAACAACAAGAGAAAGCCTCTGGAGAAGAAGAAGCTGAGCGATCTTCTCCGTGTGGCCACTGTCGATAATTTCCAGGGCGAAGAGGCCAAAATCATCATCGTCTCTTTGGTTCGAAGCAACAAAGATCGGAAAGTCGGATTTCTCAAGACCACGAATCGCATCAATGTCCTCTTGAGCCGTGCCCAGCACGGAATGTACCTCCTTGGCAATACTGACACCTACTCGAACGTGCCAATGTGGCAAAAGGTCATCAATATGCTACGCGCCAAGGACTCTGTCGGCCCCTCTTTGGACCTCTGCTGCCCCCGGCACATGGGCACTACGATTCAGGTCCAACAGCCAGACGACTTTGCTAAGTTTAGCCCTGAAGGTGTTTGCCGGGAAGCCTGTACGGACCGCCTCCCAGATTGCGGACACCGATGTCAGGCGAGATGTCATTCCAAAGCTATGCATGATGTTTTCAAATGCGAACAGCCCTGCCAACGCCGACATAAGCCTTGCGATCATCCTTGCCAGAAGCCAACCTGTGGCGAGGATTGCGGAAGATGCATGGTCGTGTTGAACAACATACAACTTCCATGCGGCCATTTCAAAGACAACGTTTCTTGTTACTTGACGCAAAATCTCAAGGCTATCCAATGCAACGTTGTCGTCAATAAGACGGTCCCTGGCTGTGGCCACATAGTTCAGGTGCAGTGCTCTCAGGAGTTGAACAAGGAAAAATACCGATGCCTGAATCCTTGTGGGACGACTCTGGCTTGCGGCCATCCTTGTCCGGGCTCATGTGGTCGCTGCAACATCAACGACCACGAGGGAAGCCCTATCGTGAGGCACTCCAAGTGTGACAAAGTATGCGGCAGGCGCTTTGGAACGTGCAATCATACTTGTCCCGAACGGTGCCATGATGGGTCGGATTGTGGTCTATGTATGTCCAGGTGCGAGGTGAGTACTATGAACTTACTCTATCGATCCATCTTCTTGACGCTGCATAGGTAGCATGTAAACACTCTCGTTGCATTCTCAAGTGCCACGAAGCATGCGCACCATGTATCGAGCGATGCACATGGTCCTGTCCACACCAGGGAGAGTGCACAATGCCCTGTTCGGCACCGTGTAACCGTCTTCCATGCAATAAGCGCTGCACCAGGCTGCTTCCTTGCGATCACCAGTGTCCTGGGCTTTTCGGAGAAGATTGCCTTCCGGAGTATTGCAAGGAATGTGGAATGAAACTCGACGCCCAGGTCGACATGATTGAGTTCAAGGAGTATGGGGAGATTGATCTGGATGAGACTCCGGTGATTGCTCTCGCTTGTGAGCATTTCTTTACCGCTGAAACCTTAGATGGTACGTAAGGCCGGGGTACAAACCTCGTGTCCTCGTCTACGTTTCGTTGTTTGAAGGACTTCTAGAATAGCGTTCCATAGGATGTCTTCTCCATCCTTACCTATTCTACTCTCTGAACTCTGCTGACTTGGTACCTTCACATCTAGGTATGATTGGGCTAAAGGAAGTATACAAGATCGATCCTGCAACCGGCAACATTCTTAGTCTGGAAGACATCTCTTCCCAAATGGCTCCGGCAATTCCAAAGTGCCCACACTGTCAGCGCCCCATCCAGCAATACGCAACACAAAGGTACAATCGGCTCATCAACCGTGCCGTTATCGATGAGATGTCAAAGCGATTCATCGTCACGGGACAGACGGACTTGCAAGAAATAGAGAGGAAACTGACCAAAATGGAAACTGAATTAGAAGACACTCGTTCAGATATCACAAGGGCCAATATAGTTTCAATTTGGACAGATGCGCGCGATCGAGCCATCAAAGACGTCACAAGAAAGCTTGAAACTCGGTATGAGCCATTCGTACAACTTCGGTCTGCTATTATTAAACTTCAGCGACGCGCAGCTGAACGCCACCAACCTGCGCACAAACTTCATGAAGCTACAGTCCATGCTATGCAGCGGGATGCACCTCTTGAAATTGCGCTGGCGGCCCTCAAGCTTAAGGATATCACACTGACTCGCGAACGCGATCACCGTATCACACTCGGGGCAAAGATGATGGAGATTAAGATTGACTGCATTACTATGGAAGACAAGTTCCGTGTCCTTTCAGCGGCGAAGGCTAAATACGGAGATTCAGCTGCTTCTCTAACGTTCCCCGGAGGCTCTCCTTTGATCCTGATCAGGCTCTTCCTCCAGTCTTGCGCGGACTTCATCACCAACTGCAGCGAGAAGGCCTTACCGAAACTTGCAGTCGAAGCATCACTGTACTACGCGCGGATTGCTCGGCTGTTCGAGACATCTAGACTTTCTAACCCTAAGGACCGCGAGATGGCTACCAAATGCCATGAGAAGGCTAAGACCTTACTTGAAGGAGCAGAGAAGCTATGCGAGCAAGGGTTTCGCGATGCAGACACTCTGTTACAGGCAGTCAATAAGTCCCTCAAGCTCCTGCAGAAGGAGTGGTACGAAGAAGTCACAGCCGAGGAACTCGAGGCGATCAGGAAAGCGATGGTTAGTGGGCCGAGAGGGATCGCTACCCATTCAGGTCACTGGTATAATTGTGTCAATGGACATCCCGTACGTTTGACCCCTTGCTCCCTGCCGCATTATCAGAAATATACTGACTAGCAATTGATAGTTTGCCATCGGAGAGTGTGGTATGCCCAAGGAGCTTGCAGGTTGTCCCGAGTGTGGTGCAAGGATTGGTGGACAGCATCATGAAGCAGCGCAGGGTGTGACCCGTGCGGAGAATATGGAGCACTAAGGTGACTACATAGAGGCGCTCCAGGTACAGAGTTCGGTCAGATTCAGATAGATATGCTTTGCGAGATTCGGCATCGACCATTTGTGCAACGGTTACTGTCGGACGGTGTTGGCCTAAGACGAGTCGATGACTATTGGGTTTCAACTTCGTCGGCATGCCGCCCGGAACCATTCTCCTCACCCCGCTGAGTTCGAAAATCGAGTGCGTGAGGAGGCGTCCATGGCAGCGACATGACGTTACTCGTAGAGGGTTGCCATGCACGGCCGCATTCGCCTGTACGGATTATAAAATCCAAGGCAGGACTTTGGAGCGAGTGGCGCTGGAACTGCGAGGAACGCGGACGGTGAACGTCTTCGGGCAGGCGATTCCGAGCCAATGTGACCCATATAGCTTATACGTACAGCTTTCGCGGAGTTCGTCATTGCAGGGTATAATGCTCCTGTCAAAGGTGCGAGAAAGAGATATTGTCGGCAATATTGTGCCAGAGAATATGGTTGCGGCGGAGAAGAGGTTAGAGGAGCTCAGCGAGGCTACGGTTCGGGAGGCGGAGGCATGGGACTGGTCTTGTCCAAACTAGCAGCTCAATTAGCAAATCAATATTCTTCCAGGGAAAGCAATGGACAGTAGGGAGAGGAACGTACGGCAGTGATCTGCGAGGCTTTTGACGAGCGGAGTCACTTGACAATCGCCGACGTTACTTGATGTTTTCTATTATGAAGCTATACCTAAACCGATTAGATTGTGGCGTCAAAGTGTGGCGCAGTTTCAGAAAGTGGGACCCTGAGAGCCTTTCGTCTCTTCGTCCGCCCGCACAGCCACAGCCAACAGCCACAGGCGGGGTAGCCGGATGTGACATAAGCCAAAATTACATTGCGATCATTATGTAAGTCGTGCGGGGTCGTTCCGTTCTAATTGGAAGGTACCGACCAGCGTGGCGATGTTGCCTGAATTCACGGTCCACGGCGGCCATCGAGCTAATAACGACTTCCCAGTATAGTAGTGAAGCTCTCAGGTTCGGGTATGATCCTTTATTATTTCGGAAGTGATAAGAGCCTGATGCTGGAGCTGTAGTACTCAGAGTTATGTTTTACCATGAAAGAGGACTCTCTACTAACCAGGCGACGAGACGGCGAAGCGGTTGTAATTTTTAGGTGTGAGGGGCCTCGGGAGTTTAGGAGTAACTATTGCACACGACTAGTCTCAACTTAAGAGTTCAGTTTGCATACGCTGGCTGGACATTTGTCCTTTTGGCTGAGCGGCTAGCTCGACACTCCAGCGCGCAATCCAGCGCCAGCCTGACGATGAATACACTCTGTTGCCGGGGAGCACCCTCTGGTAAGAACGCCCACACATGACTGTGTATATTGTCTCTGCCTTATTTAGCCCTGCGCTTGAACGGCTTCCTAGTCATCATGCGTCTTTTGTCGTTGAACGAACACGGCGACCTCGCCTGGAGGGAGTTCAGCCAGGACAAGATCCCACCCTACGCTATACTTTCGCACACCTGGGGAGCTGAAGAAGTCAGCTTCGTCGATTTAGTAGACAAGTCTGGCAAGAGTAAAGCCGGCTACCGTAAGATCGTATTCTGCGGTGAGCAAGCAGCTCGCGACAACTTGCGATACTTCTGGGTTGATACCTGTTGTATTGACAAAACGAACAGCGTAGAGCTTCAAGAAGCTATTAACTCGATGTTTCGCTGGTACCGGGACGGCCAAATGTTATGTCTACCTCTCAGATGTCTCAATAGGCAGAGACTCTGCGCCCTCTGACCGTCTATGGGAATCAGCTTTCAGAAAAAGTCGGTGGTTCACCTTGGGCTGGACACTTCAAGATCTTCTTGGTCCGTCATCGGTGGAGTTCTTTTCTCAAGAAGGCAAGTGTCTTGGCAGCAAGCGCTCGTTAGAACGTCAGATTCATGAGATCACTGTGATTGCAGTTCCGGCACTTCGAGGCGCCCCACTGTCTGATTTTAGCTTTCGTGAGCGAATGTCTTGGGCAGCGAGTCGCAAGACAACACGCGAAGAGGACGCAGCATACTGTCTACTAGGCATTTTCGGCGTCCATATGTCCATCATCTACGGCGAAGGGAGGGACAATGCATTCACTCGGCTTGGATCTCGTGCTTCACGATATATCGCCATCGATCGTCGATCACGACATCTCAACCTTCTTCAAGTACAATCTCGGACTTATTGGTGAAGAAGATGGTCAAGATGCCGACTGGCCAGGAGCTGAAGTCATCAACATACTGGTTAAGAAGGCATGCGGACTGTTCATTTGGGCAGCAACCGCCTGCCGCTTCGTCAGCGAGGGGCCATTTGGTGACGAAAGGCTGGGTACGCTTCTCGACGGCGGCACTTCTACTGCTGGAACACCAGAAGAACACCTTAACGGGATCTACAAAACTGTTTTGCAGAATTCCATCAGGCCAGGTTTCAGCCAACAGGATAAGGAGAAGTTCTGCAGCGCACTAAGATACATCCTTGGAAGTATCGTGGTGTTATTCTCTTCTCTTTCTGTCGACTCTCTAAGCAGGTTACTCGTCACATCAAAACTGGACCGAATCCTGAAGGATCTTCATGCCGTCTTAGATATTCCCAAAGTACCAATCCGCCCGCTTCGTCTGCACCACCCGTCATTTCGAGACTTCCTCCTCGACCAAACCAGATGCGAAGATTCACACTTCTGGGTAGACGAGAAGCAGGCGCATCAGACATTGGCCGATAACTGTATACGACTTATGTTAACCTCACTCAAGCAAGACATCTGTGGGCTGGACGCGCCTGGCGTGCTTGTCGCCAAGGTGGATAATAGCCGAGTGGAGCAATATCTTCCTCCGGAAGTCCAGTACGCTTGTCTCTACTGGGTCCAGCATCTCCAGAAGAGCGGTGCTCAGCTTCATGACAACGACCAAATCCATCAATTTCTACAGATGCATTTCCTTTATTGGCTCGAGGCGCTTAGCTGGATGGGGAGGATATCTGAGGGGATCCTCGCCATCAACGTGTTAGATAAGAAGCGAGTTATTGCAGGTTCTGAGAAATGAACATTCCTGCAGGTTGGTTGAGAAGCGAGTGTTCCTGCAGGTTGGTTAAAGACGAAAGCATTTTCTGCAGGTTGGCTAAAGCGAAGCAGTCTCGCACGGTAGCTGAGAAGCGAGCAGTCCTGCAAGTTAGATAAACGCCTCGAAAAAGCTGTAGGTCAGCAAAAGCTTTATTAGTCGGGCGACCTCGTATTGGACTGGCCTATCACGAGAGGTTGAGCAAGGTAGGGTATCCTAGCGTGCAACGGGAGTGAACATCTTCCGTTGTCGAAATCTCAAACAATAGAAGAGAGGGGTATATACAGTTCAAGCAATTTGCATAATTTGGAATGGAAGGAAATGAACTTGTAATTCGTAGAAAAAAAGTCAAGGATCCCCATTTAGGCTCCTAGTATTCCTGCTTTGGCTCCTAATTATGCTGAACTTCACCCAGTGTCTATGACTCAAGCCGCAAGCTTAATCGTAATCTATGGTCCCATCCGATTCCCAAAAGCACCACTGTTTCCCTCCGCCATTAGACCAGCCGTCCTTGTTATATACCCAAACGTCGCGTGGATAATCCTTTTGCGATCGCACTTTGGTTTCACCTCGGAAACAGTGGAATCGCCCCTTAGCGAATGTCCAGGATTCCACAGCAGTACTTTCTTGGGCACTTGGGCTGGCAGTGGTACGCTTTCGCCGACCAGACTGGCGCGACTTAGTGTGACGCTTGCGCGGTAAGTAGGTGTCTCGAGCGAGCTCATCCGTTGATGACCCCGAATCTTGATGCGTAGTATTACTTGTGATAGAGAGCTCATTCTGGCTTGAAGCCGTAAAAGAGGTCAAGTAAGGCTCGGCTGGCGAAGATGCTTCCTCCTCATCTGCCCTCTCATTCGCACGCGCAATGAATTCGTCCCTCTGCTCTTTCGCCCAGTCTCGCGCATTCCTGAATGCGGCCGCGCCTCGGCGAAAAGTACTGGCGTCGGCAGTCATAGCAAACGCTGTCATCTGAGTCGTGTGGTACAGCGGGTCGCCTCCTGGCCGTGCCGGTTCGGTAGGGTGCATCGCGTATATCTGGAGGGTGCCGGTGCCGCTGTGGTATGTCGACCCGAGCGTGTAGGCGTTGCCGTCGTATACTGGTTCGTCCTGCCGGTACGACTGCATCTTGTGCATGCCGCGAGCACCGCACGCGAGATCCTGCATGATCTGCAGATTCAGCTCTGTAGGATCTCTTTTTGGCCCTTTCGCCTCAAAGAAGTAGTTCGGGAGCAGCGGCCTTTGTTGATAGTTGGTAGGAATAATATACGGCCCAAGATCGTTCCGTACATTGGGGTGGAGCTGTGCTGGGGGAGAGCCGATGTAGAAGTCAGGCTGTGCGGCTGAAATGCCACAGGCTAGTGGCTCGAGGTGATTAAAGGGTTGGTTCTGACCGGAATATAGGGTGGTGTTGCCTCTGATAATCGGGAAGACATCGCTCATCACTTGTGATTCAGTTTCTGCTTCCCGGTTTTTCCGCCTGAAATCTACGAACTTCTCGCGCGGAAAGAATGATGGGGATAGAGATGGTCGAGGCCGGCCTAAT